>Ga0134124_10002254_pt1 | contig 15580 bp, 21 predicted proteins | sample KB304_FD_96880 | JGI IMG/M metagenome (GOLD analysis project Ga0134124, IMG submission 96880) | Terrestrial soil microbial communities without Nitrogen fertilizer from Kellogg Biological Station, Michigan, USA - KB3-0-4 | ecosystem: Environmental > Terrestrial > Soil > Unclassified ... | reverse complement strand
TGTTTTTGAAACCCTGCAGGTCCAAGATGCCGAGCGCGACGCGCCCGCCCTGTTGGCCCGCCTCGGCCAGCGCCTCCCCGACCTGATTGTCGAATAGATGCCGGTTTGGCCAACCCGTGAGCGCGTCGTAATAAGCGAGCTGATCCAGCTTTTCCAGGTTCGCCAGGTGATCGAGACCAAAACTCAAGTTCTCCGCGAGTTCTGTGAGCAGCTTCATCTCGGACGCGTCGAAGAATGCGCCTTCGCCGGAATGCAGCGATAAAATCCCCGCGGGCTTTCCGGCCGCCAGCAGCGGCAGGCCTGCCATGGAACGAACACCCAGTTCCCGGTGGTCTGCCTGATGCCGCAGTCGAGGATCATCCACGTTGTTGAAGACCAGCGGACGTTTTTCCTTTAAGCTGTTCTCGATCAGGTTGTACGTCGCGAGGCTGTTCTCGGCCAGGCGTCTGCGGTTGCGTTTCAGGATGTCCGGTCGCCCCGCTTCGCCAATCGGCCGGACCGTCCGCGATGCTGGATCGAGGACAGCTATCCACGCCGCGGCGAACCCTCCGGCCTCGACGGCGATGCGGCTGGCCTCGCGAAACAGCGTTTCCTGGTTACGCACGCGCACGATCAGGCCGCTTATTCCCGACAACACGGCGTATACGCGGTTCAGGCGCCTGATTTGCCGCTCGTCCCGCTCGCGCACAGCCCGCTCTTGCGCCGCCGCGACTTCAGCTTTGTTGCGTTCGCGGATCCGCTCGCGGCGTAGTTCAGCACCATGAACGGCACGGCGCACCGCCGGGGCCAGGCGGGCCAAGCTGCTCTTCAGAATGTAGTCGTCGGCTCCCTTCTTCAGGGATTCCACCGCGACGTCCTCGCCGACTGTTCCCGAGACCAGGATGAAAGGAACGTCGGGGAGACAGGCCTTGACTTCGGCAAGCGCGGTGAAGCCGTCCATGGCCGGCATGCTGAAGTCGCTGATCACGACATCCCAGCCACCCTGCTGCAACGCCTTTCGCAGATCGGCAAGGGCGTAAACCCGAGCGTGATGGGTTCGAAAGCCTTCGCGTTCAAGGGCGCGCAGGACAAGGGCACAGTCGGTCTCTGAGTCCTCGACAACGAGAACCCGCAGTGGCGGTTCCACCGGGTCATGTAATCGCCCAACCACGCTCATCTCCTCCGCGGCTGTGAGCGCCGATACCGATCAAGCTTTAGATTAGTCTTTTAGCGCCCAAAGTTAAAGTGGACGGAGCGTTCGCAAGTCGCGATGGGAGAGCCTTGTATTGCCCGTCATCAGTTTTGTGCGATGCAAACAGAGCCATGCGTTTCTTCGCAGTCTCGGGTCGGGACCACGCCGCCGAAGAGATGTGCGCCATATTCATTTGGCATAGAACACTCGCCGCGTCTACACCCTCCCATTGGTGTACGCAAACTCAGTACACTAGGGCCGCAGCTAGCAGACGCAGACCGTCAAACGATCTTCCGTGCAACTTTTGCCAGGAGGCGATGATGGAATCTTCTGTCAAATGGCTCACTCCCCCTATTTCACTTTCTATTCGGGGGCCGACGACGCAGCGCCGGAAAGCTGCCTGGTCTACCTCAAGACCGGGCGCAAGATGCTGGTCGATCTGTTGCGTTTCTCCCCCGACGAGCCGACCATCGTCTTCCGCTCCAAGGAGGGCGAGATCGATGTCACCATGGGGCTCGACCACGTCAAGACCATCCGCCACTGGCATGATCTTGCCGCCATCGGCCGCAGCGGCTATTTCGCCGAAGTGATCGCGGACCGCGGCGTGGCGACCGCGGTCGCACTGCACAAGTCGATGTTCTTCGCCGAGAGCAATTGGTACAGCGCAGGATCAGGGTGAAATCGTCACCATCCTGACTGTGGGATCGAGCGCGCTTTTGTCGATGTAGCCGATGGCGGCGGGATTACCGGCGAGGAATTTCTTTACGTCACTCTCGGGCAATTCCCTGGGAGGCTGTCCGCGGCCGGTGAAAATGATCTTCGACCAGTGTGCCTTCAGTTGGGCGGCGGACTTGCCGGCGAAGTTGGCGTAGAACTCGTCGCGGGTGGTGAAACCTTCGGACTGGTCGATCGGTATGGCCTGGGTGCCGTCGGGAAAGCGGCTGGTCCTGCCGAGGAAAACATCCGTCACCTGGTTCCTGCTCAGTGCCGTCACGGGGCTTTTGGCGGACACCACGACGACCACTTCCGCCATTCCCGATGTTGCGTTCAAGCTCAACGCCAGCATGGCGGCAAGGAGAGGTTTGGCAAGGCGCATGATCGATCCCATCAGAAGACGAAATCGACAGTAAGGCTGAACACGTTGACCGCCCTGCCTGCCTGGAACCCCGGTTGGACATTCGTCAGTCGTCCGGGCGACCCGGGGTCGGTACGCAGACGCTGATACTGCAGCTTCAGGTCGACATCCTTATGGAAGTCCCAGCGCAGGCCCGCCGACACGCTGTGTTGCGCGAAGGCAAATGCGTTGAAGGTCGCCGCGAGGCCGCCGTTGAGCGCCGCCGCCGCTGCGGCCGCGGGCAACGGCAAGCCGGCGGTCGGGATGCTGGGTACCGGCAGCTTGTCGGGTTTGCTGTCGGCCACAGTCGCATAAGGGGTGAACTTCCCGATTCGATAGGCGCCGGTGATGTACCAGGCCGTGGTATTGGAGACGAACGCGCTTGCCCGCGTTCGGGCCCACTCCGCCATCAGCAACCAGTCGCCGGGATCATGGCTCATGCCGATAGTGACTATCGAATAGGGCGCATTTACGGCGCGCCCCCCATTCCCTAGAGCCAACGCCTGCTGGCCGGCGGGGCCAGGCACCGCATTTCCGAATTGCACCAGCCCGTCAAATAATCCGTCAAGGACGGGATGATGGAAATCGATGTCCATCGAGGTGTAGCCCAGTCGCACGGTGGTTGCGCCGTGCTCCCAGGTGTTGTGCACGTCCAGATAATGATTCGCCACGGCTTCACCGTTGCCCGGTATTTTTTTGTTAGCCCGGCCATATGACAACTGTATAGTGTCGACGGCATTGCCTGCGCTGAATCGGTAGAGGGCGTCTACACCGTCCTTGTTGGTGGGTGGAAGGGTGAAATAGACCTCTTCCGGCGGGCGGATCCACGGGTAGGTATAACCCACCAGACGGGTCTCCGATGTCAGGAATGTCGAGGTCACAAAACGTCCGGCGCGCAGCGTGAAGTTGGGCGTAACTCGATAAGCCAGGTTGGCCCATTCGATCTGCGGCGTGTAGCTGCTGTCCCAATCGTATTGCGAGGCGACCTGGATCACCCCCGACAGCTTGTCGCTGAACCGGGCATCCAACTGCACGCCAAGCTTGCTGTCGGTACTCGCGACCCACGAACGCCAGTGGCCGGCGCCATTCGGTTGAAAGAACGTGCCGACGTAATCCGCTTTGTCTTCGCTGGAGTGAGTCACGCCCAGCGTGCCGAAGCCATGCAGCGAATATGCCGGTTCCGAGGAATCGTCGGCTCGGACGTTGCTGGCGAAAAAAGCTGTCAGAGCGACGGCAATACCGGCGATGATCTCTGCGCCCGGGAGCTTGTAATCGCGTGCTAAATTTTCATTGACATAAAGGTATTTACCGTTCTTATTCCTGGCGAACACCTTTTGTGGCCCGTTCTCCAACAATCCCTTCAGTGCCAGCTCACCGTTCTTGACTTTAGCAAGCTCGGCCGCGACCTCTTCCAGACACCCATTCGCTACTCTGGTTTTATTGCTGGCTTGAGTCATGGACCCCCCCTAGGACTAGCCAAAAAAATAGGACACCCCCCGCCTGCCGGGGAAGCACCCGAAGTTTGACAGATACAGGAGTCCACCCGCGAAACTACGAAGCGTGAGCCGCCAAGTACACGCAAGGTATCGCAGGTGGTGGGCTATATCAAGGGAAAGAGTGCAATTCACCTGGCTCGGAATACGGAGGCAGGCGGCGCAATTTCGTGGACCCGGTTGGTCCTGGTTGCCACTTTTGCCTATAATAGCTGCCATATGGCAAATATTGGAGCGGCGTCATGAGTACGGTGGCAATCGCACATCCGGGTCTCTCTGTCGAATCCCTGCTCGGCGGCAAGCGTGTCTTGCAGGTGAGACCCCGCACCCCACTGGATTGGGTCTCGGTCATACGCCAGGGCATCTCGTCGGCGGCAGTGGATTCGCTCGCCAAGACGATTCACGTCACCCATTCCGAACTGGGGGCGGCGCTTGGCATCCCGGAACGCACCATGGCCCGGCGCAAGAGGGAAGGCATGCTCAACAGCGAGGAGTCGGCTAAGGTGGTGCGCCTCGCCCGCGTGATCGAGCGTGCCCAGAATGTCTTCGAAGGTCTGGATGCTTCCCTTGACTGGTTGAAGTCGCCCAATGCTGCGTTGTCCGGGGCAACCCCACTGTCCCTGCTGGACACCGAGATCGGTGCGGAAAGTGTCCTGGATACTCTGGGCCGGATCGAGCACGGCGTGTTCGGCTAATGCTGACCGTCTGGCGGCTGCTCACGGCTCGACATGCAGCGTCGGCGTTTTCGGGTGGGGGCGCTCGCCTCTATGGGGGGCGCTGGAACCGCAAGGGCGTCCACATGGTGTACACGGCTGGCAGCCAGTCACTGGCGATGCTGGAGCTTTTGGTGCAGGACGAACCGCTACGCGCCCTGTACGTGATGATCCCGGCCAGATTGCCCAAAAACCTGAAAATCGAGCGCATTACCCCCGAGCAGCTTCCCGCCGATTGGCGCGACCTTGCCGCACGGGAACAGCTTCAGGTCATCGGCAGCGATTGGGCCAAGCGCCGGTCAAGTCCGGTGTTGGCGGTGCCTAGCGCGGTTATCCCTTCAGAATCTAGCTACCTGCTCAACCCGCTGCATCCCTCGTTCACCAGAATAGAGATAGGTGTACCCGAGGATTTCATGACCGATTTACGGTTGATAAGAAAATGAGCATCCCAACGTGTTGGACATCCGCTTCATCCAGAAAAATCTGCATCACGCGTCGATCGAGACCACGGCCCGTGCCAGTACGCCGAAGATGATCGCTGGCATCGTGAAGTTCTCAGTCCATGACCTCGAAGCGCTGTTCGCGCCCATTCCAGACGTACTAACGTCCCCAGCGTACCCTGCAGATCCGCAGGGACTTGCACTTGGGCATGACTGTCGCTATATCGCAGACGATCCCTGAGGCGCACCCCGCCAAGCCAGGGTGGTGGAACTGCGCGCGGCGCAGGCCGTCGTCGAGAACCTCACCTCGCACCAACGGTGGGTCATTCGCGATGCCGCGCTGGAGATAACCGGCGCTGGCCGGACCGATAGCGCCCTCCTGGGTGAGCACCAGCACCATTGGGTTCGCAACCGCGGGGGCCCCGCCCGCGGACACATCCGCCGCGGCGGGCTGCGCCGCGGCAAAGGCGGCCCGGCCGGCACCGCCAGCAGGCAGGCCAGAATCGCCCACGACAAGCGCGGCAAGCAAGCCCGCACCGGCGGCTCCCACACGGCCGGAACAATCGACCAGACCTCACACACTGCCACAAAAACGGGGGGCGTGCCGCGCTCCATGGTCGCACCGCGTGGCGCGGCTCTGCCCTGTATCAATAAAGAGACTGACAGCGCCGCTTGCCGCCAAGACCACCGGCAAGCACTGTTCGGGCAACACGCGATTTTTTGCGCTTGTAGCCTTTCAGCGACAGACAGCAACCGGCCCGGCGGCTAAACTGAGCGGTCCAGTTGTGAAAGCGCCTTTTGATCGTGTCGAGCACCGCGCTTAAGGAAACATCCTCCTTGCCCAGCAAAACTCGCGTGCGCAGCCGCGTGCTGGTGGTTGACGATGACTTTTTGTGCGCGCAGACCCTCGGGCGGCTGCTGGAAAACGAGGGATACAAGGTGATGTCGCTGGGCAACTCGACCAAGGCCCTCGATCTCGGCCCCAGGTTCCTGCCGCACGCCGTCATTCTCGATTTGGCCATGCCCATCGTGGATGGGATAACGCTGTGCACGCACCTGCGCCAATCCCTGCCCAACAGGGCCATGCGCTTCTTCGCGATCTCGGGGATGGATTACAGCCACGAAGAAATCAAGGCGGCCGGTTTCGACTGGCTCTTCAGGAAGCCGCTTGATTGGCCCGCCATCAGGGATGCGCTCGCCGCCATCGGCACGCACTGGCGCGACTGAGTTCCCGCTTGCGGGAAAACCGCGCGGCTGCGCGGAGCCTCTCCATGTCTCCAAGCGCTCAGCCCTGCTCAGGCCGTTACTGGCGAGCTATTTAAAAACGCAAGCCATACCAGCCACTTAGTAACACTACTTAGACCTTCTGCTCTATTGCGCCGACTTGGCGAAGGTCGCTATGATGGCTGGCCGCCCCATGCGGCCACGCAAAGGAAGAGGATGCCGTCAACGACCGTCACGATGCCTGAAATCGACCCCAGGGATTACCAGCGTTTTCGCAAGCATCTTCAACCGGACGGACGGCTTCCGCCGACCTACAGCGGGTGGCTCAACGACTCGTTGACGGTCCAGAAATTTCACGAAGCCATGGGCATGAAGGTTCGGCGCGTGGCGGTGCGTTGGTATGAGTTCTTGGTCTTCGCCAACCGCACAGGGCTTCCCCACACTTACGAACTCCTGACGGCTTACGCACGCACAAAGGGCGATCCCCACGGCAGCGAATCCAATGCGCCCGAGGACAACAACCCGCATCCAACCGGGAATGGAAACGGCGGCCGCCACGAGGGCCTGCCGACCGTCCCCCCTGCGTTGCTGCGGGGCAGGGCCCACGCGTTCAGGCTGGGCGTCGGTCGCTAACCCTGTTGCCACGTCGTAGCTGTCGCGCGGCTGCTCGTCGGCCATTCCGCTAGCCAGGCCCGAGACCACCTGCGTAGCGGACGGCGACGAATGGACGGCACAGAAAAGAAAACAAAGAAGGACGTAAAAACGGAGTCCCAGCCCAAGATCCGTGCGCGGCGGCTCAGTAGCCGGGATGTTCAGGCTGTCGTCGAGCAAAAGCCCGACGGGCGCACGGTTTCCGGGAAGCGGAAGTAAACCGCCTCCTTTCTTGCAAGGCATCGAGCAGTTCGGCCAGCCGGCGGGCGCCGAGCTTGCGCATGAGGCGTGCCCGATACATCTCCACGGTACGCGCGCTCAACGCCAGACGGGAGGCAATCTGCTTATTCATCAGCCCGATCGCAATACCGGCCGCCACGTCCCGCTCACGCGCTGAGAGAAGCACTTGGCGGCGGGCCGGGTCACGGAGTTCCTCGTATGTCCAGACGGCCGCGTCCAGCGGGTCCAACGAGTTCAAGGTCCGCCCCTCCACACGGAGAAATAGCGCCGTGCCGTCGTCCCTCTTGATCGCCACCTCGAACTCGTAACCACCCGATTGGCGCATGGTGTCTCGCGCCCAGGCGAGCCGACGAGGAAACTCGCTCGGCACGGTATAAAACGTCGCTGCCTCCCTGCCGACGAGTTCTGACGGCGTCGAATGGAACATGCGCGCAAATTCGTCGTTGCAATGAGCTATGACGGTATTGCGGGTGATGCAAAGCGCCACGGGTGCGCGCTGGAATGCGCGGACAACGAGCTTGTCAAGTTCGGCAGCACTTTTCCTGCTTCGACGTTGGTCTTTCAAGGAACCATCCCTGACCGTATCGCTACGGTCTTGCTCAATCTCCCCGTGTCATAGAACATGCCTGGTTCCCGACCGCTGCCCAACTTTCCCAACCGTTTTCCGACAGTATATTCCGGAGGGTTTATCCGCACCCGCCTGTTTGCGTTGACCGTGCTTTGCGTCGTGCCGGCGATGCTCTTCGTGATGTATTCGGCCTGGAATCGGTATAGGGCCGAAGTGGAGAGCACCCAGGCAGATACGCTGACCGTGGCCCGCCTGGTCGCCGAGGAGCACGAAGCGCGGGTACGGGACTCACGCCTCCTTCTTGGCGCGATGTCGCTCGCTTTCGTCGGCGACAGGCAGGGGTGGGAAGGCGGCGATTGCAGTGCGCGCCTTGCGAAGCTCCTTTCGCTCAACCCGGCCTATTCGCAGCTCGTCGTCGCCGATGCTTCCGGGGCCGGGACCTGCTCGGCCCTGCCGCTCAATAAGCCGCTCCACATCAACGACCGGCCCTATTTCATCCAGGCGATGGAAAAGAAGACCTTCTCCGTCAGCTCGGTCATCGATGGGCGTGTGAGCGGCAAGAAGGTCATCGTCTTGGCGCAGCCTGTTCTGGGCAGTGGCGGCCAGCCTGTCGCCGTTATAGTGGCCAGCCTCGGCCTCGACTGGATCGAGACACGGCTTGCCAGCGCTGGTTTGCCGGACTCCGCAAACGCAATCCTCATGGGACCGGACGGCCGCGTCCTCCACGGCTTTCGAAGGCCTGACATCGAGGGAAGAACAAACGGCGGGGCTGCCACGTTCTTGAAAGCCATCACCGAGCGGGACCAGGGAACCCTGGAGGACGTTCCAGGCAATGACGGCGTGGACCGGGTGGTTTCTTTCCGCAGACTTTCCCACGACCCCGAACTGTTTCTTTCGGTGGGCTACCCCAAGGCGGAAATCAAGCGCCGGGTCCTCGCTGCCCTCACGGGTCCGTTCGTGCTGTTCTTCGCGCTGCTCGGTTCTCAACTGGTGGTGGCGTGGGTGGGCGGCTACCTGCTCGTCGGACGGCCGATACGGCGCCTGACCGAGGCCGCCTCGCGCCTGGGGCGCGGAGACCTCAAGGCCCGCACCGGTCTCGCGCACGGCAAGGACGACATGGGCCGGCTCGCCAACAAGCTGGACGACCTGGCCAGCCATGCCGAGCGCATTACACGGGCGCTCAACGCATTGAGCGCTGGAAACCGCGCGATCGTTCATCATCAGAACGAACAGGTTCTGCTGACGGAGATGTGCAAAGTGCTCGTGGAGCAGGCGCGATACCCCTGCGCCGTGGTCCATTACGCGCTCCCAGATGAAAACCGCTCGCTGCAGCGCATGGCCGTGGCCGGCGACGACCACGGCTACTTTGTCTCCGCCCCCGACATAAGCTGGCGCGAAGACGAAACCGGCTCGAGTACGATTGGCACCGCCATCCGGTCCGGTCAGCGGAGTGTCGCCCGCCGCGTGACCTCGGACGCACGCATGACCCGGTGGCTGTCGGATATTGTGAAGCGCGGCTGGCGGGCAAAAGCTTCCTTTCCCCTGATGATCGAGCGGCAATGCATCGGCGCGCTGACCCTGTTCGCGGCCGAAGAAGACGCGTTCGACGAATCCGAAGTCGAGTTGCTTGACGAACTGGCGCTGGACCTGGCGTTCGGTATTTCGGTGATCCGGGACCGGGAAAGAAAGAGGGAAGCCGAGCAACTCGTCGAATACGCGTCGACGCATGACCAGATAGTTGATTTGCCCAACCTCGGCTGGTTCCTCGGTAATCTGGCGCATCAGATCGAGCAGGCGCGCGAGGCACGCGAGCCGCTCGCCGTGCTCTTTGCGCACCTGCCGCGGCTGCACGAGCTTTACGAGGCTCTGGGCTACGCGACCGGCAACGAGGTCATACGCGCCATCGCGGGGCGCCTTACCGCAAGTCACAGCGCGCTAAGCACCATGGCGCGAGTCGGTTTCGAGGACTTCGCCGTCGTCCTGCCGGAGAGCGATTTCCAGAAAGCATCCTCCATTGCCCAGGCCTTCGTCTCCACCCTTGAGGTTCCCGTGGTGACTGCTTCGAGCCGCGTTGATCTTCAGATCGGGTTCGGCATGAGTTTCTTCCCAGGCCATGGAGACAGCCCTGATCTGCTCCTGCGCCGCGCCGGCATCGCAGCCAGGGATGCAAGCCGCAAAGGGATGCCTTTTTCCGCCTACCAGGGTTCCACAGACCGGGAGAGCCCGGCCCGCCTTGAAATGGCGGCGGCGCTGCGAGCCGGGCTGGAGAACCGTGAACTTTGGCTGGAGTATCAGCCCAAGGTGGACCTGAAGACGCGCAAAGTGACCTCGGTGGAAGCCCTGGTGCGCTGGCGCCGCCAGGACGGCAGCACGGTGCCGCCCGCTCAATTTGTGCCCATAGCAGAGCACACGGGGCTCATCCGGCCCATGACGGATGCCATCATCGACCTGGCGGTCAGGCAACAGCGCGCCTGGCTTGATGCCGGTCACCAGTTGCCCATCGCGGTCAACCTCTCGGCACGCAACCTTTACGATGTAGGCTTGCTGGAGCGCGTCAAAGGCCTTCTCACCACTTGGGGCGTTCCACCGCATTTGATCGAATTCGAGGTCACCGAAAGCGCGCTCATGGAGGAGCCTGCCGTCGCAAAAACCGTCATCGCCGCATTGCGCGACAGCGGCTCACGGGTCTTTATCGACGACTTCGGCACCGGCTATTCAAGCCTCAGCTATCTTGTTTCCCTTCCTTTTCATGCCCTCAAGATCGACCGCAGCTTCGTGGTCGGCATGCTGCGGTCGGCCAGCCAGCGCTCGATCATTGCTTCGGTCATTTCCATGGCCCATACACTTAACCTGCGGGCGGTGGCGGAAGGCGTGGAAACCTCGCAGGAGTTGCAGGAACTCCAAGCGATGGGCTGCGACGAGGTGCAGGGCTACGTATTCGCCGCCCCGATGAGCGCGGACCGGCTTCTTGAGTGGACCGCCGGTTACGTACCCAAGGGACTATAAAAATAGGGCGAACGGTGAGGGCACCTTTTTTGCCTACCCGCATTTGTTCAGCCGTTGCGAGGCAGCGGCTCCATAAGATAAGCGGTCAATCGTCCGGCGCGGCGGATGCCGCTCTCCCGACGTTGCCCCGGGCCCTTTTATCGCCGGTTCGCCCAGCGCGGGTCACGGGGGTCTAACGGCTGGCCGGTGGTGTCGCTGATCCATCCTTCGCCGCCGGAGGCATCGCGCCCGTTGAGCCATCCCCAGTGGTAGCCGGCAGGGCCGTTGCGTTGGTCCATGCGTCCCATGGCGATGGGCTGCCCGGTGGTGTCATCTATCCAGCCTGACCCGGTCGACGCGTCTCGTCCATTTATCCAGCCCCAATGCGCATGCGGCGGCCGGGCCGAGGCATACGACGAATCGGGTCGTCCTTCGTGCGCCGCACAGGCATAGAAAAGCGGCGCAATCAGAATGAAGGTGGACGCCAATTTCACTGAGTTCATGGCCATTCCTTTCATAGGAACTTCCATGTTGCGCTCGAACAGCAACACGTCTATCGGAGAAAGCTTGAACCCATTGAAAGGAAATGCCGACGGCAGTGAGGGGTGAGCATGGGAATGGATTCGTGCCTGGCCACCGGGGAGACGACCGTTCCATGATGCGTTGTTGACCCAGGGTGGATGGCCTCACCTGTGCATGAAATGACGAATAGCCAGCATAGTCCATCTATACCGTGCTTCCTGTCGGGTCGCCGCGCACCGGGGCATCGCGGTAGGCGGGGATGATGGCTCATCGTAGCCGCGGGAGGGCAACCATCATGATGGGGTTAGACACAGCGGTTGTAGACGAGAAGGTTGTTGACGGAGGATGGGCAGGCAGCAGCGCATCGGTCGAATCGGTTTTCGGCCTGCTTGTTCAGCCCGCGGCGGCTTGCGACGCTGCCAGGCGATTGGAATCGCAGCCGCTGACGCGCAGGCGGTACCACGTGGGCCGCCCGGATTGTGACGAGGAAACGCCCGAATCGGAAATACCCGCCCCGGCTATGGACACGCAGCTCGAGGACGGCGGAAGCCCCAACATCTACGTGGGGACTGCGCTCTATTGGCGGCCTTGAACAAGGGAGGACTGACATGGATCAGTATGCGGAATGGCGTGCCGGCGACAATCCTGGTTCCCCTGGGTTCAACTCGGGTTCGACAGGCATTTCCGCACGTCGGCACGGACGCGAAGCGCGTGCGGAGCACGTCGAAAGGATGCTCCGCCACCTCCGCCTTCATGGCGAGCAGCGCGACATTGAAATCGCCAGGGCGCTGGATCTGCCGCTCGAACTCGTTCGCTCGGAAATCGAAGCGCTTGCCGCGAACGGCGACGTGACGACATGCCGCGTTATCCGTTTCGAGGAGTCGCGAAAGACCGAGGGCGTATCGTGCCGACTGGCCGGCACGGTGCCCATCACCAAGCCGGTCGCAAGCCCCTGGTCGCTCGACCGCGAAGCGGGCGTGAAATGACAAGCTGCCGGCATGAAGCCGCTCGGCCCCTCGCATCGCGCCATGAAACCTCGGGGGGTAGGCTGGCTTGAGCGCAACCTGCGGGAGGCGGAGCATGACGTGGCCCTGGGAGAACGGGCGATCAGTGCGCAGCGCAGCGCGATCGAGCGGATTGAGGCGGCCGGGGGCAGCGCAACGAACGCGCGCGAAGCGCTGCGCAAGATGGAGCGGCTACAGCTGCAGCTCACCGTGCACCGCGATTGGCTGGCGGAAGCGATAGACAGACCGGCCGGCGCCGCGGCACAGAGCCACACCCCGCGTTGACGGTGTTTCCCTCACGGGCGACGGTTGGTGCCGCAGGGGAAACATGGCTGAGCGCACGCGTCATGCCGGCCCGCCGTCACCGACAGCCACCCCGGCGCCGGGAGTCCGGCTTTACAGGGAAAGCAGGCGCTCAAAAAAAGATCGATAGCGACGGAAGGCGAGCCGGAGATTTTCGGTCGATTCCTCGTCTTCTTTGCCCCATTGTCCTTCCAACTCGGCCCGCTTGTCGGCAAACGATTCCGCCAGGCTCTTGATGACCTGCGCCACCAATTCGTCACCGCGCCTCACCGCATTTTGCGGATCATCGACGAAGCTGCTTTGCACGGCATCCCACCTGGAGCGAAAATCCTTTGCCACGTCCTGGTGAAACAGAGGGACCAGCCTGTCTTCCTGGCCCCTTTCGGCTGGCCATCGGCCGTCGTTCGCTTGAGTATTTCGCTGCGCGGCGGTGCGCGCCGTGGCCGCCAGGTCAGCGGTCGTGAGTGCGCCTTGTTCGGACGGGGTATTCATCATTGCACCTTCAAGTGGTGGGTGAAGCCGACTTTTTGATCCTGTTGCCGCTCTTCAAGCAGTTCATCAAAAAGGGCCCGGTAGTGCATCACTGCCTTCCTGAGCTCCTCCGTTGTTACCTCCCCGCGTTCATTTCGCATTGCGATGTCCTGTGCAGCTCGATAGTTCGCCACAACCTGCGGGTGATCGACCGATATGTCGGCGGCGCGGCGATTGAAGTCACCCATGGGAAAGCCGCGCGCGCTCATCAGTTCGTGAACAAGCTGGCCGGCTTCGCTCGCCGCGCCCTTGGGGTCATCCACAAACCGTGCCTGCACGGTTTTCCAACGCGACGCAAAGCGCGCCGCGTCGGACGCATTCAATGCGACTATATTCAGCCGCTTGACGCGTTTTTCCCGGGCCTCGAGCTCGGCCTCGGCTTTCGTCTTGCTCCCTACCTCCTCCAGCGTCCGGCGGTATTCCGGACCGAAGCGGCTTTGAAGCCGGTGGGACCGGCGTCTTTGGTAAAGAAAAACTGCCGCGATCACGATGACCGCCAGAAAGAGCAGAGCTATCGCTGCGGTGGTGCTGATGGTATTCATGATGACCTCGCCGTTCGACTAGCAGGGTGTTGAAAAAGGGGAAATTCCCCTTTTATTTCCCCTAAATGAGGGGCAGTTGAAAAGGGCTTCCCTATGAAGCGAATTGCTAAAACCGCTTGCATTGATGTTCCATCGAGCCTCGGGCAACGAATTTCAACAGCCTGCTAGGTATTCGTTGCGGACACTCAGAACAGCCTTCTGCTAAAGGGGCGCCGTAGCAGCGGCCGGCGCGACATGACAAGCATCGCGAACGCCAGCACGACGCCAATGACACCCAGCAGGAACGCAAGGTGGGCGGCCGCTCCGGCGATGCCCGAGAAGCCGAGAACCGCCGCGGCTATTGCAAAGACAAAAATGACGATGGCCCAAGTGATCATGATGACCTTCCTGTCCAATTGATGTCCTTAGCCTACCGGGCCTGGCCGACCCCGGTATCGGACAACGCGACCGGATGCCGTCCGCCCTTTACCGTCGGACGGGGGTGGTTGCTGCAAGACCTTCTTCAGCACGCCGGCGAGGCCAGCGAGCCAACCAAGGCGCCGCGCGGTAGGACGCGCAATGCAAACAAGTTCGTCCGTGAACTGATCCTCGCAAAACCGCGGTAGGTCGTGGCGTAAACGCCTTGCCTGTGGCGAAATGACGACTCGCCAACTCAGGTAACAGGAAGTGCGCGAATGGTTTTATCCCCCTACCGCAAATGGTTAATGTCGATCGCCTGCACGGTTGCCGCGTTCGTTACGGCCGCCCCAGCTTCTGCCTCCAGCGCAGCAACCCCGTCCACCATTGCGCCCCTCCAGGCCGAGGTGCGATCCCCCGGCTCCCCGCATCTAGCGGGGGATGTGGACGCCGTGGCGAGATGGCTGCTCCAAAAAGGCGGCAATGAGAACAGGCCGTTTTTGATAGCCGACAAGCGCGGCGGCTTTCTCTACGTCTTTCAGCCCGATGGCCGGCTCATCGTCAAGGCGAAAGCGTTATACGGGGCCGCCCGTTCAGATTTCATCACCACGGAGCAGGCCAATAAAGCGATCAAGGAACTGTCGATCACGGACATGATTACGCCGGCGGGCTTGTTCAAGATAAATCCCTACAACAGTCCTGCCTACGGGCCCGCCCTCAGGTTTGCAATGTACGCGCGCACCAATTTACTTATCCACCGCGCGCCCATCCAATGGCGCCGCAACTACCTCGCCTCGGCCGCCATCAACAGGAGTTGGGTCACCTATGGGTGCATCAATGTGCTGCCGGGCCTGCTCGATGACGTGATCCTGCCCACTTTGAAGCAGGGTGGTGTACTGGTGGTGCTTCCGGAAACGATGCAGGCCGGGCAGTTCTTCGGGATCGAGGATTCAGTCGCTTCCTGAACGGGTTCCTACAAGCCGTTCCTGAAAGCGCCCGGGAGACGGCGGCATCGACGCTGCCGAAGCAATCACGACAGAGCTCTCTGACAGTATAAGCAGAGGGCCGCCGACCATCGACCCGATCTCCTTGCTCCAACATAGGCGGCGCACCTGGAAAAGGTGTTCCTCCCACCAACGTTCAAGGAAATCGCAATGAAAGTAAACAAGTTCCTCGGTGCCACCATCCTGTCGGCGTCAGTCGTGAGCGGCATCGGCATTGCCTACGCGCAAACCAGCTCGTCCACGCCCGGCGCGGCGCCCTCTCCGAGCACTTCGGGCACGCAGTACAACCAGTCGAGCGCAGCAGCCTCGGACAACAGTTCCAATGCCAATTCCAACATGAGCGCTCCCTCAAGCACGAGCTCGAGCACCACGTCCAGCAGCAATGCCAGCGACTCCGCCGGCGCCGTGGCCGAGCGCCAGCCTCGCGCCGACCGCAACTAGGACCCGGCGTTTCGGTCGACACTGCCGCCCGCGCGCAGCGGACGGCAGTGCCGGACAAAAAAATGAAGCCGATCGGGAAGTGGCTCTCCAGTTCAAGCGCACAGGTCGTCGCGGGCACCTGCGCCGGCGTGATCCTGGGTGTGGCTGGCCTTCTGGCGTTCTCCGCGCCTGCGCCAAGCCAGGCCAATGTCAAGCCCTCCGAGTGGACGGCCGCTCAGCGCACGGGGCCGTTGTTTGC
>Ga0134124_10002253_pt1 | contig 15582 bp, 15 predicted proteins | sample KB304_FD_96880 | JGI IMG/M metagenome (GOLD analysis project Ga0134124, IMG submission 96880) | Terrestrial soil microbial communities without Nitrogen fertilizer from Kellogg Biological Station, Michigan, USA - KB3-0-4 | ecosystem: Environmental > Terrestrial > Soil > Unclassified ... | reverse complement strand
GTTCTGCGGGTCCAGCTCGGTGGCCTGTTCGGCCGCGAGGTAGGCGAGCACCCCGCGTGCCAGCGACGGATCGACCCACAGGTATTCGAGCGCCGTGATGATGCCGTCGCGCCCGAAGGTGGTGGAAAACCAGGGCACGCCCGCGAATGGATAAGGACCGGTCGGCAGCATGGTGGTCAGCATCGACAGGTCCGACACCGACCGGTCGAGCCAGAGATTGACCAGCGGGTTCGACGTGACCACCGTGCAGTGACCTCCCAGCCAGGCCCGGCGCGCCGCGTTGTTGTCGCGCAGCGCCGTCTCGTACGAGTTGCGGGTGCGCGGCGGGTCGTCGTCGCATTCGCAGGTGACGGTGCAATAGAGATGGTGTTCGGTGCCCGGGTCCAGCTGCAGGTCGAACATCGCGCGTCCCGCATCGATGGCGCTGGGCGCGGGATCGAAATGGATCCGGGTGCGGCGCAGGTGCCGGTCGCGGCCGAGATACGGCAGCACCACCTCGCTCGCGGAGACTTCGGGCTGCAGCCGGTCGCCGCGCCGCTCGCGTTTCATGCCGCGCACCTCGAACAGGTCGACGAAGTCGCCGTCGAAGGTGAACTCCAGCCGCACCGCGGAGCGCTCGGTGCCGTGATGCGTGACGCGGATGTGTTCGTGGCAGGTGCCTTGCCACAGCAGCTTGGCGCGAAAGATGTGCAAGGTGCCCTTGGCGAGCGAATCGCGGCCGTTCCTGGCCGGCAGGTCCGGATTCATGAGGTCGATCACCAGCAGGCTGTTGGACTCCTCCACCGACGAGCCCAGGTGCAGCGGGCGCGCGCCGTCGACCAGCAGCTCCTGGTGCGACAGGAAGCGCGTGTCGTTGTGGTACAGCCCTTCCTTGCCCGGCGCCAGTACCTGGATGTCGCCGAAACGGTCGAACATCGCGAAGGTCAGGTCGTTCTTCAGGACTTGCGGCTGTTCCTCGGTGCTAGCCGAAGTGGCGGCCACGTACCACTTGTCGCCGATCTGTATCTTCTGCGGCATGGCATTGCCTTTCTTGATCTTTGGCCGCTAGGGGCCCGGCCGGGCCCCTAAGCCGGGACGCGTGCGTTCACCAATTGGTGGTAGACATCCAGGTAGTGCCGCGCCATCACGCGGGCGGAGAAACGCTGCTCGAACACCTGGCGGCAGCGGCGCCGGTCGATCCGGTCGATGCCCTTGGCTGCGGCGATCGCCTGCTCCTGGTTCTCCACGATGAATCCGGTCACGCCGGGGTCGATGATCTCGGGCACCGATCCGTTCGCATAGGCGATCACCGGCGTGCCGCAAGCCATCGCCTCGATCATGACCAGGCCGAACGGCTCGGGCCAGTCGATCGGCATCAGCAGGGCCCGCGCGTTGCCGATGAAGCCGTCCTTCGCCTGCTCGCCGATTTCGCCGACAAACGTGATCAGCGGATCGTCGTCCAGCAGCGGCTCGATGGTCGACTCGAAATAGGGGCGGTCGGCCGGGTCGACCTTGGCCGCGATCCGCAGCGGCCGGCCGCAGGCTTTGGCAATCTCGATCGCGCGGTCGGGACGCTTTTCGGGAGAGATGCGTCCGACGAAGGCGAAGTAATCCTGCGGCTGCGCTTGCAGCGAGTACAGCCCCAGCGGCAAACCGTGGTGCACCGTCGCCCGCCAGTTGGCCCAGGGCACCGGGGTGCGCTGGCTGTTCGAGATGGAAACCATCGGGTGATTGCCGAAGCGCTTGAACAGCGGTTTCAGATCGGGCAGATCCAGGCGGCCGTGCGGCGTCGACATGCAAGCCGTTTCGCATTGGCCCACCAGCGCAAGCTGCAGCACATCGATATGAAAATGGATGATGTCGAAAGTGGACGCCGCCTTGAGCACCATGTCCATCATGATGGTGTGCCAGACCAGCGGATCGGGTTTGCGCGGGTCCAGCCGCAGCCCGGTGGGCACCACCGGCACCAGCCTGGCCGAGGTGACCGAGTCTCCGCTGGCGAACAGGGTGACGTCATGACCCATCTCGACCAGCGCTTCGGTAAGGTAGGACACGACACGTTCGGTTCCGCCATAGGCGCGCGGCGGCACGCTTTCATACAACGGGGCGACCTGGGCAATCTTCACGGGTACAACACTCCTTCTGGCCGGCGATCGAGCTGCGCCGTAGAGGCCAAAAAGCCCTTTGGAAAATGCTGCGCGGCACCAATAGTGGCTGAAGTTATCCGCTCGGGTTGACCTCAGGTGTAGGACAACTCCGCGTGTCCGAAGGGTGCAAAGCTACGGCCAGAGATTCAGGCAGGGATGAATGGCGCCTGCGGAGACGGGCTAATCCCGCGAGCGCCTTTATTTCAGTAGGCTCATGGGCTTCTGCTGTGTAGTCAACCACTTACAGCAGGACGGTGCCAACTCTTCCCTCGCGCCTCAACGGTGCAGCACGAGCAGCTCTACCACAGCCGTGGCACTCCCGTACACACAGCCATCTGTTTCGCTCAGGTAGCCTGATGGCGAACTCCCTCTCCCAACGCCCGCCGTCTACGCATCTACTCGGAGCAGTCACTTCGTGCAGCAAGCACACTTCTGAGTTTCGCCTCCAAAGACGAGATTCCTCAATACCCACTTCAGCTAAGCGGGCTTTGAAACCGCTCGGTAAAGAGCCAAACCCATTGTCATCTGACATTGCCTAACGTTCCGTTCTATGTTTAAGACATGTCACTGACGTGGTGTCTACATCTTAAACATTCATCAGGTTTTAATTTACGTTTTGGCCATCCATCAGAGGTAAAAGCATTCCTCGACGATGACTTTACGATTTCTAAGAATACATCACCTAAATATGCTCACCATATCTAAACAGTCTCATCGAGCGACCGCTCGCAACTTAGCTTTTAAGCATCTATTTTACGTCGGCTCTTATTTAGAACATAAGACATTTGCATTTCAGAAATATTTGTGGGAAGCTGCCGCGAACTTTGCTGAGGGAGCGACAAATGGGCATGCCTCGAAGACGCGAAAGTATCTCGGCCAACGCTTTGCAGCAGAAGCTGGATAGCGGCGTCGGGATTGGCGGTGGTCCCAAATACGAGGCGTGGAAAACGTCGGAGAACACCACGACCGTGTCTCACTCAGGGAAGTTCTTCAGTGAGCTGACTGAACGGTACATGCATTTCCTCGGGGAAACGGAGGAAGGAGTCTTGCTGTCAGTTTTGCGGATGAACGACGTAGAAGAGGTCCTCGAGAACTACCGTCTTTCGATACCGCTCACGGAGCGAATCTGCCTGGCCAGCGGCCGCAAGCACCCCCGTTCTGAAGGGCCCGGTAAACCGTTGGTCCCATTCACGACGGACACGCTATTCAAGCGGCGGGCGCCGCCTCAGTTTGTGGCGGTATCCGCCAGTGACCGCGGAGAACTCCGGAACCCGCGGGACGCTTACAAGTCGCTGTTTGTCCAGCATGTCTATTGGCAGTTGCATTCCGTGCCGCTTTTTTTTGTCACGAACTTCGACCTGCCCAGGGAGACCATACGCTCCCTATCGTTCATCAACCCGAGTGAAGAGGGCGGTACTCGGCCGCCCGCGCCGCAGCTCGAAATCTTTCTGCAACTGGCCCTCCGGGCAGACTGGTCGCGCGACCTGCTCCTAGTCGTTAGGGACATCAGCTCTGAGATGCGGATTGACAGCACGCTCGGTATGAAGCTGTTCAAAGTGCTCGCCTGGGAAAACGCCCTGGAATGCGACTTGAGCCGGGAGCTCTCCGCTTCCACTCGTAACGCTGTGAGGCCTCGGTGAGCCGCGACAAGGTCAAGGTCCGGGCGATGCACGTGCTAACTCCGACCGGCAAGCCGCTCCCACCCACCATTCCGCCTGAGCCGCTCCTCGTCCTGGAGCCAACTCGGCCCGGTCAGTTGGTCGCAATGGGCATCGGCCGCAAGCGCCGGCACCCGCGCTGGCTTAAGACGACCCTAATTGAAAGACTCGTAGAGAACGCAACCTTCTCAGTTTCCGAATATGCCCCGCCAGCGGCGGCGTTGAAGCCGCCGGAGGCACTCGGTCCCGGTACGTTGAAGCGCCACCGAATCATGCTCGAAATCATGGCCCCGCTCATCAACGGCCCCAAAGCGGAACTCCTGACCTACCCGGATGAGTTTCGCCGAATCTGCGCGGAATTCGCAGAGGCGAGTTTTCTAAGGGTTGAGCACATCTGCAACTTGGCGTGGCTCTGGATTCGCAACGGCCGAACGGAGTCGGCCCTGGTAGGGTTCGAAGAGAACTGCGGCGCGCCAGGCAAACGCAGAAACTTCAACAACCGGGTGGGTGGGCCCAAGCAAAAAGACGGGCCGGAGTTCGACGTGTTGGCTGCTTCGGCTTACACCGTAAAGCAGCGTGAGCAGCTGATAACGCTGGCCGAGCGAATCTGGAAGAACAGACGCAATGGACTCAAAACGCTGGAGGAGTTCTGGCTAAAGCTGCGCAGGAAAGCCGTGGCTGATGGCCTGCCGCCGCCCTCCTTCGAACAGGGAAAGGCGGCACTGAACGACTACAAAGCCCGCAAAGCCGCAAAGCAGACTACGGGGCGCGTGCACCAGCGCTACCGAGGCAGACGCCACGCGACGCAGGAAAGCGAGGTTGATTCCACTCCGATTCAGGGCTTCACGCAGTCTGAGCTTGACGAGAACGTCAAGCACCGCAACGCGACGTTCTACAAGGTCATCGATGTCGCGACCCAGTATGTGCCGGCCATCTATGTGACGCTTGCCGCCCCATGTGTTGACATCTTCGCTGAGGTGATGTTCCGAGCCTTTACAGGGATGGCAGAGGTTCTGCAGGAGCTTGGCATGCCCTATGGCGCCGATGCGTTTCCTCCGCTTTACCCCGGCAAGGACCTCTGGGCAGATAACCAGGAACTTCTCTCGCCGAAACTGAACCGCGCGCTGCTTCGGAACATGGGTTTGAAGGTGAAGCTCACCATTGTTGGCAAGGGAGCCGATAAGGGGCTTGTCGAGGGCAGCATCGGCAAAACAAAAAAGACGGTGCGTCGCCAAACGTGGGGGCTGCCCAAGCATGCGAGTACGAAGCTGCTGGAGATTGCTCGACGAGGGCAAAGCCCTGACCTTCTCGAGCTCACACAGAAACTCATTGAGTGCGTCTACGAAGAGAACCATCGCGAACTGCCTGTCTCTCGCTTGCCGCGCGCCTTTGTGCAGACCGGCAGAGCTTGCAATCGGGTGGAGCGTTACAAGTGGGAGCTGGAGACCTATCCCGAGCTAATTAGGCCGATACCTCCTAAGGAGGCCCTGGTCAAGCTCCTGCTGCCCACTGCCTGGTTCCCGCTGCATACTGAAAAGGGCATTTACATCGGCAAGCGGTACTACAGCTCAACCGAGCTGGCAGCCTCGGGGCTCCTGAACCCGCATTCGCGTGGTGAACAGCGCGAAGTCGAAGTCGCTAGGCACCACGGGACAGTCGACTTCGTGTACTGGGTAAAGGAGCCAACGGACTATGTCAAGTGCTACTTGAATGCCGCCGACTACCAAACCTATGGGGGGATGACCTGGGACGAAGCCGAGGACCATGACAAATCATCGCCGCCGCAGCGTAAGCGAGAGCGACTGCGCAACGTACGTGCCGCGGCCCAGACCAGCAAGGTCAAAACCAAAGCCGACCGCAAAAAGGTGAAGGCATCAGCGAAGAAAGCCGCCAGCACCCGGGATAAGAACCGCATAGCCGGGCTCAGACGTGCCGCCAAGTCGAACCAATCTGCCGCCGAGGCTCACCGTCGGTTCGGGGAGGACCTGCCCGCCCGTACGCAGAACCCGAGCCTCAGGAAACCTGCAAGCCGTCAGACCCTCGACTTCGACGACACGATGGCCGAACAAGTCGGGCAGCTCATTGACGCTAAGAGCGTGCTGCGCGAAGGAGGAAAGCAATGACCAAGCCGCTGAGCCCCGGAGAGAAAGCCGCGAAGGTAGCCCCACGAACACCATCTCAGCGAGAAATCCGCGACAGCCATTTGGAGCTTCCTGGACCACTCGAACTACCAGCTGTGACCGAGTACGTGGAAACAGGAGAGAGCGAGACCCGAGGACACCCCTTCATTGAGGTTTTCGGAAGGGCCATCGTGGAGGCGCCACTGTTCCAGGATAGAACGGCTACGGCACTGCCCCCGTGCCCCCCGGGTGGAACCAATCTACTGCATAACCCCGTGCTGATGGCACTTCGGCTGTTTGCACTGAGCCGAGTGGTCTACCCAACACCCAATCTCACGCGGTTGAATTACAAAGTACTTGAGGCCTTGTCCACCGGTTACCTGCTGCGCAACCCTCTAGTCGAGAGGGAGTACCAGCGTACTGTCTACACAGTCGCCTCTCGCAAACCTGCCGAAGTCAAGAAATACGTGATGAAGTTGCCAAACATAGGCGTCCCTAGCTTCTTGGTGCAAGGGGCCAGCGGCATGGGCAAAAGCTACGGGCTGGAGCACGTGCTCATCGAACTCGGAGTGCCTCAGGCCGTGCAGCACAAGGAGTACCAAGGTCGACCCTTCAACTATGTTCAGGTGATTTGGCTCGACTGCCAATGCCCACCGACTGGGTCGTTGCGGGGTCTTCTCTTCGAAATACTGGCGCGACTCGACATGGCGGCAGGGACCAACTACTACGTACCTTGGTTTAACTCACGTGCCAATACGGACCTGTTGCTCCTGAACGTTGCTCTCATCCTATACAAGCACTCGGTGGGCTTGCTGGTTCTGGACGAGCTGCAACACCTGTTAGCCAACAGCAGTAAGGACACGGAGGAACTCCTGAATTTCTTCGTCGCCCTCATGAACTTCCTTCGAATTCCGATAGCGAGCGTCGGCACGTACGCGGCACTTGACGTCTTATCCGGAACGATACGGGATGCGCGCCGACTCACGTTGGCAGGGTCCATCGAGTTCAAGAGGCACGAGAAGGCGCAGCGCATCACCCGCAGACAACAGGAATGGTATCTAGGATGGCTTCCAGGTCTTGATAAGCACCCCATCACCGAGGCGATGCACGACCACGTTTACGACATTTATCAGGGCTTTCAGTTCTTGATGCCGAACCTGGTTCAAAGGTGCTGCGTGGAAGCTTCCTTCCGCGGTGTCGACCACATCACCCCAGAGATTCTTGACCACTACCTTCATGTTGAGCTCAAGCCGCTTTCGAAGATTCTCATCGCACTGCGAGACTGTGATGTTAAGGTTATCGAGCAGTACGAGGACGCTATCTCGCCCGAAAAAATCAAGGCGCTAAAGCAATATCAATCGCGCAGGGATAAAGCCAGAAACGAAACAACCGTGTCAGACACTGTCACTGGTGGGTCCTCGCGCGCCAAAGGCGGCCTGGTCGTCAACTCCGACTTCCCGGACGGCGACATCGGGGACGAGGAGATTCTGCTGCAGTGTGCGGCCACGAAGGAATTGTTTGGGCGGGGAGACCTATACGTCAACCTCTCGAGAGCAGGACTCATCGCCAAGGAGATTGCGTATGGCCGACTGCCGAATCCGTGACAGCGTTCGGGACGCGCTCTACGCGCCCATGCCGGTGGCGCCCCGCCCGGGAGAAACGCTTTATTCGGTATTCGGCCGATGGATTCGTCAGAGCGGAGCCACGCAGGCAGAACCTCTCATGCGGGTCGTCACCGGCGGAAGCGCGCGCGTCTTGTCCATGGCCCTGCCCTGCCGGCTTGACTGGATGCGCAGCAACCTCGCACCGTTTGCAGGCACGGAAATAGAAGACATGATTCGGCGCTTCACCGTCGCCCCGCTGTACCGGCCGTTTCTTCCCGAGAAGAATTGGGCAAGCGTCGTGCGCCTCTTGGCCTCAGAGACCGGGTCAACGAGTGCTCGGGCGCGGCTTGGCTTGGCTCGCTTCGGGCACGAGAAACGGGCTCCGGTGCACTGCCGAATTTGCATGCGCGAACAGGTGCATGAGTACGGCTTTGCGTACTGGCTCATGCACTTTGCCCTTCCGAACGTCACGGCCTGCCCGAAGCACGGCACTATTCTGGAGGAGGTACCTTGCTACTCGGACATTCTGGTTGGTAAGAACCCCTGGTTGGGGGTTCCGGTTTGCGACTTGGAACTCGAAGGCCGGAGTGGCCCAACGTTGGACGACGCACCTGCTCAGGCTAGCGAGCAGGAGCGTAAGTTATCCAAGCTGGTCATCGAACTGTTCGAGTCGGGCCTAGCGAGCGTACTTGGACCGGTGCTTTCGGAAACGTACGCAGCGCGCCTGCGGCAGATGGGCTTTGTGGAACCCGGAGGGCGCATCAAGCGGACGGAATGGGGGCGTACAGCCGAGGAGTACTGGGGGGACTTGCCGTTCGGAGGGGCCACTCCGAGCTACCCCTATCCCTGGTGGACCAAGGCGATGCACACCTCAATCGGTGCGCGCACCAGGTCCCCGCTACAACACCTTTTGCTCATCGGAGTCTTGTTTGGAGACGTCAAGACGTGGGTTGCCACCCTGGAGGCGAATGGACAGAAGCCGCCACGAGGCCGGCACGACATCCAGAAGGACTGGCTTCGCATGCAGCCGTTGAAGGGTTCAAAGCTGGTACAGCTTGACGTCTGGGTAGGTAAAAGCCGCAAGCGTCCACCTGTTGCCGCCAAAGAAATTCCACAGCCCGTCATCACGCTCTTGATGCAAGGGCTGCCCGTTTCGCTGGTATGCAAGCAGACGGGAATACCACGGATGACCCTGTACCGCCGGTTGTGGGCCAACCGGGAGATTGCTGAGGCGTGGGCCAGGGCTGCCATAAAGCGCGAGTACGAGCTGCGATTTGGAAGGGCCGCCGGGTCGGGTATCCCGGACGATGGGTTTGACCGGACAGACACCTACGAAGGGAATCAGGCCTGGCTGTACCGACACATCCCCGCACTGGAGCTGTTAAAAGCCCACGGCGACGACTTGCCAGTGCCTTCGCCAGACAAGCTGGGCATCCGCCGCGCAAGAAAGGTGGTGGAGGCTCCAAGGCGTGGCACAAACCGGAAGGCAACTTGAGGGCCTGAAGTCCGGGACGTGCTCTTGGGGCGCGCGCCGGGTTGAGGTGATTCGCTTTTCAGTGACCGCGCCCTCTCCCTATCACGGCGGCTCCCTTGTCGCCGGAGGCAGCTCCTCAGTTGCCCCGCCGCAATCACCTCGACGGAAGCACTGCTTCGAGCGAGTCTTTCAACTCCCTGACCCGGTCCTGGTGGAACTGGAGCGCTGCTGGTACAAACGTCTCATCAAGCTCAACAAAGCCGACGTGTGCCAGCTTTGGGTGCAGTCCAGGTGCAGTAATCCCAAAACCCGAAAAGCGAACGCCCTTCGTTCTCTCAGCTGCCTTGCGAACGCGCTTCGGGTCGTACAGACTTCTGCTCACAGACCCAAGGCTGTGGGCGCACGCGTCGCGCAGGTGTTTATAGTCCTGGATTTGCTTCTGGACTTCGTTCGACCATCCGAGCGCAGATAGCCGTTTCGTTAGTTCAACAATCATCGAATTTAGCGGCTCGTTCACTGCGATGGCGGGAACAACGAGCAAATTTCCCATGTCCCGCACCGCTACGTCGAACGCAGCGTGGATGAAGGGCAGCACCGACCCTCTGAAAAGTGTTGGAAACGTATCTCTGAGGTCAGCGAGCTCATCGGACGGCTCTGCCGGCTCGTCGTCCGAAACCCCGAGCTGCGCCTTGATGTCGGCGACGTACTCAGACGCGAATTGCCTGGCGTACTCGTTTGCGAGAAGGTTCTCGACGGTTCCTGAATATCTTCCGAGCCTGTCGAACTTGTTCTTTGTGTGCTGGTAAGTCAGCTGTAGGCGCGCCTTTGGGCCAAACATTTTGTCCTCGCAGCGCATAGGCTAACATCAATATCCGAAAGCCACGACATCTGAGCTAGCAGTGCGGTTGAGCCGCAGGCACCCAGGATGATGGTGAGGCGGTGTTTGGTGTCGACACGACCGCGCACGCAAAAGCCGCGCCCCTTCCGCGGCGCCGACAACAAGGCTGACTGAAGGCGCATTGAACGTAACGCCTGTCGTGTCCCGCCCCTCCTGTGGATAGGAGCGCTTTCGGTCGAGGTGAATCGCCAAGTCCGATAACCGCTTGGCGCTGGCCGCCCCGGCTGCTTAGAAAATGAGCACTGGAACCTGGGGAAGTTATCCACTGCCGGGCATCGGTGCGGACGGTGCAGCCGCCAGTCACCGCAGGCGGGGCAAGCTCCTTTGTCACATCTGGCGGACGGCTCAACCATGGACGGTGGGCAGTTGGCCAGCCCCGACTCGCCATCTCACTTTGTAGCCTGCGCCCTCAAACTTTCCACCGCAAGCAGAATCGGGTTGCCGACGGGCTTGGTTCCCGTCAAGGTCCTGATTTCAACCGGCTGAGTGGGAGCTCAGGTTCCCCAGCGTCACCACGACAGCGCTCTTTGGGCTCAGCGCCACGGCCATCCGTGCGGTGTCGAAGGCAGCGGCCGGCTCGATACCGCGCGGATATCCGCTCCGGACACACGAACTCCCAATGCTGCTCCTTCCCACGCGCCAACCATCAAGGTCACCTTGGCCATGCCTGAAGGCAGATGATTAGGCTGACAGCCGCGGAGGTCCAGGACGTTGCTGCTTTCCCGGGGACGCTCACGGGGCCTGTGGTTCAGGCGAAGTGATGCTCTTGTTCCCGCTCGCGGTCACGTTCGCTGAGCGGCCCCTTCATCTGCAAAGCGGAGGGCGGCAGGCCGAACATCGTCCGAGCCGTCCGGGACAGGTGCGCGGAGTCTGCAAAGCCGGCCGCGTGCGCGGCACTGGAGAGGGTCTCGCCGGCGCTGAGCAGCGTCCAGACATGCAGGAGTCGGCGCCAAAGAAGGTATGTTCGCAGCGGCATGCCCGTTTCTTCGACGAAGAGATGTCGGAATCGGTCCGGCGAGAGGTTGGCCACCTTGGCGACCTCCGGCAGCGACACGGGCTGGTCGACCCTCTGGCGGAGGTACTCCACGGCGGCGAGTACGCGCGGGTCTGAAGGCGCACGTGGAGCAGTCTTCGAGACGTCCTGAACGAGCTGCGCGCAAATCGAGTTCACTGCCTCGCGACTGCGCTCCACTCGCCACGCCTGCTCCAGGCGCTTGGCAGCAGCCGCTACCGTCTCGGCACCCAGGACCTCGAACCTGCCCTGCAGGCGGGCGGTCAACGCCTTGCCTTCCGCGGTCTCAGGCTCGATGAAGAGGACGACGCTAATGTCGCAGTCGTTCACGTCGATGGCGTGGGTCGCACGTGAGGGAACGAGCGCAGCGGCACATGACACCCACTCTCCGCGCCGGCCGAACTGCACCCGCAGACCTGTTGGCACACCCATTGCTAGCTGAATCGCATAGTGTGAGTGCGGCGAGATTGCAGCGCCCCCGCCGGCGCCGAGGAACCCGCAAACGCCTGACCAGGCGACAAAGTCACCTCGGTAAGTGTTGACCGCAGGCTTGTCCACGGGCCACCTCTTCGGCAGTTCTTGCGCCAGTCTAAGCCCGACGGCTGCCCCCTTCAACGTGCCCGTTTCAGCTGCGTCTTTCGGGCGTCTGGAACAGCTCATCCGCAAGCGGCGGCTCCTTGAACGGAAAGGCTGCAAATCCAGCCTCTGTGTTCAAGTCGAAAACGGTCCAAACGCCAAGAATTAGGGCTTCACCAACCCCTCTGGAGCCCTGAAATGACACCCTCTTCCACCAACATCCAAGCCGCCGGTTCGTCGTCCGTGACTACCCAAGGGGCGCTTTGCGGCTGCGCCAGCTGCAAGTGTGCCAACTGCGAGTGCACCAACTGCGATTGCGCCAGCCGCGGCTCCGCGAGCTGCCAGTGCGCCAACTGCCAGTGCGCGAGCTGCGAATGCGCCAGCTGCGCGTGTAACTAAGAGCCGCTCGAAGGACTTGCACTTTCAACGAGTTCGTGTCGGGCACACGAAGGTGTGTCCCGACAACTCCCTCCCAGGACTGGAAGAACCCACATGCTCTCAATCCCAGGCATCGGCGTTGTCATCCTCATCGGAGTAGCAGCCACCGCCATCATGGATGTGTGGCTGCTCATCCTGTCGCGACTTGGACTATCAGCTACGATTTGGCGACTCGTTGGCAGGTGGGTTGGGCAGATGCGCAATGGGCGCTTCACGCACGCGTCCATCGCCCAGGCGCCATCGGTACGAGGAGAGCATGCCCTTGGCTGGTTTACTCACTATGCGGTCGGCATCGCCTATGCGGTCGCATTCGTTGCGCTCGTGGGCGCCGACTGGGCAAGACAGCCGGCCATCCTGCCCGCGCTGGTCTTCGGACTCGCCACGGTGGTGGTGCCCCTCTTTGTGATGCAGCCTGCTATAGGGTCTGGCTTTGCCGGCTCGAAGACCCCGAGTCCTTTCAAGACCTGCCTAAGCAGTGTTGCGAACCACGCGGCCTTCGGAGCCGGTCTGTACCTTGCGGCCGCGGGCATCGCATACCTCTGACGCCTTCCGGGCGTTCCCTAGCACGTCAGTACGCGCATCGCCCTTCTTGTCTTTCGCGTCGGCAATGCACGTTCTCATTTTGCCTGCTGCGGAAGGTTTTTCCCCGCTCGCAGGCCGACCCCGTAGGCGGTACACGGCTTTCTCGGCTCCAAGCGCCTTTTCGCCTCAGCGCGCGTGGGATGCAGGCAGCAACTCCCGTACTGTTTCCGAGGGCCTGCACAACTTCGCGCCGGCGCTCGAGACGACGACAGGGCGGTTCATGAGAATCGGGTACTGGACGATGAAGTCCAGCAACTGTTCGTCCGTCCACTTCGGGTCCGAAAGCCCGAGCTCCGCGAACGGGGTGCCCTTCTCGCGCAACAGTTCGCGCATCGTGATGCCTATCTTGGCAACAAGCTCGCGCAGCTTTTCCTTGGAAGGAGGCGTCTTCAGCTACTGAATGACTTGGGGCTCGATGCCAGCCTCGCGAATCATTGCGAGTACATTGCGCGAGGTTCCGCAAGCAGGGTTGTGATAGATGGTGACGACCTTGGACATTCCTCGTGACCTCCCGGACTTCTGTTCGCAAACTGACCTCGTGCACGTCGGGGGCTTCAGTGCAGTTTCATGGACCTGATGCAGGGTTGATACCGCTGTCGGCAAGGAGGTCAATATACGCGCCCTCAAGCAGCTGCGAGGGCTCGATACCGAGCCGCGCCATGAGGTCATGAGCCTCACGCACACCGCCCTCGCATGGTTCATGCTCCTCGAGCACGACTTCGAGCTCGAGAAAATGCCCTAACCCAACGACCTTGTCGAGGTGAAGGCGCGTTCTTCCCACAAGAAAAAGCGTGCGCTGCTTTTGCACACGACCTGCCTGACCGTAGGCCAGCGACAACGTCTCTCGCAGACTGGCCGGCGCCGAGGTAGGAGAACGAACGTAGAAGGACTCCTTCGGGCCCTGTTGATTTGTGCGACGGTAGAAGATGAGCTCGCCTTTCTCTTCGGAGAAGGTGCGAAGCTTCAACCTCCCCGCATTGCACACAAAGAAGGTGTCGTCCTGAGTGATTTCGATGGGTCCATGGTCTGCAATGGCCGCAGCTTTTGGCATCAGTGCATCGACACTCGCGATGCGGGCTTTGATTTCTATATTTCTCGGCATGAGCAACTAACGTTAGAGTTGTGCCATTTCCGTAAGCTGTCCGCTCTGGGCCAACCGTTAGAAGCTCTGCTCATATTGGCACCTTCCTGTCGGGGAACGCCTTTGTCCACAGAAGTATCTCGTGCCGGTGACGCAACCCGTGAAGCGAGAACGGGTCAGACTTGATAAGCACCTCCACAGCCGCTCTGCTCGGCGCCTCCACAATCCACAAGCCCCCCTCGGGCTTGCTGCCAGGCTCTAGTCGAAGTGAGCCTGCGGCGAGCACAACATCCTTGTGTTCATCAAGCCAGTCAATGTGAGCCTGCATGTGTTGCTGGCGAACATTGGCGGCGTCAGGCCTGTCGAAGAAGCGAACGGCGAAAAGCATAATTTAAAGGCTCCAGGGTCAGCCGTTTGCTTTGTTGGCGATGACATATGCGTAATCCCCATCAGCGTCGGTGTAGCTCTCAACAACGCCAGGAAAGCTGCCGTCTTCGATGTCAGAGCGAAGTGCGTCTAACCCGTGCTCGAGTTCCTCTGCCGGACAGAGCGTGGCAAACGAGGATATGTTGGCACGCACGGAAGGCTCGAGGTAAAAGTGGGGACGCCGCTTGCCTGAGTACAAGAACAAGTCTTGCAGTTCGTTCGTAACGTAGAACGGGACGACCTCTTGGATGGCAAACCCTGCGTTACGCAGTGCGTCAAGTACAACAGACCTGGCTGGCATCTTTTCTATCGAACGCGTCATCATTTCTGGAAAGTAGTGACAAAGCCAGTAGTTGCGCATTTGCTCTGCAAAGGCCGTGAACACGACGAACGGCCCCGCGTTGAGGACGCGGAAGACCTCAGAGAAGGAAGACTGAAGATTTGGAAAGTGGTGAATGGCCAGACTGCAGATGACTCCAGCGAAGCTCCTATCTGGGTACGGAAGCGCATCAGCGTTGCCCTGCTGCCAGACCACGCTTTGGCTCTTCGCCTTTGCTTGTTCGAGCATCTCGCTGGAAACGTCGACGCCGTGCCAATTCCCTCCGAGCGCTGCCAAAGCGCATGTGTAGTTTCCAGTGCCACAACCAACATCGAGGTACGAAGCTGCGCGCCCGGCGCCTACATACGTAGCAAGTGCTTGCGATATTCCCGGGTCCGCACGCCGGGTTGTACCGTAGGTCGAGCCGATTGTGTTGTAGAGCGGTTGCACGTGACGAAGGCTCCAGCAAAAGCTAACCGAGCGACCACTTATATGCCATTGTGCCTAAGACTCATACGCAAACCGTCGTAGTAGAAGCCTCCGATGCAAATTGCGTCTGGCTCCCTGCCGCAGTGTTCGAAGCCAAGTGACTCGTACAAATTGATGGCGGCGGCGTTCGGAACGTAGACAGTCAGATTCACCCGCCGGGCTCCGTGTGCCCCGGCGTGAGCCACAGCCTTCTCGACCAAGGCACGGCCGATACCGCCGCGTCGCAAATGCGGAGAGACGAAAACGCCCCACAGGTCCACCTTGTGCCCAGAGGAGGAAAACTTGCTCGGCCACGCAACGGCGGCACTTCCGACAAGGCGGCCATTCAAAAATGCGCCAAATGCAGCATTGGGCTCGGGAAATGAAAGCTGAGTGCGGAAGTCCTCAATCGACCGAGACAATTCTTCGTCCATAGTTAACCCCATCGCTATGGGATTGTCGGCCGTCACCTCACGTCGGAGCGCAGAGAAAGCTTCGGCGTCCGCAGCGGCTAGTTGGCGCACTTGGAATTCAGCGAAGTCACTCATGGAATACGATGGCTCGCCAGGTAGCCTGCTACGTCCTGCTCCGTTGAAAGACAGTATTTCTGACTTGAGAACTTTGAGAACAGAGCCCTGTGACCCGAGCGTGAGCAAGCTCCGTCGCGTGTGTAGTAGTCCTCGGCCCAGGACAGTAACTTGTCCAGCCCCGCGGCGGATTGCTCCCGGTTCATGTGGCGCTTGCTTTCAGAGCCGCGCTGAAGGAGACGCGCCCGGCACACCGACCATGGCACGTCCAGC
>Ga0134124_10002252_pt1 | contig 15583 bp, 14 predicted proteins | sample KB304_FD_96880 | JGI IMG/M metagenome (GOLD analysis project Ga0134124, IMG submission 96880) | Terrestrial soil microbial communities without Nitrogen fertilizer from Kellogg Biological Station, Michigan, USA - KB3-0-4 | ecosystem: Environmental > Terrestrial > Soil > Unclassified ... | reverse complement strand
CCACGACGTGGACAACGCGCACGGCGCGCTCCACATCACCGGCGTGGGCGGCGCAACCAACGGCAGCGTGAGCCTCGTCGATGGCGAGATCGTCTTCACCCCGGCGCTGAACTTCCATGGAAAGGCGAGCTTCACCTACACGGTGAGTGACGGCGTGGGTGGCGTGAGCGAGGCGACGGTGGACCTCGACTTCGCGCCGGTGAACGACGTGCCCATCGCCAATGACGAGATCTTCCACGGCAAGCGCAACATCACCTACACCCTCAGCACCGCCGCGCTGCTGGCGAACGACACCGACGTGGAGTCGCCCGAGGCGCTGCGCGTGGTGGAAGTGCTGAACGCCCAGCACGGCACTGTCTCGCTGCAAGACGGCATCGTCACCTTCATCCCCGAGCCCGGCTACAGCGGCCGCGGCTCGTTCCAGTACTGGGTGGAAGACCCCGAGGGGGGTCGCAGTCTTGCCACCACCGAGATCGACCTCTCGCGCGTGAACATCACGCCCACGGCGACGGATGACGGCTTCATTGGCTACGAAGACATCCCCTACGTCGTCTCTGCCGCGCAGCTGCTCGCCAACGATTACGACCAGGACAACGAGCAGGCCCAACTGCGGATCACCGGCGTGCGCGGCGCGCAGCACGGCACGGCCTCGATGGATGCCGAGGGCAACATCACCTTCATTCCTCAGCGTGACTATCACGGCCCGGCCAGCTTCCAGTACCAGGTGAGCGATCCGGACGGCGGGAGCACCTGGGCCACGGCCTGCGTGACCATCCAGAACGTGAACGACCCGCCGGTGATCGGGGATGTGATCTATGGGCGCCCCATCTATGGCTACCGCTGGGGTTCCACCTGGGATGAGTACGACAAGGTGTGGGGCTCGGGCGCCGCGGCGACGGCGAACGGTCAGCACGCCGGGTTTGCACGCAACTACCTAGGCGACCCAGGTTGGACGCTCATACCCATCACGGACCAGGACGAGGCTCGTCAGTTGCTGGCCAACCCGGGAGGACGGGTGTGGTCGAACACGCTGGGCGGGTGGTCGCCTCCCCAATCGCTCATGAATGACGGTGGTGTGCCCCACGTGCCCAGCTACTACCGCAGCGGCGACCTGCGGCCCGTGTCGTCGTCACTGGACGATGGGTGGGCTCAGCACATCTTCGAGTACTCGCCGTTTCTGTTCGCCACGGTCAACGAGCACATCGACGACCCGCGACGCATCACGGGCAAGGTCATCGCGTACGACCCCGATGGCCATTCAGGCGGTCTGAGCTTCGTCGTCGGCACGGGCCCGCAACATGGGCATGCGTGGGCCAACGCAGCGCTCGAGAACGGGCGAGCCCCTGGCGATCACTTTGGGCTGCCTGCCTACTTCGAGCAGGAGAAGGGGGCGTGGGTCTATTCGTCCGACATCAGAAGCCCCCACTTCGGCGCGGACGACTTCGTGATGCGCGTGTACGACTCGAGTGGCGCCTGCACGGAGCACCGCATTCACGCGACGCACAACAGGAACGGGGTCGACGCACCATCCGCGTTCTCGCAACCCGCCTTGCTGGCTGCCGACGAGCTTGGAACGAGCAACGCGTCGAATACCGAGTGGCTGTGGCACCCGCTCGCGTCAGGCAACGGTTCCGTTGGGCACGCGAGCACACGAGACGCCACCGCCCTTGCGCAGCTTCTTGACGCCGCACATGGCGAAGAGGCAGCTTGGATCGGTGAGCCGGCCGCAGTCCGATTCGAATACGCATCAATGTCGGGCGACCAAGCGTCCGCGCGCCAGGACCGCGAAGCGCCAGCTTTCGAGGATGGGCATCGGTCGGCCGATGCGGACTCAATGCGCGGCCCCGTCGAACCACTCCCCCCGCTCACTCCCGAGCACCTCGCCCTTCTGCACAACCAGATGATCAACACCGCCCGCGGTGCTTCGGCCAGTGCGCCCCTGGGCATCGTCCTGCAGGACATGCCCCCTGCCGAGGCACTCCATGAGTGGATCGCCGGCGAGCAAGTGCAGGCCGCGCAATCCATGCCGGGATGGGCAGCGTGATGCATCGACTCGAAGCCACTCGCGTTCGCCCGAGGAGTCCGGGGACCACGCAAGGCACCCGTCGTACAAGTGCTCCACGAACTGCCTTACCGGGCGCGGTTCCCGCGCTAGTGACTCAGTCCCACTTGCAACCCTTCTCGCGCAGCGCGTCCACCAGCAAGGCAGGCATGGCGAGCAGGCCGAGGCCTGAATACGTGTCGCGGCAGTCGGGCTTCGCGGCGTCTTGAATCGATCGGCTCAGTCCACCCCGCGGCTGAGCCTTGCCGAGCGCCTCGCGCGCCATCTGGGCGGCTGACTTCTCGACGCCTTTGGGGATCCGCAGGTCCAAGGGCGTGTCGGGATGAATCGAGGCGCCGTCGTTTCTCGGCAAGCCTTGTGCGGGCGCAGTCGTTGCGGGGGCGAGCCGCAGGGGCGGGCCCGTCGCTCGATCGCGCGCCCTCTCACGCTTGCGCACAGGGACGGACGACTTCATTCGCACGGGTTCACGCTGCGCTCGCTCCTCGCTCATGAGCGACACCGAGAGCGTGCGTCGCGGGTTCGTCTCGCCGCCGGACGGTCCTCTCGGCAGTGAAAGGATCCAGACCAGCAGCCCATGCAATGCGAGAAGGATGCAAAGGAGCCCGACCCTGGATCGGGGCGGACCACCGAGCAGGAGCGAGTGCCTGGCGATGCTCATCACTCGTCCCCGCCTGACAGCGCCTCAGCTCACCTGCGGGCCGAGCGAGCCTCGAACCTCAGGCCGCGTTGCTCGGCGCCGCCCTCGCCTGCTTCTCCTGCGCCGACCACAGCCCAAGCGGTGGCAGCCAGCGCCGCAACGCGGGCGCCGTGATCACCGTGCTGAAGATGGCCATCAGCACGAGCATCGTGAACACCTCGCGTCCGATCACGCCCAGGTCGTAGCCGACGTTGATGATGATGAGCTCCATCAGCGCTCGCGTGTTCATCAGCACCGCCACCACGCGCGACTCGCCGCGCCCGAGGCCCGACCAGCGCGCGGCAAGCCAGCACCCGCCGAACTTGCCGAGCGTGGCCAGCGCCACGAGCAGTGCGCACCAGCCCCAGCTCGAGGCGCCGTCGAGCGAGCCGATGTCGGTGCGCAGGCCGGTGTAGGTGAAGAAGATCGGCAGGAAGAACACGTTGACGAAGCTGCCCACGCGCTCGCCCCAGGCGTGCACGAAGGCGCGCTCGCGATGCAGCACCACGCCGAGCATGAAGCCGCCGAAGATCGCGAAGATGCCGAGCTGATAGGTGGTCATGCCGGCCACGAAGATGCTGGCGATGATCACGCCCATGAGCGTGGGCGTGATGCCGCGCTGCGCGCTGCGCGCCATCTGCCACCGCACCAGCGCCGACAGCAGCGGGCGCACGATCCACCAGCACACCGCGCCGAAGACGAGCACGCCCAGCGCGTGCAGCGCGAAGCTCCAGGGCACGAAGGCCGAGGTGGTGAGCGCGGTGACGAGCGCCAGCAGCAGCCAGCCCACCACGTCGTTGATGGCCGCCGCACTGATGGCGATGACGCCCACCGCGCTTCGCGTGAGCCCGAACTCGATGAGGATGCGCCCGAGGATGGGCAATGCCGTGATGGAGAAGGCCGTGGCCACGAAGAGCGAGAAGCCGAACCGGTTGCCCCCGGGCACGAGCGACTCGGGCGCGAAGGCGGCGAACAGCAGCCCGAGCCCGAACGGCGCCGCCAGGCCCGCCACCGACACCGCCGCCACCACGCGGCGATTGAAGCGCTCGGTGAGATGGCCGAAGTCGAACTCCAGGCCGATCTGGAACATCAGGAACAGCAGGCCGATCTGCGAGAGCATGGTCAGCGCCTGCGGCGGTGTGGAGCGGAAGACGAGCTGAAAGGTGTCGGGTGCAAGCACGCCGAAGAGCGACGGCCCGAGCAGGATGCCGGTGATGATCTCCCCCACCGCGACCGATTGGCCCAGGCGCTGCGCGAGCGCGCCGCCGGCGCGTGCCGCGAGCACGATGATCGCGAGCTGCAGCAGCGTGAAGAAGAGCAGGAGCTCGCTGGCGTGCACGCCCGAGCCGGCATTCGTCGTCATCAGATCATTCCCCCGTTGATCGAGATCACTTGTCCCGTGATGTAGGACGCGTCGTCGCTTGCGAGGAAGCCCGCGAGTGCAGCCACTTCCTCCACGCGCCCGGCACGCTTTGCCGGCACGAGCCGGGCGATGGTGTTCGCATCGAACGCGGCATCGGCCATCGGCGAGGAGATGATCCCCGGCGCAATCGCATTCACCGTCACGCCGCGGCTGGCCACTTCCAGCGAGAGCGCGCGCGTGGCGCTGTTGAGCGCACCCTTGGCAGCGGCGTAGTTCACCTGCCCGCGATTGCCCGCGAGCGCGGCCACCGAGGAGATGTTGATGATCCGGCCCCAGCGCGTGCGCAGCATCGGCAGCAGCAGCGGCTGCGTGACATGGAAGAAGCCGTTGAGGGAGACGTCGATGACGCGGTGCCACTGGTCGGGCCGCATCCCGGGGAACACCGCGTCGTCATGAATGCCGGCGTTGTTCACGATGATCTGCACCGGCCCGCCCGCGAGCAGCGACTGCGCGGCCGCGTGAGCGGCGTCGCAGTCGGTGACGTCGAACACGCAGCACTGCGCCTCGCCGCCTTCTGCGCGGATGCGCTCGGCGAGTTCCTGCACCGCGTCGGCGTGCGCATTGGCGTGCAGGACGACGCTCACGCCGCCTTGCGCCAGTCGCTGCGCGATGGCAGCGCCGAGCGCGCCGCTGGCGCCGGTGACGAGGGCGCGCCGCTTCGAAGTCTTCATGGGTTGGAAGGCACCGCATCGGGCGCCAGCGGAGTGTTGAGAACCACGACCGCGCGCCCGCGTGCGAGCAGCCGCTCGTCCTGCGCGCGCAGCTCGAACTCGTACATCACCTGGCGCGCATCGCCGGCAAGCCGACGCGCATGCACCTGCAGCTCGCCGTCGATGTCGTCCAGGCGCGGCACGTGCAGCTCGACGCTGCGCACGCTCGCGAGAAAGCCCGGCCGCGGGGGCTCATCGCCCTGCGCGACGAGCGCCCCGTGCACCGCCATCGCCTGCGCGGCGTACTCGATGGCCGAGGCGCTGGGCAGACCCGAGGCGCTGCGCAGCGGGTTGCCGGCATCGGCATGGCTGCGGGCGGTGCAATGGATGTCCTCGCTCGACCACGCCAGCACGCGATCGAGCAGGCACATGCTCCCTGCGTGCGGGACCCGCGCGGCGATGTCCGCGCGATCGAGCATCGCGCTCATGAATGCACCCTTCTCCCGCTTCGCGGGGTCGGCGCTCACGCGCGACCCTTGGGCGCGACCACCACGTCCAGCGTGGCGGGCGCGAGGTATTCGAGCGTGCAGCGCCGCGCCTGCGCGCCGCGCGGATCGTCGAGAGCGAGCTGCGCGAGCAAGCGCAGCAGCGGCAGCGCACGCGCGGCCGGTACCTGGGCGCGCAGCGACTCCAGCGAGGGTGTCTCGCAGCGCTCGGGTTGGCCGTGCGACACGCTCACCTGCAGCCGCGCCAGCGCATCGCCCGAAGACCCGCTGGCCGGCGATGCGTCGAGCACCATCGCCACGCCGAAGGCTTCGCCCACCGGGCGCTTGGCGTGCAGCGGCTGCGGATAGGGCACGTCGGCCGCGACCAGCAGCACCGGACGCGCGAGCGACACGCATTGCGCGGCGGCTTCCAGGAGGCCGGCGCCGAAGCTCGCGTCGAAGGCGCACAGGCTGGTCGACGGCGCGCGGCTCGCGGTGGCGATATGCCAGTAGCCCGCGGGCGCGTTGTGCACCGAGTTCGTGAAGCGCGTGGGGGAGACCGCGCGCTCGGGAGTCGCCAGCGCCTCGCACAGCATGTGGCAGTTCTGCACGTCGCCGCTGGACGAGGTGAACACCGTCGCGAGCGAGCGCGTGTCGATGCCAGCCGCGACGCAGGCCTCCTCCGCCGCGGCGATGGACAGCTTGACGATGGCGCCACTGCGGCGCCGCTCGGCGCTGGGCAGCCGCTCGGGCGCGGGAATGACGGTGGGCGCGGCCCGCCACAGCGCAGCGTCGCGCAGCAGCGGCGCGGACTTCTCCCAGCCTTCGAGGCCGGGACCGCGCAGCCCCACGCCGAGCACATTGACCGACAGCACACTCATCGACCGGCCCCCAGCAGCAGGCAGGCGTTGGAGCCGCCGAAGCCGAATGAATTGCTCGCGACCACCGACAGCGCCGCATCACGCCCGGCATCGAGGTAGTTGCAGCGCAGCGTCGCGTCGGGCGTGCTGCGGTTGAGCCCCGCGGGCATGAAGCCGTGTGCCAGCGCCAGCAGGCACACCGCAGCCTCCACGCCGCCGGCCGCGCCGAGCGTGTGGCCGGTGGCGCCCTTGGTCGAGCTGCAAGGCAGATCGGTGCCGAAGACCTCCACCACCGCGATGTCCTCGGCCGCGTCGTTGCCCGGCGTGGCGGTGCCGTGCAGGTTCAGGTAGTTGACGTCGCGCGGCGCGAGGCCGGCCTGCGCGAGCGCCTCGCGCATGGCCTGAGCCGCGCCAGCGCCCTGCGGGTGCGGACTGCTCATGTGGTGGCCGTCGCTGGTTTCGCCCACGCCGAGCAGCCAGCCGCGTGCGTCGGACGCACCGGCCTCGCGCTCCAGCAGCGCATAGGCCGCCGCTTCGCCGATGGACAGGCCCTTGCGGGCGGCGTCCCAGGGCCGGCAGATGTCGGGCGAGAGCAGCTCCAGCGAGTTGAAGCCGTACAGCGTGGTGAGGCACAGGCTGTCGACCCCGCCCACGACGGCGGCGTCGATGAGGCCGAGATCGATCATGCGCTGCGCGTTGGCGAACACCTTGGCGCTGGAGGAGCAGGCGGTGGAGACGACGACGGCCGGGCCTTCGAGGCTCAGTGCCTCGCGCACGAAGCGCGCCACCGAATAGGTGTTGTGCGTTTCTTCGTAGCGGAAGTCCTCGGGCAGCGCGCCGCTGGCCGGGTCGCGATGACGGTAGGCGATCTCGGTCTGCAGGATGCCGGAGGTGCTGGTGCCGAGGAAGACGCCCACGCGCCCCGCGCCGTGGCGGCGCGCCGCCTGCGCCACGGATTGCGCGAAGCCGTCGGCCTGCAGCGCGAGCCAGGCGAGGCGGTTGTTGCGGCAGTCGAACGCGGACAGCGCCTCAGGCAGCCGGACCTCGTCGGCGGCGTCGACCTGGCCCAGCCAGGCAGGCAGCTCGGCGGTCTCGAACTGACGGCGCCGCAGGCCGGAGCGCGCGGCACGCAGCGAAGCGAGCGTGGCGTCGCGCCCGACGCCGATGGCGCTCGTCACGGTGTAGTCGGTGATGGGCAACGGCTTCATGGACGCAGCGTCATAGGGCGAGGGTGGCGGCGGCTTCGCGCGCCGGCTGCGCGCTGGCAGCGGGTTGCGCCAGCAGCAGGACATTGGCAAAGGGTGTTCCCTGGCTCATCGGCACGGGCGTGGCCGTGAAGCCCGCGCGCGCAAGCGTTTCGAGCCACTGCGCGAGCGTGCGCCCGAAGGTCGGGGGCACGCGGTGACCGCGCACGAAGGTGACGATGCGATCGACCCACTGGCTGACGGCAAATCCGCGGTGCTGCGCGGCGTCGCCCACGCGCAGCAGCAGCCGCCCCGCGGGCCCGAGCGCGGCATGCACGCGCGCGAGCACCGCCTCCTGCTCGGCATGGCTCACGTAGTGCAGCACGTCCAGGATCACGGCGACGTCGCTCAACGGCAGCTTCGCGTCGCGCATGTCCTCGCAGACGAAGTTCGCGTTTGCGACGAGATCGGCCATGGCGCCGCGCGCCCGCGCGACGTCGCGCGGCATGAGCTCGATGCCGTGATAGGCGTTGCCGTGCGGCGCCGGCCCCCAGGCCTGCGGCCAGCGTCCGGCGCGACGGGCCGCCGCGCTCGCGCCCAGCAGGCCGGCGAGCAGCCCCTGGCCGCAGCCGATGTCGAGCACGCGCTCGCCGGGTCGGACCCAGCCCTGCTCCAGCATCGTGCGGAAGATCGGGTCGCGGCCGAGCTTGCCCTGGGCGAAATGCCAGGCGAAGCGCCCGGCCGTGCGGTAGGGCGCGCAGGCAGCCTGGAGCACGTGGCGCCATGCGTCGTCGGTCACGGGGTTGCGCGCCACTGGCTTCAGGGCCGCGGCGGCGCCGTGGGGTTCATGGTTCATGCGAATGCGGATCTGCGAGGCTGCAGCGCTTGCGGCAGCGTGACGGCGTGCAACCCCAGGGCCTGCATGCGCTGCGCAAGCAGCGGCAGCACTTCCAGGATCACCGGCCGGCCATCGGGGCTGCGCGCGGCATTGCCGTCGTGCAGCAGGAGGATGTCGCCGCCGGCGAGACCGCGGCACAGACGCTCCAGCACGCGTTGCGGGCGGCCCTCGCGCGTGTCGTAGGCGCGGCGCGTCCAACTCACCAGTTGCAGGCCCAGGCGGTGCAGCGCGGGGTCGAGGAAGGGATTGCGCAGCCCGGCGGGCGCGCGGAAGAAGAGCGGCCGCTCGCGCGTGAGCTGCGCGAGCGTCTCTTGCGCACGCTCGATCTCTGCGCGCATGCGGCGCGGGCCGAGCGTGGCGAAGCCAAGCGGATGGTGGTCGCTGTGGTTTTGCACGCTGTGGCCGCGCGCGGCGATCTCGCGCACCAGCGCCGGATGGCGGCGCGCCTTCTCGGCAATGCAGAAGAAGCTCGCGCGCAGACCGTGGGCCTCGAGCGTGTCGAGCACCTGCGGCGTGACCTGCGGATCGGGGCCGTCGTCGATGGTGAGGGCCACTTCGCCCCACTGCGCACTCGTCTCACCCAGGCGCGTGATGTTCGGCCCGAGCCAGCCGCAGCGCGGAAGCAGCCCGGCGGCGGTGATTGCCGCGTGGTCCAGCACCACCGCGCCCAGCGCATACCAGGCCGCGTGCGGAGCGGCCAGCGCCACACCGGCCGCGCACGCGTGCAGTCCCACGCTCGCGCGCAGGAGTGCGGGCATGGTCCAGGAGGTGCTGCCGTGGGGGGCGACGTGGGGCATCGGTTGCAGGAGATGGCGTTCGAAACGCTTTCGAGCGGGGTCTGAATGCGAAGCGCCCGGGGCTCGAACCCGGGCGGGCTGAAATTTTCCCACAGCCACCCACATCGACCGCCGCGAACGGCGCTCAATTTCGGTGAGTTCGCGGGCTAATCGGGCCGTTCAGGCCGGATCTCTCGCCTTTCCTGCTGCGTGCGCGCGCCCCGAGAACACCACCGCCAGCAGCATGGCCAGCAGCGCGCCCGGCGCCACCACCCGACCGATTGCCGACAACGCAGGAATTCCCGACAGCGCGATCAGCCCGAAGGACGCCACCGTGGTGAGGTTTGCCAGCAGCAGGGAAGCGAGCGTGTCGTCTCCGGCGTGGCCGTCGCGGCGAAGCTGATCGAAGAAGAGCGTGTAGTTCGAGCCGACCGCCATCACCAGCAGCAGACCCACGAGGTGCAGGATTCCCAGGGGCACGTCCAGCGCCGCAAGCCCCGCCAGCGTGAGCAGCACCGCCAGCGCCAGCGGCACCACCACCGCCGCCAGTCGCGCCGCGCTGCGCAGGTACAGCGCGAGCAGCACCAGCACCGCGAGCGCGCCGGCGCCGGTCTGCCAGAGCGCCTCGTGCAGGTAGCTCGCGTACAGCGCGTCGAGCTCGCGCTTGATGTCGACGACCTCCACGCCCGCGACTCCCTGCAAGGCCTGCGCCACGCGCTGCGCGTCCACGCCCTGCCCGCCCGCGGCCTGCAGCGGCAGCAGCGCCGACCAGCCGCCGCCGCGACGCTGCAGGAGCATCGCGTCCGCCACCGCGCCGAGCGCCGTGCCCGCGAGCTCGGCGTGCGTGATGGGTGGCTGCTGGCGCGCCGCAGCCACTTCGGCAATGAAGGGCTCGAGCCGCTCGGCGCGCAGCGGGCCGCCGCGCGCGGCTCGCACCAGCGCCACGCGCAGCACGTCCGGCGGCGGCAGCGCGGCACGCCGTGCGTCCTGCGCTTGCCGGCTCGGCAGCACGCGGGCCGGCGAGTCGTAGCCGGACAGCACGCCCTGCTCGACCAGCGCGTCGAGCCGCCCCGCCGCGGCTTCGGCCGACTGCAGGGCCTGATCGAGATCGGCGCCGGTGGCCACGACGAGCGTTCGGGCGTCGCTCGCGCCCAGGTCGGCGCGCAACTCGGCGTCCAGCGCCTGCGCGGCCGGCGGCACGGGGCTGAGCGAGGCCAGGTCCGCGCGCCACAGCGTGGCGCCCTGCTGCGCCAGCAGGACCACGCCCGCGGCGCCCAGCGCCCACGCCGCCCACTTCAGCCGCGGCAGGACCTTCATCGCGAACGCCGCAATGCGCGCGAGATGCCCTCTCAGACCGGCGCCGCTGGCGCCGTCGGGCGCGATGGCCGGCAGCACCCAGCGCGTGGACGCGGCCGCCGCACAGAGCCCCGCCATCGAAAAGACGCCCAGCTGGGCCAACCCCGGGAAGCCCGAGAAGGCGAGTGCCGCGAAACCGCACAGCGAGGTGAGCAGGCCCAGGCGCACGGTGGGCCAGTTCTCGTCGCGCCAGCGTCGCCAGCCACTGCCCGAGCCCGCCGGGGCGCGCGCCTGGATGAGGTAGTAGATGGCGTAGTCGACCGCCTCGCCGATGAGCGTGCTGCCGAAGCCGAGCGTGATGCCATGCACCTGCCCGCCGAAGACGAGGCTCACCGCCGCGATGCCCCCGACGATGCCGGTGACCACCGGCACCACCGCCGCCCCGAGCGCGCGCAGCGAAGCGAAGGCGGCGAAGAGCAGCACGCCCATCACCACGGTGCCCGCGATGGCGAGCTGATGCACCTCGCGCTCGATCGAGGCGCGGCTTTGCACGGCGAACGATCCCGGCCCGCTGAGCTGCAGCGACAGCGGGGACGCGCCCTGCACACCGCCAAGCGTCGCGAACGCATCGCGCACGGCCTGCAGCGCACGCGCCTGCGCGTCGATGTCGCCGCCCGGCGCCTTCGTCGTGGCCAGGAGCAGCGCACGCGGACTGTTCCGCGACACCCACACGCCCTCCTGCGAGCGCGGCGCCGAGGCCGGCAGCAGGCTTTGCGCGATGCGCAGCGTCTCGCCGGTCGGATCGCGCTCCAGCAGCGGCTTGATCCATCCCCCCGCGGGCGTGCCCAGCGCCGAGAGCGTGTCCGCCAGCGCCTCGCGCAGGCCGTCTTCCTGGAAGTGGGCGGCCGACACGTCGGGGCTGAGCGCATAGCGATGCTCGAAGAGCCACTGCGCCGCGCCGGCCCACTGCGACTCGTCGCCGTTTTGCACCTGGTCGAACTGCGCGCTCTCGCGCATGGCGGCGGCGAGCGCCTTCGATGCCTTCGCGCGCCGCGACGCATCGCCGCCCTCGATGCCCACGAGCAGGGTGCGCGAGAGCGCGCCGCCTTGAAGCTGCTCGATCAGCACGCGCTGCTGCGCGGCGGGGCTGGCGGGAAGGAAGGCGGAGAGATCGGCGCTGAACTGCGAGCGCGCGATCACCCACAGCGCCAGCAGCATGCAGGCGCCCCACGCGAGCAGGGCGCGCGTGCGCGCGGGCGCCGCGCGCACGCCGGTGACCGGGGTCACGGCGAGGAACTCGCCGCGCCCGGCGCGGGTGCGCGTTGCAGCGACTTCGGCTCGATGGTCATGAGCGAGTGATCGCCGCCGGGGAACAGCATCTCGACGCTGCGCAGCTCGCCCTGGCGCCCGCCGAGCGTGACGCGGCGCAGCGCGCGCGCGAGCCGGTCATCGAGCGGGGTGAGCTCCAGCGTCCACTTGTCGGGCGTGCCTGCGACGCTGGAGCTGAAGTAGCGCTGCAGGGTCTGCGAGTTGCCGGTGAGCGTGCCGCGCACGGCCTCGACGATGCCGATCATCTCGGGCGCGGCATCCAGCGCGAGGCTGCGCGAGCGGCTGCCGCGCGACAGCGTGAGCGTGTTGCCGTCGATCGACATCGACTCGGCGCGCGGGCTGAGCGTCTTGCGGGTGAACTTGTCGGGGGCGGCGAAGCTCAGCGTGCCGGTGGACTCCAGCGGCTGGTCCAGGCCGTGCACGAAGCGCAGTTCGGTGAAGGTGGCCTCGCCGCTGCGGTTCTGCGAGAGCAGTCCCATGAGCTGCGGCAGGTCGAGCGCGAACGCCGGCATGGCGCAGGCGGCGAGCACCACCGCTGCGAGGCCGCGGCGAAGTGCCGCAAGGCGGGCGGGGCCGGCCGAGCGTGGGTCAGTCGTCTTCATGCCAGAAGTCATGGAAGTTGAACCAGTTGTAGGGATGGCTGCGGCACAGCGCCTCCAGCCGCGCCGCATAGGCCCGCACCGCCTCGTGGATGCGTTCCTCGCGCGCCTTCACATCGCTCGCGCGCTCGCGGAAGTCGGCCAGCGGCTCGAAGCGCACATCGTATTGGTTGTCGCCCAGATAGAGCCCCGCCATGAACACCACCGGGCGGCGCAACAACGCGGCCAGGCGGAAGGGGCCGTCGCTGAACTGCGCCTCGCGCCCGAGGAAGGGCACGGTGACCATGCCCGCGCGCATCGATTCGCCGGGGATCGAGCGGTCGGCCAGCATGCCGGCCAGGCCGCCGGCGTCGAGCCAGTCGCGCAGGGCGAGCATGGCGTCCATGCGTCCGAGCGGAATCACGCGGGCCTGCGCGCCGGGGGCGATGGCCTCGAAGGCCGCGGCGATCTTGCGGGCGTTGTCGGGGTACATGAGCATGGCGATGCGCTGCGCATGCGCGCCGGAGGCCGAGCGCATCACCTCGAAGCTGCCCATGTGCGCGCCGACGAGGAAGGCGCCCTGCCCTTGCGCCAGCAGCGACTCGATCAGCTCGCCGCCCTGAACGCCGATGCGAAAGAGATCCAGTCGCTCGCGCAGCAGGTACACGCGATCCAGCGTCACCGCGGCGAACGAGAAGAGGTGCCGGTGCAAGTCGGCCACGCTCGCACGCCGCCCGAGCGCGCGCGCGAGGAAGCGGCGCGAATGGCGTCGCGGCCCGGACGCGAAGACGAGGAAGTACAGGATCGCGAGGCGCAGCACCGCGCGCGAGGCGGTGCGCCCGCAGCGCAGCGCAATCCAGCTCATGACGCGAAGCGCGAGCGCGTTGCTGCGCTCGGGCGTCCTGACCCAGTCGGGCGACTGGTGCGCAGCTTCGGCGCGGACTTCGCCTTCGGGCGTCACGCGTCGTCTCCCACGCCCGGCGAAAGCTGCCCGCTCGCTGCGAGCGTGGCGCCCGCGCGCACCTCGAACCGCAGGCCGGCAGCCGCGTGCGCGTAGTGGATCTCGATGACGGCGCCCGGGCGCACCGGCGCCAGGAACTTGGCCGATGCGACTCCGGGCGAGGGCCCAAGGTGTTGAGCAAGCGTCGGCAGCGAGAGCGCCGCCTCGATCACCTCGGCCAGCAGCGCGGCCCCAGGCAGCAGGGGCGCGCCGGGGAAATGCCCGGCGAAGGCGGGGTGGTCCGCGGGGATCTCGCGGCTCACGGTGGCAAGGGCTGCGGGCGTCATCGCGTCGCGCCTGTCGGCAGATGCGCCAGCGCGAATTCGCGCAGGCTGCGCGCGGTGAGCTTGCCGGTGGCCTCGCGCGGCAGCGAGGCCACGTGCACCACGCGCCGCGGCACGAACACCGACTCCACCCGTTCGCGCAGCGCGGCCACGATCTGCGCCGCGCTCAGGCCCGGGGCCACCACGAAGGCGATCGGGCGCACGACGTCGTCGGGCACGTCGTCGGGCAGCCAGAAGCTGCCGTCCTGGACGCCGTCGATGCTGTTGAGGTGGTAGTTCAGATGGGCGAGCGAGCTGCGCCGCCCCGCCACCTTGATGAGGTCGTTGGCGCGCCCGAGCAGGCGAAAGCGCGTGGGCGCTTCGAGCTGGAGCACGTCGGCCAGCGGCGTGGGCTCGCTCACGTGACCGCCCTGCACGAGGAAGCGTTCCTCGCCCTGCGCATCGGTCTGCGCGTGGATGCGAAGTTCGCCGAAGGTCGTCCACAGGTCGGTCTGCGCGGTGCGGCGCGTGGCCACCTGCCCGGCTTCCGTGCACCCGTAGATCTCGATCAGGGTGCCGCCGAAGCTGCGCTCGGCGAGCTGGGCGAGCTGCGGCGACAGCGCAGCGGTGGCGCTGAGCACCGCGTCCACCGGAGGCAGCGCGATGCCGGCCAGCAGCAACGCCTTCAGGTGAAAGGGCGTCGTGATGAGCCCGCGCGGGCGCGGCAGTCTCTCGAGCGCGCGCACGATGTCCGCCGGATAGAAGGGCCGGCCGGCGTCGAAGGCCGCGCCCCCGAGCATGGGCAGCAGCACGCTCGACTCGAAGCCGTAGCTGTGCTGCGGCGGCACCGTGGCCACGAGACCCAGCCCGCGCAGGTCTTCGCGCCCGAGGAACTGCGCCAGTCGCTGCGACTCCGCACGGATGTTCTCGACGAGGCTTCCCCAGTCCTTCGTGTGCGGCTGCGGCACGCCGGTGGAGCCGGAGGTGAGCAGGTAGGCGGCCTGGAGGTCGACGCGCACCTGCGGCACGGTCGCGCCTGCGGCATCAGCGGCCGGTGCGAGCTCGACGCCGCGTCGCAACCGCACGAGCTCGAGCGCCGCGACGTCCAGGCCCTCGTCGTCGGTGAGCGCGTAGAGCCCGGGATGGCTCTCGCGCAGGCCCGCGAGGGTGTCGTCCAGCGCGTTGGGGGGCAGGAGGCTCGCGTGGCCTTGCATCAGCGCGGCGGCGAAGCCGACGGCGAAGGCGTAGCGATCGGTGCACAGGTTGACCATCGGCCCCTGCGCGGGCAGGCGATCGGCCAGCGCCCGGGCGTGCGCCAGAAATTCGCGCGCCGACACGGCCCGGCCGTCGCGCCAGGCGACGGTGTCGTCGGCCGCGGCCGCCAGCAGCGGACGCGTCGGGCTGCGCGGGCTCACGATCCGTCCTTCATCGCCTGCCATCCTTTGACGAGCGAGGCGCGCTCGAATTCAGGATGCAGGCGGTAGCGCAGCAGGTATTCGCCGACGAAGAGCGAGGCGATCAGCACCGGCGTGCCCACGTTGGACAGCAGCGACCACACCGGAAACGGGCACAGCGCGTAGATGAGCGGCGAGGCCACCGCCGTGCCGGCGAAGTAACCCACCCACAACCAGGTGACCTTGTGCGTGTAGCTGCGCATGGCGGGCGTGAGCTCGCCATGGATGCGCCGGGCGATGCGCCCGACGAAGGAGACATCGTGCGCGCCGAGCGTGCGGGCGAAGGCGAACAGCAGGACCAGGTGAATGGCGACGTGCTGCACGAGGTAAAGGCGGTTCACGCTGCTTGCGCCGCCCAGTCGTGCGAGCAGCACCAGCGCCGCGCCGAAGACCGCGAGCAGCGCAAGCCCGGCCAGGGCGCTTCTGCGCCAGACGCCGCCGGCCACGAGCAGGGCCAGCGGAGCCAGGAGCGCGGCGGCGGCCCAGGCCTCACCGCCTGCGTTGGACATCAGCCAATGCGAGGCATAGGCGTAGGCGGCGCCGCCTGCCAGCGCCAGGGCGAGGAGCCAGCGCGGCATGGGGCGTGGCGGCTTCAGAGGGTGCGGTGCTGCGCGATGTGGGCGGCGAGGCTGCGCAGCGACTGGAAGAT
>Ga0134124_10002251_pt1 | contig 15589 bp, 12 predicted proteins | sample KB304_FD_96880 | JGI IMG/M metagenome (GOLD analysis project Ga0134124, IMG submission 96880) | Terrestrial soil microbial communities without Nitrogen fertilizer from Kellogg Biological Station, Michigan, USA - KB3-0-4 | ecosystem: Environmental > Terrestrial > Soil > Unclassified ... | reverse complement strand
GCGCCTGGCAAAGGCGGCGAAAGAGCCCCTCGCCGAAAACCAACCCACCACCTCGGTTTCAAACATGCCCGCGGACCTCGCGCTCGCGCGTGAACTCGATCGCACTATCGACGAGAGTGGCGCCGCCACCGCACGGTGGGGTGTGTTTGTTACGTCGATGAACGATGGTCGTGTGATCTACTCGCGCAATGGCGACAAGCTTTTTACGCCGGCTTCAAACATGAAAATTTTCACGACTGCTGTCGCGCTTGATCTGCTGGGTCCGGATTATCACTGGCGCACTTCGGTCTACACGCAGGCGCAAATTGACAGCAGCGGTACCATCGCCGGCGATCTGATCTTGTATGGTCGCGGCGCGCCCGATTTCGATTCCAAACAAAAGGAAAGCCTGCCCGCGCTGGTCGATCAACTCTATCAGCGCGGTGTGCGCCATGTGCGCGGCAACATAATCGGCGACCAGAGTTATTTTCGGGGCAGTCTTTACGGAGAAGGATGGCAGTGGAACGATTTGCAGTGGTACTTTGGCGCCGAACCCAGCGCGCTGTCGATCGATGAGAATACCGTCGAGGTGACCATTGCTCCGGCCGGCAAGGCCGGAAATTCCGCTGACGTTATTATCACCCCAAACGACAACTACCTGCGGCTGACGAATAGCACCACCACCGCCGATGGCGACATACCCACGACCATTGGAATCATTCGCGATCTGTCGAGCAATGACTTGCGCGTGTGGGGCGAGTTCCCAACGCGCGGGAGATCCTTTTCCGCTTTTCTGTCGATTTACAATCCGGCCCGGCGGGCGGCAACCCTGCTCAAACAAGCGTTGATTGCTCGCGGCATCCAGGTTGACGGCGAGCCGCGGGATCTTGATGCGCGCGTTCCCGAAGAGAAGAAGTTTGATCCGCAAAAGGCGATCGAAATTGCATTCGTCGAGAGTAAATCGCTGGGCGAGATCGTTCGCCAGACAAATAAAGAGAGCAACAATCTCTTCGCCGAACTAATTCTGCGAACACTGGGAAAGGAACGGGGAGCTTCGGCGCCCGATCCGGATCCACGCCGCAATCGTGCTCGCGGTGATGATGCGGCGGGAGTCGCTGTCATTCAGTCGTGGCTCAACTCTCATGGAATTCCGTCAAAGTCCCTCGCTCTTCATGATGGTTCCGGTTTGTCGCGGCTGGATCTCATCACGCCGGAAAGTGCCGCACGCTTGTTGGCGGCAATGGCAAAGTCCGCCACTTCCAACGTCTTTCGCGACTCGCTTCCCATTGCCGGGCGCGACGGCACACTCAGCGGACGGCTGGCTTCAGCGTCCGGCCGCATCCTCGCAAAGACCGGCACCCTTACCTACGATCATTCCCTTTCAGGCTATGCGCTGACCGCCGGTGGCGAGGTTCTGACCTTCTCAATTCTATGCAATGACGCCGCCGGGCAGAGTCGTCCCGTCGGAACAATTGACGCCCTCGCCAAGTTCCTCGCCACGTTCGGTCCCGAAAATAACCCGAAAACCTCCGCAAAATAGCCCGCGGTTGACGTTTTTGGTCGCAGTTGGCACTAGACAAACGTCTTTCAACAAAGTAATATTTCCTACAGTGAAGCCTGGTCGAGGCTTTCGGACTTGCCCTAAAGCTCGGTCATCCAACCTCGCCCTTTCATTTCAGGGAGTAAATCAATGACACGTCACGTCTCTCAACTTCTCTTTGTAGTTTCTTCTCTGGCACTCTCTGGCGCAATCGCCCACGGCCAAACCAATTTGAGCGCCAAAGCGAACAATCTTCGCCCTGCCAACAGCGGCGGCGAAGATAGTGATCGTGTGCGCGATGGCCTGAGAGGTCCCGTGCGCCGCATCCGCACGGAAGTCGTCAAGGTCATGATGGTCGACGGTAAGTTGGCGGACAATGGAAAAAGGGTTCTGTTAGAGACCTCTGAATATGATCTGAAGGGAGCGAAGATACAGAATCAATATTTTCCAGTGAGCGGCTCAACGCCAACCGGGCGCGAGACCTACAAGTACGACGACAAAGGCAACATCAGTGAGATGACTTTGATGGGAACGGACGGCTCGCTGATCAGCAAAGAGACCTACAATTACGATTACGACTCTCTCGGAAACTGGGTGAAGATGACCAGCTCGGTGGCCGTGGTTGAAAACGGACGCATCAGTTTCGAACCCAGCGAAGTCACCTACCGGACAATCTTCTATTATCTTGACGCGTCGATGACCAGGATACTGGAAGGTCCGGCCACTGCTTCTGCCGACCCGAAGCCGCAGAGCGCCGCATCCGGTTCCGAGATAAACAATTCGAGTACGGCATCTACGAGCGGACCTTCCACCCGGTTGGTCCAGGCGTTTCAACCACCGCCCACGCGGCTAATAAAATTTACAAATTCGAATGGGCCCTCGTTCATGCCTGATCGGAACGTGCAGCTTGTACCGAACCAGAAAGTTTCGGTAAGTGAAAACGATCCCGCGCCGGCTCCGAAGACTGCGCCCCTTCCGATTTCAAATGGCGTGCTCAATGGTCAGGCTTTGTCACTGCCTGCTCCGATTTATCCCGAATCAGCTCGCCGCATGCAGCTCATCGGAACAGTTCGCGTCGAAGTGACGGTTGATGAAAACGGGAAAGTAATTTCGGCGAAAGCGATTTCCGGCCCCGGTCTTTTGCGCGATGCTTCGGTCCAGGCGGCCTATCGCGCGAAATTCTCGCCCACCAAACTTTCCGGTAGACCCGTGCAGGTTACCGGATCGATCGTCTACAACTTCACCGCGACCCGATAGATTTTTACCAGCCCTCGTGGCGCCGGTTTAAGTCCGGCGCTACGCATTACAAACCGAGGAAAAACCATGGCCCTCATTGGAGAATTAAGCGACCTTTCGCTGGGTGAACTGATCGAGTTCTTTTGTAATCAACGTAAGACCGGACGTCTTGAAGTGGTGTACCCGGTGGGACCGGGCCACTTCTACCTGAAATCCGGCTCAGTGGTCCATGCGGAGTTTGGCGAACTGCGTGGCATCGATGCTATCTATTTCGCGCTCACTCAGCCGAACGCTTCGTTTACTTTCAGCGCCGCCTTCGAACCTCCCGAGCAAACGATCAATCAGCCCTGGACCTCAGTGGTATTGGAAGGTTTGCGCCGAATGGACCAGGGAATCGCGCCGCCCAATCCTTTTCCAAACGGGAAGCCGGCGCCGCCCGCTGAGAAGAATACTGTTGTCGAGCCGGCTCCGGTTGCCAGGGTCGCAGAAGTTTCCCGGCCCAAGGCCCCCGTGGCGAGCGTTCCGAGTTCGCATGACGTTCAGGCTTTCGGGGTGCTGTCGTCGCAATCGGACGCGTCAAAGTTTCAGAGCAGGCGCTGGAGCACGCCCGCGGTTATGGGAGCAATCGTTTTGCTGATAGCGGTTGTCGGTGTGCCGTGGGGTTGGTACGCGCGCAGCAAATCAAAACAATCAGTGAGCGTCCCCGACAAAGTTGTCGAGAACACTCCGGTAGAGCCTGCACCTTCGACGGCCGAACCGGTCGCGTCGCCCGCAGTCGGAACGCCCGAAAGCAATTTGCCCGCGTCCAATGACACGCAGGCGGCCAAACGATTGGCTGAGGCGAAAGCCAGAGAACGTGCGCGGATGTTGGAGCAATCGGCGAATCAGGCCACCAATTCACAGCCGGCCCAGGACACTCCAAAGACGAATCCCGCGCCTCCAAAGCAGGGCAATGGTGCGAAAAACGTGACGGTGACGGTGACTTATGATGAGAATGGCCGGGTCACTGGAGCTTCGGGAGGAGACGCGACCGCTTTGCGCATTGCACGACAAAAGCGTTTCCCGGCAGGAAAACCCGGATCAGCGACGGTGACGATTCCCATCAACTAGCTTCGTCGCCTTCTACATCGGTGTGAACTGAATCATCGCCGCAGAGCCGCGAGATGTTTATGGGCACGCGCTTTCTATGAACACTACGTGCCTACGGCACATTTCGGTTTCGATCGCGCGATGACTTTTGAGGCAAACCTCGCAAGAGGACCTTATTATGGAAACTGCTTTCGCCGTCTTTCAAGGGGTTGTTGATGAAAACAGCGCCGCTTACAAATTGGGTCAGTATTCTGCCTACATCTTTGCCGCGATAGTTATTATTGTCGTGCTGTTCTGGATACGCTCAAAGAAATAAGGCCACGCTAGTTCCTATCAAGAAGACAAACGATCTGTTTTCGGCGGTTTAGAAGAGTACCTAACAACAATAAGTGGTCGCGGTCTAAATAAGTCCCTTCAACTCTTCTTCGCTCAACACTGCGGATGCCTGCTTTGCGTGTTCGTAAATGCGCGTGACGCGATCATCAGTCGCCTCGTGCCCGCGAGTTTCCAGCCAGTACACCACATTCGATTTGCCGCTCATCGGGCCAATCTCAATCATCTGCTTCAATCCGAACTGTCCCGCCGGCACGCCGGAATAAATCAAATCCGCAAGTTCCGCATCCCCTTTACGGTAGCTTTTGATCACCGCGGCAGCGTGAACTCCCGTGGCCGTGCGAAATGCATCGCGGCCGAAAACCGGATAGTTCAGCGGCACTGTCCAGCGGCAAGCTTCGGCGGCCGTTGCGCAGTACTTGCCGAGCCCGGTGAGATCTTTATCAATCCATCCCATCAATTTCAAATTCACCAGTAACTGGTCCATAGGCGTGTTACCGACACGCTCTCCCATGCCGAGCGCCGACCCGTGCACCTGGTCCGCGCCGCCCTGAATTGCCGCGATCGAATTGATCACGCCCAGGCCGCGGTCCTGATGACCGTGCCAGTCAAGCCGCACTTTTTCGCCCTGCTCGTCAATAATACCGCGTACGAATCTCACTACTTCGCGGGCTCCGTCTGGCGTCGCGTGGCCCACCGTATCGCAAACGCAGACGGCGCGCGCGCCGCAGCGAATCGCCGTGGTGTAGAGCGCGCGTAGCGTTTCCGGATCGGCGCGCGTCGTGTCTTCCGTTACAAACATCACCGGCAGGCCTTCACTTACGGCGAAGGTCACGGCGTCTTCGGTCATCTGCAAAAGTTTGTCGAGCGTCCATTCCTCGGCAAAGAAGCGAATCGGTGAAGAGCCGATGAAAGTGCATGCCTCGATCGCAATTCCGGCGCGTTGCGAGATTTCAGCAATCGGAACGATGTCGTTCCGGTGCGTGCGCGCGGCGCAGTTGGGCCGAATCTTTAGTTTCTTGTCGGCGATTTCACGCGCCATCATTTCCACGCCGGCGGCGTGCGTGCCGCCCGCGCCCGGCAAACCGATGTCCGCAGTGTCGATACCTAGATCATTCATCAAATGCAGCAGCTCGATCTTCTTCTCCACCGGCGGCTCGCTGACTGACGGCGATTGCAGGCCGTCACGCAGAGTTTCATCGTCAAAGCCGATGTGCCGATCGGGCTTCTGCAGTTGCGGTTCGATCTTGTTCCAGTCGTAAATTAGTTCAGCAACGGACATGGTATCTTCGTAAGCCTGTCGTCTAACTTGTACTGTCGATCAGATTCGATTACAACAACGCAGAGCGTTGAATGTCAAACTGATGAAGTCAGAACCGGAGCGGCAGCGACCGGGCAATTACGTCACCGTAATCAATTAAGCCGGGTTGTCTTAATGGGAGCAGTTAGACCCGGCCGCATCCACCACCCCACGCGGGTTGCCCGCGCAGGGACCCCGGTCCGCTCCCGGTTCTGACTTCATGGTCTTGAAACGCATTGAACGAATCGCGCTGGGTTCGGATCGCGCGGCTAAAATCATGGCCGTGCGCGGCGCCATCGCCCGCATTGCAGAAATCGATTCCGGCTGGCGCGATGCGACCGTAGTCGCGAGGGCGGTGCAAACCAGCGCGCCGGCTATGCCGCTCACCGATTGGGAGTTAATGAGCGGCGCGCGTGAACGGGCGCTGGCGGTGCGCGATCTGCTCATTAAGCAAAAACTCGAGACGGATCTTTATATCGGATTGGAAGGCGGCTTTCATTCGATCTCAGTCGAGGGCGAATGGCATACCTTCCTGCGCGGCTGGGCTTATGCGACTGACGGGCAGCGAAGCAGTTTTGGCATGTCTCCATCGATCTGCGTTCCCGACAACATTGTGAAGGACGTGGTCGGAGGCAAACGAGAGTTAGGCGTAGTCATCGATGAAGTCGCCGGCGTGCGCGACGTGCGCAGCAAGCAGGGCGCCTGGGGCATTCTGTCCCGCGACTTGCTGACGCGTGCTATGAGTTTTGAAGCGGCCCTGATTGCGGCGTTCGCGCCTTTCTATAATCCGAAGCTGTACAAATAAACCATCCACAGATTACACAGATTAAGAATTTAGAAAACCTGGTTGACGATGTTCTAGTCTCGGGGTCCCGGTAGATTCATAGGCGGCACTGCCGGAAAACGACTTGCCGAGAGAACTTGTACTTCTCAATTTAGCTTTCTAAATTCTTAATCTGTGTAATCTGTGTAATCTGTGGACTGAGTGCTAAAATCTCTTTCAGATGCGCGTCACTATCGGGCAGATCAATACGACTAACGGAGATTGCGAAGGAAATACCGCGCGAATCATCAGCGCCATCGAACAGGCGAAGAAAGATTCCTCCGATCTGATTGTCTTTCCTGAAGTAAGCATCCAGGGCTACACCTCTTTTGACTGGTTTCTCGATCCGGACGTCGTGCGCTCGGCACTTGATCCGCTCGACAAGATCATTGACGCCACCGAAGGTCTCGCCGCCATTGTCGGCACGGTGCGGCCCAGCGATCAGCCTACGGGCCGCAAGCTCTACAACTCCGGCGCCGTGATCCGCAACCGCAAGCTTCTGGGTTTCGCAGACAAGACCCTGCTGCCGGAATACGATGTGTTCGATGACCCGCGTTACTTTCAACCGGCGCGCGGACGGCGTTTGTTCAATCTCGATCACACAAACCTGGGCGTGGCCGTCTGCGAAGATTTCTGGAACGACAAGACGTTCTGGAAACAGCGAATGTATGCAAACGATCCCGCCGAAGAGCTGATTCAGATGGGCGCGGACCTGCTGGTATCGATAAACGCATCGCCTTTCAACAAGAGCAAAATGAAAATGCGTTGCGAAATGGTTTCGCACCGCGCCACGGCGGCGGGCATACCAATAGTCTTCGTAAATCTGGTCGGCGGAAACGATGGGATTATTTTCGACGGCGCCAGCATCATCTCTGACGCGCAAGGCAAAATCATTTTGCAGGCGCCGCCCTTCGAAGAATTTGTCGGCACAGTGGATCTCAGCGCCGGCATGCCGGACACGCGCTGCTTGCCCGGCGACGATATCGCGACGGTGCGTCAGGCGCTCGTGCTCGGGATTCGCGACTACGCGCGCAAGAACCGTTTCGGCAAAGCGCTTTTCGGATTGTCCGGCGGCATTGATTCCGCCGTGGTCGGCGCTCTGGCATGTGAAGCGATTGGCGCGGAAAACGTACTCGCGGTCACCATGCCTTCATCTTACAGCTCGTCTGAGAGCGTCGGGGATTCAATCGAACTAGGACGGAATCTTGGGATGCGCGTGATTGAAAGACCCATCAGCGAGGCCTTTCACGCGCTGCGCGGCGAACTCGGATTGCCTGAACCGGGTCCTGAGGCGCGCGAGCGGGGCGTGGAAAATGCCGTTGAGAATCTGCAATCACGCCTGCGCGGCAACATTCTGATGACGATCTCGAACGCCGAGAATCGACTGCTGCTTTCCACCGGCAACAAATCCGAGTTAGCACTCGGTTATTGCACGCTCTACGGCGACACGAATGGCGGTTTGGCGGTAATCGGCGACGTGCTCAAGACCGAAGTCTACGCCCTCGCACGTCATTACAATCTGGAGCAAGAGATTATTCCCCGCTCGATTATCGAGAAGCGCCCCTCGGCCGAGCTCGCGCCGGGCCAATTCGACGATCAATCGCTCCCCGCTTATGACGATCTCGATCCCATCCTCAAACTTTATTTCGAGAAGAAGCTATCGCCGGAAGAAATTGTGGCCGCTGGCCACGACGCGGCCCTGGTTTTCGACATTCTCAATCGCGTCGAATCACCGGCCAATGAATTCAAGCGAAGACAATTGCCACCCACACTCATCATCTCGCGCAACGCGATTGGCATCGGCCGGCGGCGGCCGGTCACGCATCGCTTTCGCCGCGAAGCCAAACCGGAAAAGATAGGCACACACGCATCATAATGATGACCGACGGAGACATTTTCGTCCGGCCGATCCGACTCGACGACGCCGAAGCACTGTTCGAAGCGGCGCACGAGTCGATTCGTGAGGTCTCGCAATGGCTTCCCTGGTGTCACCAGAATTACGCGATTGAAGAAACGCGCGAGTTCCTTGCTTCACGGGTGAATCCGGTCAATTCCGAAGAGGCTTACAGCTTTGGCATCTTCAACAAATCCGACGAGCGTTTCCTCGGCGGCGTCGGATTGAACTTTTTCAATCGCGTCCATCAAATGGCGAACCTGGGCTACTGGGTGCGCACGAGTGAAACGGGAAAAGGCATCGCCTCGAAAGCCACACGCCTGGTGGCGCGATTCGGTTTTACCGAACTCGGCTTACAACGTATTGAGATCATCGCGGCAGTCGGAAATATCGCCAGCCAGCGCGTGGCCGAGAAAGCCGGCGCCGTGCGTGAATGCGTGGCCCGTAAGCGTCTGCTCATTAATGGCGAGCAACTTGATGCGGTAGTGTTCTCGCTGCTGCCTGAGGATTTGTAGCGCAAGCTGCCAGCTTGCGTTGCACCGGTTGTGCTACCATTCTCTCCGATGGCCGAACGCTCCATCCAACGCGATCTAACTCGCGAATTCATCAGTTACATACAGGTTGAAAAAGGTCTGTCTGCGAACACTCTGCAGAGCTACCGGCGTGATATCGCGCGGTTGCGGCACTGGGCGGAAAAAAAAGGCAAACAGATTGAGCAAGTTGAGCGAAAGGACATACGCGAATGGATAGCGTCGATGTCGCGCGAGGGTCTGGCGCCCACGTCCGTGGCGCGGGCGGTGAGCGCGGCGCGCGGGTTCTTTAGTTTTCTCATGCTTGACGGCCATGTTAAGCGCCATCCGGTGGAAGACATTCACACGCCCCAGCGTCACGCGAACCTGCCAAAGTTTCTCACTGAAGAAGAGATGGAGCGCCTGCTGTTCGCGCCCGACATTCAAACCGACATGGGCGTGCGCGATCGCGCCCTGCTCGAGCTGATGTATGCGGCCGGTCTGCGCGTTTCGGAACTGTGCAGTCTGAAAGTTAGCGACGTGGATATCGATGGCGCGATCGTCACTTGTCACGGGAAAGGGAGCAAGCAACGCCGGATTCCAATTGGCAAAAGCGCAGTGCATTGGGTGCAACGATATCTCGCCGTCCGGGAACGACTGGGCAGCGGTAGTCCGATCCTGTTTTTGAATCGCGGGCGCGGATTAAGCCGGCAAATCGCCTGGAGCATCATCAAGAGTCACGCGGCCCAGGCGCAAGTCCCCGACATTTCGCCGCACACGCTGCGTCACAGTTTCGGGACGCATTTGATTCAGCACGGCGCTGACTCGCGTTCGGTCCAGGCCATGCTGGGCCATGCGGATATTTCCACCACGGAGATCTATACGCACATCACGGATCTGCATATGCGCAAGGCCTATGATCGATTTCATCCGCGTGCGAAAGCGGCGGGTGGTAAAGGCAGATCTTGAAATGCATTGAAAGATGACAACTCCTTCCACAATCGAAGTGACCCGCACCTATCTCGAGATGCGCGATCCCGCAGAGCTTAAGCCCTCGCGCTCAACCGATCCCTTAATTCGAATTGAACCGCAGCCCCACTGTTCGGTCGAGCTGTTTCGCACGCTCTATGTCGAAGTCGGAAAAAACTATCACTGGATCGATCGCCTTCCGTGGACCGACGAGGAGATTGCAAAGTATTTGCTACAACCCGAAATCTCGCTCTGGTTAATGACTTATGACGATAAGCAGGCTGGATATTTTGAGCTGCGAAAATGCGAAGACGGCTCTACTGAGATTGCTTACTTCGGATTGCTACCGGACTTTATCGGGCGCGGACTGGGAAAGCATTTACTGACCCGGGCAATTGAGCAAGCCTGGGCCGACGGCGCGAAACGTGTTTGGCTTCACACCTGCACGCTCGACGATCCGGCGGCCATGCCAAATTATTTGAAGCGTGGGTTTCGGCCCTTCAAAACTGAGAAATATCAAACTGATTTCAAGTAGCGGTTCCAAACGTCATGCGCCTTCCCTAACGGTCCGGCCTCTGCCCCGAACGATAAAAATGGATTTGCACCTGTTCGAGCGTGGCCATGCCTTCCTCGATTTCGCCGTCGATTGACGCCAAAAAGCTTTCCAGCTTTTCACGTGTGTCTACAATCTCGATTGTGATCGGCAGATCCTGAGACAGCCGCTCGATCTTGAAAGTATGCAGGCGGCTGTGCGCGCCAAATCCCATCATGCCGCGCATCACGGTCGCGCCGGCCAGCCCATCTTCCTTCGCTTTTGAAACGATCCATTCGTACAGGAGCTTGCCGTGGTGGCGATCGCTTTCGCCGATGAAAATACGCAGAAGGTAACCTTCTCCGGGAAGCATCATGGTCGTGATCTCCAAAACCTGCGCAAGCCGGCAGCTTGCGTTATCTCCAAATCTGAAAAGCGAGCGCGCGGCTGAACCAAACTGCTCCCAGGCAAAGCACCAGGTTGGCCGTAACATTAACGGCGGCCAGAACGTTTTCGCTGTCACGCCAGAGATTGATGGTTTCGTTGCCGAAGGCCGAGAACGTTGTGAAACCTCCGAGGACGCCGATAAAAATCAGCACGCGCGACTCAGCGGTAAAGACCCCACGAGATTCGGCGAGTTGCGAGAGCAGGCCAATGGCGGCGCAGCCCAGCAGGTTCACCGCCAGAGTGCCAAAGGGAAACCGGATGCTTCCGGTCGAGTTCTGCACAAATCCGGCGACCGCGTAGCGCAGCGCCGAGCCAATAAAGCCGCCGACGCCGGCCAAAAGTAATTTGCCCACGATTTGTTTCTCCTGACCAAAGATTTGGTAGGAGTCATCAGCCAGGCAGGCGGTTAATGGCGGACTCCATCGCCGGAAATATTTTTAGCACAGGATGCGCCTGGTAGCACGAAAGTCTAGTCTGTGATGCCATCCGGTTCGCTGCGGCGGCGGCACAGCACTTCAGCGATAGAAGTAACAAAGCTCTCAGGCTCGATCGGTTTCGCCACATGAATTTGAAAACCCGCAGAGAGGGCCTGCAAACGATCTTCATCGGTGGCATAGGCGGTCAGAGCGACGGCGGGAATCCGGGCGCTATCTGATTCCAGTTCTCTCACTCTTCGGATCAGGCTGTAACCGTCTTCATTAGGCATGCCGATATCGCTCACCAGCAATTCCGGATTCCACGATTCGAATTCCAGCATCGCGTGCGCCGCCGATTCGCTGCAACGCACTTCACTGCCGCATCGTGAAAGTATCGTCTTCAGCAGATCGCGCGAGTCAGGTTCATCATCGACCACCAGGACCTTAACGCCCTGCAGTTGTTGCGCTACTTGAAGCTGCGCGTTCTTTAGACTCTCTTCAGAAACGCGCTGGCCATTCTTTTCGGCGACGCTGCCATTGGCCGCAGCTGGAATCGCAATGATGAAGGTTGAGCCGAGGTTCTTTCCCTCACTCTCGACTTCCACCGTTCCATAATGCAGTTCTACCAGATGGCGCACGATCGCGAGGCCGAGACCGAGGCCGCCATGCTCGCGAGTGGGCGAACCATCGGCCTGACGAAAACGATCGAAGATATAGGGCAGGAATTCGGCGTTGATTCCGATCCCGGTGTCGGATACTGAGACCCGCACCCGCGAATCACCGCCGGCGACACTCACTGTCACCTGTCCGCCTTTCGGCGTAAATTTCACCGCATTGCTAAACAGGTTCCAGAAGATCTGCTGTAGCCGGTGCTGATCGCCAAGCACCAGGCAATGGTTAGCAGGCATGGTCCTATCGAAGCTGATCGATTTGGCTTCGGCCGCCGGACGAATCGAGTCAAAGGCCGCTTCAATTACCTTCCTGAGATCCACGGGCCCGCGTTCGATGTACAACTTGCCGGTGATGATGCGTGACACATCCAACAAGTCGTCGATCAACTGCGACTGCGAGCGCGCGTTGCGTTCAATCGTATCCAGCGCGCGAGTAACCTCGTCGTCGTTCAGTCTCCGCGTGCGCATCAGATGACTCCAACCCAGGATCGCGGTTAGTGGCGTGCGCAACTCATGCGAAAGCGTCGCCAGGAACTGGTCTTTGTTCCGGTTTGCAGCTTCGGCTTCAGCCCGGGCGGCCTGCTCGCGAACCAGCAGACGCGCGCGTTCCTCTTCGGCTTGCTTGCGCACGGCCATTTCCATGCTCAACTCAGTCGCGTAGTTTTGCGTCTCCGCATAGAGCCTCGCATTTTCGTAAGCCACCGCCACGTGCGTGGCAAACGTGGCTGCCAGACGGGCGTCGGCCTCGCTGAATTCATCCGCATTGAGACGGTTGAGCAGATAAAACCAGCCGCGGACTTCCGAACCCGAAACGATTGCCGCACCCAGGAACGAGTGCAGCGACTCCACGCCTTCTTCATCCTCGGTCAGCCAATCATCTGATTCATCCAGGCGGATGGGAACTCGCGCGTTGATGACACTGTGCAAAGCCTTTTGAATCACTGACGGAATTTCGACGCGGTCGGAAACCCTGCCCTTTACATCGCAGCGGAAGAAATGCTGCGGCGTTTGCCCGTCATTTCCCAGCATGGCGACCACAACTTCTTCGGCATCGATAATCCTTTGCGCCGACCGGCAGAATCTTTGCAGCACCATCGCCGGCTCGTGTTCGGCCGCCAGCTCGTGGCCCAAGTCGATAAGCATGCGCAATCGTTCGAGATTGGCGTTTTCGAGCTCGAGGTTCTTCTCTTCCAGCAGCTGGGCCTGGCGTTTTACTTCGCGCGTCTTTTTGTACAGTTCAGTAAAGACGGCGACCTTCGAACGCAGGATGGCCGGCTCGACCGGCTTCACGATGTAATCGACTGCGCCGAGCGAATACCCGCGGTTCAGGTTCGCGTGCCCGGTGGTGTTCGCCGTCAGAAAAATGATGGGAATGTCCCGCGATTTTTCGCGGCCGCGAATCAATTCGGCGGTCTGCAGCCCATCGATGCCGGGCATAAAAACGTCGAGCAGAATTACGGCTGCTTCATTCTTGAGCAAATAGCGTAATGCGTCTTCGCCCGAATACGCGCGGATCAGATTGCGATCGGGCGCTCGCAGAATTGCCTCGAGCGCCAGCAGGTTGGTGGGACTATCATCCACCATCAAGATATTGATGCGGTCTCCCGCCGTCGAATCACTCACAACTCGTCATCCTGACTTGAGAGCCATACTCGCAAGAGCGAGAACAGTTGGTCTATATCCAGGGGTTTCGAAATGTAGTCAGATGCGCCGACTTCCAGACAATGATCGCGATCCGCTTTCATGGCTTTGGCAGTGAGCGCAATGATCGGCAGATCTTTGAAAGCGTCCATCTTGCGGATGGCGCTAATCGCTTCGTAGCCGTCCATCTCAGGCATCATGATGTCCATCAACACCGCCTCCACGCCGGGCGTGGACTTCAGCAGATCGATGCCCTTTTGCCCGTTTTCAGCATGAATGACTTTCATGTTGTAGGACTCGAGGGCGCTGGTGAGCGCAAAGATATTGCGCACATCGTCGTCCACGACGAGTACTTTGCGGCCTGCCAACAACGGGTCACGGCGATTCAACTGCTCGAGCATGCGCCGCTTCGACTCTGGCAGGTTTGTCTCGACGCGATGCAGGAACAAGGCAGTTTCCGCCAGCAGCCTCTCAGGAGAGTCGGCTTCCTTGATGATCACCGAAGTGGCCACCCGCCGCAGATGCGTCTCTTCCTTTCGCGTGAGTTCTTTGCCGGTATAAATAATGATCGGCAGATCTTCCTGGCCCGAATCGGTTTGCAACTGCTCGATCAATTCAAATCCGGTCATGTCCGGCAACTTCAGATCCAGCACCATGCAATCAAAACGCTTTTCCCTGAGCCGCTTAAGCGCTTCCTCGCCCGTGCCCACCGCGGTCGTGCGCACGTCGCCATTGCCAATCAATTCGACCAGGCTCATGCGTTGCACGTCGTCGTCTTCAACCAGAAGTAACTCGCGTGCATCGCGCGACAGGAATTCAGTAATGTCGTCAAAAGTTTTTTCCAGAGCGCCGTTGCTGACCGGTTTTTTCAGGAGCGTAAACGCACCCTGCCTCAGCGCGCGCCGTCGCTGCTCTTCGACGCTGATGATATGCACCGGAATGTGACGCGTGCGCGCGTCGTGTTTGAGCCGATCGAGAATGGTCCAACCATCGCGGTCGGGCAGCCGAATATCCAGAGTGATCGCGGCCGGACTATATTTGTGCGCCAGCGCGAGCGCCACCTTTCCAGTATTTGCGACCAGGCATTTGAAGCCTTTTTCATGGGCCAAATCCACGAGGATGTCGGCGAACTTGACGTCGTCTTCGACGATTAGCACCACCCGATCGCCTTCCTCAATTTCCATGCGATCGTCAGCGAGTGACGATTGCTCATCCAGCAGGAAGGCTTCGGTATTAAAAGTCTCGGCCGGTGTCCAGGCTGCCTCAGTCTGTTTCGCGTCGCGCTTCTTACGCTGCGGCGCCACTGCCCTGGCCGGCACATAAGTGCGCGGCAGAAACAGCGTAAAGGTGCTGCCTTCGCCGGGAATACTGGTGACGCGAATCTCGCCGCCCAACAACCGCGCGATTTCGCGGCTGATCGAAAGACCGAGGCCGGTGCCGCCGTATTTGCGGCTGGTGGTGCCGTCAGCCTGTTGAAAAGCTTCAAAAATGATTCGTTGTTTTTCAGCGGGAATGCCGATGCCGGTATCGCTGACAGAGAAAGCAATAATGTCAGTGGCCCGGTTGAGCGATTCGAGATAGTACTTCTCGCCTTTCGCCGCGGGCGCCACCTTGAGAACTACGTTTCCCTGCTCGGTAAATTTGAAAGCATTGGAAAGCAGGTTCATTAGAATCTGTTGCAGGCGTTTGTTATCGGTGACCACCGTGGGGTTGAGGTTCTCACTGCGTTCAATGAAGAAGCCGATGTTCTTGTCCTGCGCCAGTTGGTGGAAGCTGCGTTGGAGTTGATCCGTCACATCATCGAGTGGGACATCCGATATCTCGACGCCCATCATGCCCGACTCGATCTTCGAGTGATCGAGAATGTCATTGATCAGTGAAAGCAGATCCGATCCCGACGAATGAATCGTTTCCGCAAATTGCACTTGCTTGGAAGAGAGGTTCTCGTCGCCGTTTTCGGCCAGCTGCCGCGAGAGAATCAGCATGCTGTTGAGCGGCGTGCGTAACTCGTGCGACATGTTGGCGAGAAACTCGGACTTGTATTTGGAAGTGAGCGCGAGCTGCTCGGCCTTTTCTTCCATTTCCCAGCGCGCCTCTTCGACTTCGCGGTTTTTGGCCTCGACCTCCGCCTTCTGGCGCGCGAGCAGCGCTGCTTTCTCCTGCAATTCTTCGTTGGTTTGGCGCAACTCTTCCTGCTGGCTCTTGAGCAG
>Ga0134124_10002247_pt1 | contig 15603 bp, 12 predicted proteins | sample KB304_FD_96880 | JGI IMG/M metagenome (GOLD analysis project Ga0134124, IMG submission 96880) | Terrestrial soil microbial communities without Nitrogen fertilizer from Kellogg Biological Station, Michigan, USA - KB3-0-4 | ecosystem: Environmental > Terrestrial > Soil > Unclassified ... | reverse complement strand
TTTCCATGCATCGGAGGGCGCCCCGCGGAGCGCGAGCTGTTCGAATTCGAACGGCTTTCCATGCATCGGAGGGCGCCCCGCGGAGCGCGAGCTGTTCGAATTCGAACGGCTTTCCATGCATCGTAGGGCGCCCCGCCGAGCGCAGGAGACCGTTTCGAACCGGCTTTTCGCACGTAAGAGCGTCAGAGCATGTCCCGCGTAGTGCGGGAGAACGGTTCGAATTCGAACCGTTTTCCATGCTCGGGAGGGCGGCTCGAATTCAGCGGGCACTCATGGCCCGATGGGGACTCACCTAGCCGTGTTGGATTGGTTCCTAGGCTGGCTAGCTGTGGACTGGTTGGCCGCCGAACCGAGCAACGTGCGCAAGCGCTTGTCGATTTGCGGCTTGGCCGCGACGAACTCCGCGATCACGCTGTCGAGCTTGCTCTCACCGGTCGCGCGCTTGACGATCACGACCAGATCGATGCCCGCGGGCCACAGCTCGCGCGTTGCCCGGAAGGCCTCGCGAATCAGTCGCTTGGCGCGGCTTCGGACGACGGCATTGCCGACGCGACGCGAAGCCGTGATGCCCAGGCGCGGCTCGACGTGCGGCGCCGCGCTGGCGGAGAGAATCAGTACGAATCGCGGCGTGGAGACGCGTAAGCCGCTATCCTGAATCTTCAGGAATTCGACGCGCTTACGGACACGCGAGCGAGACGGGAAACGCCCGACCGGCGCTCCCGCTGAGCCACTCACTTTTCGTAGGCGGAGACCGCAAGGCGCCAGCGGCCCTTACGGCGGCGATTGGCGAGGACCTTGCGACCACCCTTGGTGCTGATGCGCTTGCGGAAGCCGTGCGTGCGGAGCCGGCTGGTGTTGTGGGGCTGAAAAGTGCGCTTCATGACAGGGGGTCTCGGAAAAGGGAGCGGGAGTTAGCCACCAGCGACGATTTCAGTCAAGTCCATCGCGGGGCGCGCTGTTACTAAAAGAAGGCGTGAAGAAGGAATGCTGCTCGCTCACTTGCTGTGAGGCGGCATCTTCGCTTCTTTGAAGACGACGTGCTGGCGCACGACCGGATCGAACTTCTTCAGTTCGAGCTTGTTGGTCTGGGTGCGCTTGTTCTTCTGCGTGTAGTACGCATAGCCAGTGCCCGCAGAAGAAACGAGGCGGATGATTTCGCGCATGGGAGCGGCGTCCTATCACGTGATTTTTGCGCCCGCAACCTGAAGCTGCTCGATTTTTCAGGGGGGTTACCGGTCAAACCGGGCTTTGCGCCGGCATTTGTCGGCCGCGCCCGCTACCCAAACCCCAGGAACTCGCGAAAGGCTTGCGGATTTCGTCCGAGCCGCGCATGGCGGCGGTGCGTCCAGACGTCCCTGTCCTGCCCCGACCCTGGGTGCAGTCAAATTTGACCCAGGTCACGCTCCCAATCGTGCGCCCAATGACGCCCTGCCCCCTGGGTCAAATTTGACTGCACCCAGGGTCGGGTTCACCGACGAAGTATGGGGACGACGGGGACCGGTGGCCGCGCGAGCGGCTACTCCATGCCGCTCAGGATCTTGAATTCGACGCGGCGGTTTTTGGCGCGGCCGGCGTCGGTGGCGTTGTCGGCGATGGGTTTGGTTTGGCCGAAGCCTTGGGATTCGAGGCGGCTCGCGGCGATGCCGTGGTTGGTCAGGTAGGCCATGACGGAGGCGGCGCGGTCGCCGCTCAGCTTCATGTTTTGGGCGGCGATGCCGCGGCTGTCCGTGTGACCGTAGACGCCCATCTTGATCGAGCCGCGCGCTTTCATCAGCGTCACGACTTCGTCCAAGATCGGGAAGCTGCCGGGCTTGATCACGGCGCGGCCCGTTTCGAACTCGATGGGCTGCAAGAGATGCACTTCACCGTCGTCACCGAGGCGGGTCAAGCTCGGGCAACCGTTCTTTTCGGCGATGCTCGAGCGCGGACCGGGCTCGGTCGGGCACTTGTCTTGGGTATCGGGCACGCCGTCGTTGTCTACGTCGTCTTCCGGGCAGCCGTCGTCGTCTTGGATGTGGTCTTTGTCTTCGGGTTTGTCCGGGCACTGATCGGCGCTGTCGGGAATGCCGTCGCCGTCGCGATCCGAGGCCGCGGGGCAACCGTCGGTCGGCTCGGGGGGCTTGCCGTCTTCCTTTTCCTGCGGGCACTTGTCGACCGCATCGGGATAACCGTCGCCGTCCGTGTCGCGATCGTAGTCGTCGACCGTGGGAGTTATCACCTTCACTTTGCGCGGCGGTGACTTGCCTTCCAGATCGGTCATCGTGAGGTAGTGACCGATGCCGATCAGCATGCGGAAGTCGGGACCGCCGTAGCCTGCAGCGAGCCGCGTGCCGAAGCCGCCCTCGACGTACCAGCGCGAACGTTCGTCGATCACGTAGCGCACCTGGGCGAGCCACTCGACGTCGGTGTTGCGCAGCGTGAAGAAGGTGCCGTGTCCGGCAGACTCGGTGAGGCCCGTGCTGCCCCAAAGCTCGCCACCCAGCCGCACTTTGCCGCCGCGCAGCGGCATGTACAACCCTCCGGAGTAACGGATTTCCGAAGCGATGAAGAGCGCGCCTTTTTCGCCGCCGATGCTGCGTTCGGGCTTGAAATGCGGGCCCAAATTGCCGGCGAGGAAAAACTTGCCGAAGTTGAACTCGGCTGAGCCGTACAAGTACGCCGTGGCCTGATCGTCGCTGCCGAAGGCGTTGGCGTTGCCCGTCGGGATCCAGAACGCGCCGCCGCCGCCGAGGCGAAGCAAACGGTCGTTCGACTCGTAAGCGCGCACGCGCAGATCGAGGCGGATGTCGTTCAGCATGGCCTTCGCGTCACCGATGCCGCCGGTGCCGACGCCTTGCCCCACCGGATCATCGCCCGTGAGCTGAAGCACGGTGATCGGGATCATCAGGTTGACCGACAAGCGGTTGGCGATCTCGCTGCCCGCCGAGAGATACGTCGTGAACTGTCCTTGGACCGGGTTGTCGATCGAGTCCTTTGCGACCGGATCGGCGGTGACCGTGTCGTTGCGCAACGGGTTGTGCGAGTAGCCGAGGATGGCGTTGGCGTAGAAGCGAGTTTTGTCCGACTGGTACGGACGCCAAACCATGAAGCCGTCGTCCGGCGCGCCGGAGATTTGCGCGCGGTCGAGATAGAAGTACCCGGACTGCGCCTGCGCCGTGCCGGCTATCAGCCAGCTGAGCGCGACGGCGGCGATCGCCAGGATGATGCGAGAGGGGCGAGTTCGCCCGTTCGACACGCTCCGTGATCCCCGACCGGGGAAGGTCCGCGAAATGCTGCCCAACCGACGAATAATCCGACGAAACACCGGGTCGACGGTACCCCGCTAGCGACCGTTTTGAACAGTGTCGATTGTCTGACCCATTCTCGCGACGCGCCGGATTTGTCGGCCGATTAGCCGGTTCCGGGCTAAGAGACGAGATGGCCGACAGACACGAGAGATCGGCGGCCGACGACCAGGCCTGCTGAAATAGGCTCATTAGTGAGTGCTGGCGAAGACCTGACACACCCAAAGCGTGCCGTCGGCGTCCGGTGCGACTCCGATCCCCACCGCGTCGAAGCCTTGAAACAGCAGGTTTTCGCGATGTGAGGGGCTTGCCCACAATGCCCGCTGGGCGAGCGCCGCGCTGCCCGCGTGCGCGACGTTTTCACCCGCAGAAAGTTCGAGGCCCGCGCGTTCCAGCCGCTGAACGAGATCGCCGTTGCCGGTGTCGTGCGCGGTCTTTCGCGCGTTACGCATGGCCTCGGCGTGCTCTTGGGCCAGCGTTTCGAGCTGCGCGTCGCGTGAAAGCGGCGCGCCCCGCTCGCTCGCGCGCGCCGCGTTGACCATGGCGTACAGCGCGGCGCGCGGGTCGCTGGCTCGCGTGTCCTCTCCCGGTGCTTGGTTGGTCGCGGGCGTCCGCGGCGGCTCGATGCCCGCGAAAACCAGCGCTTCGAGCAGCGGGCGCGGACCGCCTTCGACCGAGCCCAGCAATTGCACGAGCCAGGCCCCTTCCGCGTCCGCGTTGAAGCGTGCACGAACGCGGCCCTCCTCGAATGACGTCGGCACGGGTCGGGGCGCCCCGCGCGGGCCGAGCACCACGAGCTTGGCTTCGCTGGCCGGCACACGAAGCCGAGCGCTCACTTCGAGCCATTGTCCAATTCGCGCGCGCGTGGGTAAGGGATCGAGATCGGCGAGCACGTCGACCGCAACGGCTGCGACGTTCATGCGCGCGTTCGCCTCATGGCGCACGGTGACACCGCAGCGTCGAGTGCCGCCGTCCGAGAAGCTGTCCAGCCAGCGCTGCATACGAGTTTTCGCGGCGTCGACTTCACCGTCGCTACCGTTGAACAGCCAGGCCCGCGGCCAGACATAAGGCGCACCGGCGGCGCGCAAAGCGTAGCTGATGGTGTCGGCATCGAGCTCTCCGCCGGCCTCGGATCGTCGGTCGGCCAATTGCGTCGCAACTGCGATCAATGCGGCGTCGGCGTCGCCGCACACGCGGAACAGCTCGCGTTCGGCCGGGTCGTCGACCGCGGGCAACGGCGGTCGCGGTGACTCGGTCACCGCTGCGAAGCGACTGTTCATTGCCGGCTCGGCGCTGGCAGCCGGCGTGCGGGTGGCTTGCTGCTCGCTGGGTGGGACAGCGGCACCGGCGCAGGCGACCAAAGCGCCGCACCCTGCGGCCGCGGCCGCGCACTGCCGGGTGACTGCGATCCAAAGCGCGCTCATCGGCCGAGCCAAGACTCAACGGAGTAGCGGCTCGGCGTCGGCCTGGCGAGATAAAAGCGGCGCTCCAGCTGCGCTTTTCCTGCTCTCCGGTTCAGGTTATGGTCAAGTGCCCCCATGGGCCGGTTCACCACAGCAGCGAAGGTCGGCGCTTTCGCCTTCGTCACGCTTCTGGCCGGCATTCTCATCTATCGCTTCGTCTCGAAGTCGGCGCGTCAGGGTAACGGCTACACCGTCTACGCGCTGATGAACGACGCCAGCGGCATTGCGAAGCTGTCACAAGTGCGCATCGCCGGTATTTCCGTCGGCAGCGTGAAGGGCATCAAGCTCGATCACAACCGCGCGCGCATCGACATCGGCATCAACGACGACGTGAAGCTGTACCAAGACGCGGCCGTCGCCAAGGTCGCCTCGAGCTTGCTCGGCGAGTACTATTTGTCGATCACGCCCGGCACCGAGGGCCGCCCCGAGCTCAAAGACGGCGACCGCATCAACAACGTGGTCGAAGCGCAAACGACCGACGACATCATGCGCCAGGTGTCGGACATCTCGAAGGACGTGAAGCAAGTCACCCAAGCGCTGGCGGCGTCGATCGGCACCGACCAAGGCCGCGAGGACATAAAAACCACGCTCAAGAACCTGGCGCAGGTGACCGAGGCACTGAATCAAACGGTGCGTGAAAACCGCGAGAGCATCAAAAATATCCTGAGCAACGTCGAGCGCATCACCAACAATGGCGCGCCCGAGGTCGAGAAGATCCTGGAAAACGTCCGGGTGACCACCAACGAGGTGCGGCAGTTGATGGCCGCGGGTCAGGCAGGCCAGCCCAAGACCGAAGGTGAGATCCGCCAGATCATCGACAAGGTGAACCGCGCCAGCGACAACCTGGAACACACGCTGAAGAACCTGGACAGCGTGACCGGTCGCATCGACCGCGGTGAAGGGACGATCGGGCGGCTCAGCAAGGACGACCACTTGATCAACCAAGTGGAAGGCGTCGTCGATGACGTGGGCGACTTCGTGGGCGGTATCTCGCGCGTGCAGACCATCGTCACGATGCGTACGGACTACCAGTTTCTCTCCAGCACGGTGAAGAGCTACGTCGAATTGCGCATCCAGCCGCGCGAAGACAAATACTACCTGATTGAAGTGGTGAACGACCCGCGCGGCTTGACTCACTTCGAGCAGGTCGACGTCGACACCACCAACACCAACGAGCCGCCGCACTACCGCGAGGTGCGCACGGTCACCACCAACTCACTGCGCTTTTCGCTGCAGTTCGCGCAGAGCTTCGGCCCCTTTACCGGCCGCTTCGGTATCAAGGAGTCGACCGGTGGCGTCGGTCTCGACACGCTGCTGCTCGACAACCGCTTCGAGATTCGCCAAGACTTGTTCGGCTTCGGTGAAGTCGTGCTCCCGCGCTGGCGCGTCTCTCTCGGTTACAACTTCGTCAATCGCATCTGGCTGCTGGGTGGTGTCGACGACATCTTGAGCAGCGCGCGCCGCGATTACTTCGTGGGCGCTCAGCTCCGTTTCAACGACGAAGATCTGAAGAGTATCCTGCCGTTCATGCCCAAAGTCGTGAACTAGCCGCCCACTTTCTACCCAGCGCCCCGTTGCTGAGCTCGGCAACGCTCGAACGGGGCGACGCGCGAGTGGTCGAGAGTGCGTCTCTTCAAAAGCTGACGCGAAAGCCGAGACCACGCGCCGTCGAGCCCAACGAGGGGCGATCGAGCGAGGCGTGTCGCGCGCCGCTCGTGGCCGCTGGATCGGGCATGTTGCGTACGTCCGGCGGAAGCTCGGGAGCGAAGCTGACGGTCGCGCGATCCGTGCGATAGGTGATGAAGAAGATGGCGGTGGTGGCGGCGAGTACCCCCGCGCCGATGTAGTAATTGTACTTCGCGCCGCCGGCCACGCCGACCGTGAGGAACACGCCGCCGATGATCCCGCCGATGTTCAGCGACAGCCAAGCCGCTGAGCGGGTGCCTGCCCGTGAGTGATACTCACCGCGCACGGTGCCCGCACGGCGCAACGTCAAGGTGTCGTCGACCTTCACGCCGTTGAGCTTCAGCCGGTAGTCGCCGGGAGCCAATTGTGCGTCGCAGGGAGAGATGCACCAAGTGGTCGACTCGTGCCCGGACTCGCTCTGCGCCGAGTACGTCAACGGTGAGCCCTCGTTGCGCATGTAGACGCGCACCAGTGCAGGAGCGGCGTTTGCAGCAGGTGCTGGGGCGCTTTGAGCTTGCGCCAGGCCTGGGCAAGCGACGCATGCGGCGCCGAGTAGCCCGCGAACGACGAACGACATGCGCCGGGATGTACTCTGAAGCGTGCTTGCCTTCAACGGCTCGGGCTCACTCACCCCATCTGATCCAGCCGAGCAATTCAGCCGTCACCAGTGCGGCGGCCGCTTCTTTCGCGCCCACGGCGCGTGCTTCGTGCCCCGAGCGGTATGACATCAAGCGCTCCAGGGCCTGTTCGACCGTCAGCCGTTCGGGCGGGAGCGTGGACACGTAGATCAACGAGGCGGGTGCCGACCCGCGTTCACGCGGGTGGCGCACTGCCTCGCCGCGCGGGCCCAGCGTCAGGCGCTTGCCGTCGGGCAGGAGCGCTTTCGGTTCGCCCTTGGCGCGCACGATCGCGCCGGCCATCATCGGGCTGGCCAGGTCGAGATCGAGCGGAAACTCGACTCGCTGCGGAGCGGTCCCGCGATAGAAAGTGACGAGGCCCTCCGACCAGCCGCACAGCGTGGCCACGCGATCGCGCCCCTGGTCGCGGATGGCGCGGAAAACGTCCACGGCGTCCACCATGCCGATGCCGATCAACGTGTCTCCGAGGCGACCTCCGTAGTTGGAGAGCGTGCCGAGCGCGGTCTCGAGTTGCTCTCGGGTCAGGCGCCCACGGCGGACCAGGTACTCGCCGAGCAGCTCTTCGCGGTCCGAGGAGGCCACGTGCAGCAAGCGGCCGCGGTCGAGGTAGATCTCTTTGCGGCCGCTGCCGCTGTTCGCGCTCCGCTCCACGAACAACGCGCCGCTTTCGCCTTTTTGCCGCATGTGCGCGAGCACGTTCAGCATTGGCGTGTCCTTGAGCAGCACCTGGTAGTCCGGGATCCCGGGCTCGAATAGGCGGCTGGTGGTTGCCGTGGTCGAAGGCAAGAGGTGACGCGCGAGCTCGTGAATGTCGCGAATGAAGCGATATTCCTGGCCCATCAACGACACCTCGTCGTCACCCGTGAGATCACCGGTGGCGATCATCTCGATCAGCTTCGGGAAGCTGACCGCAGCCAGGGTCTGGCCATCGGTGCGTCGCACGCTGGACAGCGAGAGCGTGGGCATGCGCTCGCTCGGGGGCGGCGGTTCCTTCACCGCTGCCATGCTGCCGCTGCTGCGCGCGCGCACGGCGCGCATACGCTGCACCGAATCACGCACTTGGCCTTCGATTTGACGGGCGAGCTGGCTCGAATCCTTGGCCCAATTGACCCACTCTGCCAGAGTCACCTGCAGCTCTTCGGGTGATGGTTGCTCGAATTCGCTGAGCGCGGCGGCGAACTCGGCGGCGTCTTGGAAGCGCGCGTCCGGATCACGCGCCAAGCCCTTTTCGCACAGCTCGAGCAAGCCCACGGGCAAACGCTCGGCGGCTTGGCGCAGCGGCCCGATGTTGACGTCGCGGATCGCCAGCAGCACCGCGAGCTGTCCGCTGCCCGGGAACACGCGCTCACCGATCAGCATTTCACCGAAGACCGCGGTCAACGCGAACAGATCGGCGCGGTGGTCGAAGGGTTCTCCCGCCACCTGTTCTGGAGCCAGGTAGCCGAATTTGCCCTTGAGCCCCACGCTCGGCTGAGCCGGCTTCACTCGCTGCTCGAAGCGCGCAATGCCAAAATCTCCCAGTTTGATCTGGCCGTCGATCGAGAGATAGATGTTCGAGGGCGTGACGTCGCGGTGCACGATATGCAGTGCATTGCCCTCGGCGTCGTGCGCGGTATGCACGGCGGAGAGCGCGCTCGCCACGCGCATGGCGATGAACGCGGCCAGACCCGGCGGGAACTTGCGCTGGTCCGCGTCGGCTCGCCGCAGCAGGCGATACAGGTCGACGCCCTCCACGTACTCCATGGCGAGGTACGGCTCGTCGCCCACCATGCCAGCGCCGAACACGTTGACGACGTTGCGGTGCACAACTGCCCGGTGCAGCGCGGCCTCGCGCTCGAGGGCGTCGAAATCACCACCCTCACGAGCCGCGCGCAGCAGCTTCTTCACCACCAAATGCGGTGCGGGTTGGATGCCGAGCTTCGGGCGCGCCAGGAATACCTCCGCGCTTCCGCCGACGGCGATGCGCCGTTCCAGCACGAATGGCCCGAATGGTTGCTGGGCCCCGGCCCCTTTGCGGTCGGTTGCCACAGCCCTCCATTAGAGCGGCTTTCCGGCGATCGGGACAGCGAAAAGGCGTGGGCTTGGATTTCCGGCGAGCGCCAACCCTCGTGCTCAGCGCGCTCAGCGCCTCTCAGCCAGGCAGGCCGCGAGCCGCGCACAAAACGGACACGCGTCCGGCACGCTTTCACGCCTCGCGTTCCGCTCGTGTCCCGCAGGCTTCGGGCTATCGCCCGTGCTGCCGCGCGGGCGAATAGGGGGGCGTGTGGGTATTGCTTCCGGCCCGTCGTTTGGCGAGGGCTGCTTCCGGTTCCTGTGTTTGCGGCGCCAGGCTCGTCATGAGCCGGCGCCTATGTCCGAGAAGTGATAAAGGGCCGCACATGGCGCGTGTGCTTCAGTCTCTGCTTCGGTTCGCGCTGATACTCATTTGTGCCTCGCTCGCTGGCAGCTGTAAATGCAGCCACGAAGCTGCCAGCTTACCGCCCAAGACGCCGACGGTGCGGCTGTATCTGATGTCTTCACCCGCTGGCGCGCTCGAACCATGTGGTTGTGTGAAGGACATGCTTGGCGGCGTCGATCACTTGGCCGCGTTCGTGAAGAGTCAGTCTGCGGATGCGCCGCACAGCGCACTGCTCGCCGCCGGGCCGCTGTTTTTCATGAACACTGCGCTCACTGCAGAGCGAGACACCCAAGACACATGGAAAGCGGACGCGCTCGCGCGCGCGCTCGGAGCGGCCGGTCTGCGCGCTTGGGCGCCTGGGGCCAATGATTGGGCAGGCGGTGCGGACACGTTCAACGCGTTGGCCGCTGCCGCGGGAGCCACTCCACTCGCATCGAACTTGAAGGGGCCTGCACTACCCGCGCTAGCGGCCGTGCGCGTGTTCGAGGTGGGCGGAACCAAAGTTGGCGTCGCGGGCGTGAGCTTGCCGCTCTATCAAGCCCAATTGCCCGCCGGCGTCAGCGCGCTCGACACATTGAGTGAACTGCAAAAGGCCAAAACGGCGCTCGACAGCCAAGGCGCGCGGCTCAGGGTGTTACTCACGGCCATGCCCCGCGGTGACGCGCTGCGCTTGATCGATCGAGTCCCGGGCTTTCAAGTCTTGGTGATCGGAAAGCCGTTCGATCAAGGCGAGAGCAACGACCGCACGACGCCGCCCGAAGTGGTGGGTGGTGCGTTGGTGGTGGAGGCGCCGAACCACCTTCAAGCACTGGCCGTCGTCGATTTGTTCGTGCGCGACGAAAAGTTCGAATTCGCCGACGGGTCGAACACCGCGGCGGCCGCAGAGCGCGAGAGTCTGACCGCGCGCATCGCCGAGCTCGACGCGCGGATTTCCGCGGCGACCAACGCAGGAAAAACGGCGGACACCGAGCAGGCCCGCCTCGACCTGGAACGGATGAAGACGCAGCAAAAGGCGCTGAGTTTGCCCAGCGTGCCGGCGCAGGGCAGCTTCTTTCAGTACCGCTTGGTCGAGGTGCGCGAGACGCTCGGCACGGAGCAAACGGTGCAAGCACTGATGGACGGCTACTACCAGCGCGTCAACGACCACAATCGCGACGTGTTCAAAGACAAGCTGCCCTTGCCCGCGCCGCCCGGACAGAGTCACTACGTGGGTGTCGAGGTGTGCAGCACGTGTCACAAGAGTGAACGCGAGTTCTGGAACCTCACGCAACACTCGGCCGCGTACGCGACGCTGTCGTCCGCGCACAAGGAGTTCAACCTCGACTGCGTGAGCTGCCACGTGACCGGCTATGACAGGCCGGGCGGTTCGACCGTCGTACATGTCGAGAAGCTCGGCAACGTGCAATGTGAGGTTTGCCACGGACCGGGTTCACGTCACGTGGACGCGCCGCTCGACGATCAGGCGATCGCGATACCCGAGCAGGGGTTGTGCGCGGCACAGTGCCATCACCCGCCGCACGTCAAAGCGGACTGGAGCGTCACGGCTTCCTGGGCGAAGATCATCGGCCCAGGGCACCAGCGCGGGAACAGCGCTCACGCGTCGGCCAGCGCGTCGGGGGCCCCTCGCGCTCCTGCTCAGCGCAGCCAGCCGCAGAAGTGAGTTGGGGAACCGCTTTCACGTTCTTGGGGGACCGCTTTCACATTTTTAGGGGACCGCTTTCACATCGGTAAAAGCGCGCCAATTTACAGCCTTACAGAACTTTCCACTCAGGACGTTCGCTGTCCATGGACTAATCCGCCAGGATTGCGGATCAGATTTTGGCGTGCATGTCGAGAGTTGTGGCTGACTGGGTGACAGCGAGTTACCGTGATGCACGATGACCCACGACGAATCCGCTCACGAGGACACTGAAGACCGCTTTCACGTGCAATTCGATTCGCGCGAAGTCCAGCTGATGACGCTCGACGAGTTGGCAACCGCGTTCGAAGCGGGACAGATTCATGGGAACACGTTCGTGTGTCGCGAAGGCGACAGCGAATGGCTGACGCTCGCTGACGTCGCCGGCCTGGGCGAAGAGGACGAGCCCCAGGCGGAGGCTGAGGCCGCGCCCGTGGTTGAACGCCGCCCGCCGATGCCTGAGCGCCGTCCGGAAATGCCGGTCGCCAGCCAGACGCGCCCGCCGATGCCCGAGCGTCGTCCGGAAATGCCGGTTGCCGGCGAGAGTCGTCCGCCGATGCCGCAGCGCCGGCCTGAAATGGCCACGCAGCCCGCCGCGCGCTTTCAGCCGCAGTCGGTGCCGCCGATCGCGCCGAGCGCCCCCGCTCCGTCGCTCAGCTTTGCACCCGTGACCAGCAACGTCGACGCCAGCCTCGATTTCGAGGAGCTCTCGATGCGCCCCAAGCGCCGTTGGGGCTTGGTGCTGGCCGCGGCCGCCGTTTTGGCAGTTGCCGGTGGCGGCACCGTGTTTGCCCTCAACGGCAGCGCGCTGGCCTCGTCGATTCCGGACAAGGCCGCGCTCGAGGCGGCAGCGAGCCACAGCCAGGCTTCGCTCAGCCTCTCCAACATCCAGGCCAAGCCTGTCGAGACCACGCCGCCCGCGGCGCCCGCCGTGCCGAGCACGCCGGAACCAGCGGCTGCCCCGGCGCCCGCCGCCGAAGCCCCCAAGAGCAATGGCCTCTCCGAGGACATGAAGCAAGCGCTGCTGGCTTCGGATAAATCCCGCGAGTCGAAGAAGGCGAAGAAGGCCAAAGGCCGCGCGTCGGCACCGGTTGCCTCGCACAAGGGCGGCAAGGTAGCCAAGTCGGGCGGCGGCTTGAAGTCCGGCGGAAGCGCCTACGATCCGCTCAACGGCAACCTCTGAGCGCTCGGGCGTTCCCCCTCATTCGTTTACAGTAGCCGGCATCGATCACTGCTTCGCCGCTAGTGCGGCGAGGCAGTGATAAGCCGCGTACTTGTACGAGTCTGCGAGGGTGGGGTAATTGAAGACCATGTCGATGAACAGATCGACGGTGGCACCCAAGTGAATTGCGGTCTGACCGATGTGCACGAGCTCGGTCGCGCGTTCGCCGATCACGTGAACGCCAATTAGCTTGCGTGACTTGGCGTCGACCAGCAGCTTGGTGATGCCTTCTAGGTCGCCCGTGATCTTGCCGCGTGCGTTGTTCTCGAATAGTCCTCGTCCACAGACGTAGTCGATCTGCTTCTGCCGGCAGCTCTCTTCGGTTTCACCGTACGAGCTCACCTCCGGAATGGTGTAGATGCCGTAAGGCATCTCGGCCGCGACGGCTTGCTTGTAGCTGAAGCCGAATGCGTGACACATCGCGACGCGGCCTTGTTCCATGGACACCGATGCCAAGGCCGGGAAGCCGATCACGTCGCCAGCGGCGAAGATGCTCGGCACTTGGGTGCGAAACTCGCGATCGACCGGGATGTAGCCGCGTGAGTCCGCCGAGAGACCCACGGTTTCCAGGCCCAGATCGGCGACGCGCCCCGTGCGCCCGGCCGCGAACAGCAGCTGTTGGTTCTCGATGGTGCGCCCGTCGCCGAGCGTGGTAACGACGCCGCTGCTCGAACGCAGGTTCGTGGTCCAGCGCTGACCCTGCACCATGACGATACCCAGCTTGCTCATCGCTGCCTTGAGCCGAGCCACGATCTCTGCGTCCAAGAAGGGCAGAATTTCCGGTCGAGCGTCGACCAGCGTGACGCCGACGCCCAGCGCCGCGAACATGCAGGCGTACTCGCAACCAATCACGCCGCCGCCCAAAATCGTGAGCGAGGTGGGCAGGTCGTTGATGGTCAAAATCTCGTCGCTGTCGTGGATCCAGTCGTCGGCGAAGTCGATGTCGGAGGGACGATGGGGCTTCGAGCCGGTCGCGATCAGGATGACCTCTGCGCTGACGCGTCGCTCGCCGCTCGACGAAGTGACCGACACGGTGTGCGGGTCCACTAGCCGCCCGTGTCCCTGGATGTAACGCACGTCGTGCTGCGCCAAGTTCTTGCGAAAGGAACGCGATTCCGCAGCGGCGATCGCGTTCTTGCGCGACATCAAGCGCGGCAAGGTGGCATTGCGATCGACCTCCAGCGCGACCCCGTACAACTCACGAGCGTGATAACCCGAGAGATAGAGCGCGGTTTCGCGCAGAGTCTTGCTGGGGAGGGTTCCAGTGTGCACGGCCGCACCACCGGGCTCAGGCTCACACTCGATGATGGCAACTCGTTTTTTGAAGTACGCGGTCTGCGCGGCCGCCTTCTCGCCCGCGGGACCTGCGCCAATCACGACCAGATCGAAATGCTCGACTTCAGGCACGTTCAGCAGCTTAGGGCCATCGAATGGCTAAGTCGATCGTTCTCGCGGCCGATGCATCCCGCCTGGCTTCGTTGCTCCTCAGTTACATACCGGCGAGGATGTCGCCTTCGTCGCGCCTCGCCAGCCAGGCGCCTCGACCGCGATCATCGACCGACTTAGCCATTCGATAGCCCTTATCCGAGAGCTGCTCCGAGTCTCTAGCTAGCTGGTGGTACTTCGTCGGCTTCGGCGATCAGATGTAGGGAAATTGCGGCATATTCTTCGGTGTTAGAGTGGCCGTTCGGAGATGCCGATGAAGCCAGCAGAGCAGGCCGTCGATCCTTTCATTCGGGTGGAGCTATTCAGGGTCGGAACCACCAAAGTGACCCCGACCACGCTGGTGATCGCAGGCGTGATCATCCTGCTGAGCTTCTTGTTCTCGCGCGCCGTCCGCGCGGGGATGCGTCGCTTCTTCCAGCGTAGCGGCTTGGCGCCGAGCGGTGAGGCGGGCGCGATGGAGCGCCTCGTTCACTACGGCGTCGTGCTGCTGGGAGTCCTGGTGGCGATGCGAACGACCGGAATTCGGCTGGACGCGCTGTTCGCGGCCGGTGCGGTGTTCGCGGTCGGCTTCGGTTTCGCGATGCAGAACATTGCTCAGAATTTCGTATCCGGCGTGATTCTGCTGTTCGAGCGTACGATCAAGCCGGGTGACGTGATCGAGGTGGGCGGGCAGATCGTCAAGGTGCAGCAGATGAGCATCCGCGCGACGATTGTGCGCACCCTGGACGAAGAAGACGTGATCGTTCCGAACTCGTCGCTGGTGCAATCGAACGTGAAGAACTTCACGCTCGAGGACAACATCTACCGCGTGCGCGTGAACGTCGGCGTGTCGTACAACTCGGACGTACCCAAAGTGAAGGCCGTGCTCGAGGCCTGCGCGCGGTCGATGGACTACCGAGAACAGGGCTTCGAGCCGCGCGTGCTCTTGCTCGGCTTCGGCGCTTCGGCGCTCGAATTCGAGGCCTCGGTCTGGATGCGCGATCCCTGGAATCACCGCATCGCCGGCTCGAAATTGCGAGAAGCGATCTGGCTTGCGTTCAAAGAGCAGCAGATCCAGATTGCCTTTCCGCAGGTGGACGTGCACTTCGATGCGCCGGTTGCGGAGAGCCTGCGCCTGATCTCCGCCGGCAAAGCCACGACCGCCGCCTAAACCAGAAACCCCGCCGCAGCGCGGGTTGCGATGCTGGATCGCACCCCTTCGGGTGTCACGAAGCGCGTCGAGCGCCCCCTTCACGGAAGACGGGTTCAAGCCGCGGTCGCGGGTGTTGCGTTCAGGAATCGACCGCGCCGGTAGGCGATCACGTACACCAGTGCGAACAACAGGTAGGTGAAGGCAACGATCTGCCAAAGGCCGACGTAGGTCGCACTCCGGGACAACACGAACAGCACGCTCGTGGGCAGCTGGAACCCAGCGATGACCAGCGTATCGAGCAGCAGCGCGCGCAGTGTGGCTCCTGCGCCCTGGATCGCCGAGCCGAGCACGATGCCGACGCCCAGCCCGACGTAGCTTGCGCCCACCCACTTGAAGTAACTGAGGGCGGGGCGAAGCACGTCTGGATCCGAATCGAAGAAGCCGACGATGCTCGAACCGTAGACGGTGTAGACGATGGCCAAGGCGCCCATCATCACCGCGTTGCAGGTGGCCGCGTACCAGCCGCTGAGTTTTGCGCGTTCCGGGTTGCGGGCACCCAGGTTTTGTCCGACGAAGGTCTGCGCGGCGCTGCCCCAGCCCAAGCCGACGAACAGGGCCATGGTCTCCAACCGAAACACGATGCCGAGCGCGGTGGT
>Ga0134124_10002245_pt1 | contig 15611 bp, 5 predicted proteins | sample KB304_FD_96880 | JGI IMG/M metagenome (GOLD analysis project Ga0134124, IMG submission 96880) | Terrestrial soil microbial communities without Nitrogen fertilizer from Kellogg Biological Station, Michigan, USA - KB3-0-4 | ecosystem: Environmental > Terrestrial > Soil > Unclassified ... | reverse complement strand
CACGCGTTCCGGATGCTTCACCGCATACGCGATGCACGTCGCCGCTCCCTGCGAAATACCGAGCAACGCAAACGGCTCGGGGGGATTAACAGCCGCGACAACCGCTTCGAGATCCTCGATCCAGCGCGCGAACGATAAGTCGCCGACGTTCCAGTCAGTCATTCCACAGCCACGCTCATCGTGACGAATGAATCGGAAATGGTCGCTGAAAAAGCGGATCCAGTGACGCCAAACCGGGCTCTCCCACTCATATTCGAGGTGAGTCATCCAGTTTGCGGCTTTGATCAAGGTCGGGCCGGCGCCTGCTTCCGCCCACGCGAGTTGCACTCCGTCCGGTGTGCGCAGGTATCGAATTCGCTGTGCCGGTTTCTTGATCATCAGACAAAAGTCCTATGCGGAGGCCCGGAGTATAGCCAAACCGGGACTAAACTCCCATAGTCTCCCGGCGCGAAACGCGCGATCCTGCGCGGCACGAAAGAGGAGGCACTACCATGCTGAAGCGCATTTTATTTTTTGCTTACGGGACTTTTAGTTACCTGATTTTCTTCGGAACGTTTTTGTACGCGATCGGCTTCATCGGCAACTTCGGAGTGCCGCGAACACTCGACGGCGCAGCGACCGGCCCGCTCGCCATCAGTTTCGCGATTGACGCCGCGCTGCTCACGCTTTTCGCCGTGCAACACAGCGTGATGGCGCGCAAGTGGTTCAAAGAATGGTGGACGCGAATCGTGCCGAAGCCAATCGAGCGCTCGACTTACGTGCTCTTCTCGAGTCTCGCGTTGATTTTATTGTTTGTGTTGTGGCGGCCACTCGGCGGCGTGGTCTGGTCAGTTGAAGATCCGGCTGGACGAATCGTGTTGCGTAGTTTGTTTGCGTTCGGCTGGGGACTGGTTCTCTTTTCTACCTTCCTGATCAACCATTTCGACTTGTTCGGATTGCGTCAGGTCTGGCGGAACTTGCTGGGTCAGCCGCAAGGCGGTTTGAAGTTTACGACTCCCGGACCATACAAGATCGTGCGACACCCACTCTACGTCGGCTGGCTGTTCGCCTTTTGGATGACGCCCGTGATGACAGCCGCGCACCTGCTGTTTTCAATTGCAACAACAGCCTACATCCTGCTCGCGATCCGATTCGAAGAGCGCGACCTCGTTCGCGAACATGGCGAAACTTATCAAAAGTATCGACAGTCTGTGCCGATGCTTATTCCTTCACTATCAAAGCGAGACTCAAAACAGTCGGCCACCGTAATTGAAGCGGCAGATTAATGCCATCATGACCAAATTGCCGCAACTTTAGCATCGATTCGCCTAACTTAAAGCGCATCATCCCGCCCTTCACTAAAAGTCTCCAACGCTCACGCCCAGAAGACTAAGAAAAAGAAGGGTGCCCACATGCCTGCCCGCATACGTGTAGTTGATGAATGCGAAGACTTCGGAATCATTGGCAATAATCCGAAACTGCGCCAGGTTCGCACGATCATACGTACCGCCGCGCCGTCTGACGCTTCGGTCTTGATCGAAGGCGAATCAGGCACCGGTAAAGAATTGATCGCAACGGCGCTGCACGTCTGTAGCGAACGAGCGGCGCGACCGTTCATTCGGATTAACTGCGCCGCGATCCCGAGCACTTTGATCGAGTCGGAGCTGTTCGGCTATCGCAAAGGCGCATTTACCGGCGCGCACAACGATCGCCGTGGGCTGATCGAAGCGACAGCGGGTGGCACGCTGCTCCTCGATGAGATCGCGGAGATGCCTGTTTACCTGCAGACGAAGTTGTTACGCGTGTTGCAGGAGCGGACAGTGCGTCGACTCGGCGACGAGCGCGAGATTCCAGTGGATTTTCGTTTGATTACGTCGACGAATCGCGACACGAGTCAAATGGTGAAGGACGGAACGCTGCGGACGGACCTGTATTTTCGCGTGAGTACGGTGAGGATAGTTGTGCCGCCTTTGCGAGAGCGGCTTGACGATCTGCTTTTACTCAGCGAGACGTTCTTGCTGCGACTCGCGCGGAAGTACAAGAAGCCCGTACGCGGAATTTCGGCGGCGAGCCGGTCGGTACTGATGCGATATGCGTGGCCGGGGAATGTGCGTGAGCTGGAGAGTGTGATCGAGCACGCGGTCCTGTTTGCGCACGGGGAATATTTGATGCCGGAAGATCTGCCGGATCAGTTGAGTACGTCACGTAAGCAGAATTTTCTGTGCGTGATACCGCCGTTTTTGACGAAGGAAGACATCGAGCGCGAGGCGATCGCCCAGACGCTCGAACGCACCGGCGGCAACATCAAAAAGACCGCGCAGATACTCAACTACAATCGGCCAACACTCTACCGGCGATTGCGACAATTCGGGCTAGTGACGGCCAAGTAGATTACTCCCGCAGCGGCGCAACGGCGCAGCGTCTTTCGTAGCGCCGTAGCGCCGCCGCGGGAGAAACTCTCTTCACCTTGTGACACGTGGTGTGACACGAAACGAAAATCCGTGACACGCCACGCAACACACTTCTTGTGATTCTCTAATAATTCTACAGGTATAACTCTTGCACCTCTGCCATCCGCCGAGTACTCACAAGAAATAGACCATCCAGGGGGACAACATGAAATCCGAAAAGACTCTGCTGAAGTGTGTCTCGTTCTTTCTAATCACCTTGTGCGCTGGCATCCTGAAAGCACAAGAAATCACCCCGCCCCCACCAAACTGTGAACGCACGATCAAAGCCGACGTCGTCGCTTTCGATCAACCGTTCTTTTACAACCGCCTCGGCGCCGTCAATCCCGCGGGAATGATCTACGCCCTGCGACGCGATGTAAAAGCAAAACCTTCATCGACCTCGACCGCACTCACTCCCGGCAACGTAGTGCTGAAAGACTACAAACGCGCGCGCCCAATCGTGCTGCGCATGAATATCGGCGACTGTTTGCAGCTTCTTTTCCAAAACCTGCTCGATCCCCTACGCGCCGACGATAACCAGCCCGCAACGCGCACCGCAGGCATTCACGCCGTCGGCCTCAACCTCAGAAACAGCATTCTCGACGACGGCTCAAACGTTGGCACAAACCCGAGCAGTCTCGTCGCGCCCGGCAACAGCATCACCTACACGCTGTACGCCGAGAAAGAAGGTAACTTTCTGATCTACAGCACCGCCGCAACCACCGGCGGCGAAGGCGATGGCGGCTCCTTGCCGATGGGACTCTTCGGCTCGATAAACGTCGAGGCGCGTGGCGCTGAATGGTATCGCAGCCAGGTAACTGAAAAAGATCTCTCGCTCGCGACGAAGAAGAACGCCGACGGCACGCCGATGAAGACGACCAACGGCCAACCGATTCTTGACTACGACGCTGTCTATCCAGTAAACAGCACACGACCAGCCGGCACACCCATCCTCAAGATGCTCGATGCTAACAACAACATCTTGCACACGGATCTGAACGCGGTCATCACCGGCCCGAATCGTGGAAATTTTCCGGCCGGAACTTATCGTCCGAACGCAGTCGAGCCCAATCGCGATCAGCCGTTCCGCGAATTCACGGTGGTCTATCACGACGAAATCCAGGCCGTGCAGGCGTTCCCGCAATTCGACGACGAGATCAACGGCGCGCCAAATCCGCTCGCCTTCACGTTGCACAGTGTTCGCGACGGCTTCGCGATCAACTACGGTACAGGCGGCATCGGCGCCGAGATTCTTGCTAACCGCTTCGGCGTCGGGCCGATGGCGAAATGCACAGAATGTCTCTTTGAAGAGTTTTTCCTTTCGTCGTGGGCGATTGGCGATCCCGCGCAGATCGTCGACGTGCCCGCCAACACCCGCAACAGCTCGGGTGTTCTGATCACTGGCCCAAAAGCGACGAAAGTCTTCTTCCCAGACGACCCGTCAAACGTGCATCACGCATACCTGAACGACAACGTCAAAATGCGCGTGATGCACGCCGGGCCAAAGGAGCATCACATTCATCACCTGCACGCGCACCAGTGGCTGCACACGCCTGAAAGCGACAACTCAACTTATCTCGACAGCCAGGCGCAAGGCCCGTCTTATTCATTCACCACTGAGATCGCGCACGGCGGCGCGGGCAATCGAAACAAGACGCCGGGCGACGCGATCTTCCATTGTCACTTCTACCCGCACTTCGCGCAGGGCATGTGGGAACTGTTCCGTGTTCACGATGTTTTCGAAGCTGGCACACAACTTGACGCGAACGGCCGTCCTACAGCGACATCACGCAAGTTGCCGGATGGTGAGATTGCAGCGGGAACACCGATACCGGCCGTCGTTCCGATTCCGACGATCGCGATGCCACTGATGCCGACCGCATCTTTTCAGGGCTATCCGTTTTACATCGCGGCGCAAGCGGGACACCGGCCATCACATCCGCCGCTCGATACGATCGACGACGGCGGACTCTCGCGTCATATCATCATCGGCGGTACCGCAGTTCATCACAAAGAGCGTCTGCCTAATTTCGATTTAGTCAAAGCACGTCTCGATTTTGATAAATCGCTGGTCACCGCGCAGGCAGTGTCGGTTCCTGAAGGTGGAACAACAGACGAGCTCGCGGCGATGACCTTCCATGCAGCTCGCACCCATGACAGTTTCACTCCCGAAGGCATAGCCGCTAAGTTCATCACGAATGGACGTCCGAAAGTTGCGGGCGCGCCACTCGCCGATCCTTGTGAGGACGACAATGGGGCCGCGGCCGGTGTACCGCGTCTCTATAAGAGCGCCAACATTCAACTCGACATCAAGCTCAACAAAGCGGCGTGGCATTTTCCACAGCAGCGTATCTCGGCGTTGTGGGCCGATGTGAAGCCGACTCTCGACGGTACTAAACCGCCCGAGCCACTTTTCTTCCGCGCCAATACGAACGACTGCATCACTTTCCAGATTACGAATCTGGTTCCGCGCGTGTACGTGCAGGACGCCTTTCAGGTGCGCACGCCGACGGACGTCATGGGCCAGCACATCCACCTCGTGAAGTTTGACGTGCTTGCGTCAGACGGAGCAGGGAATGGATTCAATTACGAAGACGGTAGTTTCAGTCCTGAAGAGGTCATCGAGCGCATCCGCGCGATTCGCAAGTTCAACGGTTGCACGGGGGTCGATTCGGGCGATCCGCGCGACGGATCGTTCACGTGTCCGGTTGCCAAAAACCATCCATTCTTTGGAACGAAAGGCGCGCAAACAACAGTGCAGCGCTGGTACGCAGACAACGTGCTGAACAATCTCGGCGTCGACCGCACGCTACGCACTGTGTTCACGCACGATCACTTTGGTCCATCGACGCACCAGCAGGCGGGACTGTATGCAGGTCTCGTCGTTGAGCCGCAAAAGTCGAAGTGGCGGAATCCGGAAACCGGCGTTGTCTTTGGCGGCGAAGGTGTCACGCCGCGTTTTGACGGTGGTCCAACCAGTTGGCGCGCTGACATTCTGCCTTTCAATGTTGCCGACACTTATCGTGAATTCCTTTTGGAGTTTGCGGATTTCCAGATGGCTTATGACGGAGATCGGGGAGTTAATCCGCCGGCGAAAGACGAAATTGGTTTGCCGTTCCTGCTCCAGCCGGCGCAGATTTGTCCCGGCAGTAACTTCGCGCCGCCATGTCCCGAAGCAATCGCAGCGGCAGACATCGGCACGATGAGCGTTAACTACCGGAACGAGCCGGCGCCATTGCGTGTTCGCGATCCAGCCACAAACACCCAGGCTTCAGGTCTCGCGGGAAATCTGTCGCATGTGTATCGCTCGAATGTCACGCGTGCTGATGGACGCTTCAACGTGCAGCCAAACTTCTATCCGCCGTTAACGTCTGACGTGCAACCAGGTGATCCGTTCACGCCGCTGTTGCGCGCGTATGAAGACGATCCGGTCCAGATTCGCATTCTGGTTGGCGCGCACGAGGAAGGTCACAACTTCAACGTCAACGGCATCAGGTGGAAGTTTGAGCCTTCCGACACGAACTCCGGTTATCGCAATAACCAGATGATGGGCATCTCCGAGCATTTCGAGTTTGTAGTGCCGAAGCTGCCGCACAAAACTGACGGCAAAACCGCAGACTTTCTCTATCAACCGGGTAAGGGCGCCGACGATCAGTGGCAGGGTCTCTGGGGATTGATGCGCGTCTATGGGACGAAGAAAGTCGATCTAATCGAGCTGCCGAACAATCCGAAGAACAACACACTCGATTGGACGAACCAGGGCGACTTCAACGGAGTTTGCCCGAAGACGGCTCCAGTCAGAACTTTGAATGTAACCGCGACTACAGCGAAGAAAGCTTTGCCGGGCGGCACGCTTGTTTACAACTCGCGCACGACTAACGGCGGCAAGCTTCACGATCCGACCGCGATCATGTACTTCCGCACGTCAGATCTCGATCCGACGACTGGCGCCATCAAACCCGCCGTCAATATTGAGCCGCTGATCCTGCGCGCGAGTGCGGGCGAGTGTCTCGAGGTCACACTCAAAAACGATCTGCCTTCAGGCACGCAGTTCGATCTCGACGGGTTCAACACGATGCCGATGATCCTCGAGAAGTTCAATGCTAATCAGGTGAAGCCGTCGGCTGACGTCGGGCTACATCCGCAGCTCGTGTTTTCTGATGTAACACGCAGCGACGGGATGAACGTTGGTTTCAATCCGGTTCAGACCGCGTCGCCTGGTACGAGTGTTTCGTATCAGTGGTACGCAGGCGACATCGTCACTGGACCAAACAACACCGGCGTGGCGACGCCGATTGAGTTTGGCTCTTCAAATCTCTCCCCGTCAGATCCGATCAAGCACACAAACAAAGGCCTGGTCGGCGGTCTCATCATCGAGCCGAAGGGATCGCTTTGGAACGACACCAATGGAAGGCGTGCGCAGGTCGATATCACGCGCGCCAACGGCACGATCTTCCGCGAGTTTGTGACGATGTTTCAGAACGACGTGAATCTTCGGTTCAACGGCATGAACGGTGAAGCGACTACTGAATTTGGTATCGCGGTGCCGAACCTTGCCGAGGCAGAAGATCCTGAAGACTCGGGGCAGAAGGCCGTCAACTATCGAACGGAGCCGCTCTGGAAACGCATGGGCTTCGCTCCTGACACGCCACTCCAAAAGACGCGTGAATTTGATTTCACGAATGTCTTGACGAATGGGCAAGTCGGGGGTGATCCGGTCACTCCGGTGTTCACGGCGACGCCGGGACAGGAGTTTCGCATTCGCATGCTGCATCCCGGCGGTCACCCGCGCAACGACGCGTACTTGTTGCACGGACATATTTGGGAATCAGAGCCGTACGTGAGTGATTCCACTGCACTCGGAAGCAATCCGTTTTCCAACTGGGTTGGCTCGCAGGCTGGAGTTGGACCCGGCACTCACTTCGACTTCCTGCCGAAAGGCGGGGCCGGAGGACGATTCCATGTGCCGGGCGATTTTCTGTATCGCACGTTCCAGTCGTTCCATTTCGACGGCGGGATCTGGGGACTCTTCCGCGTGTCGACCAGTGCGCCTCCGCCGAGTGGTTGTCAGCCATGTCCACCAGGGCAGGTCTGTACGGACGTCTGCGTGATTGCTCAATAACAGTCTGCTCTTCTCTGTGCGGCCTCTGTGTTCTCTGTGTCTCTGTGGTTCACCATACTCTAGGTAAGACAACCACAGAGACACAGAGAACGCAGAGGTTGCACAGAGAAGACCAAAAACCCCGGGGAAACAGATAGATGCGCTTACTAACGCTCACCACATTGGTTGTGTGCGCAATTTGCTTAACGGCGAGGGCGCAGGCTCCACAAAAGATCGTAAAGGACGGCATTGAGATCGAGTTCACTGCTGAAGCTCCAACGTCCAAATCCGGATTGATTGCCGGAGAAGATGCGGTCTTTCGCTTCAAGATTCGCGACACGACGAGCAAGACACCGTTGTCGGGCGTGCGTCCTGCGGCGTGGGTTGCGCAACGTGAACGGCCCGGCGCGCCTGGTCCGGATCAGTGTCGCGCCAAAGTCGAATCGTTCATGCAAGGCAGTATGCGTTCGCGGCCCGACGTCGATCTCAACACCTATTACTTGTTGACTCTCAATCAGGAACCGAACCTCTCGGTGATCGATCCGCTACTCGGTTTTGGCGGCAGTAAGTTGCTGGCGCTCGTGCTGCTGAAGAGCCCGGGCGAGGATTGGGCGTTGACGAGCAATCGGTTGAAACTGTTCGTCAGCATGCCGCGCGTGAATCAGGTCGCGGTTGTCGATACAACGACGTGGAAAGTCATTGCGAATATCGACACGGGCGTGAAGCCGGCGCGCGTCGCCTTGCAACCCGACGAGAAATATCTGTGGGTTGCAAACGACAATGGCGTGACTGTGATCGATACGACAACACTGAAGACAGCAAAACAGATCGCAACCGGCGGCGGCGCTCACGAAATCGCTTTCGGCGCCAACAACAAATTCGCGTTTGTCACCAATCGAGACGATGGAACGCTTTCCGTCATCAGCGTACCGAAACTGCGGAAGCTCAACGACGTGAAGATCGGTGCGCTGGCCTCGTCGCTTACCTTCTCGCCATTGAGTAACGCGCTCTACGTGGGCAGCGAAGCTGACGGTAGTGTCGTAGTCGTTGATGCGTCGAGTCACAAGCTGCTGGCGACGATCGCAACCGCACCCGGGCTGAGGACCGTCCGCTTTGCTCCCGGCGGACGCTGGGGCTTTGTCGCTAACACGCTCGATTCCAACGTGTACATCTTCGACTCGTCAACTAATCGGCTGGTTCATAAACAGGAAGTTGGCGAAGCTCCCGATCAGCTTGCGTTCACAGACAACTTTGCTTATGTGCGCTCGCTCGGGTCGGAGCAGGTGTCGGCGATCCGGCTCAGCACACTCGATAAGCAAATCGATCTAGTGAAGTTTCCGGGCGGTCAAAACGCACCGGGCGCTGCGAGTGAGTTTGCCGCCGCCAGTGCTGATGCGTTTGTTGCCGCGCCGGAGCCCGGCTCGATGGTTTTTGCCAATCCCGCCGATCAAATGATCTATTACTACACGGAAGGCATGGCTGCGCCGATGGGTAATTTTCAGAATTATCAACGGGTGCCGCGGGCCGTGAAGGTTGTCGATCGCAGTTTGCGCGAAGAGACGTCAGGTGTGTATTCGACCACGGCGCGACTTCCAAAGGCAGGCGTCTACAACGTTTCCGTGCTGCTCGACTCGCCACGCATCATTCATTGTTTCGAAGTGGCGGCGAAGTCGAACCCGGCGATAAAAGAGGACCAGCAGACGGCGTTTCGAGTTGAGTACTTGAACAGGGAGACGCCGCTCACCACCAGCGAAGATTACAAAGTTCGCTTTCGACTCACCGACTCGCAAAAGAAGCGGCCTGTGGTTCTGAAAGACGTCGGCGTACTCGTTTTTCTTTCGCCGGGTATATGGCAGCAACGCCAGATCGCGCACTCACTCGGCGACGGCCTCTACGAGCTCACCATCAACGTTCCCGAAACAGGCGTGTATCTTCTCTTCATCGAAAGCCCCGAGCAACATCTTCGCTACCGCGACTTGCCTTATCTGACTCTACACGCCAGCGCCACACAATAGTTGTCATCCACAGATTACACAGATGCCAAAAAATCTGCGTAATCTGTGGATGAAGTACCCGCTTTGCCTAACCGGTCCAACTTATGAGACACTCCCCCGGCGCAGTGGTCTAAGGTTGGGTCTTCACGTTTGGGGAACGCAAGTTTTTTAGGTCCTGTCGTTTTAACTTCAGCTCAGATTCCCAGGTGGTACCACTGTAGATGTTGTCATTCATCCTCCGTGCGCGCTCTGCGCGTAAAATCGTCACATTCGGATATTTCTGCCTGATTATCGCCCTTTGCTGGGCCATTTTCGGGCCTACTAGCTCGCACGCCGGCCGTTTCGCTCCACCGCTTCAAACCCAGGCATGGACCTCATCGACCAGTACGAGTGACGAGGTCTTCATCATTTACCGCAACGCGCGCGGCCAATTTGTCTGTCGTGAAGCCAATAAGACTGAGCGCGAGCGCATCAATAAACGCTCCGGCGGCGGCGTAACTCGCCTCATCTATAGCGGCGCATCCAGAGGCAAAGGCGGATTGACCGCGGAAAGATCGGTTACCGACCCAACTACCGGCCTGGCGCTCTTCCCATCGGCCGGACTCCGCATCGTCCTGCACGGCACAACACAGCTCGAACAGAACCAGGAGGCGAAGAATGCCTTCATCGTCGCGGCGAACCGTTGGGAAGCCGTCATCGCCACACCGATCACCGTCGTGATCGACGTCGACTTTGGACCAACATTCTTCGGTCAGCCGTATGGCGATCCGGACATCCTGGGCGCGACCGGCACTTCATCATCCATTGGACCTTATTCCGACCTGCGACAACGATTGATCAACGGCGCTTCAACCCCCGCTGAGACGGAGCTCTACAACGCTCTGCCTGCGACACAGGTGCCCACCGTGCAGGATGGCGGCGTTGTTACTAACGTCACGAACGCGCGCGTCGCTAAACCCAACGCTCGTGCGCTCGGGATGGTGCCCGACATCACCAACCCTGGTTCGATTCCCCTTAACCAGGGCGACGCCGGCATCGGTTTCAACTCGGCGTTTCCATTTGACTTCAATCCGGACGACGGCATCGTCTCTAATCAAACTGACTTCGACTCGGTAGCCACACACGAGATTGGTCACGCGCTCGGCTTTGTATCAAACTCCGGTGGCATCAATGCCGGTACGACTGTCGCCGTTTGGGACCTGTTTCGCTTCCGGCCCGCGACTGCGACGACGCTCGCTACGTTTGGCGCCGCGCCACGCGTGATGACGATTGGTGGTGACCAGGTTTACTTCAATAACCAGATCAGCACCTTCGCCACGCTCGAGCTCGGCCTCTCCACTGGTGGCCCAGATCCCGGACCCTCGGACGGCGATGGCCGCCAGTCAAGCCACTGGCGCGATGATTCTCTCAGTTCCGTGAGACCCTACATCGGCATCATGGATCCCACGATCGGCGATGGCCAGCGAAAACAAATCAGTGAGAACGATCTCAAAGCCATCGACATGTTTGGCTACACGCTTGGTGGACCAGCCATCGTGCGCCCGCCCAATGACAATTTCGCTGACGCCATCAATCTTCCCGGCAACTCGGGTTCAGTAAACGGCACGAACGTCTGGGCGACTCGAGAAGCCGGCGAGCCAATTCACGTCGGTTTACAAGGCGACAAGTCGATCTGGTACACGTGGCAGTCGACAGTAAATGGGCAGGCGACTTTTGATACGATCGGAAGTAACTTTGATACGACGCTCGCTGTTTACGGCGGATCTATAATCACCCTACTCGGCACTATCGCACAGAACGACGACATAGTAAGCGGCCAGACCAGGACGAGTCGGGTTCAGTTCAACGTCACTGCGGGAACGACTTATCGAATCGCCGTCGACGGCTGGGATGGAGAGTTTGGAAATGTCACGTTGAATTGGAGCGCGAGCGGTGTCACGCCAACGCCGACACCAACTCCGACTCCGACACCAACACCGACGCCCACGCCGACCCCAACTCCAACGCCCTCGACTGACTTTGTACTCGACTCGTTTGTGGCGTCACCGAGTCCGGTTGGCAGCGGGCAGCTCGTGACTTTTACAGTTAATGCTCACACTTCAGTCGGTCCCGGTCTCGATCCGACGATCTCGATCGTTCTTCCCTCGGGAGTGAGCTTCGCCTCGTGTCAGCCGAACTGTGCGTCGCCCGGAACGCCAAATGGTGGGACAGTCACGGCAACCTTCAGCAACGTTGCTGCTAACACATCGTTAAATTTAACGGTGAATGCTGTGGTGACGGCTGCGAGTGGGTCCACGCTCAATTCGACTGCTACGATCGCGACGAGCAATCCCGATCTCAATCCGGCCAACAACGCTGCTGCAACATCGGTAAATGTGGTTGAGCTCGTGCCGTTCAGTGGCGCGTTGAAGATTTCTGCGAACACTGAAGGCGCATACGTGCTCGTGTTGCGCGGCGGTACGGTGTGGGGCTGGGGCCATAATTTTTACGGACAGCTTGGCGACGGCACGAACATCAATCGGAGCATACCGGTCCAGGTTGATGATCTGATGTTTGTGAAAGATATTGGCGCTGGCGGACACACTTCTCTCGCTGTAAAAACAGACGGCACTGTTTGGACGTGGGGAAGCAATGAGTTTGGGTCGATGGGGATTGGTGTTATGACGCCGGCCACAAGCGCGAGTCCCGTGCAGGTGACCTCGTTGTCCGGAATCACGGCTGTCTCCGCCGGTACGGGTCACGCAATGGCCCTCAAGTCAGACGGAACTGTCTGGACTTGGGGCACTAACTCGCGTGGTGAGTTAGGCATCGGGGTGCGAGACTTTGTTGCGCACCCGACGCCGCTGCAGGTTCCCGGTCTTACAAATGTTGTTCGAATCGTTGCGGGTGACGGCACTTCATATGCCGTCAAGGCAGACGGCACGGTTTGGGCCTGGGGCAGTACAATCTCCGGCATTCTTGGCGATGGCACGCAAACGGGAGAGCCCAAAACTTCACCCATCGAACTGCCGGTATTGAAAGACACGATCTCCGTCGGAGTGGGCGTCGCTTCCACCGTGGCGCTGAAACAGGATGCAACTCTCTGGTCGTTTGGCAGCAACTTCCTGGGCCGGCTTGGCCGGGGAATCAGTAGCCAGGATACCTTTCCTTTCCCGACTCAGATCCCGGATCTTCAGGGGAAGGCAGTTTCAGCCGGGTATGCGCACACGCTCGTGACGCTGCCTGACGGCACGGTCAAAGCGTTTGGCGGAAATGACATGGGCCAACTGGGCCAGGGTAGTACTGACTTTCAGTCACATCCTTCGCCATTGCTGGTGCCGGGATTATCGGGGGTCTTTGCGACTGCGACGGGAAGTAATGCGAGTTTCGCAGTAATCGGTGATTCCGTCACGGGCGGTACCATCAAGGCGTGGGGCGGCAACACGTTTGGCATGCTCGGGATCGGCTCGCCCAGCTCAACAGCTATTCCGGTAGTGGTTGTGGAGAACCTCACGGTTGCGAAACCGATCTTCAGTGCTCCTGCTGGAAACTTGATTGGAACTCAGGTCTTCGTCGCGTGCGGCACTCCGGGCGCGGTCATTCATTACACAACGAATGGATCTGATCCGACTGAAAGCGATCCGATCGTGGTTTCGGGCACGGCGGTCGCGGTGGACCACTCACTGACGTTGAAAGCCAAAGCTTTCAAATCAGGGTTCACGTCGAGCGGGGTCAAGAGCGCTGCTTACACTGTTCTGGCGTCCGAGCCGTTGCAATTGCTGCTGGATGAATCAGGACCGGCCCTGGACCAGATCGCGGCGCTCGATTCGCTGTTGCTCCTGCGCGATCCGTTCCCAGTCATAAACCTCGGCGATCTGCTCAACCAGGGCTCCGATCGCAACACGCGCGTGCTGGTGTTCGCGCGAAACCTTGCCTTATCACAAGGCGAAACGGCCTCGTCGGTGATCGTTAATCTGGTTGATAGCAACAGTCAGTCATTCGATGTTCCGGCGGAGCAGGTGTTCGCAATGCCCAACACGGATCTGGTCCAGGTAACCTTCCGATTACCTAACAGCCTTGCTGCCGGCGCGTGCACCATCCGCATCACGCACCAGCTACGCACCAGCAACACCGGCACGATCCGCATCAAACCGTAGCCACAGATGACACGGATTAAATCCGCGAATTTTATCCGTGTTCATCCGTGGCTAAATACCTCGACCTGAAGTCTCTCGATCAGAGCCAACAGTCTAAATAACCAAAAAGCCACAAATTGCGTCGTTTTCGGGGCTTTTCAGGGGCTATTTTGGATTTGTCCGACACGAAAACTCCATATTTCAAATCGTTCAAACCTGTTATTCTTCCTTCTCCCGACTAATCTCCCCGGAGGACGCCTGGAAGCCCCAAGCCCTCATTCACGACTGAAGTACGGGTCCAGTGTGAAACCACCCCACACGGTTTCCGGAGTACCAAATGAAGCGTTACCAAAATCCCTGGCTTTGGAGTAGTTTCGCCGTATTACTGTTTTCTGCGCTGTTCCTATTCCAGAACGGAACACGTGCCGAGTCCACCGTCTCATTAGAACGAAAGGTCTCGAAGGACATTCTCAAGAAGGTTTCCGAAGGACGTGGCGGCGACTTCGTTCGCGTAATCATTCAACCGGCCAACCCGACCGATATTTCGATCGATTCGACCCTCGTCTATTCAGGCGGTGAAAATATCCGCAAGTTCAAGAACTTCGCGGTGCGCGTTGTCACTTTGCCTGTAGCGGCAGCCGTGAACCTGGCGGCCCGCAGCGACGTTTCCTACGTCTCACTAAATCGCGACGTCATTCCCATGGGTCATCTCTCGAGCACTACCGGCGCGGATCAGATTCGCAACAGTGGTCCATCCGGTACAAGACTCGATGGCACAGGCGTAGGCATCGCGATTCTCGACTCGGGAATCGATACCGATCATCGCTCGTTTCTGAATCGATCAAACAACGTTCGCGTCGTGTATAGCGAAGACTTCACTAACGAAGGACGCACCGACGATCCTTACGGACACGGAACACACGTCGCTTCGCTTGCAGCCGGCAACGGGCGTATTTCGAACGGCCAATACGTAGGCATCGCGCCTAACGCAAACCTGATCAATCTTCGCGTGCTGAATTCAACGGGTGTTGGTACGACAGCGTATGTACTGCGAGCGTTAGACTGGGTCGCGACGAATCGAACGACTTACAACATTCGCGTGGTCAACTTGAGCCTCGGCATGCCTGCGGTGGATTCTTATCGCAACGATCCGGTATGTCGTGCGGTGCGCAGACTGGTCGATGCAGGTGTGGTAGTTTTCGCAGCCGCCGGCAACAACGGCAAAGACAGCGACGGAAACAAGATTTACGGGCACATTCACTCGCCAGGCAACGAGCCTTCGGCGATCACTGTCGGAGCGGTAAATACGTTCGGCACAGACGATCGCAGCGACGATGCTGTCGCAACGTTCAGCTCGCGTGGTCCAACGCGTAGCTTCACGACAGACGACGCAGGCGCCAGGCATTACGACAATCTCGTGAAACCGGATCTCGTCGCGCCAGGCAACAAACTGATAGATGCAGAGGCTGACGGCAATTATCTTGTGACGCAAACACCGTCACTTGATGCAGGAGTCAGCGGTGCTGACAATCGCAAGATGATGTACTTGAGCGGCACTTCGATGGCCACACCCGTCGCAGCCGGAACAGCTGCATTGATGCTGCAAGCGAATCCGAGTCTGACGCCGAACCTGATTAAGGCGTTGTTGATGTATACCGCACAACCTCTCGCTGGTTACAACATGTTCGAGCAGGGTGCGGGACAGCTAAACATCGCGGGCGCGGTGCAGTTGGCGCAGTCAGTAAGAACAGATCTGAGTGGCGCGACTGTGGGCTCATCGTTGTTGACGGGCGATCAACCCGGGCCACCCACGCCGGAGACCACTATTGCAAATCAGACGTTCACGTGGTCGCGCGGCATCATTCTCAATCACACATACGTCACCGGAAGTGATCTGATCACGAAGTATCAAGTTGTATACTCACTCGGAATGCTGCTTGGGAATGGTGTAATCACCGGTGACAGCACTTTG
>Ga0134124_10002244_pt1 | contig 15613 bp, 13 predicted proteins | sample KB304_FD_96880 | JGI IMG/M metagenome (GOLD analysis project Ga0134124, IMG submission 96880) | Terrestrial soil microbial communities without Nitrogen fertilizer from Kellogg Biological Station, Michigan, USA - KB3-0-4 | ecosystem: Environmental > Terrestrial > Soil > Unclassified ... | reverse complement strand
CTGGCCAATGCCGACAAGGTGCGGGTGCAGGGTGCGGAGGCGGACTTCTCCTATCGTCCGAACGGCAACTGGAACTTCTACGTCAACGCCGCGTACACGGATGGGAAGTACGATAGCTTCCCGGATGCGCCATGCCCGCCGGAGCTGGCGGGTGGCACGACGGTGACCGGCACGCAGGTGCCCGGCGCGGCTGGCGTCCCGGGCGCGCTCAGCCCCGCCAACTGCGACATCTCCGGCCAGTGGCTGCCGGGTATCTCGAAGCTGTCCGGGTCCTGGGGTTTCCAGTACCAGCATCCGACCAGTTTTCTCGGTCGTGATGGCGAGGTGTACTTCGGCTACGACGGCTTCGCCCGCAGTCGCTGGTCATCGAATGCCTCGCGTTCCATCTATACGGACGTGGGTGGGTACGCTCTGGCAAGCTTCCGTCTGGGCTTCCGCGCTGGCGATACCTGGGATGTGTACGGATGGGTCAAGAACGCTTTCGATCGCGATTACTTCGAGCTGCTGGCAACGACGCCCAGCAACACCGGCCTGATCGCGGGCCAGCCGGCCGATCCGCGGACCTGGGGCCTTACCGTCCGGGCGCGCTTCTGATGGCAATGGGTTTCCTGGCGCTGGCGTCTGCCGCGCCAGGAACTTCGCGAGCCGCGGAAGATACGGGCTTCAAGGTGTCGGGCACCATCCGCCTGCGACAGGAAGAACTCGATGGGGACTTCCGTCCCGGATTCCGCAACCAGGATGATGTGCTGTCGATCCGCAGCAGCCTGCTGCTGGAGTGGGACACGGGAACCTGGCGCTTCGGCGGCGAGATCTTCGATGGCCGCGAGTACGACACGGGTCCTGGAAGCGTGCTCTCCACCAATGAGGTCGACGCCCTGGAACCCGCACAGGCCTATGTGGCCGGGGACTTCGAGTCGCCCTTTGGTGCGGGTAGTTCGGCCATGGTGCAGGCGGGACGCTTCACGATGAACCTGGGCTCGCGGCGGTTGATCTCGGCCGACGAGTTTCGCAATACGCCGCAGGCCAGCACGGGTCTGCGCTCCGAGTTGAAGTTTTCGGGCAAACGATCGGCGACACTTTTCTATGTGCTGCCCCAGCAGCATCGTCCCGATGATTTCGACTCGCTGCTGAAGAACAAAGTGAAGCTGGATCACGAAGGCCGGGACCTGCAGGTCTTCGGTGCCCTGTTTTCCAAAGCCGGCCTGCCGGGAAGGTTGCTGGCGGAGATGGGATTCATCAGGTTCATCGAGCACGACACTGCGGGGCGACCGACGCGCAACCGCGGCCTCACCAATCTGACGGCGCGGCTGATGAGCGATCCCGCGCCCGGCAAGTGGGACTACGAGCTCGAAGGCATTTCACAGACAGGCAGTATCCGCGCCAGCACTGCTGCCAATGCAGTGCCGCTGCGGGTGCGTGCGTATTTTGCGCACGCCGATCTGGGCTACACCTTTGCGCAGAGCTGGAAGCCGCATCTGGATGTGGAGTGGGATTACGCCAGCGGCGACGGCACCAGTGCGCACTACAACCGTTTCGACACGCTGTTCGGCATGCGTCGTGGCGAATTCGGCCCGTCTGGGATCTATGCCGCTGTCGGGCGGGCGAACATCAACACGCTGGGCCTGCGCCTCGATGGGGCACCGACGAAGCGGCTCGATCTGCTGGCCACGGTGAAATGGCTGTGGGCGGCAGATCGGCACGACAGTTTCTCCACCACCGGCATCCGCGACGCCAGCGGCGCTTCAGGCAGCTTCGCCGGGCAGCAGCTCGACGCCCGGCTGCGTTACTGGTTCCTGCCGCAGCGGCTGCGTGGCGAGATGAATGCCACGTGGCTGATACGGGGACGATTGCTGCAGGATGCGCCCAACGCATCACCTCACGGTGACACGCACTACGCTGCGGCCGCCATCACCCTGACATTTTAGAGACCAAGGAGTCACGTCATGACTGCAATTCATCTCAACCGCCGCGGCATCGTGACGCTGGCAGTAGCCTCGTTCATCGCACTGGCCGCACCATTGCAGGCGGCCGGCACGGTCACGCTGCTCAATGTGTCCTACGATCCGACGCGCGAGCTGTACGTGAACTACAACGCTGCCTTCGCGAAATACTGGAAGGGCAAGACCGGCCAGGATGTGAAGATCAACCAGTCGCACAGCGGTTCGGGCAAGCAGGCGCGTGCGGTGATCGACGGGCTGCAGGCTGATGTGGTCACGCTGGGACTTGCCGGCGACATCGATTCCATCGTCACCAACGGCAAGTTGCTGGCGCCGGACTGGGAAAGCCGCCTGCCGGAGCACAGCGCGCCGTATACGTCGACGATTGTCTTCCTGGTGCGCAAGGGCAATCCGAAGGGCATCAAGGATTGGGGCGATCTGGCCCGCGATGGCGTGGCGGTGGTCACGCCCAATCCGAAGACCTCCGGCGGTGCGCGCTGGAACTATCTGGCGGCATGGTCCTGGGCGCTGAAGCAGAAGGGTGGCAACGACGCCACCGCGAAGGAATTCCTGCGCAAGCTATACAAGAATACGCCGGTGCTCGACACCGGCGCGCGCGCGTCACTGACTACATTCGCGCAGCGCGGCATCGGCGATGTGCAGATCTCCTGGGAAAACGAAGCCTTCCTGGCGCTGAAGGAATTCGGCGCGGACAAGTTCGAGATCGTGGTGCCTTCGGTCAGCATTCTCGCCGAGCCCTCGGTGGCGGTGGTCGACAAGGTGGTGCTCAAGCACAACACCAAGACGGTGGCCGAGGAGTACCTGAAGTATCTGTACTCCAAGGAAGGGCAGGAGATCATCGCAAAGAACTACTATCGGCCGCGCGATGCGCAGGTGGCCGCCAAGTACGCCGCGCAGTTCCCCAAGATCCCGATGACCACGATCAAGGATTTCGGCGGCTGGTCCAAGGCACAGGCCACGCACTTCAGCGATGGCGGAGTCTTCGACCAGCTGGTTGCCAAGTAGCCGCGAGCCACGCTTGATTCGAAAGGCCGGATCTGAAAAAGATCCGGCCTTTTTTTTATTCACTGGAAGAGCTGCCGGTCTCGCTGCGGTTACACACTGGTTTGCCGGGAGTATCGGATGCGAATGTTTTTCGCCTGAGGTGCCGGATTGTTCTAATTTCATGCGCGCGGCTGCGTTGTAAGCATCGGTGTCACATGTGAATCTGCGCATATGAAGCTTCAGCAACTGCGTTTTCTCGCTACGGTCGCACAGAGCGACCTGAACATCACCACTGCCGCGACCAAGCTGTACACCACGCAACCGGCTGTCAGCAAGCAGCTGCGACAGCTCGAGGATGAACTGGGATTCAAGATCTTCGTGCGCCACGGTCGCGCATTGTCGAAGATCACGCCACCGGGAGAGCGTGTGATCGACTGCGCGGTCCGGGTGCTGCGCGAGATCCACAACATCAAGGGCATCTCCACCGATTTCAGGGATGACAGCGCCGGCACATTGTCCATCGGCACCACCCATACGCAGGCGCGCTATGTGCTGCCGCCGGTGATCAAGGAGTTTCGCGAGCGTTATCCGAAGGTGCAGTTCAACCTGTTGCAGGGCACTTCCGAGCAGATCGCGGAAATGGCGCAAAACGGCCGCATCGACCTGGCCATCGCGACCGGCTCGTCAGCGCAGTTCGAGAAATTCGTATTGCTACCCTGCTACCGGTGGCACCGCCAGGTGATCGTTCCGCACGGCCATCCGCTGACGGAGCTGGAGGGGCCGCTGACGATGGAGGCGCTGGGTGCGCACCCTATCGTCAGCTACGTGTTCAGCTTCACGGGCCCCTCATCGCTGACGGACGCGTTCCTGGCGCGGAACCTGCGGCCCAATATCGCACTGGCGGCCCGCGATGCCGATGTGATCAAGACCTATGTGCGGCTGGGGATCGGCGTCGGCATCATTGCCAACATGGCGATCGATCCCGTCGAGGATGCCGATCTGGCCGTGATCGAAGCCTCGCACCTGTTCCCCACGCACACCACCTGGGTGGGATTCGACCGCTCGGCGCTGCTGCGAAAATACATGTACGACTTCGTCGCGCTGCTGGCGCCGCAACTCACGCGCCGCGTGGTGGATCGCGCACGCAATGTTGCCAGTCAGGCAGAAACAGACGCGCTGTTCGATCTGAAAGAACTGCCGGTGCGTTAGCCCCATGCGCGGTTACGCAATGTAACCGCGGGCCGCTGCAACACCGTAACAAAGCGGTTAGATATCAATACACGGTGGTCGGCATTCCAGACCGGCATTTCCGGCACTCCGGATGCATCCGTACAGTCGCATTCCCTAGTTCTTGTCTGGCAGGCGACTCATCAGTCATGGCACATCGACTTTCGATCATCACCGCCGTTCATGTTGCGCTGGGCGCAGGTCTGCTGGCATCCGGGCAAGCGCATTCAGCAGAAGGCGTCGGCGATTCAGCGGTCGCTGCGGGCGAGGAAGTGGTGACTCTCGCAACCGTCATCGTCACCGCGCGCAACCGCGAGGAATCGGCACAGGACATTCCCATTCCGGTGACCGTGCTCGATGCCGAGAAGCTGGAGACCTTTGGGATCCAGACCGTCTGGGACCTGGAGTTCTACACGCCCAATATCGAACTGAATCCGCCAGGTGAAAACGCCCGCAAGGTCAGCGCCAAGATCAGGGGACTGGGTGTCGCGGGTGCGAATGACTCGGCTGAGAAAAGCGTCAGCACTATTGTTGATGGCGTCAGCCTGTACTACTCCGGCCAGGCGTGGGCCAACTATGTGGATGTGGACCGCATCGAGGTGCTGTCCGGCCCGCAGGGCACTCTGCAGGGCAAGAACTCCTCGCTTGGCGCCATCCGCATCATCACCAAGGCGCCGAGTTTCAACAAGGAAGCGACCTACGAGATCTCTTCCGGCGACCTGAACACGCTCAACGGAAAGTTCTCCGCCACCGGGCCATTGATCGACGGCAAGCTGGCTTATCGCGGCACGTTCTCTGGTACGCGCGGCGATGGCATCTACACCAACACCTACCAGTCATTCGGCAAGTCCAAGGAAACCTGGCGCGAGCAGTCGCAGTTCGCCGGCCGGTTCCAGCTGCTGTGGACGCCAACCGATGATCTGCGCGGGCGGTTCATTGTCGACAAGATGCGCTCGGATGAGCGCGTCAACACCGGCAACGTGCTCACGAGCAATGGCCCCGCCAACTACGCGTGGGGAACGCCGCGGCCGACCTTCACGCCCATCGGCTACACGCCGAGCGGCACCTACGTCAATTACGGTCTGCTGGGCAAATGGGCGGAACGCTCTGCCTGGTTCCACAACGACGATGGCTCGGTGTATGCACCGAAGTTCAACACCACGGATATCGAGAACTCCGAGGCGCGGCCACAGGTCACCAACCAATGGGGAGGTTCAGCCCAGTTCGACTGGAATGTCCTCCATCACACGGTGACCTACCTCGGCGCGTATCGTTACCAGGACTTCGACATCAAGAATGGTGGCCAGAACGGCCGCTGGTACATCGGCAACAGCGGGCAGCAGCTGTTCAACAACCAGACTTCGCATGAGCTGCGCGTGGCGTCCACGCCCGATGAGGACAGCAAGCTCGACTATCAGGCGGGTCTGTACTACCTGGGCGCGCGGGTCTACAGCGACGATCCCAGCTACTACGGACCCGATGCCGGCGCCTGGAATGCATCCACCGCCCAGTACACCGACCTGATCGGTTCCGGACTGGGTCGCGAGCTGCTGGAACAATCGCAGAACGGTGTCTATCGCTCGCAGGTCACGGATGCGGAAGTCTGGAGCCGCGCGGCATTTGGTCAGGTGGACTGGCACATCACCAGTCGCGCCAAGCTGACCGCCGGCTATCGCCTCACGCATGAAACCAAGAAGAACCGCATCCGCAAGGAGCTGGACCGCGGCGTGGCCAATGGCGCGGATCTGGTAACGATCTACAACCGCTTGGCCGCCACCAATGTCGCGATCAACGGCAATGGTTCGGCGGTTTCCGGCGGCAACGCACGACTGCTGGCAGACGCGCTGGCGCTGCGGGCCAGCGCCATCGGCGGCGGTACGGTATCGGGCTCCGGCGGCACGGCCGCCGTCACGCCGACCGCGCTCTTCGACTGGCAGTACGGCGCGCCCATCACCGGTGATCTGTCGGCGTGGACGCTGAGCCCCAGTTACGAGATCTCGAAAACCGTCTCGGTGTACGCCTCTGTCGCGCAGGGTGCGAAGTCCGGCTACATCAATTTCAGCAGCGCCGGCGTTGGCATGCAGATCAAGCCGGAGAAGTCGCGCGACTACGAAGTAGGCATCAAGAGTCTGCTGCTGAATGGCCGGTGGCTGTTGAATGCCAACCTCTACAAGACCACGGTGAAGGACTACCAGGCCTCATGGCGGCGGCCCAATCCGCTGGATCCCGACAATCGCGGCCAGGATATTTCCGGAGTGGGCAACGTCGAGAGCATCGGCGCGAAGGGCTTTGAATTCCAGACGGCATTCGAAGTGCTGCATGGCCTCACGCTCAACGCGAATGCGTCGTACAACATCGCGAAGTATGAAACGGACTGGCTGGTGGCGCTGCCGCCGCAGACCGATGCCGAGTTGATCACGCCGCTTTACATCAATGCCAAGGGCCAGCAGCTGGCCAGCGTTCCCAAGATCGGCTTTGCGTATGGCGCCTCGTATCGCAGGCAGATCGGGGATTTCCTCGCGACGGTGAGCCTGGCGAACCGCTATGTCGGCCACAAGTATTCGCAGGACTACCACACCGAAGACACCTTCCGTAAGTCGTACACGCTGACCAACCTCGTGCTGGGTTTCGGTGGTGACGATGGCGGCTGGCAGCTGTCGGTGCGCGCGAACAATCTGCTGGACACGAAGTACGGAAGCTACAGCACCTGGGGTGCGACCAGCGCAGCCACCGCCACGCCGGGCGCGCCGCGCAACTTCCAGATCGTCTTCAGCTCACGGCTCTGAGCGGCATTTTCATAGCGAGAACGATGATCATGAAATCAACAACGATTCTATGCACGGCCATGATCAGTGCTTCCCTGGCGTCGTGGGCACAGACGCCTCCTGTCGCTGCCGCAGGGGGTCAGCCACCCGCGCCTGCGGCCAGAGGCCCTTCACTCGAGCTCGCGCTCGAAGCGGCGCAGGCAGCGCTTGCCGAATGCGGGACCCGTGAACAGAAGATCGGCGTCAGCGTCGTGGATTCCGCCGGTGTGCTGAAGGTGCTGCTGGCGTCCGACGGGGCTTCGAGCCGAGGCGTTCAGTCCGGCAACAACAAGGCAGTGACGGCGCTGACGTTCAAGCAACCCAGCAGCCAGGTTGGCGAGAAGATCAAGACCGACGCGGACCTTGCGGCGAAGGTGGCTGCGAATCCCAACTTCAACGCCCGTCCGGGCGGCGTGCTGCTGCAGGTCAATGGCGAGATCGTCGGCGCCATCGGCGTTGGTGGAGCGCGTGGCAGCGAGAACGATGAAGCCTGCGCACTCACCGGTGCGAAAAAGATCCAGGACCGCCTGAAGTAGTCCGCGTCGGGCGCTGCGCGCAAACCCAATCGACTGGAGTGCATGTCATGAAGAAGTTGTTGTTACCCGCGACGCTGACCGTCGGTGGCCTGCTAGCTGCTGGCGGCGCGTGGGCCCACCACGCCTTTGCCGCGGAGTTCGACGCCGACAAGCCCATCGACGTGAAGGGCGTCGTGACCAAGGTGCGCCTGGTCAATCCGCACAGCTGGCTGTACCTCGACGTGAAGAATGCCGATGGCAGCATCACCAACTGGGGTGTGGAGCTGGCTGCGCCCAATGCCCTGTATTCGAAGGGGCTGGCAAAGACCGACCTGAAGTTCGGCGCCGAGGTGCGGATACAGGGCTATCGTGCAAAGAACGGCGGCCCGTTCGGCTACGCCGTTACTACCACACTGCCGGATGGCCGCAAATTCCAGACCGGCGGGGCGCAGGACAATCCCACCGGTGCACGGACACCCGGGGGAAACTGATGCGCAGGTTCCGCACACCGGGCGCCTTGCTGGTGCTCGCCATGACGGTCACGATGGCCATGGTGCCGGCTCTCGGTGCGGACAAGATTCCGCGGCTGCCCAGCGGCAAGCCGGATTTTTCCGGCATCTGGCAGACCACCAGTCCCGCTGACTACGATCTGGAGCCGCATGCGGGCCGCCGCGACGCGCCTCCGGGTGCAGGCGTGGTCGAAGGTGGCACCATTCCTTATCTGCCAGATGCGCTGGCGCAGCGCCAGCACAACTTCGACCGGCGGGCCGCGCTGGACCCGCGCCTGAAGTGCTGGGCACTGGGAGTGCCACGCAACGTGTACTACCCGGAACCGTTCCAGATCTTCCAGCGCGACCGCGATCTGACGCTGTTGCATCAGTTCGGCCACCAGGTCCGCACCATCTACACCAACGGCAGCCTGCATCCGCAGGAACAGGACCAGGGATTCTTCCTGGGGGATTCGCGTGGGCGCTGGGAAGGCGACACGCTGGTGGTGGACGTCAACGACTTCATCGATGAGACCTGGCTGGATCGCGCCGGAAATTTCCACAGCGACAAGCTGCATGTGGTGGAGCGCTGGAAGTACCTCGACGCCAACACCATCGAGTACCGCGCGACGCTGGATGATTCCGAGGTGTACAGCCGGCCGTGGGCCATCACGGTGAACCTGTTCCGCAACCGTGACAAGAACGCCCAGATCATCGAGGACTACTGCTTCACCTACGAGTACGACCCGTTCTACCCGCCGAGGAAGGAATGAACATGCGCAGCAGGATCACCACACTGGCGGCGCTGGTGGTGGCAGTCGTGGCTCAGGCTCCGCTGGCCCAGGCACAGGCCCAGCAGGATGACGGCGGCCGGATAGCCCGGGAGACTTCCTATCCACTGATCGCCGAAGGCAGGTGGCCGGGCAAGCGCCTGCGCGATGGGCAACCCGATGTGGAAGGGTTCTATTCCAATACCATCGGCAACCACGGCAACTGGGTCAAGCCGGGGCGCGCCCCGAGCCGTGTGACCGACCCGGCGGACGGACAGATTCCTTATCAGCCGTGGGCGCGCGCAAAGCAGAAGGACTTCGCGGCGAATTTTTCAAACCCGACCAAGCCGGAATACATCGAGCCGCTGGCGCGCTGTGCTCCGGGTGGTGTGCCGAAGAGCTTCGTCTGGCATGGCTTTGAGATCCGCCAGTATCCCGGCTACGTAGTGCTGCTGTTCGATTCCGGCAGCCGCGTGATCCACCTGGATGGCAAGCCGCAGCTCCCCGACAGCGTCAAGCTCTGGAACGGCGGCTCACGCGGTCACTGGGAAGGCAACACGCTGCTGGTGGATGTGCGCAACACCAATGGAAAGGCGCTGCTGGGGCGTCAGGGCGATTTCATCGGTCCGAACGCAGTCATTGCCGAACGCTACATCTTCGCGCCCGACGGCGGTCGCTTCAACTACGTGGTGACGGTCACCGATCCGGAGACATTTACCCGTCCGTGGACATCGACCATTCCAGTGCGGCGTTACACGGAGCAGGACAAGCCTGACAACTGGAACTACTGGGTGGTTGCGGCCAACTTGCCCGGCAAACCGCTGGTGCATGAGCATGTGGAGCGCATCTGCGTGGAGAACAATGGGCCCTTCGGTGGCGGCGCTGTTGGCGTGCCGTTCGATGGTCCATTGATCCTGCGATGAACGCAGTGGTTCCACCGGTGCTCGAAGGCTTGTATGCCTGGGCGGAGAAGGTCGAATACTCTGCGGTCGGCACGGCCATCGCGGAGTCGCGCTACCTCTTCGTGATGATCGAAGGCCTGCACCTGCTGAGTCTGGCCGTGGCATTCGGCCTGCTGCTGCTCGTCGATCTGCGGCTGCTGGATGCGGCACTGGGCGGTGTTCCCGTAGCGCGCGTGCTCTCGCAGCTGCGGCCGTGGATCATCGGCGCCTTCATGCTGGTGTTTGTCAGTGGCGGGCTGCTGTTCTGGTCCTCGGCAGCGCGGATGGTGGCGAACCCTGCCTTTGGCATCAAGCTGGTGCTCATCGCGCTGGCGGCGATCAATGCGTTGTACTTCGAGCTGGCAGTGGGAAGAGGAATGGCGAAGTACGCCGACAAGAGCGTGACGCCGCGGGCCGTGCGTTTTGCGGGTGTCGCCTCCATCACATTGTGGTCGCTGGTGATCGTGTCCGGGCGGCTGATTCCCTACCTGCCCAGCTGGATCGAGGGTGCGATTCCATGAGTTTCGCCGCCGCGCTCGATGTGCTGCAGAACAGCGCCGTGGCGCATGTGATCAGCAAATCCAACCATCTGGTGGGGGCGATCCTGCAGGTGGCGCACATCTTCGGCATCGTGTTGTTGCTGGCATCGCTGGTGCTGGCCACGTTGAGATTGCTGGGCTGGACATTGGTGGAGACACCAGTGCCGGTTGTGGCGCGTGAAGTGCGGCGCTTCTTTCGTATCGGCGTCACGCTGGCAGCGGCCAGCGGCACGCTGATGTTCATCGCCACCGCGAAGCTGTACGGCGTAAAGCCCGTCTTCGGACTGAAGATGGCGCTGTTCGCAGCGGCTGTGGCGGTGCATGTGCTGCTGCTGTCGCGCGTGTTGCGTCAGGAAAATCCCTCGCAGGGTGCGGCGCGCGCGGCCGCGATCCTCTCTCTCGGACTGTGGATCGGCGTGGGTTTCGCCGGCCGGATGATTGGTTTTGTTTAAATCATGAGGAATGAATCGATGAAGACTTTCACCGCATTACGATCGATGGCCCTGCTCGCGCTGCTGGCAGGCAGCCAGGCGTTGCAGGTTCATGCTGCCGAGCAGGCAGCAGACAAACCGGCCCAGAAGCCGGTCGTTCCCAAACTGGAAAGGGCGCAGCTGGATGAGTGGCTGGCAAAACCGGACAAGATCGTGGTGATCGATCTGCGTCGTCCCGATGAACACCAGTCCATCGGCGCGCTGCCGGTGTTCCTGAGCATCCAGAATGCCGACCTGGAAAAGTATCTCGAATATATTCCGCGCGACCGCGCCGTGATCACTGTTTCAAACCATGCCAGCCGCGCCAACAAGGCGGCCGCAGTGCTGCTCAAGCACGGCTTCAAGGTGGTGGGCGAAGTGGGCGTCGAGGACTACGAGCAGCAGGGAGGCCATCTGGCCAGGATCCAGCCGCCACCGCCCAAGACTGCCGCAGCCGCCGCTCCGGCGGCCGCGCATTGATCAGGGCAGCGCAACCTCGAACTTCTGGTTGAACAGCGAGCAGGTGCCGTCGCCGTCAATGCCGCCGCAGTCATGGCAAGTCTCTGTAAAGCTTGCGGGCGCTATCGCTGGGGTAACCGCGCCCTACATGCATAGTGGGAGGTTTCCTACGCGGCGCCTTCGGGGCGATTAATACAATCGTACTGATCGCGCCTTTCCTGCGATCACTTCCCGCAGTGACTGCAGTGACAGAGGAGGTGCATGACAGAGCCTTACGGCCCGCGGGTTCAGCGCCTGTTGCTGCGCTATGCACTACCCGCACTGGCCGCCATCCTGATCGTGGCGCTGGCAGGCGTCCCCTATATCGACCGCATGCTCGCGGGCTGGTTTCGTTCCGATGTGGAAACGCGAACCAGCCTGGTGATGAAGTCCATGGAAGAACCGCTGACCGACCTGCTCGCCGCTGGCGACCTGGTGAAGCTGCGGGCTTATCTGGATCGCATCGCCGGCAGCGAGCGGCTGGTGGGCATCCTGCTGTGTCGGCCGTCTGGTTCGGAGGTCGCGCGCACGGAGGGCGTGGATCGGGCCGTGAATTGCCGGCAGGGCGCCGGCACGCCAGACGGTGGACGCATCGAGACGGGCACCACGGCCGGCCGGATCGGCCTGTTCCGCTACGCGCTGCAGGTGGGCGATGGCCCGCCCCATCACGTGCTGCTGGTGCACGACCTGAGCTACATCGATCGGCGCCAGACCAGGGCGCGCACTTTCGCGCTGGCGTTCTTCGTGATCGGCATCGTCGCGCTGGCGGCCCTGGGTGGCATCGGCTTCCGGCTGTTGCTGAATCGATGGATCGGCCTGCTGCTGGGCGACCTGCGCAACCGCCGCTTCCTGGATGACGCGATCACCTCTTCTTCATCGGCGCCGGTGCTGCGCCGCGTGCGGGAGATGCTGAAGGAGCTGGAAGAAAGGCAGCGCCAGGAAATCGATTACCAGGAAAACTGGACACCGCAGGCACTGCAGCGCGTGGTGCATGACCACCTGCCAGGCACTTCCATGGTGGTGGTCTCCAACCGTGAGCCTTATCTGCATCACTACAACAAGGACGGCAGCATCGGCGTGCAGGTCCCGGCCAGCGGCATGGTGACCGCGGTCGAGCCCATCATGCGCGCCTGTTCGGGCACATGGATCGCGCACGGCAGCGGTGAGGCTGACAGCCAGGTGGTCGACAGTACTGATCGTGTGCGCGTGCCGCCGGAAGAGCCCATGTACACGCTGCGCCGCGTGTGGCTGTCGGAACAGGAAGAGCAGGGCTACTACTACGGATTCTCGAATGAAGGCCTGTGGTCGCTGTGCCACCTGGCGTATGTGCGACCGGCCTTCCGCGAGCGCGACTGGCTCTGTTATCTCGCCGTCAACAACAAGTTTGCCGACGCAGTGGCACAGGAAGCCGGCGATGGCGAAACCGTCATCCTCATCCAGGATTTTCACTTCGCATTGTTGCCGAAGCTGATTCGCGACCGGCGCGTGAAGGCGACGATCGCGCTCTTCTGGCACATTCCCTGGCCCAATGCCGACACCTTCGGGGTCTGCCCCTGGAGGCGAGAATTGCTCGAGCACATGCTGCGCGCCGACATTCTCGGCTTCCACACGCTGCAGCACTGTCACAATTTTCTCGACACCGTAGATCGCAATCTGGAGTGCCGCATCGATCACGAGCGCATGGTGATCACCGTGCAGGGACACGACTGCCGTGTGGCGGCATACCCCATCTCGATCGAATGGCCGCCGCGCTGGCTGGCGCGCACGCCACCCGCAGCCGAGGCTCAGCAGCTTGTGCGAGCCCGGTTTGCCATCGGCCAGGGCGTACGCATCGTGCTGGGCGTGGAGCGCTGGGATTTCACCAAGGGCATCATCGAGCGGCTGCAGGCCATCGAGACGCTGCTGGAAAAGAACCCCACACTGATGGGGCGACTGACGCTGCTGCAGATCGCCGCGCCCTCGCGCAGCAAGCTGCCCGCCTACCGGGCATTGCAGCAAGAGACACTGGCGGAGGTCGAGCGCATCAATACGCGGTTTGCGACCGCAGAGTGGAAGCCCGTTGTGCTGCTGGCCGAACACCAGGAGCCGGACGAGGTCTTCCAGCTGTACCGGGCCTGCGACGCACTGATCGTCAACAGTCTGCACGACGGCATGAACCTGGTCGCGAAGGAATTCGTGGCTGCGCGCGACGATGAGGATGGCGTGCTGATTCTCTCGACCTTTGCCGGCGCTTCGCGCGAAATGCCCGAAGCCATCCTGGTGAATCCCTATGACATCGGCGAGACCGCCCAGGCCATCGCGGCCGCCGTGGACATGACCCGCGACGAGCGCCGCAAGCGCATGCGGCTGATGCGCGTCACCGTGGCGGAGAACAACGTGTATCGCTGGGCCGGGCGCATGCTCATAGACATCGCACGCACGCGGCAGCGCAGCGCACTGGAGAGCTGGCGCGAGACGAAATAGCGATTGGCCATTTCCGGCATGAGACGCCCGCTTTCTACATGCGGGTCACTTGCGCTTCTAGAGTCCAGCGTGCGGACTTGCTACCCTCGCTGGACCTACCAGCGAGGGCTTCCCCATGGCCGATCCCGCAGCGCAATTGCCCGCCACACCCACCCACATCGATCCGCGTGTCTATGCGCTTTACGACGAGTACTGTCACGGCTACATCGACCGCCGTGAATTCCTCGCGCGTGCGCGGGCGCTGGTCATCGGCGGCATTTCGGCACTGGCAATGGCGCAGGCACTGTTCCCGCGCTATGCCGAAGCCCAGACCATCTCTTTCACCGACGAGCGCATCAAGGCGAAGTATCTTTCCTATGCCTCGCCGGGTGGCAACTCGGGCACCATGCGCGGCTACCTGGTCCAGCCGACGGGGACCGGTCCGTTTCCCGCCGTAATCGTGTTCCATGAGAATCGCGGCCTGAATCCTTACGTCGAAGACGTGGCAAGGCGTCTGGCCACTGCCGGCTTTCTGGCGTTGGCGCCGGACGGACTGGCGCCCGTGGGCGGCTATCCGGGCAATGATGATGACGGTCGCACGCTGCAGTCCGGGCTGGACCAGGCCAAGTTGCGCGTCGACATGATCAACAGCGCGCGGCTGCTGAAGACGCATGCGTTGTCGACTGGCAAGCTGGGCGCGACGGGTTTCTGCTGGGGCGGCGGTATGACCAACCAGCTGGCCGTGGCGCTGGGCAGTGATCTGGCTGCGGCGGTGCCTTACTACGGTGCCGCGCCCGCCGTGGAAGACGTGGCGAAGATCAAGGCTGCGTTGCTGGTGCAGTACGCCGCCAATGATGAGCGCATCGACGCGCAGTGGCCGGCTTATGAGGCCGCGTTGAAGAAGGCCGGCGCCCGCTACGAAGTATTTACCTACGAAGGTACGCAGCACGGCTTCCACAACAACTCCACGCCGCGCTACGACGAGAAGGCCGCGAACCTGTCGTGGGAGCGGGCGTTGGCACATTTCCGCAAATATCTCGCTGCCTGAGTCCTCCAGGGCGCCCGCCAAAAAAAGAGGCCCTCCTTAAGAGGGCCTCGAGGAACGCCGCAATGCTTGGGGGGAGTCAGCAATTCGGCAGGACTGGTGGCCTCCCAGGGCATGGCGACGGCGGCGGCGATGCCGGGTATCCACGGGCTTCCTGAGGGCCGGAACACAGCGTAGCGATGCAGCCCTCGCACCGGAAAGGACAGTTCGTCTCCAATACATGCCGTCCTGGCATCAGAGGCTCGTGTTGGTCGGAACAACCATGAACATCTGATGTTCAAGCCAGCTGCTGACCGTGGCATGCTGTATCGATGGCAAATAAATCGCTGTCCCTCTTCATGGCCTGCGTTCTGCTGGCCGCCATGCAATCCTCTGTCCGCGCCGCAGATGCCGCGCTGGAAGCCCGCTTCGATGCCGCCATCAGCAGCGAGGATCAACTGGCCTGGCTGAAGGACATGTCGTCGGCACCGAACCATGTGGGTTCACCGCATGACAAGGCGAACTCCGAGAGCATCCTCGCGAAGTTCAAGGAGTGGGGATGGGATGCCCACATCGAGACCTTCCAGGTGCTGTATCCCACGCCGCTTTCCACCACGGTGGAACTGATCAAGCCCGTGCGGGTGAAGCTCGGTGGCCAGGAGCCGCGCATCGCAGAAGATCCGACCTCGAATGCCAAGGGCATGCTGCCGCCCTATGTAGCCTTCCAGGGCGATGGTGATGTCACCGCCGATCTGGTCTACGTGAACTATGGACTGCCCGACGACTACGATGCGCTGGCACGTCGTGGCGTCGATGTGAAAGGCAAGATCGCCATCGCCCGCTATGGCGGCGGCTGGCGAGGCCTGAAGCCCAAGCTGGCGCAGGAACACGGCGCGGTGGGCTGTCTCATTTATTCCGATCCGGCACAGGATGGTTACGGCATCGGCGATGTG
>Ga0134124_10002240_pt1 | contig 15619 bp, 15 predicted proteins | sample KB304_FD_96880 | JGI IMG/M metagenome (GOLD analysis project Ga0134124, IMG submission 96880) | Terrestrial soil microbial communities without Nitrogen fertilizer from Kellogg Biological Station, Michigan, USA - KB3-0-4 | ecosystem: Environmental > Terrestrial > Soil > Unclassified ... | reverse complement strand
CGCAGCAGCGCGCCACCGCCGGTGAGCACGATGCCGCGTTCGGCCACATCCGCGCCCAGTTCGGGCGGCGTCTGTTCCAGCGCCTGCTTCACGGCACCGACGATACCCTGCAGGGGTTCCTGCAGGGCCTCGAGGATTTCGTTGCTGTTCAGCGTGAAGCTGCGCGGCACACCTTCGGAGAGGTTGCGGCCCTTCACGGAAAGTTCCTTGACCTGCTGGCCGGGGTAGGCCGAGCCGATCTCGATCTTGATGCGCTCGGCCGTGGCCTCACCGATGAGGATGCCGTAGTTGCGGCGCACGTAGTTCATGATGGCGTCGTCGAAGCGGTCGCCACCGATGCGGGCCGAGTTCGCGTAGACGATGCCGTTCAAGGAAAGCACGGCAACCTCGGAGGTGCCGCCACCGATGTCGAGCACCATCGAGCCGCGCGCTTCATGCGTGGGCAGGCCGGCGCCCACCGCCGCGGCCATGGGCTCGCTGACGATGGCCACATTGCGCGCGCCGGCGCCTTCGGCCGATTCGCGGATGGCGCGGCGTTCCACCTGGGTGGAGCCGAACGGAACGCACACCAGCACTCGCGGGCTGGGTTGCAGGAAGCGCGTGCCATGCACCTTCTTGATGAAGTGCTGCAGCATTTTTTCGGTGTAGGTGAAGTCGGCGATGACGCCGTCCTTCATCGGACGCACGGCGGTGATGTGGCCGGGGGTGCGGCCCAGCATCATCTTGGCATCGACGCCCACGGCCACGATGATCTTGCTGCCGCGGTCGTCCTGCACTGCCACCACGGAGGGCTCGTTGAGCACGATTCCCTTGCCGCGCACGTAGATCAGCGTGTTGGCCGTACCCAGATCGATGGACAGATCGCTGGAAAAGTAGCCGCGCAGGCGCTTGAACATTGAGAGATAAACCTTTGCGGGCAAGAGGATTTGAAGCGGGCGCTAACATAACAACGGCAGGGACATCCCGCAAGGCGACGTGTATCATTTCAAGCTGCTTTTTCCGAAGTTTGCGGCCTTCTTCACATGAGCCTCACGAGCAATCAGATCGAAACCGTCGCGGGTCTCGCGCGCCTGGCGCTCAAGCCCGAAGAGATTCCCGCCTACACCGAATCGTTGAGCCGCATCCTTGGCATGATCAGTCAGCTCGAGCAGGCTGATACCTCCGGGGTCGAGCCCATGGCGCACCCGCTGACCGGGCAGGTCCAGCGGCTGCGCGCAGACACCATCACCTCCGGCAACTCGCGCGAGGCCTATCAGCGCAATGCGCCGCAGGTAGAGGCGGGTCTGTATCTCGTTCCACGTGTGATCGAATGATGGCGCCACCGGCAATCGCCAAGCCCGGCTCTGGCGGAGTGATTGAGTGATGGCGCGCACACTGGCCGAGCTGGCCGCGGGGCTCGCGGCGCGCAAATACTCGGCAGTTGAGCTGACGCGGGATGCGCTGGCGCGTACGGAGCGTGCGCAGCCGCAACTCAATGCCCTGATCAGCATCACGGCCGAGTGGGCATTGGCGGCGGCCGCTGTCGCTGACCAGCGACTGGCAGGCGGGCAGGCAGGACCGCTCACCGGCATACCGATGATCCACAAGGACATCTTCTGCACCGAAGGCGTCCTGACCACCTGCGGCTCGCGCATGCTGTCGAACTTCGTGTCGCCCTACGATGCGACGGTCGTCACAAAGCTGAAGCAGGCGGGCATGGTCATGCTCGGCAAGGCGAACATGGACGAGTTCGCCATGGGCTCGTCGAATGAGACCAGCTTCTACGGTCCGGTGAAGAATCCCTGGGATCCGACGCGCGTGCCAGGCGGCTCGTCGGGCGGCTCGGCGGCTGCCGTCGCGGCGCGACTGGCGCCACTGGCTACCGCCACCGATACCGGCGGCTCCATCCGCCAGCCGGCCGCGCTGTGCGGGGTCACGGGATTCAAACCCACCTACGGGCGCGTGTCGCGCTACGGCATGATTGCCTTTGCCTCCAGCCTCGATCAGGCAGGGGTGATCACCGTCTCAGCCGAGGATGCCGCGCTGACGCTGCAGGCCATGGCGGGCTTCGATCCCCGGGACTCCACCAGCGTCGATGTGCCGGTGCCCGACTATCGCGCGACGCTCAACGCGCCATTGGCGGGAATGAAGATCGGCATCGTCAAGGAGTTCTTCGGCGCGGGCCTGCAGCCCGAGATCGAGAAGCTGGTGCGCGAAGCGCTGGCCGCGCTCACCAGAATGGGCGTTGTGGTGAAGGAAGTAAGCCTGCCCAGCCTGCCGCTGTCCGTGCCCACTTACTATGTGGTGGCGCCCGCCGAGTGCTCGTCGAACCTCGCGCGCTTCGATGGCGTGCGCTTCGGCCATCGCTGCGAGAATCCGAAGGATCTGCGCGACCTCTACACCCGTTCGCGGGCCGAAGGCTTTGGTGACGAGGTGAAGCGCCGCATCATGACCGGCACCTACGTGCTGTCGGCGGGCTACTACGATGCCTATCACCTGAAGGCACAGAAGGTGCGGGCGCTGATCACCGATGAATTCCGGAGCGCCTTCCAGGACGTGGACCTGCTGCTCAGTCCCACTTCGCCAACCACCGCCTTCGGGCTGGGCGACCAGACATCGGACCCGATCACGATGTACCTGAACGACATCTACACCATCGGCGCGAACCTGGCCGGATTGCCGGCGCTATCCATGCCCTGTGGCTTTGCCGGCGAGCTGCCAGTTGGCGTGCAGCTCATTGGGCCGCATTTCGGCGAAGCCAGACTGCTCAATGCCGCGCACCAGTACCAGCAGGCCACCGACTGGCACCTGAAAACGCCCGCGAGCTTTGCGGAGGGCTTCGCTTGAGCGACACGCAGCAGAGCCAGGCGGCGCAGGGCGGGTGGGAAACCGTCATAGGCCTCGAGATCCATGCGCAGCTGGCCACTCAGAGCAAGATCTTCTCGGGCTCGCCCACGGCCTATGGCGCCGAGCCCAACACGCAGGCCGACTTGGTCGATCTGGGTTATCCCGGCGTATTGCCTGTGCTGAATGCCGAAGCCGTGAGCATGGCGGTGAGGTTCGGTCTGGCCATCGGCGCCTCCATCTCGCGCAAGTCGGTGTTCGCGCGCAAGAATTACTTCTATCCCGATCTTCCCAAGGGCTACCAGATCAGCCAGTACGAGCTGCCCATTGTCGGCAAGGGTGCGCTCGAGGTGATGCAGGAAGACGGCAGCGTGAAACGCGTGGGCGTCACGCGCGCGCATCTGGAAGAGGATGCGGGCAAGTCGCAGCATGAGGGTCATGCCGGCGTATCGGCCATCGACCTGAACCGAGCCGGCACGCCGCTGATCGAGATAGTCTCCGAACCTGACATGCGCTCGGCCAAGGAAGCCGTCGCCTACATGAGAAAGGTGCACACGCTGGTGCGCTACCTCTCCATCTGCGATGGCAACATGCAGGAAGGCTCGTTCCGCTGCGACGCCAATGTCTCGGTGCGCCGCAGGGGCGCGGAGAAATTCGGTACCCGCGCTGAGCTGAAGAATCTGAACAGCTTCCGCTTCGTCGAAAAGGCCATCAACCACGAAGTGCAGCGGCAGATCGACATCCTGGAGAGCGGCGGCAAGGTGGTGCAGGAGACGCGGCTGTACGACCCGGACAAGGATGAGACGCGCTCGATGCGATCGAAGGAAGAGGCGAACGACTACCGCTACTTCCCCGATCCCGACCTGCTGCCCGTGGTGCTTGACGAAGCGTTCATCGACGCACTGCGATCGAAGTTGCCGGAACTGCCTGACCAGAAGGCCGCGCGTTTCGTGAAGCAGTACGGACTGCCGGAGTACGACGCGCAGCTCCTCACGGCCAGTCGCGAGATGGCCGGATTCTACGAAGCCGTAGCGGCATCGGTGCCGGCTGATGCCAAGCTTGCGGCCAACTGGGTGATGGGCGATTTCTCGGCCGCCTTGAACAAGGACGGCCTGGATGTGACGGCGAGCCGAATGAGCGCCGCGCAGCTCGGCGGCCTGCTGGCGCGCATCGTCGACAACACCGTCTCGGGCAAGCTGGCCAAGGAAGTGTTCGAAGTGATGTGGGCCGATGGCAGCGAGGCCGATACGGTCATCGAGGCTCGCGGCCTGAAGCAGATCACCGACGCTGGCGCCATCGGCAAGGTCATCGACGAGATCATCGCGGCCAATCCGAAGCAGCTGGCCGACTACCGCTCGGGCAAGGACAAGCTCTTCGGCTTCTTCGTCGGCCAGGCCATGAAGGCCACCGGTGGCAAGGCCAATCCTGCATTGCTCAACGACCTGCTGAAGACGAAGCTGGCGCCATGACCGCGCCGGTCCGTTGCAGCTGAAGCGCGAGTGTTGACCGAGACCGACCGGCTGCGGCGTTTCCTGTTCGAGAACGCGCCCGTGCGCGGCCACTGGGTGCATCTCTCGCGCAGCTGGCTCGAGGCCCGTGCGCACCAGAATCTACCCGCGCCCGCGCTGGAATTGCTGGGCCAATCCCTTGCCGCCGCCACACTGCTTTCAGCCTCGGTGAAGTTCAGCGGCACGCTCACGCTGCAGCTGCTGGGCAGCACTGGAGCCGTCACCATGCTGGTGGCGCAGGCCACCGACGCGCGCACCTTGCGCGGCGTCGCGCATCTGGCGGAGGACGCCGCCACTCACGGTGCCGGGTTTCACGAGCAGATCGATGGCGGCCGGCTGGTGGTCAGCGTGGAGCAGGGTGATGGCGTTGCGCCCTGGCAGGGCATCGTGCCGCTGGAAGGCCATTCACTGGCTGCCTGCCTCGCGCATTACTTCGAGATTTCCGAGCAGCAACCCACGGCCATCGTGCTGGCGGCGGACGCCGGGCATGCGGCCGGGCTGCTGCTGCAGAAATTGCCGACGCCGGGCGTGCAAGGTGAGTCCGCTGCTGCGGGTGCTCAGGACCTGTGGGAGGAAGTGACGGCATTGCTGGCCACCCTCGGTGGCGATGAACTGCTGCTCACCGAGCCGCAGGCGCTGCTGCATCGGCTGTTCAATGAGCATGATGTACGGGTTTTCGATGCCGAGCCGGTGAAGTTCGCTTGCCGCTGCGATCGCGAACGCGTGAGCGCCCTGCTGCGCGGCCTGGGGCGCGATGAGATCGAGTCGATACTGGCAGAGCAGGGCGCGGTCACCGTGACCTGCGAGTTCTGCCAGAAACCCTACCGCTTCGACGCGGTGGATGCGGCGCAGCTGTTTGTGCCGAATGCCCCAGTGGGCAATCCCAGTCTGAACTGAGCTGCCGCAAGTGACGCCGCAACCACCTGTCCCCCATGCCGAGCCGCAGGGATTGGCGGCGGCGTATGACGAAAACCGCAGCGCGATACTGCGTTTCCTGCGCGCACGCACCCGCGATGCGGCCGAGGCCGAGGACATCGTCCAGGAGCTTTGGATCCGCCTGCGTGAGACATCGAGCGGACCCATTGCCAATGCCCGCGGCTATCTGTTCCAGATGGCCAACAACCTGGTTCTGGATCGCGAGCGCGAACGCCGGCGACGTGCGGCCCGCGACAAGAGCTGGACCGAGCAGTCCCACACGCTGGTGCCGGCGCCGGACAACACCGTGCAGGCCGTCGATCCGCAACTTTTGCCGGAGCAGGCACTGGCCGATGCCCAGGAGGGCAGACGATTGCTCCAGGCCATCCAGGCGCTGCCCGAGGGCGCTCGCCGCGCGTTCTGCCTGCACAAGATCGAGGGCCTGAGCCACGCGCAGGTGGCGGCGAGGCTGGGAATCAGCCGCAGCGGAGTGGAGAAACATATTGCGCTGGCGATGAAACATCTGCGCCGCGCGCTGCTGGACTGCGGTCCAGCCGGTTCGGCGCCGTCTTTGGATACGGATGAGCACGAAGGCCATGACTGACGCGGTTGAATCAGGTGCACAAGCCGGAGTGCTGGAAGCGGCGCTGCGCTGGCATGCGGCCACCGTAAATGCGGACTGCGACTGGGATGCCTTCACGCTCTGGCTGGAGGCGGACCCCGCGCACCAACGGGCCTATGCGCAAGTGGCCGAGCTCGAGGCGCGGCTGGCTCAACAACGTCCCGTGCTGCAGCAACAGCTGCGCGAGGCCCCGGCACCTGGGAGCCGACGCTGGTGGGGTGGCGCTGCAGCAGCGGCGGTGCTGCTGGCGACCCTGTTCTTTGGTTGGCAGCGTTTGCCCTTGAACGCATCTGTCGCCCAGGATTATGTGGCGGGTGGCGAAGCGCTGGCCATGGCCTTGGACGCCGGAGTGAAGGTCACGCTGGCCCCGGGCAGCCGCATCCGTGTCAGCGGCCACCATCAGGAGAAGATGGATCTGACCGGCACCGCGTATTTCGATGTGCCGCACGACCCCGGCAGAACGCTGGCGATTGTGGCCGGTGGGTATGTGGTGCACGACATCGGCACCCGCTTCGAAATCTCAAGTGCCGCCGGCGAGTTGAAACTGGCTGTGGCCGAAGGTGAAGCGGCCGTCGATCTGCCTGGTGCCGAGCAGCAGGTGCGCGTCGCGGCGGGACAGCAGCTGCTGGTATCCGGTGCGCCGCTGCGTGCCGAATATGCGAGCATTGCCGGGGACGATGTGGCAGGTTGGCGCGCCGGTCGTCTGGTGTTTCACAATGAACCGCTGACGCTCGTTGCAGCGCAGGTCAGCCTGCATGCCGGACGGGCTGTCACGGTGGATGAGGCCATCGCGCAGCGGCGGTTCTCCGGTGTGCTGACGGTGGGAGATGGTTCGCAGCTTGCGGCGCGACTCGGCGAAATCATGGGCCTGGCAGTTCAGGTGCGCGGCAATGCCGTGCATCTGGCTGCTGCTGACTCTCGGCGCTGAGGCAGCTGCCGCCGCATCGGCGGACACTTTCCATTTCGAGATTCCGGCCACCGCGCTCGATGCGGCGGTGGCGCGATTCGCCGAACAGAGCGGCATCTCCATCGGCATGGTCGGGCGCATGCCGCAGCTGCGCACAAACCGCATTTCTGGCGACCTCACGGCCGAGGAGGCCCTGTCCCGGATGCTCGAGGGCACCGGGCTGCGGGCGGTGCCGCTGGGCGCGGGCTCCTACCGTCTGGAAGCCCTTGCGGCGGAGTCACCGCGAAACACGATCGATACGGCAGTGGATCTGAGCGAAGTAGTGGTGCTGGCCTCCAAGCGCGCGCAGGACTGGCGCACCATACCGATTCCGATGACGGTGGTTTCCGGCGAGCAGTTGTCCTTTGGTGGGATGCCGGGAGGATCGCGCACCGCGTTGCTGCTCGATGCCGCCACCAGCAGCACCAACCTTGGCCCGGGGCGCGAGCGGCAGTTCATCCGTGGCGTGGCCGACAGCGCCTTTCTGGGCCCGAGTCAGGCCACGGTGAGTGTGCAGTTCGATGATGCCCGCGCGACCTACGACGCGCCGGATCCGGATCTGCAGCTGATCGATATGGCGCAGGTGGAGATCCTCAAAGGGCCGCAGGGTCCTTTGTATGGCACGGGCGCGCTGGGTGGCGTGTTCCACATCGTGCCGCGACGGCCGGATCTGCAGCAATTCGACTGGCAGTCCACGATGCAGCTGGAGCAGGTTCGATCGGATGATGCGGGCGCCGGTGGCAGCCTGATGCTCAACGCACCACTGCTGCGCGACCGGCTGGCAGTGCGTGCGGTCGCTTACGCCCGTACTGAGCCGGGCTGGATCGACAATGCCGATGCGCGCTCCGATGCGAACGACACGCGTATCCGGGGCGTGCGGCTGGCCTTGCGCAGCACATTGCCCGCGGACTGGATCCTCGACGTGCAGGGCATCACGCAGGCCTCGAACACTTCCGACTCGCAATACGTGGGCGAGCGACACACGCTGAAGCGCGCGGGCATCCTGCCAGAGCCGCATGACAATGACTTCAACATGGCACTGGTTACCGGGCGCGGCCGGCTGTGGGGGAAGGATGCGCTGGTCACCGCCAGCTATGTGGACCATGAAACCGACGGTGTGCTCGATGCCAGTGATGCTGCGGCCGCGTGGGGCGAGAGCGCGCCGCTGCGCTACCAGGATGTACGCCGCTTCCGGTTGCTGAACGTCGAAGCACGGTTGTCGAGCGATATGGGAACCCGCGCCGCGTGGCTGGCGGGCGCATCCTATCTCGATGCGCGCACCGATCTCACCGGTTCACTGCTCAATGTGGCCGGAGATCAACGCGACATCCTGCAGCTGGCGCAGCATGTGGGCGAGGCGGCGTTGTTCGGCGAGCTGTCGCTGAAATTGCCGTGGTCGCTGCGTGCGACGGGTGGCCTGCGGCTGTTCACCAGTCTGGTCGAGAACGAGGGGCGTGTGGCGCTGCTGGAAAAGGGCAGCGATGCTGATTTTCACTCCGCGACGCCCAGCGCCTCGATCGACTGGCGCTCTGCGGATGAGCGCCGCTTCGTGTTCCTGCGCTACGCCCGCGCGGTGCGGCCGGGTGGGCTGAACGCTGGCGCCACCGAACTGCGCCGGTTCGCGCCGGATGAGTTGTCGAATGTGGACCTGGGCACGCGATTGCAGTTGCGTGACGATAGGTTGTCACTGCAGTCGGCGCTGTTCGTGACACATTGGTCGCATATCCAGTCGGACTACGTGCTGCAGAACGGGTTGATCGGCACCCGCAATGCCGGCGCCAGCCTGATTCTCGGGCTGGAATCATCGCTGGCCTGGCAGGTGGATCCACGCTGGCGCATGGAGAGCGGCGCCACGCTGCAGCGCGCGCGGCTGGATCGCGCCATGCTGCCGGCAGAGGATGACGAGCGCCTGCCGGTGGTGCCACGGTTCCGGATGCGCGCCGGGCTGGTCCATGATCGGGCTTTCGGCGCCTGGCGGGCGCAGCTGCGCATGGACCTGAACTATGTGGGCTCGTCGCGGCTGAGTTTCGAGCCCGCGCTGGATCTCAGCATGGGCGACTATCTGCGCGCGGATCTGGGCGCGCAGCTGCAGCATGGCCGTCTGGCCTGGACTTTGCGTGTGAGCAATCTGTTCGATTCGCGGGTCGACACCTTCGCCTACGGCAATCCGTTTTCCGTGCACACCCGTGCGCAGTTCACGCCATTGGCGCCGCGCACCATCTCGGTGGGACTGGTCTACAACCCGGCCAGATAGCTGATGCCTCCGAGCGCCGCCATCTGTGCGGCGATCTCCTGCTGGCGACGCTGCACGTAGTTGCTGGGGCGTTCGGCGCGCAGCCGCAGCGGATTCGGCAATACCGCCGCGAGACGCGCTGCTTCATCGCGCGTGAGCCGCGCCGCCGGTTTGTGAAAGATGGCCTGCGCCGCGGCTTCGGCGCCGTAGATGCCGCTGCCGAATTCCGCCACGTTCAGATACATCTCGAGGATGCGCCGCTTCGACCAGAAGCCTTCGATCAGCAGGGTGAACCAGGCTTCCAGGCCTTTGCGCACCCAGCTGTGGCCATTCCACAGGAACAGGTTCTTCGCCACCTGCTGCGAAATGGTGCTGGCGCCGCGCGCGCGTTTCCCGCGCTGCGCGTCGTCGTAAGCCTTGCGGATCTGTCTGAGGTCGAAGCCATGATGTTCGGGGAAAAGCTGATCTTCCGAAGCGATGACCGCCAGCGCCAGTTGCGGTGAGATCTGCGAGTAATTGCGCCAGTGTTGCTGCAGCGTCCACGGGCGTGGATCGCTGTCGAACCAGGAGCCGATGCGAGCCTCGACCATGAAGGCGCTGGTCCACGGATTGAACCAGCGCATGGCCAGTACCGACAGCACTGACAACAGCAGCGCCGCGCCCACGGCGGTGACCAGCAGGCGCATCGCCCGACCGAACAGTCCGAACCGCTTGCTGCTCACAGTCGGATCAGCGGCGAAGTTCAGCCTGCGGCTTCTACCTGCTTTGCGGACTGGATCACTACGTCCGTTGCGGGCACATCATCGTGACCCTTGCGCCGGCCGGTGCGTTCCTTGGCGATGCGATCGATGGTGTCCAGTCCATCCACCACGCGACCGAACACGGCGTAGCCGGGATTGCCCGGTGAGGCATTGAGGAAGTCGTTGTCCGTGAGATTGATGAAGAACTGCGAGGTGGCGCTGTGCGGATCATTCGTGCGCGCCATGGCGATGGTGCCACGCAGGTTCTGCAGGCCATTGCTGGCCTCGTTCTTGATCGGCGCCTTGTTCTTCTTCTGGGACATGTCCGGCAGCATGCCGCCGCCCTGGATCATGAAGCCGGGGATCACGCGGTGGAAGATCAGCCCGTCGAAGAAGCCTTCATCGACATAGGCCAGGAAGTTCTCGACCGAGATGGGCGCCTTGGCCGCATCCAGTTCGAGCGTGAAGTTACCCAGAGAAGTTTCAAAGCGGACCATGAGAGACCTTTTCAGTTAGGTGGACGAGTATCAGAAAAATGGGGCGCCGGATTTCTCAAGGCCAGTACGCTTCGGTGACGCGGTCGTGGCCCGCCAGGTCGCGGTGGCAGGCTACGCGATCGTAGCCCCGGGCGACAAGCGCGGCGCGCAGCCTGGCCGCCTGAGTTGCGCCATGTTCCAGCAGCAGCAAGCCGCCGGGCAGCAGGTGTGCCGGCGCACAGGCGATGATGGCCAGCAAGTCGGCATAGCCCTCGTCCTCAGCAACCAGAGCCTGCTGCGGCTCGAAAGTGAGCTGCTCCAGTGCGGGATCCGCGGCATCCACATAGGGTGGATTGCTCAGAATGGCATCGAAGCGCTCCGTGCCCAGCGCATCGCACCATCGTCCGGCGACGAGGCGCACATTCGCGCTGCGCAGCCGCTCGCGGTTGATCGCAGCCACTTGCAGCGCGGCGGACGAGGCGTCGGTGGCAAGGATCTGCCAGTCGGGCCTTTCGCGCGCGAGTGCCATCGCAATGGCTCCTGAACCCGTGCCCAGATCCGCGACGCGACGTGGCAGGGCATCCAGGCGCTGCAGGCACAGTTCCACGAGCAGCTCGGTCTCGGGCCTTGGAATCAGGACATCGGACATGACCACCAGCGGCAGCGACCAGAATTCGCGCACGCCGGTGATGTAGGCCAGGGGCTCGCCGGTGGCCAAGCGTTCCACACCGGCGGCGAACATGGCGGCAGGCAGGGCGCCGACCGGACGCTCCGGAAAGGCGATCAGCTGCCCGCGACTCAGTCCCGACAGCGCTGCCAGCAGCACTTCGGCATCCCGTCGCGCTATGCCCTGGGCGCAGGCCATCGCCAGCAGTGCAGCCACGGTGGTGCCGTCTGCTACATTGCCGGCCGCGCCGGCGCCGCCGGTACGGGAGTTGTCGTTGAACACGTCTGGAGTTTCCTCGAGCCCTGGCCTGCCGTTTTCGGCGCGCGAGGTGCTGCGCCTCGCCTGGCCATTATTTCAGGAAACGCTGTTGCGCTGCCTGCCGCTGGCGATTATTGCCGCCGCCGCCGGCGCGGTGCCGAATGCGGAAAGCGCGGCGCGCAGGGCTGAGGGGCTGGCTCCTCACGATGCGCAGTGGTGGGGCGTGATGGGCGCCAGCACACTGCTGGTGCTGATCTGCTACGACAGCGTGTTGCGCCTGCAGCTGGCGCGCGCCAGGGGCGAGGATTCCGGCTTGTTGCCCGCCATGCGGTTGGCGGTGGCTGCTCTGCCAGCGACGCTGCTGCTGGTGCTGCTGTCATTGACGCCGTTGCTGCCACCCATGCTGTGGCTGGGGTCACATCGCTTCGATGTGCCTGGCGCATTGCTGCTGCTGGCCGGTCTCATCGGCCTGCTGTTCATGTTCTTCAGCTGGCCCGCCATGCTGTGGGAAAAGCTGTGGCCGTGGGCGGCTTTGCGCCGTTCGATATGGCTGGTGCGCGCGCATCTTGCGCAGGTTGCGGCGCTGGCGGGTCTGATGCTGGCCGTGGTACTGGTGTTCGCACAGCTCACCGGCATCTTCATCGGCGAGATCATGATGCTTGCCGGGCCGCAGGCGCAGACCAGCCACGGCTGGCTGTCGCTGTCACGCTGGCTGATGGCGGGAGTGCTGGCCATTCCCATCGTTTACGCCAGCGCGGTTTCGATCACCGCGTTCAGGATGGTTGCTGCGCCGGGAGCGAAGTCCTAGCCTGAACGGGCTTTAGCGACGTTCCGGCCAGCCATGGCGGTTCAGCGCCGCGCCCAGCCTTTCGACGTCTTCCACATCCACGTAGGCCTGAGCGCAGAAGCGCAGCAGCAACGTGCCGCCAATGCGCACGCAGCGGATCTGGATACGCTCCTGCTCCCACAGCGTGCGGGTTACGGCGGCAGCGTCGGCATCGATGGCAGGCCGATGCTGCGGCAGGATGAAGGCGCGCATCGCCACATTCAACGTGGGCGGCGCCACGGACTGCGCGCCGGCGGCGAGCACGGCATCGCTGCCGCGTTCGATCAGCATGCGCTCGTGCGCCCACAGACATTCGGCGCCCAGTTCGCGGAAGAAGGCAATGGCACGTGGCACCGTCAGCCAGGCGGTGTAATCGCGGGTGCCCACGTAGTCGAAGGAATCCGGAAAACCCATGCCGATGTAGTGGCTGGTGAGCACCGGCCGCGTCAGCGGCGCGGCGCCCGGCGAGGCGTACAGCAGGGCCGTGCCCTTGGGCGTGTACAGCCACTTCTGCATGTTGGTGAGATACCAGTCGGCGCCCAGTGCATCCAGATCCAGCGGAATCTGTCCGATGGCATGCGCGCCATCGATCAGCACCGGAATGCCCCGGCGGCGCAGCTCCGGGATGATCTGCTGCACCGGGAAAACCAGCGCCGTGGGCGAGGCGATGTGATCGAGCAGCACCAGCTTCACGCGATGGTCGGCGGCATCCAGCACGCGTTCGGTGATGGCAGCGGCATCCGTTGGCAGCGGTATGCGTACGATCACGGGCGTGGCGCCGGTGTCGCGGCAGCGCGCTTCCACCGCCAGGCGCACCGCGTTGTACTGGTGATCGGTGATCAGCACATGGTCGCCGGGGCCCAGCGGCAGTGAGTTCAATACCGCCTGCACCGCAGTGGTGGCGTTTTCCACCAGTGCGATACGTCGCGCCTCGGTGCCGGTGAATTGACCCAGTACACCGGCCACCTGCCGCACCGCGCGTTCGGACTTGTCCGGATGGATGCGTGCCATGAAGGCATCGGGGTGTCGTTCGAACTCGGCACGCAGCCGTGCCTGCTCATCCAGTACCACGCGCGGTGTGGCGCCGTATGCGCCGTGATTGAGGAAGCTGGCATCGTCTCGCAGCATCCATTGCGAACGCGCCGCGCGTCCCAAAGGCAGTGCCGGCAGAGAGGGGTCGGCCTGTTTCAATTCGGGCAGCGCAGCCATCAGCGCAGCATCCACGCTGCGGTGCCGGCCACCACCAGCGCCATGGCGTAACTGAACAACTGCCGCGCGCGCGCGCCCTGCAGCACGCGGTCGATGGAGGCGCCCCAGATGGTCCACACCAGCATGGAAGGGCCGCCAATGCAGATGCAGATCACAATGGCGGTGGCGAGATCGAAGTGACTGGGCGCCATGCCGCCATAGAATGCACTGGCCACAGTCACGGCCATCATCCAGGCCTTGGGATTGATCAGCTGGAAGGCGAGGCCTTCGGCGAAGCGCATCGGTCGCGCTGCTGAAGCGGCCGCTGGCGTATCAGCGGCACGCGGACGTGCATCGCGCAGGATCAGCCAGGCCAGCCACAGCAGGTAGGCGGCGCAGGCCCAGCGCAGTATCCCGAAGGCGCGTGGCATGGCCAGCAGCAATGCCGCAGCACCGATGTGCGACAGCAACACCAGCGCCACGAATCCCGCCTGCACGCCGAACAGATGCTTGAGTGAGCGGCGTACGCCGAAAGCGGCGCCCGAGCGCATCAACAGCAGGTTGTTGGGACCCGGGGTGATGGAGGCCACGAAGGCGAAAAGTGCCAGTGGGCCGATGGTGAGGCTCAGGTTCGGCATGGCTGTACTGTGCCGTTTCACCGTCATCGAGTACAGATACACAAAATCTCAAATCGTTAGGGTACAGTTATGGCATGAGCGAAACTGATACACCTTTATATCTGAGTGTCGCCGCGGAGATGGCGCGGCTGATCGGCGCCGGCTCTCTGAAACCGATGGATCGCGTGCCCTCGGTGCGGCAGCTGGCCCGCCAGCGCCGTGTGAGCATCACCACTGCGGTGGCCTCGTTGCGCGAGCTGGAGCAACGTGGACTGATCGAGGCCAGGCCGAAGTCCGGCTACTTCGTGGCGCGTCGTCGCCCCGTACCGGAACCGCCTGCAGAAGTGGAACTGCCGAAGCGTGCCCGCCTGGCTGGAACGCAGGCCATGCTGAAGCAGCTGGCCGAAGCCAGCCTCACTCCGGGCATTGCGCGACTGGGGCAGGCGCTGCCCGATCCCGGGCTGTTCCCCGAGGCAGCTTTGCGCGCCAGCCTGCAGCGTGTGGCGCGGCGTGATCCGCAGTGGCTGGGCGAATATCCGCTGCGCATGGGTGGCAGTCTGGCGCTGCGCGAACAGATCGCGCGGCACTATGCGTTGATCGGCGTGGCGCTGAGCGCCGAGGACATCATAGTCACCAATGGCTGCACGGAGGCACTGACGCTGGCGGTGCGCACCGTGGCAAAGCCCGGCGACACCATCGCGGTGGAATCCCCGACGTATTTCGCCTTCCTGCAGATCGCCGAGAGCCTGGGTGTGAAGGTGATCGAGATTCCCGTGCATCCACGCGATGGCATCTCGCTGGAAGCACTGCGCGAATTGCTGAACAGCCGTGCGGGACGCGACATCCGCGCCTGCGCCGTGACGCCGAACTTCAGCAATCCCACCGGTTCGTGCATGTCGGCGGCGCGCAAGCGCGAACTGGTGCGGCTCTGCGATGCGCACGACATCGTGCTCATCGAGGATGATGTCTACGGCGATGTGCAGTTCGAAGGTCCGCGGCCGCTGCCTTGCAGAGCCTTCGACCGGGAAGGGCGGGTGCTGCTGTGCTCGTCTTTTTCCAAGACGCTGGCGCCGGGCTCGCGGCTGGGATTCATCGTTCCCGGCCGCTATCGCGATACCCTGCGCGCGGCCAAGCACATGGCCTCAGGCGCCACGCCTCTGCTGCAACAGGAGATGCTGGCGGATTATCTCGCCAGCGGCCGTTACGAACGGCATCTGCGACAGCTGCGCCGTGCGCTGGCGCAGCAGGTGACGCAGCTGTCGCAGTGCGTGCAGGATGCTTTTCCGGAAGGCACCCGGCTGACGCAGCCCAAGGGCGGGTATGTGCTGTGGGTGGAACTGCCGGGCGATGTCGACACCATGGCGCTGTACGACGAAGCCATCCGGCAGCGCGTGGACTATGTACCTGGTCCGCTGTTCTCAGCGTCGGGCCGCTATCGCAATTGCCTGCGACTCAACGCCGGTTATGCATTCACGACGGCGACAGCCGCGGCCATCGGGCGGCTGGGCGCATTGCTGGGCGGACGCGGTTAGCTGGCGCGGCTAGAACGCGCTTTTCACCACGCCGCCGTCGACGCGCAGCGCCGCCCCGGTGGTGGCCGAGGCTTGTGTAGACGGAGGGATGGAAAGCATTACTCGCCGACCTGAGCGGCGAGCTCCTCGGCCTGGAATTCGTTCTGCAGCGCGGTGAGCAGTTCATCCAACCCACCGTTCATCACATCGGCCAGCTTGTACAGCGTGAGATTGATGCGGTGATCGGTGATCCGGCCCTGCGGAAAGTTGTAGGTGCGTATGCGTTCGG
>Ga0134124_10002237_pt1 | contig 15631 bp, 9 predicted proteins | sample KB304_FD_96880 | JGI IMG/M metagenome (GOLD analysis project Ga0134124, IMG submission 96880) | Terrestrial soil microbial communities without Nitrogen fertilizer from Kellogg Biological Station, Michigan, USA - KB3-0-4 | ecosystem: Environmental > Terrestrial > Soil > Unclassified ... | reverse complement strand
GAACGCTATCGCTCGACGCTCGATACGATCCTCGAGGGCTGCCAACTGCTCGACTTCGATTGGCGCTACCTGTATCTGAACCCCGCCGCAGCGCTCCAGAACCGCAGAGCGAACACGGAGCTCCTAGGTCACCGGATGCCGGACATGTGGCCCGGGATAGAGACCACCCAGGTGTTTGCGCAGCTGCGACGCTGCATGGAACAGCGGGTGACCGTCCATTCCGAGAACGAGTTCGAATTCCCCGACGGGCACAAAGGCTGGTTCGACGTGCGCGCGCAGCCCGTTCCGGAAGGCATCTTCGTGCTTTCGGTCGACATCAGCGAGCGCCGGCGAGCGGAGAATGCGCTCCGAGAGCTGAACGAAAGCCTCGAGCGGAAGGTGTTGGCGCGCACCCGTGACCTCGACGCCGCCAAAGAGCGTGCGGAAGCGGCGGACCGCGTCAAGTCGGCGTTCCTGGCAACCATGTCGCACGAGCTTCGCACGCCACTCAACTCGATCCTCGGCTTCACCGGGATCGTCTTGAAGGGCATGGCGGGCCCGCTCACTTCGGAGCAGTCGAAGCAGCTGTCCATGGTCCAAGACAGCGCGCGACATCTGTTGAGCTTGATCAACGACGTGCTGGATATCTCCAAGATCGAAGCCGGACAGCTGGAGGTGCGCTGTTCGTCGTTCGATTTGCACGCGTCGATCACGCGCGTCGCGGGCTCCATCGCGCCACTGATCGAGAAGAAGGGGTTGACGCTGCGAGTCGTCGCACCCGACGCTTTGCCGCCGATGCAGAGTGACCAACGCCGCGTCGAACAGGTGCTCTTGAACCTGCTCAACAACGCCATCAAATTCACCGAGCGAGGCGGAGTCACGCTCGCGGCCGAGCTGCTCACCGACTTCGATGCGAGCGGCTCGGGGCCCCGAGGGCAGGCCGTGTGTTTGCGAATCTCCGACACGGGGATCGGCATGCGACCGGAAGATCTCTCGTCGCTGTTCCAACCCTTCCGTCAGATCGATTCGGGTTTGCAACGTCAGCATGAAGGCACGGGTCTGGGCCTCGCCATCTGTCGTCGCTTGGTCTGCTTGCTCGGAGGTACGATCAGCGTCGAGAGCAGCCTCGGACAAGGCAGCACGTTCAGCGCGATTCTCCCCTTGGAAAGGCGCGAGCAGTCATGAGCAGATCCGTGCTGTTGATCGAGGACAACGAGCAGAACCGCTATCTGGTCACGTTCTTGTTGGAGCGCAGCGGCTACACCGTCACCGCCTGCATCGACGGAGCACGGGGTATCGAAGCGGCTCGTAGCACCACTCCCGCGCTGGTTTTGCTCGACATTCAACTGCCAGTCATGGACGGCTACGCGGTGGCACGCGCCTTGCGGCAAAACGAGGCCTTGCGCAAAACACCCATTGTGGCAGTGACTTCCTACGCGATGCCCGGCGATCGCGAAAAGGCTTTGGAAGCCGGCTGCACGGGCTACATCGAGAAGCCGATCAACCCCGACACGTTCGTGGCCGAGGTCGAGCGCGCACTTTCCGCAGCGCACGAGGTGGCGACATGACGCGCGTGCTGGTCGTCGACGACAAGGAAGAGAACGTGTACTACCTGCGCGCGCTGCTGCAAGGGCACGGCTGCGACGTCGTCTCGGCCCGCCATGGTGCCGAAGCGTTGGTCCTGGCGCGGCAAGCACCGCCCGACGTCGTCATCTCCGATCTGCTGATGCCGGTCATGGACGGCTACACGCTGCTCCGACATTGGAAGGCCGATCCGCGCCTTCGGGCGAAGCCGTTCATCGTCTACACGGCGACCTACACCGAGCCAGAAGACGAACGGCTGGCGTTCAACCTGGGCGCCGATGCGTTCATCCTCAAGCCCACCGAACCGGACGAATTCTTGGCGCGCCTGGAGGCCGTTCGCAGCGCTACGGCGGCAGCGCAACCGACCCATCCGACGTCCGTCGGGAGTCAAGAACAACTGCTGCAAAACTACAGCGAAACCCTGATTCGCAAGCTCGAGGAGAAGAGCTTGCAGCTGGAAGAGAGCAATCGCGCGCTGCAACGCGACATTGCCGAACGCGAGGCGGTCGCCGAACGTCTGCGGATCATGGAAGAGCAGCTTCGCCATGCGCAAAAGATGGAAGCCGTGGGGTTGCTCGCTGGCGGTGTCGCGCACGACTTCAACAACTTGCTGACGGTGATCTTGAGCTACACCACGTTGGTGCTCGCCGAGCTGGAGCCCGGTGGGCAAATGCACGACGACATTTCGCAGGTTCGTCGCGCCGGTGAACGAGCGACCGAGTTGACGCAGCAACTCCTGGCCTTCAGTCGTCAACAACTGTTGCAGCCCAAGGTCTTGGATCTGAATCAGGTCCTACTCGAAATGGAGAAGATGCTCCGGCGCTTGCTCGGTGAGGGCATCGAGCTGTCGTTGCTGATTGCCCATCCGGTGCACAACGTGCACGCAGACCTCGGTCAAATCGGCCAAATCGTCATGAATTTGGCGGTGAATGCGCGCGACGCGATGCCGCTCGGCGGCAAGCTGACGATCGAGACCGGCAATTGCGATTTCGACGAAAGCTACGTCGTGGCTCACCCCGGGGTCACCCCGGGGCCGCACGTGATGCTGGCGGTCAGCGATACCGGCAGCGGAATGGATGCCAAAACGCGCGAGCGCATCTTCGAGCCTTTCTTCACTACCAAGGAAAAGGGCAAGGGAACCGGCCTAGGTCTGGCGACGGTGTTCGGCATCGTGAAGCAGAGCCACGGGCACATCTACGTCTACAGCGAACCCGGGGTCGGGTCGACGTTCAGGATTTATCTGCCGTGCACTGAACGCACACCCGAGGTTCAACATCCGCTGCCGCCCGTGCAAGGCGCGCTGCGAGGTACGGAGACGATCTTGCTCGTGGAAGACGACGAGCAGGTCCGAGCGGTCAACTGCGCCATCTTGCGGCGCAACGGCTACACCGTACTCGACGCGCAAAACGGTGGCGAGGCCATGCTGCTCGGGGAAAAATTCGAGGCCAAGATCGATCTTTTGATCACCGACGTAGTCATGCCGCGCATGAGCGGGCGTGAATTGGCGGAGCGTGTCGGCTCGATGCGACCGGGGATGAAGGTGCTGTACGTCTCGGGATACGCCGAGGACTCGATCGTGCAGCACGGCGTGCTCGACGCCGACATCGAGTTTTTGGCGAAGCCGATCACGCCGCTTGCGCTGCTGCGCCGAGTGCGCGAGGTCCTTTCCGCGTAGCTTCTGGCGGCAGAACGCAAAAAATTGACCAAAGCGCAGCGCCAGGCCTGCGCTACTCTTGGCCCATGGGCGGTGCGTTGCGTCGAGCGTGGGGTTCGGGGTTGCTGGCTCTGGGGCTTTCGGGCTGCTTCTTCGATTCTCGTTGGGGAGAGCAGAAAACGATCCAGAAGCACCAAGCGGCACTTCTTTCGCCTCAGCAGTTGCGCGCGCAATCGCAAGGTCACAATGACGCCAGGCTGGCGCAACGCACGCTCCGGCTGCGGGTGTACGCTACGCCAAGGATGACGCAAGGGACGTGGACTGGGTGATTGGGCTAGCCAGGGCCGTGCCCAAATTTGCGGCTTCCGCGGATGATCTGGGCAGGGCCCGACTGCTCAGCAACCATTTCGTGATGCGCGCGATGAGCGATGCCGATGAATACCAGGCCATTCAAAGCGCCTTGGACGAGCTCTCGGAAAACAAGCGAGAAAAGCTGTACCGCGCGCGCAAACAGCACAAGCTCTGCTCGGTGTTCTTGCACGAGGTCGCACATACCTTGGGCGTGCCGCACGAGCGAAGTGAATCCTCGTTGATGCACGCGAGCTACGACCTCAGGTCTCACGGCTTCAGCGAGGAGGCCGCAGAACTCGTTCGGGGAGCGCTCAGCCTGCGCGCAAACCAACCGTCGCTGTTTCTGGACGCAAACTTCGCGCAAGCCTTGGACTCGAGCATGACCCAGACCGGCGCGGATTGGGAAGCGGCGAGTCGCGCTGGAGTCTTGCAAGTCATCGCCGATTTCAAGAGCGCTGGAGCGCCGGTCGCCAGCACGGGACCCCAGGGAGCTGCTCCCACTAGCAACGCCAAGACGGCCACGAATGCAGCGCCAACCGCCCAGCCAGTACCATCGCCGAGCACGGCAGCGCTGAATGTGGATGAGCAACAGAGCTATGACCGGGCACGAGCCGAGGTCAACGCGAGACACGGCCTCGCTGCTCGTAAGATCGCCGCGCCGCTACTGGAGAAGCACGGCGATCTGCCAGCCATTCAGGCGTTGCGCTGCGACATCGCGATGTCGATCGGCGGTGATTGGGACACGCTCAACAGTGAATGCGCGGGGCTGTCCGCGCTGGGCAAGGTTCAATAGACTATGCCTCGAGCGGCTTCTGCAGCGGCAGTTCGCTCGTCTCCGTGTGCAGAGTTCGAACCGTCAGCGGTGTCGAAACGTGGACACCTCGAGCTTGCGAAACAAGCTGCGCTTCTTGTAGCGATGGTTCTCCATGCGCCGTAAGATCCCGGACAAGACCGAGACGGCTTCGTGGATGAACCTGCCCTTGTTCAGCATCACGCACTCGGCGGCGACGCTGGCCGAAGCATCCGTGACCTCTGCGCGCGAGGGAACGCCGGTGCGCGCCAGTGTGTCCAGCACCTGGGTCGCCCAGATCGCAGGAACGTGCGCGGCCTCGCACAGCCACAGGATCTCGTCTTGCAGTTCGGCAAGGCGCTCGAAGCCGACTTCCACGGCGAGATCGCCGCGCGCGATCATCACCCCCAAGGGTGGCCTGCGCAGACCCTCGAGCAGAAGACTCGCCAAGTTCTCGAAGCCTGCGCGCGTCTCGATCTTGAGCACCACGCCGAGCCCCACGCTTCCGAGTCGCGTGAGCTCCGCGTGCAGCGCGCGGATGTCCTCGACCGTACGCACGAACGACAGACTCACGGCATCGGCCCGCAGTGCGACGAAGGCCAGCGCGCGACGATCATGGTCCGAGAGCGCGGGCACCGAGATGCGCGTGTCCGGCAAATTGATGCCCTTTTCACCGTGCAATTTGCTGATCGGCCGATCCGTACGCACCACGCGCAGCGAGAAATCAGCCGAGTTTTTCACGCGCTCGACGACGGCGTGGATCTTTCCGTCGTCGAACAGCACGCGGTGTCCCACCTCCAGGTGCGTGAGCGCGTCGGGCAACGTGCAAGCAACGACGCCCGGCGTCTCGACGCGGCCTTTGTGATCGCGCTCGGGTGCCGTTCCCGGGACGTCGCGCTTGGTGAGCAGTAAGGAGTCCCCTGCGCGCACGTCGATCGCGACGTCTGCCGTGTCACCTACCGCGAGCGTGACGTCGTCTTTGTGTTTCTTGCCGCGCCGGATCTGGACGTCTGCCTCGCCCAAGACGTAAGCGCGTTCCAGCGCGGACGCGACGGCCTGGTCGGCGTCGAGCTCTTCGACGACCAAGGTCCGTGATTTGTCGCGCGCGTCGCGAAAGCGCAGTTCGTCCGACACGCGGAGTTTCGCAAAATCCTTGTTGCCGATCAGCAGCGTTGCAGGCTCACCTTCGATGGGCGCGGCCAACGCACGACGAATGATCACCTTCGCTGGCGCGGTGGCTTTGCCGATGTCGTCGCGCCGCGGCTTCCAGGTTGCGACTCGACGCTTACTGGTGATAGCTCCTGTGCGAATCTTGGGGCCCGCCAAGTCCATCAGCACTCGGCAGGGTTTTCCCGTCTTTTCTCGCGCCTGTGAAAGCGCATCGATGATCTTGCTCCACTCCTGTTCGGTTTCGTGCGCGCAGTTGATGCGCAACACGTTCATTCCGGCCTCGAGCAGCCGCACCATCCACTCGCGATCGGCCTCCTCCGCCGAAGGCGCAGTGACCATGACGTACACGTGTCTGTCCTCCGGACGCGACCCGAACAGATCGACCGTATGTCGATGCAGCAGGTCTTGCGCGGAAGCCCAAGGAATTGCCGCGCGACAGCGCTCGCCGAGTCGCTCGAGCTCACCCTCTGCTGCTTGTCCATGAACCGCGAGCGATTCGTGAGCACGCGCGGACACTTGCAACAGACCACCGATGACGCAGCTTTCCGAGCGACCGAGCGACGAAAATCCGCGCTGAGCGAGCTGCGCCTGCAGGTCGCGTAGATCGCGCTGACGCAGCGCCACGTAGTGAACCAAGTTCCTGGCGCTGTCCCGGTGCGTGGCCGGAACCGCCTCGATGGCCACGCTCATTTCCGATTCGAGCTCGAGCAAGCCGCGCTCCAGGTCGACGAGCTCCGCGGCGATCTGGTCTAGCCGCCAATCGGCGTTGCTGGTTTCAGTGGTCTCGGGCAGCTGGCTGGTCATGTCGGGCATCCTCGCGAAAAGCCCACCGGCATATCGCCGGGAGACGACTTTGGCGTTTCGATCGCGTGACAGCGTGGGAACGGCAGCGCGCGACAACAGCGCGCGCCGTGAGCTGCGCTGCTGGATCGCGGGCGCCCATCCTCCCGGCTCGAGCCCGAATCGTCGCGGGAAAGTCTCGGGTATGTAACACTGCGCGCCGGCATGAGCAGGCACAGTCCGGGACGCGACATGGCTTTTCGCATCGGCGCCGACGCGCCTCGAATCGGCGCGCTGGTGTTCAGCGCCCTGCTACTCGTGGCCTTCTTCTCCGTGCCCTACTTGCCGATGGTCGATCTGCCGCAGCACGCGGCACAAATCAGCATTTGGCTGCATTTGAACGATCCCAAGTGGTCGGAGTTTCAGCTGTTCGAGCTGAACTTGCGCACGCCGTACCTGGGCGCGTACGCGTTGGCGCGTGGGCTCGCTGGTTGGGTCGGCGTATTGCCCGCGCTGAAGCTCGTGGTTTGGGCGTCGATCGTCGGCCATTGGGCGGCTTTCGATTGGCTGGTGCGTTCGCTCGGGTACTCGCGCTGCCTCGGCTTGCTCGGTTTGCCCCTGGCTATGGGCTACGGCTTCTATTTCGGCTTCATCAGCTTCATCGGCGCGCTGCCGTTCGGGCTGGCTGCGACCTGTCTGGCGCTGCGTCACCGCGATCGACCGTCACTCGCGAGCGGGCTTTGGCTCGGCGGCGCGCTGTGCGCGACCCTCGCTACGCACGGTTTTGCGCTCGGGCTGACGGTGGTGCTGGTCGCGCCATTGTTGTTGCGCGGCCGTGGCTCACTGATTGCTCGCGGCCTGCCGCTGCTCGCGCCAGCGCTGTTGATGATGGTTTGGCTCATGCCGGGCAACTCGGCGAAGAGCATCGGGCTGACCATCTGGGACCCCAGGTTTTGGGAGCTGGGGCAGGTGCCCGGACTGCTGCTCGCGTCGTCCGGCGTGGACCGCGCCGCGAGCGCGCTCGGCGTGATCTTCCTGGGCATTGTGCTGCTTTCGCTCGGGCGGCCGAGCCGCGAGCCCGAGCGCCTCATCCCGCTCACGCTCATGCTGCTCGGCTATTGCTTGTTCCCGCTCAGCTTGGGCGGATTCACGCCGCTCCATCCCCGCTTCGCGGCCTTCCTCGTGCCAACGCTGCTGCTCGCCTTTCAGCCGCGCAGCAGCCCGCGTTCCCGCTATTTCGACAGCCTCGTGCCACTGGCGACCGCCGTTTGGTTTTGTCTGTTCGCGATCCGCCTGCAGCGCTTTGCGCGCGAGACGCAGCCGATCTCGAACTTCATCGCGGGCATGCCGGCGGGGTTGCGGATTCGCCCGTTGGTCTTCGATCGCGGCAGCGAGGCTTTTCCGGGCCTACCGGCCATGCTGCACCTGTCGGCGTACTACGTGCCGGAGAAGGGCGGCTACCAGGGCTATTCCTTCGCGATGTATCCGACCAGCGTGATTCGCTACCATCCGGAAGTCGTGCCGACCATGGATCGCGGGGCAGAATGGCACCCCGAGTGGTTCTCGGCCGGGTACGAGGCCGGCGGCTACCAATGTTTCTTGGTGCATAGTGCGCTCGATCGCTCGGTCGAACTGTTCGACAGCCAGCTCGAGCAATTGCGTTTGGTGTTTCATGAGCAGGACTGGTGGGCCTACGCTTGGCGCTGAAATGCGCGAGCAGCATCAGTTGGGAGTAGAAGCAGCGTGAACAATCGTTTGGCAGACGTCGCACCTGAGCTACGGCAAAAGACCGAGGCATTGCCCGAGGTCACGCTCGAAGATTTCAAGCGCTACTTCCCGCACACCCCGGCGGCTTTGTGCATCAAGGAGTGCGCGCGCTTGTCGGTGATGCGCCGCTACCCCTGCCCCGGCCCGGTGCTCGACGTCGGCTGTGGTGACGGCCTGTTTGCGCGCATCGCCTTCGACGACGTCGATGTCTGGGGCATCGATATCGACGCCGCAGAGGGGCGCTGGGCCGCAGCCAGCAAGGCCTACACCCAAGTGATCCTCGGCGACGTCACGCACGTGACCCTGCCAGAGAATTTCTTTGCCACCTGCGTCGCCAATTGCTCGCTCGAACACGTGCCGCGCATCGATCTCGCGCTGAAGAACATTTTACGCTCACTGCGGCCGGGCGGACTCGCGTATCTGTTCGTCCCCAGCGCCGGCTGGGCGAGCCATATGACGAGCGCGCGGGTGTTGACCGAGCTCGGCGCGCCCGCGCTCGGCACCCGCATCGAGAGCTCCATCGATCACTTGTTCAGGCATCATCATTTGTACGACGAGTCGGGTTGGCGTCGCGTGGTGGAACAATCCGGGCTGGAAATCGTGACCATCGAGCCCGCGCTCTCCACCGCGACCACGGTGGCGTTCGAAGCGTTCCTATTGCCCTCTTTGGCCGGCCTGTTGAACAAGCGCCTCACCACGCGCTGGACCAATTTTCCCAACGCGCGCAAATGGTTCGCGCGCCCAGTCTACGAGCTGATTCGCTCGATCATGGCACGCGCTGATTCCTCGCCAACGGCGGAATTCTTGGTCGTCGCTCGGCGCCCGGAGCAGTGATGAGCGAAGCGGTCGACTATTTTTCGAATCATCGCTTCAAGCTGCGTTTTCCGTGGCGTTTGTACCACCAGCCGATCGTGCGCGAACTGTCGAGCGCGCTCGCCGCTTCGGTCGGCAGCGAGGTGCTCAATCTCGGCTCGGGGCCGTTCTTCGAACTATCCGCGCTTCCCAAGCTGGGTAAGCGTTTCACGCTGTGTGACATCGATCCGCGTGCGCTTACCGTCGCCCGCGAGATCCACGGCGCTGAATTGGCCGGCACGGACGTGCTGACCCCCGGAGCGCCGCTGCCGTATCCCGATGCGCGCTTCGACGCCGTGGTATCGATGGACGTCGTCGAGCACTTGGTCGAGCCATTGCCGTGGCTTTCGGACGCGCTGCGCGTGCTCAAGCCGGGTGGCCTGCTGTTCTTGACCACGCCGAACTATGCCTCGCGCTCGCTGCGCGTGCTCGAGAACACCGCGCTCGAAGCCATCGCCCGCACGCAGGGCTTCAGCCGCAAGCAGCTGCACCCGAGCAAACTGGAATCCCAGAGCCTGCTTTCACTGCTTTCTCGCGCCGGCGCAAAGAACGCGGTGAGCAAAGAAATCGCGTTTGGCTGGGTGCTGGCTGCTTACGCCTGGCGTTGACGTGGGGAGCTCTTCCATCGGTGGCCAGAGGTGGCGCCGAATTTTCGCGCGAAGTGCGCCTTTGGAACTCGAAAATATCGTTCGAATTCGAACGATATTTTTCGTGAATCGACCCTACCGTTCGACCGTGAGCGTGACTGACTCTCGACTTTAGCTTCAACTTCGGTCTAGGGCCAGCCTAGTTTCCCGGATGATTTCGAGCACTTGGCTGCCAACGACCGGCATTGGTCTCAAAACGGCTTGATGGGCTGAAGCTTGGCCTTTTCTGCCGGAAGCCGCGTCACCGTCGCGCAATCGAAATACGAATAACTCTGGTGGGTTACACCTACGGTCAGTGTCTTCTTCACCAGTGTCACGCCGTAAGTGACGGGCCCCGAGGCCCGTTCGCAACCAGGATCGTCCGGGCGACAGCTCCTCTTGAGGGCGATCGGTGCAGCGCTCTGAGTCGTCTGCTCGACGTGCACGTCCGAGTTGGTGCCCGTCATGGCTTCGGCCAAGACGCGCCCAGCCGGAGCCTGAAACGGCAGCGCCAGTAGCGCAGCAACGGTGGGAGCCACGTCGACATTCCCGCTCGGTGAATGATTCTCGAAGCCTACTTTGAAGTGCGGGCCTTTGGCGATCAGCACGTTGTGAACGTCGCGCGGGCTGAACGAGCCGTGCATGCCGCGGTAGCGCTGGGCGCTCGCGTACTCCGTGCCCGGCGTGGACGCATTGCTCGCCGTGACCGCCTCGGCGTCCCAGCTGAAGCTGACGATGACGTCTGGCGTGGGTGGGGAATCTTGGGCACCTTCGGCATTGACTGCAGACAGCGGCAAGGTGCCCGGAAGCGCACCGTAGCTCGTGCGCACGAAGATGGGCCCATAGGCAATCCGCTCTTGCAGCGCGCGCACCAACGACGCAACGGTCGCCGCCGAGTGATCGAGCACGTAGAAGTACTCGGAGCCACCGTTGGCCGCGATCACGATCGAGTCGCTCGGAGCGTGCTCGGGTACGCGAAAGGCGGGGGTCGAGTATTGCTGCGTGGGCGGCTGTTTCTTGCCCGTGGGCGTAACGGCTGGCGCGGCCGCGCAAATCCCGGTGCGGTCGATGCGCGTCGGATAAACGAGCGAGTTGTCTTTGCGGATGCCGGTCAAGACCGGGTCGAACAGGCAGCCACCGCCGTCGTAAACGTGCTTGAAGCCCGCGCGCGCAAGCACATCCGCACTGCGAATTTCACCGGAGACGACGTAACCCTGCGGGTCGATTCCGCCCACTTCACCGTGGCCGTCGGCCTCGCCCTTCAAGGCGCGCAACGGAAAAATTGCCGGATCGCCCGCGACCGTGCTGTGACCGTGATCGGAAACTACGATCAGATCGGTCGTGTCACGTAGACCGAGTGCCTCGAGCCTGCGTTGCAGCTGACCGAGCAGCGCGTCTTGGTTGCGCAAGGCATCTTGGTAATTCGCTGTGCCGGGACCAAACTGGTGCTCGGTGGAGTCCGGGTTGCGCAGCCACACGATCGACAGATCAGGCTCGAATTTGGGCAGTACGTAGTCGAGGAAGACGCGCATCAAGTAGCCATTGGCGGCATTGTGGGCCGAGCCCGCGCTGGCGCGGGGGTCGGGGGTCGCGCCGTCCGCAAGCCGGATCTGCCGCTCGGCGAGCGCCGCCGTGGGTTTGCCGTTGCCCTCGGCCAACGTCAGCGATCGGCCCTCGGGATCCCGGTAGTGCGCGCTGTTCACGGGCAACGCAAAGTTCGCCGCCTGTAGCTGCTGCGCAAAGCCGAAAGGGAGCGCGATGTTCTCGTCCAGCACCACGCTCAGCGCGTCGTCTGGGTGCACGTCTTGGATGAATGCCGGCCCGATCTTGCCGATGGCCGCGGTGCGCAACCCCGCCTGGTGCGCTGCCTCGAACAAGGTCTCGACCGCGAAGATGCCGCGCGCGCCGCGCGCACGGTAAAAGCCATCGAGCGCCTGCAAAACGCCGTGATCCTCGGTAAACACCGGTTGAGAAAAGTCGAGCGCTTTGCCCTCTGCGTTTTGTCCGACGGGGCCGGGTTGGTACTCCGTATTGCCGTAGAAGCCGTGCTGCGCGGGATAGGCGCCGGTCGCCAGCGCGGCCGCGTTCATCATCGTGAAGGTCGGATAAACCGAGTGATGATCGCTGAAGTTCACGCCGTCGTGATCGCGCAGCCGGGCCAAGTGCGGGGTCACTTGCTCGCTGATCGAGTCAGGGCGCAAACCGTCCCAAACGCACACGATCACCTTGGGCTTGGGCGGTTTTGGCTTCGCGGCTGGCGCAGCCGCGGCGCTTACCGCGGCTGGCGGCTTCGGTGTAGGGACGGGCGCGACCACATCCGTCCCGGAAGGCGCGGGGGCACACGCGCAGATCGCCGCGCCCGCGAAAATCAGCAGCGCACCGAGCGACGAATGGGTTCGAGGAGGCATCCGCCGAACAGTACCAAACTCCGAAACTAGGCCAATGTGACAGACGCGTGGCGCGTTCGCCCGCGCACATGCCGGGATTTTCGGTAAGATGACGCACACGTCGCAATGAAGAAGCAAGAGGCGGTTCACCAGGCCTTGCAGGCCGCGCTCGACTCCTGGAACTGGCGCCCGCCGGCTTCACACATCGTGGGACATCCGTCCGAAACGATCGACGAGCCGGGCCTGCGCACCGAGCTGTCGACCACCGTGTTCAGCGGCGAGGCCAAAGAGTGGCTGCGTTATTTGAGCCTACCGGCGAGCGCTCGCTACGAGCCTGACCTGCGGGTGCGCGTGCACTTTCAGGCTGATTTCAAGATGGTCGCGTTCGAAGCCGAGAACGACGAATCACGCTGGCTTTCGGACTTGCTCGCGCTCGGCCTGCGCCGCGCGCGCAAGCGGCTGGAAGACAAGCCCAAGGTCCTACAGGTGTTCGAAGATCTGTTGTTCGGCAACGCGCGGCGCGGCGATCGCACGGTGACGGTACGCCTCAGCCCCGACGTACCGAGCGACGGCACGCGCGAGGTGCCGCGTGACGGCATGACCGGCCACGGCGAGACGCGCATCGTGCTGCACTCACGGCTCGCGCGCTACGTGCACGAGGCGCTGCTCGCGAAGGCGCGCAGCCACGATGAAGTGCTCGGCCTGTGCTGGCCATTGGTGTCACGCTTCGTTTCGCAGCTCGCCTACCCTGAGTCCCCGCGCGATCGCTTCGTCGAGAAGATCGACGTATTTTCACGGATTACCTTCGTTTCGATCAACGTGCTCTACGAGGCGCGCAAGTCGGGGCACCTGATCCCTTCGACCATGGGTTGCATTTTCGAAGACATGGTGAGCGAATCGAGCGGCATTCCGCGGCCAGAACTGATGGACCGCCATCCGTATTTTCGGATGCTGAACAAGCTCGGCTTCTTGCTGCGCGGGCACGGCTTCGGCGGTGACGCCGCGGAAGTGCGCGTGGCCGCCTGCGAATACCTCGACACCATCTACCTGCGTCTTAGCTTGGCCGGCGCCATGCCCGAGGTGGCGCCCGCCATGGCACCGATGGACTTCGAACGCGTCGGCCGCAAAGTCCGCACCGCCGCTCCGCAGATCGGCTCGCACGGCGTGGTCGACGCGGAAGATCTGGAAGCCTGGAAGATGGTCGCCGACCCATTCAGCGATCTGGGCTTCACGCTGCTTCGCCAGCTGGGCATGGGTGAATTCGGGCGTGTGTACGAGGCGCTGAACGACAATAGTCCCAACTATCCGGGGCGCGTGGCACTCAAAGTCGACCGCATCGTTGGCAAGAAGAAGAACGCGATTCTCGAGGCGGAAGCGGCGATGGACGTGGGACGCGCGCTCGCGCGGGCTCCGCACCTGATGCGCCTATACGACACCGGCAAACTCAAGGGCCAGCGCTACACCTACCACGTGCTTCAGCTGATCAACGGGGACACGCTCGACAACCTGGTCGGCGTCACGGGCACCGAGCACGCCAGCGTCAGTCGCCCTCCGAGCGCACGCGCTTCGGACCTCGAAGCGCAAGCTGAGTTCAACCGCGCCGTCAGTCTGCGCAGCGGTGAATTGTGGCGTCGGCAGCGCATGGCTCTGCCATTCACCCACGCCCTCTCACCGGCCATGGTCATGGATCTGCTCACTAGCGTACTTTTGTGGATGGAAGCCGTGCATGACATTGGCTACGCAATCAATGATTTGAAGAACGGCAACCTGATGATGAGTCGCCGCGGACAACTCAAAGGCATCGATCTCGACTCTTACGCGCCCGTCCATTCGCCCAAGGACAAAGTGACTGATTTCATGTTCTTGGCAGTGTCGGTGATCTTGCTCCTGTTCAGCGCCCCAGTCGCCAACCGCGGCCGCAACGTCCCCTGGGAAGGACTAATCGAGAGCGAGGTAAAGCTGCGCGCGGGCCTTTCCGAGGCGTGGCCGTTCGGCAACGTCGAATTACAAAGCGACGGTCGAGTGACTCGCGAAGAGCTGACCAGCGTCCTCGTCGACCTCGTTCATCGCAGCCGTCATCTGATCTACACCAAGCGCCCCGAGCAGTTCGCAGAAGACATCGCGCGCATGGTCAGCGTGAAGCACCGATTGCTCAACGAAGAACTCGTGATCGACTAGCGCCATCGACGGCAGCTGGACGTGTCGGAACGACTCCCAGAAGCCCGCCAAGATCGCCAAGCGCAAGGCGCGCGCTCTACGGCTTCCCAGAAGAGTTCGCCAGAAGATTTTTGGGGGTTGCTCAACACGACGATCGGAGTCTTGGTTGCGGAGTGGTCCCCTCCAGAGGGGTCAGTGTCTCTCACGCAAACGCCGCTCTCGTCGTGGAAGCCCCGACACGCGACGACGAACGCGAACCCCCAAATATCATCGCGTTCTCCGGTGTGATGCCGTGATACTTGGCGATCTTGGGTCTTGGCGATCTTGGCAATCTTGGCGATCTTGGCGACCTCTCGAATCCTTCAATCGCCTCGCCTAGCGCCAACCAAGCGATCGTGCGACGACCCCGCCGCTCCGGCCGCGACACGCCGGGCACAGCGCGCACCCGAGAGGTGCGATGCTGGACTAGGAACGCCCCTCACTCATGCACTCTACAGGAACCAGCCGATTTTGAAGTTGAAGGTCGGCAGTGGCGTGCGACCGAGGGTGTTCAGGGTATCGCGCACCTTCGCGTCGTTCGGGTTGATGTAGGTGGTTCGGATTTGGTCTTCGAGCTGTGGCGGGATGCCTGCGGTGGTGGTGTTGAAGTGGACTTCGCTGGGCGCGATCGGAATTTGCGCGCCGATGTCGATGCCGACCGCGAAGCCCACGTCGAAGATTTTCAGGAAGCCAATTTGCGGTGTCAGCACGAGCGTGCGCACGGTCGCGTCGCTGGTCACGTCGACCGTGCCCGACAGCCCTTGCTGAATGCTGGCCAGGTTGAAGCGGTTGACGAGCACGCCGTCGATTTGCGCGTAGCCCACGCCGGCGCCCAAGAAGAACGAGCCTCCGAATGGGTAGATGTGCCCGTAGGCGTCGTACTCTTGGTATTTTTGCGCGGCTTCGCCGTAGTATTTGATTTTGACGGTCGGGATCAGGCCGACATTCACGCCCGCGCCGAAGAAGCGCGTGAGCTTCAGTTGCGCGCCGAGGTTCACGACCTCGGGTAGACCAGTTCCGACCAGGACGCCGATCCGAAACGGACCGAGTAACCCTCCGGAGTTATCGTCGTCTTGGGCGGGGGCGGGTGCGACGGGCTCTGGGGCTGGCTTCTGTGCACTAGTCGCGGCCGCGGCAGGCGCCGCGCTGCGCGGCGGCGATTTTGGTGGAGGCTTAGCAGCTGCAGCGCCTGGGACCGGCGCGAAGGCGGCGCTGCTCTCCGGTGACGCCTTCGGTGCAGCGGCGGGGGGCGACGCGGGCGCAGGTTCGGGCGTGGGCGTGGGCGCCGGCGGGGGCTCGGTGCTGGGCGGCGCTTGACTGGGTGGCCCCGGTTCGCTCGGTGCGGGCGCAGGAGGATCCGGCGCCGGCGGGCCGCTGGGCGGCTCGGCGGGAGCGAGCGGCGTATCCGGGAGATCTGCCACAGTCTGCGCGAGCACCGGTGTGGCGCTCGCGACGAGCAGCAGGCCGGCGGCGAGGGACGTACTGAGTCTGCGGG
>Ga0134124_10002234_pt1 | contig 15652 bp, 9 predicted proteins | sample KB304_FD_96880 | JGI IMG/M metagenome (GOLD analysis project Ga0134124, IMG submission 96880) | Terrestrial soil microbial communities without Nitrogen fertilizer from Kellogg Biological Station, Michigan, USA - KB3-0-4 | ecosystem: Environmental > Terrestrial > Soil > Unclassified ... | reverse complement strand
CCTCCCGTCGGCACACTCCCCCGCCGTATTACCCTGTTCGGAATTTCCTATCTCCCCCCGTTCCACCTGGAAGCGCTGCGGCTGCTTTCGGCCTATTGCGAGGTCACCTGCTATCTGCTCAATCCCTGCGGAGAGTACTGGGGAACGATCATTTCCGAGAAGAGCAAATCCCGGTTGGCGCTGCGGTCGGTCCTTCCCGCGGAAGCGGAAGAGTATTACGAAACCGGCAATCCGCTCCTTTCGTCACTCGGCACCCTGGGCCAGGAATTTTTCGAGACCCTGCTGGAGTACGGGTTCGAAGCAGAAGAGCTGGACAGTGTGCCGGAAATGGCGCTCCGACCCGGTGCCCCCACCGCCGGGACCCTTTTGTCCGCCATCCAGCACGATATCCTCACCCTTCACAACCGCCCCGCAGACGGCATTAAGAGTGCCGTATCCCCGGATGACTTTTCAGTCCGGATCCACTCATGTCACGGTCCGCTGCGCGAGATGGAGATCCTGTACGACAACCTCCTGGCACAGTTCGACGAACTCTCCGATCTGGAGCCGCGCCAGATCGTGGTGATGATCCCGGATATTGAAACCTACGCACCCTATATCAGCTCCGTTTTCGGCAGCCGTTCAACCGGCCGGCCGCCGCTCCCCTTCACCATTGCCGACCGGAGCGTCCGCCGGGAAAGCCTTTTTGTCGATGCGTTCCTGAAGGTTCTGGGCACGGCGCCCGGCCGGTTTGCCCTCCATGAAATGCTCGATCTCCTGGAAACTCCCGCCGTTATGAGCCGCTTTGATCTCGACGACGATGAACTCATGGACATCAGGAACTGGCTTACCGGTTGCAACGTACGCTGGGGGCTCGACGCCGGTCATCGTGCAGATCTCGGGTTTCCCCGATACACCGAGTTCAGCTGGCAGGCCGGGCTGGACCGACTGTTTCTCGGCTACGCGATGGCGCCGGACGATTCCGCAACATTTGACGGTATCCTCCCCTACCCCGCCTGCTCGGGGCGCCAGGCGGAGGCGCTGGGCAAACTTGCCGAATTCATCGCCATTGTCCGGGAGAACAGTTCCCGCTTCAGCGCACATCATACCCTGTCCGAATGGGCGGATATCTTCACCGCAACCGTTGCCCGGATGCTGGAGCCTGACGAAAGTGATCCCTCCGGTCCCCTCGCTGTTGCCAAAGCGCTCAATTCACTCCGCGAGGCCTCGACAATCCATGGTTTTACCCAGCCGATAACGCTCGACGCCGTGCGAGATCACCTGACCGAGCTTCTGACAAAAAGTGGCGGCGGCTACGGCTTCATGGGGGGCTCGATTACTTTTTGCGCAATGCTGCCTATGCGGAGCATTCCGATGCGGGTTATCTGGCTGGCCGGCATGAATGACGGGCAGTTTCCGCGCACCGAGAGGCCGCCAGGATTCAGCCTGATGAACGGCGCCAGAAGGCGCGGCGACCGTTCGTTGCGGGATGAGGACCGCTACCTGTTCCTGGAAGCGTTCATGGCGGCGGAAGAGCGCTTCTGCATCAGCTACAACGGCCGGAACGATCGCGACAACAGCAGCATGCCGCCGTCCGTTCTCGTCGCCGAACTGAGCGACTATATTGCAAACGGTTTCGCAGGACCGGATGGCGTAACGCCGGCGTCGGTTCTTACCACGCACCGCCTCCAGGGGTTCAGTCCCAGCTACTTTGACGGTCACGACCCGGTACACCTGTTCAGCTACGATCGGGAGAGCTGCCAGGCGCTTGAGGCCAGGCGCCTGTCGGGGCGCTCCCACCTTGAGTTTATCAGGGAGCCGCTGCCGCCTGGCGACGCAGCAGTTCTGGAGATTGATCTTCCGCAGTTGCGGCGCTTCCTGGCATACCCTGCCGCCACCTTCCTTGAGAGACGCCTGCGTGTAAGACCATTCAACCCGGCTGAAGAGGCCGATGACACGGAACCGTTTTCGCTGGACCCGCTTGCGCGCTACTCCCTTTCACAGGAGCTTGTCAGCCGGCTTTTGCAGGGAGCAGGGTACGACGAGTGCCTGGCGGCGGCAAGATCACGCGGAGTCCTGCCACCGCTGGCAGCCGGCAAGGCGGCTTTTGATGCCGTCTGGGAGAAGAGCCGCCGGTTTGCCTCAGCGCTCGAACCGCAGCTCGGGGCAAAGCTGGAGCCGCTTGCCTTTACGTTTGCCCGCGACAGGGTGCAACTGCATGCCGTTCTCGAAAACTGCCAGGGGGGCACCCATACCCGCTGGCGCTGTGCACGCCTGAAGGGGAAGGATCGGCTAGCCATCTGGCTCGATCACCTGCTGCTCAACGTCGCCGGGACGGAAGGCTACCCGCGGCAGAGCAGGATGATCGCATCCGACACGATTCTGGAGTTGCCGCCTGTTGACAACGCGGCTGAAATTCTGTCCGGTCTGCTCGACCTGTATTGCGAAGGGATGACGCGGCCGCTCCGGTTTTTTCCGGAAACGTCATGGACCTTTTTGAAGTTGGGGCAGCACAAGGCGGAAACCTGCTGGCGGGGAGATCAGTGGAGAGGAATCCCCGGAGAACGTGATAATCAGGCGGTAGCGCTCTGTTTTGGCGGCGAGGAGCCGTGGGGAGAAGAGTTCAGCGCGCTGGCGGCACGGATATACGGGCCGCTTATTGAAGCCATAAAGTAATATCCTGAACCGTGACGTCTCCGTGCCTCCACTTGCCCGGAACGCCTAACGCTTCAGAATATAGTGATTAATTGACCGGGAAGCGGAGGCCTCTGGCAATGCAGGTTTGTTCCGGCACAAGCGACGGGCTGCTCCGGCATTCCGCGCATTCCGGCACTCCACCGTCACGGATTCAGGTAATATGCCATTTCCTGTCTATTTGCGCACCCGGCCATTCCGGTCCAGTCTGTTGCCGACCTCGACCACACCGGACCTGTAATCGCCAAGGTGCAGGAGCGGCCGATTCTTCGGAGACAGAGAGAGGACATGGTTTATCAGTGCCCACCTGTCCCTTTCAACCGAAAGCACGTCAAGATACGAAGGCATGTTGGAGCCATTGAAACCGCCGAACAGGGTGCGGTACAGGTCTTCCGGGCTATGGCCGTTTTTGAATGTCCATTTGTACGTCAGGTCCGTAACCGGGACCGGATTGCCGCCCCTGTCGACCAGCGCCGGCACGGGCTGTTTATTTGCGGCCCCGTCCAGTCCATGGCAATGGGCGCACTTCACCTTCTCGAACAATTCCCTCCCGCGCGCTGTCAGGGCCTCGTAATCGGCCGGTTTTTGCGGAATGGTGAATTTTTCGGGGATCTTCCCCTCCTTTTGAGACCGGACGAATCGCTCGGAAAAGATGACCAGATAGCCGCCGAGATCTTTAATCTCCTGCGAGGTCAGGAACTGGGCCCAGGCCGGCATGACCGTGTTTGCCACGCCGTTGCGTATGGTGTGCTCGATATCGCTTATGGCGGGCAATTCCCCCGCCCTGGTCGAACGGAACTTGTAGGCCCCCCTGGTAAAATCATTCGGCCTGGTCTCGAAGCTCGCCGCAAGAAACCCCTTGCCGTCACCGGCCACGCCATGGCATGGCGCACACTGCTTCTTGTAGAGACCCTCCCCCCGCCTGACCGACTCGACATCTGGAAGCCCGTCCGGAATGCGCGGCGAGGACTGGTGCGGCGCAAACTTTACCTGCTTGGCCTGGCCCGGCCTGGTCCGCCACTTATCCATGTTGTCAACGAGATAGATGCCTCTCAGGGAAGCGGATAACCGGTTTTTAGCCCACCCTCCAAGGGAAGCGAAGCCGGGACCGTACATGTCGTACATCTGGAAGAACTGGTACACTTTCGCATCGGTGAGCAGCATGCCCAGTTCATGGTAATAACGTTCGAAGGAGTACTCAAAACCCAGCCCCTGGCCGGCGGTCAGGTAGACCCGCTCCCGGATGGGATCGATTACCGCCTCCTGATGGAAAAGGTAGCGATAATGGGGACTGTTGGCCCCGCCGATGTATTCCAGGAAATCCGCCCACGGCTTGGGCGAGGCGGGGTCGATCTCCGCAAGCCGGTCCTTGATGTTGATCCCGTACACTCCGCCATGCTTTTCGAAGAAGTCGGGAAAATCCGTGTCCATCCACTTGTGTTCACCGGTAACGTGGCCGATGGTGGCGCCGAAGCCGGCCAGGGTGTGCGTTTCCCAGCGCGAACCGGGCGCCCAGTGGAAGATGATGCCGCCGGTCGGCCCTTTCCACTCGGTCCCCCCGTACGCCTCAACCTGGTGCTCGGCCACCTTGTTGTCCACGCACCAGAAAACGAAATCGAGCCAGCGCTCGTCGCCCGGAACGAGGGTCAATTCCGTGGTGCTCAGGTCATGATCCCGATTGAAGCTTGTACGGACCCCCTTGGAGCGTTGCGCCCATTCCCCGTCACTCCAGGCGAAGCCGCTGATATGGTGGTAGCGATCTTCCCCGGACTGCTTGCCCAGAAGGAACGCGACGGCCCCGCATACCAGCAGGACCAGGATATTGAGCACGCTCGGCTTCATACAAAGGTCTCTCCTTTCGCTACACAACTCTAGGGTTTGACAGCCCCATCAATTATCTCGCGAATTTTATCCATGATAGTCAACGGGTCGATAGGTTTTTCAAAATAGCTGTTGCAGCCTGAGGCGATAATCTTTTCCCGGTCGCCGCACATGGCATGTGACGTTATGGCGATGATGGGGACACTCCTGAAGATTTCGGATTGCCTGATGCGCCGTGTCACCTCAAACCCATCGATCCCCGGAAGATTGATATCCACAACGATAAAGGAAGGCCTCTCCTTGTGCGCCAGTTCAATTCCCGACTCCCCGGTCTCAGCCGAGATCACATCGTAACCGCCTCTTTTGAGCGCATACGTGATAAGCCGAAGATTGTCGAGGTTATCTTCGATTACAAGTGCAAGTTTCATGGTCCTCCCCCTGATACGGCTCTTCATTCCGCCATCATGGTGTGTGGTCATTTTCATTACCCTTGCAGTAAACGACAAGCACCGTCAGGTCATCAGGCGGTGGACCATCCAGGGCAGGCAAGGCTACCAGCCGGTCTACCATCTCCTGAGCGCTTACCGCGCCGCGGAGTTGGTCAGCCAATATCCGGCTGTTGAATTCCAGCTCCGGCCGGGCGTCGATCAATCCGTCACTGTACAGAACAAGGACATCTCCCCTCCCAAAGGTTAGCATTCCTTCCTGGAAGCATTCTTTGACCGGTATCCCCAGCGGAAGGCCGCGCGGCAGCAGTTCTTCGACCTTGCCGTCGCAGCGTCGTAAAAAAACGAAGCCATGTCCGCAATCGACATAGGTCAGGGTGCGGTCTGCCACGTTGAGTAGCGCATGGAAGATGGTTACGAAGCTGTCGGAATTATCCAGATCCAGCCGAAGCGCGCGTTCGGCCAACTGCAATGCCGCTGCCGGTCGATTCTGCTGGGTCACCGCATGAACGGCAGCCCTGACCGTTGCCATGAGCATGGCCGCCGCCATCCCGTTCCCCATGACATCGCCAAGGGTCACACTCAGTATTCCGGGAGCCATTTCCTGCCAGTCGTAGAAATCACCTCCCACCTGGTGGGCCGGCACACAGCGGGCGGCAATTTCAAATCCGGGAAGATCAGGTGTTGATCGGGGGAGAAGCTTGGCCTGCACCGCCGCTGCACATGTCAGTTCCGCCTGAAGTATACAGCGGCGCTCCTCGCTTTCGCGCAGCGCCTGGTCCGCGCGTTTTCTTGCGGAAATATCCCTCATGACGCCGATGTTTCCCGTTGGATTTCCATGTTCATCGAGAAGCTTGAGAGCAAAGATCTCGCCCGAAAATATCTCGCCGTTTTTCTTCCGCAATGCTACTTCTATGATCTTGCCCTGGACATACCCTTTCTGGTTATAGATCTCCCTCCCAGATAGATTATATCCGTCGTCTTCCGCATAGAGGAAGCGGGCATTTTTCCCTGTCACTTCGTCCAGTTCGTAACCGAAAACTTCACGCAGCGCCGGCTGATTGGCGTCAATGATCGTCCGTTCGAGGTCGGAGACGAAGATCACATCGCGCATGCTGGTGAAGAGATTCCTGAATCTTCTCTCGCTCTGTTCCAGTTGAAACCTGGCCTGTTCCAAAGCCCTGATCTTTTCCTCGATTTTCATCGTCACAATATGGGAATATTCGTTAAGGTACTGTTCTTCCTCCTCTAACAGGCCGGTATTGATCGACACCTCACGCGTCTTGCCCCGTTCCAGCACGGTGCTGATCTGCGCCCACAACTCCTCGGGCTCCTTGGGCTTGACAACAAAAGCGTCGGCACCCAGCGACATGGCGAGCTTTTCGTCCCTGCTGCCGGTATAGACCGAAGAATAGAAAATGAAGGGGATGCTGCGAAGCACCGGATCGATCTTGACCTTGCGCAGGAATTGAAAACCGTCCATCTTCGGCATGAGCGCATCGGAGATGATCAGGGCTGGTCCATGGATCGCGGCCATTGACAACCCTTCCTCGCCATCCACCGCCTCGATGACCTCCCACCCGTGTCGTTCCAGGAGATAGCGCAAGATCTTCCTGTCGGCTGCATTATCGTCGACTACCAGGCTTTTCATTATCGCTCCAAATTCAGTATGGGCAGATGCAGCACAAACCTGCTGCCACTGCCGTATTCACTGGTAAAGGTTATGTCCCCTTTGAGGGTCTCCATGGCAAGTTTCCGGGCCAGATAGAGTCCCAGGCCGGTACCGAGGACACCCGGCAGCCGCTTGGAATCCAGACGCACAAATGGTTCGAAGATCTTCGGCCGGTCCTCCTCCCTGATTCCGATGCCGGTGTCTTGCACGGAGATTTCAACCAAGCCGCTTCCAAGGCCCGGGCGGGGTTCATCCGGCGGCCCGCCTGCCACGCCGTCTTTAAGGTTAACCTCGATAGAAACGGTACCCTCTTCCGTATATTTTACCGCATTGCTCAACAGGTTGAGCACACATTGTAAAAGCCTGCGCCGATCGGTATGCATTTTCAAATAAACACTGCCGACCTGAAGCTCCAATCCCTTGTCTTCAATCTCTTTTTTCAGTGAGGTCGCCGCCTCGCTGATAAGATCATGGAGTTCGAATTCTTCCGGATTAATCTCAATCAGACCTGCCTCGATCTTCGACACATCGATGACGTCGTTGATGAGGGCGAGCAGGTGTTTTCCAGCCCTGAGAACGATAGCGAGATTCTCTTTCTGCTCATCATTCATGGGACCGACCCACTCATTGAGGAGGATACTGGAAAATCCGATGACAGAGTTGAGCGGGGTCCTGAGCTCATGGCTCATGGAGGCGATGAACATCGACTTGAGGCGGTCGATCTCCCGGAGTTTGCAATTGGCTTCTTCCAGTTCGCCAGTTCGTTCCTGAACCTTCTTTTCGAGAGTTATTGCATGCTGCAGCGTCTCTTCATAAAGACGCGCGTTTTCGATCAGAAGCGCTACCGGGGCCAGGATGGTTTCCAAAAGACGCAAGCTTCTTGGCGACGGTTTTTGGTCCGTTCCGGTAAATACACACAAAACACCGACGCACTTTCGCCTGCCGGTAACCAGTGGGAAGGCGGCATGGAAACGGATATTCGCCTCTTCGATCGACTTGCCGGCTGCAAATCGACGCACCGATTCCGGATCCTCCAGAATCAGCGGTTTGAGCTCTGTGAGACAGTTACCGTAAAGGCAATCCTTCATCAACAGCCGGTGAGAGGTGAGATCGTTAATGGTTGATTCGCACGCTCCCCGATGAGCTATCAGTCCAAGGGTATCGTCAGGCCCCAGAAGACATAGGCTTCCCTCTTCAAGAGCGACAATCCGCATACTTTCCTCGAGGACCCGGTTGAGAATATCCCTCAAATCGGCGATGTTCGTACAGGCGGTCACCACCCGGTTGATTGTCAGAAGTTCCTCGTTGTATCTGTGGATCTCCTCTTCGGCCTGCCTGTGCTCGGCTATTTCCAGCGACAGTTGAGCGGTCCGTTCCGCGACGCGTTCTTCCAGGAATTTGGTGAGCCTGTGCATTTCGATTAAGGTCTGCTGGTATACGTGGACCATATAGTAGAGGATATGGAGGAAAGCCGTCAGTCTCAGCAGGTGCCAGAACCAGTAACCGGCGAACCAGAGCTTGGCGATGCCGAACGTTATGCCGGTAATTCCGAACAGGAGAGAGAGGCTGGCGAACAGAAACAGGTCAAAGCCGCCAAAAGCCAGATAACGGTTGATAAAGCGAGGTGAAGCGGCAAGGAATAACAATCCTCCCAGAGCGGATAAGAGCTTGGCTATGAGGGTGTAACCTTCCGGAGATGTCATTGCCGGAAGGAACCGGGAAAATTCGATTGAAAACAGTCCGAAAATCAAAACGGTAATCGCTGTCACTACCGGCGCCAGATCGGCTGTACGTGAACGGGCGAAGCGGTCCGGCAGCCACACCAGCGCAAACAGGAAGCCGCCGACAATGGTTGCAGTGCAACGCAGCCAAACGAACGGGCCCTCCGGCGGGACCATGGCATGAAGGCCGTCGAGAATCCCCGTGGCGAGCAGACCGCATGCCAGCCAGACATGGCTGGCCAGGGTCATGTCATGCTTGCGCATGAAGAGCAGGAGCGTGGCAAGTGACAAGGCGGCAAAACTTCCAAATGCCTCCATCGCCGAATGCAGCAGATGATGAGACATATTCCATTCCGGCAGGAGGAAATTGGTGATGGTAATTCCGATGGCCGGAATAATCACTCCCAGGAGGAACATGCCGAACATGCCGAAAGTTTTGCGTTCTTTGATGTTTAATTTGCTCTGCATTCGGAGTACCCCGTTGTTTCCATCGGGCTTTATGCGTTATTTGCCGAATATAATTATTTAGAATGATATCAAAGAAAAGGTGTTATTCAATCAACTGTAAAAGCCTCTCCTCCCAGCCCTTTTCCTGTGAGGGAAAGAAGCAAAAAAGCCCCACATACTGATGTACATGGGGCTTCCGTTCGGCTGATTGTATGTACCTACTAGCCTAGCTTGATCAAGACGGCCCCACCCATGATGAACAGGGCCGAAAACAGCCGGATTCTGCCAAAGGACTCCCTGAGAAAGATGATGCCGATCAGGACGCCGAAGACGATGCTAACCTGCCTGACCGGCACGGCATAGCTTACCGGCGACAGGTTCAGGCCGTAGCGGAAGGTCAGAAAGGATGCCATCATGATCGGGCCGCTGCAGAGGATCAGGGGCCAGTGTTCGCGCAACTCCTCCCCGATCAGGGGGCGGTACTTGGCGCGGAGTATGTTGAAGGACATCAGGAAGAACATGATCATGACGAGCAGATAGGTGAAGTAGAGCGGTGAATAGTTCCTGACGCCGCTCTTCTCGGCGACTGAACCAATCGAGTAGATGAAACCCGCCGCCAGGGCGGCCCGCACCGACTGAGACCGCAGATTGCGGAACGGGCGCACCAGTTCGCCCAGGGAAAGGCGCTGCATCTGGATAGAGTAGGTGCCGAACACCACCAGAAGGATGCCGCAGACACCCGGTAGAGAGAGACGCTCCCCCAGCAGGGCCATCCCCCAGATCGGAACATAGATCATCGAGGTCTGGCAGAGCGGATAGACCACTGACAGGTCGCCACCGCGGTAGGCCCGGCCGTTCAAGAGGTGATACAGCACGAAACAGACCGCACCGAGAGAGACCATCAGCATGGTATGCGCATCGGGGTGCCGGAACGGCTCCGGCAAAAAAGGAATGGTGAGAGTGAAGAGCCCCCCCGAGGCGACGAACATCCACCAGATGAAGACCGTCTTGTGGCGGCTCCGCTTTACCAGCAGATTCCAGAGGGCATGCATGATGGCGGAAATGATGATCAGGGTAAAGGCGAGAGGAGACATGGGGGCATTATAGCCGAGGATGGTCGGAAAGTCCCGGCAAGTTTTTTGTCCGGCGCTCCGCCGGAACAAATAAAGCCCCGCATGCACAGGCACGCGGGGCTTCCGATCCAGGTAATATGTAACCTACTACAGGCCGAGCTGTTTGAAGAAGTCGGTCCCCTTGTCGTCAACAAGGATGAAGGCCGGGAAGTTCTCCACCTCGATCTTCCAGACCGCTTCCATCCCCAACTCTGGGAAGTCGATGCATTCGACCTTCTTGATGTTCTCCTCGGCCAGGACTGCGGCCGGGCCGCCGATCGAACCCAGGTAGAAGCCGCCGTATTTCTTGCAGGCGTCCGTCACCTGCTGGCTCCGGTTCCCCTTGGCGATCATGATCAATGAGCCCCCCTTGGACTGGAGTTCATCTACGTACGAATCCATCCGGCCGGCGGTTGTGGGACCGAAGGAGCCTGATGCCTTGCCCGGCGGGGTCTTGGCCGGACCGGCGTAGTAGATCGGATGATTGAGCAGGTATTCCGGCAGCGGCTTGCCTGCGTCCATGATCTCCTTGAATTTGGCGTGGGCAATGTCGCGGCCGACCACGATGGTGCCGGTTAGGAGCAGCGGTGTCGAAACCGGATGCTTGGAGAGTTCGGCCAGAATTTCCTTCATAGGCCTGTTCAGGTCGATCTTGACGCCATGCTCATGCTTGCCGCGATACTGTTCGGGGATCAGACGCCCCGGATTGCGGTCCATCTCCTCGACAAACAGGCCATGCTTGGTGATCTTGGCCTTGATGTTGCGGTCGGCGGAACATGATACGGCCATGCCGACCGGGCAGGAAGCGCCGTGGCGAGGCAGGCGGATGACCCGCACGTCGTGAGCGAAATATTTGCCGCCGAACTGGGCGCCGATACCGAGCTTCTGGGCGGCTTCCAGCAGTCTGTCCTCCAGATCGATATCGCGGAAGGCCTGGCCATGTTCGTTGCCCTTGGTCGGCAGTCCGTCCAACTCCTTGGCGGTAGCCAGCTTGACCGTCTTCATGCAGGCATCGGCGGAAGTGCCGCCGATAACAAAGGCGATGTGATAGGGGGGGCAGGCGGCCGTGCCGAGATACTTCATCTTTTCGACCAGGTATTTGAACAGTTTGTCCGGCGTCAGCAGCGCCTTGGTTTCCTGGTACAGCATGGTCTTGTTGGCGGAACCGCCCCCCTTGGCCATGAAAAGGAACTTGTAGTAATCGCCGTCGGTGGCCAGGATATCGATCTGGGCCGGCAGGTTGGTGCCGGTGTTGATCTCTTCGTACATATCGAGCGCCACGGTCTGCGAGTAGCGCAGGTTTTCTTCCGTATAGGTCTTGTAGATCCCCTTGGCAAGCCACTCCTCGTCCTTGACGCCGGTCCAGACCTGCTGGCCCTTTTTGGCTGCCACGGTTGCGGTGCCGGTATCCTGGCAGACCGGGAGATCAAACTGGGAGGCGATCTCGGCGTTGCGCAGGAACGCCAGCGCGACCCCCTTGTCGTTCATCGATGCTTCCGGATCGCTCAGGATCTTGGCGACCTGTTCGTTGTGAGCCGGACGGAGCAGGAAGGAGACATCACGCATGGCTTCATTGGCGAGGATAGAGAGCGCCTCGGGGCAGATTCTCACGACTTCCGTGTCGGCAAACTTCTCTACCAGTATATACTTTTCTGAACCATCAATTTTGCGGTATTTAGTTTCATCTTTCGCAAGCGGGAACGGATCCTGATAAACAAACGGTTTGACAGACATCGGCACTCTCCTTTTTAGTAAGTTAGAAGTTATTTTCTGCGTTTTTTTCTGGCAGAAAACAACTTACGTTAACGCACTTATCCTGTGGACTAGATGGTGGGTTGTCGAAATGTGGCACGGAGCTATAGTGTATACACTCACGGAAAGTAATTTAGTAATGCAAACTGCCCTGGAAATCAAGGCAAAATTATAAATTTACAGGTTCTGGCAGCGAAGCAGCTTGATCCCGTCCTTGAAGAGTACCTGCATCTTGTTCGGGACGATGACCGCTTTCACGACGCCAAGGCCGAATGAGGGGTGAAGTATCAATCGCTTGACATTGAACCTGGAATTCATGTCGTATGAGAGCGCTTTATCAATATCGAATGTCGGATGGAGTGACGCCCACTCCTCACGCTCGACTTCGGCGGGATCTTTCTTCGATGCACGGGGAACAGCAGGGGTTGAGCGGGGTTTGCTTGCAGCAGCTCGTGGGGCTTTGGCCTCTTTTGCAGATGGAGGTGCATGATAGTTGTGTACGCCGTTACAGGTGTTACATTCGACCCGTACGACTTTTCCTTCCACCATGGCAACAATTCTGTGATTCAGCACTTCGCGACACTTGGTACAACGGGCTTCAATAATGTCGCCTGCCGACAGTTTTCTGGTAGTCATTTGTTTCCTTCTTTTGAGCGGGTTATTTCTTGTTAGTATAACACGATTGGTACAAAAAAATCAGAAAAAAGCCGCTCGTCAGCATCACTGCTGGCAAGCGGCTTCACATGTGAATGAAAAAATTGGCGGGAATCAGACCTGTCGTTTGTCGATAACTCTTTGTGCCTTTCCCTCATGCCGCGGGATACTGTTCGGTTCCACCAGCTTCACCGTCACGCCGACGCCGAGGACGGAGTCAATTCTTTTCCCGACCATATCGAGGAAGGCGCACTGCTTTTTCATTTCATCGAAGAAGATATTCTCCCTGACCTCGATGCATACCTCCAGCACATCCAGCGCACCTTTACGATCCACAACCAGCTGATAGTGTGGTTCGCACCCTTCTATCGCAACAAGCACCTCCTCGATCTGGGAAGGGAACACGTTAACCCCCTTGATGATCAGCATGTCATCGGAGCGCCCCATGGTTTTCTTCATTCTGGCCATGGTTCGACCACAGGCGCAGACGGCCTGGTCAAGAGTGGTGATATCCCTGGTACGATAGCGGATCATCGGGAACGCTTCCTTGCTGATCGTCGTCAGCACCAGTTCGCCAACACTTCCGGGAGGAAGCACCTTGCAGGTCTCCGGATCGATTATTTCCGCAATGAACGCATCTTCGGCGATATGCATGCCGTTCTTAAACCGGCATTCACCCGCGACGCCGGGGCCGATAATCTCGGAGAGGCCGTAATTGTCGGTGGCGCTGATCATAAGGCGGGATTCGATTTCGGCACGCATCGCTTCCGACCATGGCTCACCACCAAAAAGACCAAACTTGAGAGAGAGCGTTTGGGGATCTATCCCCTGTTTTTCCATCATATCCGCGAGGGTGATGGCATAACTCGGCGTACAGACAAGCGCGGTGGACTTGTAATCCTGCATGATCATGATCTGCTTGTCGCTGTTCCCCCCGCTCATCGGAATAACAGCCGCCCCGATCGCCTCCGAGCCGTAGTGGAGGCCGAAGGCCCCGGTAAACATGCCATACCCGAACGCAATCTGCACGACGTCGTCGTGAGTAACGCCGGCCGCCGTCATGATGCGTGCCACCAGGTTGGACCACATTTTCAGATCGTTCTTGGTGTAGCCGACAACAGTAGGCTTGCCGGTGGTGCCGGAAGATGAGTGGATCCGGACCACCTCGCGCAGCGGTACCGCAAACATCCCGTAGGGGTAATTGAGCCGCAGATCCTCCTTGGTCGTAAAGGGGAGCTTCGACAGATCGGACAAAGAGGCAACATCCTCGGGAACAATACCCAGTTCGGTGAATTTGGTGCGATAACAGGGAACGTTTTTGTAGACACGATTCAAGGTCGCCTGAAGCCGCTCCAGCTGGAGCTGCTCTAGCTCTTCACGTGGCATGCATTCGTGCGTGGAATCCCAAATCAGGCTTGACTGCATAAAAAAACCCCTTGCGCTGAACTAGTTAAGCGTGTGCCAATGCCGCATCTATCATCTGTTTGACGGTAGTCGCCACTTCCTCAAGCGAAAGCGACAGGACTTCCCCGGTCGAGCGGATCTTCACCTCGACCTTCCCTTCGACCAGTCCCTTGCTGCCGACAACGATCCGGATCGGAATGCCGATCAGATCGTTATCCTTGAACTTCACGCCTGGGCGTTCGTCGCGATCGTCAAACAGCACCTCGACCCCGAGTTTTTCGAGTTTGAGATATATATCTTCGGCAGCGGCCATGACACCTGTGTCCTTGGTGTTGACGGCCACGACCGAACAGTGAAATGGAGCGATCGGGATCGGGAAGATGATGCCGTTTTCGTCATGGTTCTGCTCGATCGCCGCGGCCACGGTGCGGCCGATGCCGATGCCGTAACATCCCATGAAGATGATCTGCTCCCTGCCGTTGGCATCGAGGTAGGTGGCACCCAGCGCCTTTGAATATTTCGTTCCGAGCTTGAATACATGCCCGACTTCTATGCCGCGCCACATCTCAAGCTTTCCCGAATCACAGCGTGGGCAGGCATCGCCGGCCTGGGCGGTACGGATGTCGACATACCCGGTAACCTCGAAATCCCGGCCGCGATTGGCATTGATGTAATGCTGGTCCTTTTCATTGGCGCCCATGACGACATCGATCATTCCCTGTATCGCCCTGTCGGCGATGACCGGAATGTCCTTCTTGACGCCGATCGGACCCAGAAAGCCGACCGGTGAGCCGGTGCAGGAGAGAATCTGCTCTTCGGTCGCCATCAGGATCTCTTCCCACCCGAGATGATTCTTCAGCTTGAGTTCGTTCAGTTCATGATCGCCGCGCAGCAGCGCCATGACCAGTTCACCGGTGTCGGAGGCATAGACAAGCGTTTTTACGGTCTGATCCGGCGCAACCTTCAGAAATGCGGCAACGTCTGCAATCGTCTTCATTTCCGGAGTTGAAACCTTCTGTAACGGTTTAGAACCGGCATCGCATGGTGCTGTAAATGAAGGAGATTCCGCTTTTTCAACATTCGCGGCGTAGCGGCAGGCGTCGCACGAAACGATGGCATCCTCTCCGGAGTCGGCCAGTACCATGAACTCATGGGAAGAAGATCCGCCGATGCTGCCGGTATCGGCTTCGACCGCTCTGAAGTTGAGGCCGCACCGCTCGAAGATGCGCATATACGCGTTAAACATCTTCTCGTAGGAAAGATCCGCAGCAGAGCTGTCCACGTCGAATGAGTAGGCATCCTTCATGATGAACTCACGGCCGCGCATCAAACCGAAGCGGGGACGAATCTCGTCGCGGAACTTGCTCTGGATCTGATAGAAATTGACCGGCATCTGGCGATAGCTCTTTATCTCGCGCCGCACCATGTCGGTAATGACCTCTTCGTGGGTCGGTCCCATGCAGAATTCGGCATCCTTGCGGTCCTTGAAGCGCAGCAGTTCCTTGCCGTAAAAAGCCCAGCGCCCCGATTCCTGCCACAGCTCGGCCGGCTGGACGGCAGGCATCAGCATCTCGATGGCATCGGCCCTGTTCATCTCTTCTCGAACGATGTTCTCGAACTTGCGAATAGAGCGGAGCCCGAGCGGCAGATAGTTATAGATCCCGGAAGCGAGCTTGCGGATCATCCCGGCTCTCAGCATCAGCTGGTGCGAGACGACCTCGGCATCGGACGGTGTCTCCTTGGTGGTCGGTATAAAATAGCGTGAATACAACATTGATAATCCCCAGACCGGTACATACATACCAAATATTTTATTTAACCCTGAAAATCAGCTGTCCGCGAAACATACGAAAAACACGAACAAACCAATTTGATTGTGCATAGATCCCGGCACCACATGTTTTGGGATCTACTGCTCCGCTGTAATGCTTTAATTTTCGTGATCTTAGT
>Ga0134124_10002233_pt1 | contig 15652 bp, 11 predicted proteins | sample KB304_FD_96880 | JGI IMG/M metagenome (GOLD analysis project Ga0134124, IMG submission 96880) | Terrestrial soil microbial communities without Nitrogen fertilizer from Kellogg Biological Station, Michigan, USA - KB3-0-4 | ecosystem: Environmental > Terrestrial > Soil > Unclassified ... | reverse complement strand
CCGGCTATAATGGCCGAGCCCTCTAAACTCACTTCATGCCGAAGTGGCGGAACTGGCAGACGCGCACGTTTGAGGGGCGTGTGAGGCAACTCGTGGGGGTTCGAGTCCCCCCTTCGGCACCATGAACAAATTTAAGCGTTGTGAATAAAGAACTTAGCTGGACGGCCTCCCAATCCTGTCAAAATTAAGTCACACCAAATCAGACACTGAGAATTAGTTCTAACTTGTCAAAGGTTGACAGGAGCTACCGTTTAGATGCAGCGCTATGTTGCGCCTGTGCTCGTCGTTAGAATAATCTTGAACGGCCTTGTGTTCATCTAGCCGAACTTTGGTTACGGCTTGGATTACACCTATCACAGGCAGATCCCATGGTGTAGTGGAATACATAAAACCAAAGGGAAAGTGCTGTAGCCCGAGGAGCAAAACGGGCCGATTCATCCGCTTTGACGGCTTTTACAAAGCCCTCAAAATCCGCAAAAGCATGACTAAGCCAAAAGCAATCGATCTGTTTGCAGGATGTGGTGGCCTTACCGAGGGTCTTAGGCAGGCAGGGTTTCGCGTGCTCGGTGCCATCGAATCGAATGAGCTCGCCGTCAAGACTTATAAAGCAAACCATAAAAATGTTCGTGTTTGGTCGAAGGACATACGAAGAGTTTCCGCAGCTGAGGTGAAACGAAAGCTAAAGCTCAAAGCCGGGGAGTTAGATCTGTTAGCAGGATGTCCACCCTGTCAAGGCTTTTCTACCATTACGACGCTTAATGGCAATCAAAAGAGGAGTACTGACGATCGTAACGAATTGATTTTCGAGTTCATGCGTTTTGTACGCAACCTACTACCGAAGGCGATCATGCTGGAGAACGTACCTCGGTTAGCAACCAACTGGCGCATGAAACTGATGCTTGCTGAATTGAGACGGTTAGGCTACGAATGCAACCGCAATGTCTTGGACGCCGCTGCCTATGGGGTACCGCAACGCCGAAGGCGGTTCATTCTTTTGGCTGGACGTCGACTCGAGATTCCTTTCGCACCTGAAGCGCGTTCAAAGCCTGTGGTTCGCGATGCGATCGGGCAGTTAAGTAAGCGAGCAAAAAAGCATCCGCTTCACAACTACAAAGAGCGACGAAGCGAGAAGGTGATGAAGCGCATAAAGCGGATTCCCGCAAACGGTGGAAGTCGGGTTGCTCTTGGAAAAAGGAATCAACTGCCGTGTCACAAACGGTTTGACGGCTTCAAAGATATTTACGGTCGAATGGCGTGGGCCGAAGTTGCACCTACGATCACAACAGGTTGCTTCAACCCTTCCAAAGGGCGGTTCTTACACCCGACAAATCATCGCGCCATAACATTGCGAGAAGCAGCGCTCCTTCAAACTTTTCCTATCTCGTATGTTTTCCTTCTCGACAAGGGACGAATCGCCACCGCAGAAATGATTGGTAACGCGCTACCTCCCGAATTCGTCCGGCGGCATGCGCGACAGATTATTCGAGCACTTGAAACAAACGATGGCTGATGTATTTAGTCGCGCCAAACGCAGCGCGATAATGTCGCGGATTAAAGGCAAAAACACAGCGCCCGAGTTAGCTGTTCGCAAGTTAGTCCACTCCCTGGGTTATCGATACAGACTGCACAGTGACCGCCTTCCCGGAAAGCCAGATCTCATTCTTCCCGCCCATCGAAAGATCATTTTCGTACATGGTTGTTTCTGGCATGGACACCTGAATTGTCGGCGCGCCATCTTGCCTTCAACAAATGTGACTTTCTGGAAAACAAAAATTGCTCACAACAAACTTAGAGATAACTCTGTGAAACGTAAACTGTCGAGAGATGGTTGGAGAGTTTTCGTAGTCTGGCAATGCCAGACGAAGGACATTAAGAAGTTACGAAACCGTCTTGCAGGGTTTCTTGAGAAGTAATTCTTATTCGGCGTCCGACCGCGCCACCACTGCAAGAGTCGGTTGCAGACTTAGTCCTCATTTGCAAGCAGGTCAAGAATATCAACTACGGTTGCATAGCCGACCCGCCTGAAATAATTGAGGATTGTTTGCCACTGCTTATCAGTCAATCTTCTGCCTCCATACCTATCAGAAAAGTAATTCACATAGATTTCGCCGTCGGCACCAAAGAAAAGTTCTCCTCCGGCAAATGCTTTTCCGCCGTTTGTTAGATTTGTATGGCAAACATGTTCTGGGTCGTGAGTGCGACGCCTGTTGGGTGTTCGTTCCCTAATCATCTTTATTGAAACGTCATCAAGTATCCAAAGGAAGCTCTTCTTCTGATATCTGCCTTTCTTCTTAATAAAACGTTCAATCTCTGCTCTGGTGAGTTGAACGTATCTGTGAATTGGCCTGTGATTATCGATAGCGTCATGTATAAATTTTTCAAACTCGTCTCGATGCGATTCACCCGTTAGTAGATTCTTTTTCTCAGCAGGTTTATTGCTCTCTTCGAAAGGCGATATCATTTTACCGAGCGCCCGCTTTTCTCTTTTATTAAGGGCAGGCATATCTATTCATACGCTGGCGAAGCCCACTTCAATGGCTTCTTTGAGCTTCACGAGTCCAAACTGTTTCAAAGCATCGACATAAGAGATTTCGTCAGTCGGTTTCAATCTGCTGATCATGAGAGCGGAATCGGGGGTAATTAGAAAGCGTTTCTGGCGATTCAAAAGCAAGTGGCCATGGAAGCTCGCTAAAAACCTCTCGACGGATTTCTCGGTAATTTCATTATCATTCTCCTGAATTTGTTTAAGTAGCTCTGCTCGCCCAAGAATCGATTCAAGGTACAGAATGTCCGAGGGCGTTCTGAGATATCCGCTCGCTTCAAAATGAACTTCAAGTCCGCCAACGTGAATAGTGTTAATCTTATCTACAAGGCTGAGAATGTATTGATAAATAAACTCTTCAGACGTAAAAACCGAATCACTCGATTCTCCTTTTTCGAATAGTTGGAAGCGCTCAGCGAACTTGTCAAATTCCTTTTTGTTGAGAGTGGGGGGAACAGAATTCCTGACCCCCGAATAGACAAAGACAAACGACTTGGTCATTCTGAGTATCTCAAGAAGCCAAGCGCCTGAGTGTTGAGTTTGACTGTCATACTCCCAGTCGTAAACAACGACATGAGGCATGTGCCTTTTTGAGAGGTGTCTGAGACAAATTTCAGGATTTGTGTAGCCGGAAACCGTTATGAACCCTTGCGTCGCATACTCATGACTCATCACATCCGAAAGCAAGTGCTTCAGATGGGGCTCATCTGTCCACTGGCCGTGTTGTACCAAGTACTTTAAATTATCTTGACTTATGGGAGCATTGAAAATGCTTCGTTCGACAAACTCTTGAAGCTTTGGGAGTCTGTCATCGAGAACAAAAACTCGAATTCTATTTTTCATCGCTCACTTCAACCTTAGAAAAATCCAAAACAAATTGAGCGCCGGGTAAATCATTTAAGCGATCACGCTCATTCGCTAGATAGATGTCGCCGCGTCTCTTCATCAAATTCATGTAATACCTCGACACGTAGAGACCCAAACCGCTCGGCGGATTCTTAAGACTGTAGCCGGGTTGAAATAGATAGGGAAGAATGGAGTCCGCCAATCCCGGGCCACTGTCGGCAACAATGATCGTTCTATTGACGCGATTGAGGGCGAGTTGAATCTTCCGCTGTTTGATGTCTGGGTTATTTAACCAGTAAGTAGAATTATCGATGAGATTAGTCAGTATTTGATTTAAAGCGCTGTATTTAGCGTAGATTTCAAAGTCTTGGTCGCTATTATAAGAGAATGAAATGCGCAGCTTATCAAATCGCCTCCTAAAAATAGATTCCACATAGCTGATAGATCTGGAGACTTTGAACTTAATTGGTGGCTCGTTTCTTAACGCTCTGAGTGGCGCGAGCCGTGTCAGTTCAGACTCAAGAGCGCGAGATGTTTCTTTTAGCTCCTCAAGCTTCGCCAAATCGAATTTCTTTTTTCTTATGAGATCGAGAACGCTGAAATAGAAGTTTGAAGTAGTCTTACTGATCTCATGTAACACAACCGCGATACCTAACCCGAAACCCGCTTGTTCTGTAAGCATGTCTTGCACTTCCTGGATTTGCTTGAGATTGTCTTCAAGATTTTTTAGTGACTTCGAAAGTTCTACCAGCTTTCCGTGCCTTTCAGCTTTAACTCCTAAGTCCCGTATTCCCGCAAAGAATCTATACGGGTCCGTAGTGACGTCATAATCTGAAGCGTTCATATTCGCGATGATCGCAGCAGACTGTTTTGCGAATGTCTTTTGTTGTCTAGCCTCTCTTATATAGCCACCGCTCAGTTGCTTGTACTCATCGCGTTTGCCCATGTAATCGGTTTCAATGAAAAGAACAACCGCTTTGACAAGGTCGCTCAAATCCGAGAAGGCTTGATTGCGGATGAGCCCTTCTCGATTTGTCTTATCGATCAGATCAAGGTTTTTAGATTGATCAATCTCAAGGTTACCAATCATGTGGTAGTAGGACATTCTTCGCGCCTGCTGTATCTGCCTCTGACGCAGACCTAACCAATCGGTTTCAGATCCCCATTCCGCAGGAAAAATATTGATTTGATCGCGGTACAGTGAAATACCTCCATAGTCACTTAGATACTCCGTGAAGGCTTTCTCGTCCAACGAATTTCCGAGCCAGGGCTTGTCTCTTATCCACACATCCAGATGAATATAGAATTCGCCACAAGCTGGCTTTCGCCATTCCTCATGGCTGTTGACTTTGACCAGCCATTTCTTACTATCCCGAGTTTTTAGGTCAAGCCTTCTTTTCTCCTGCTTAAAAGAACTCAATGGGATGCTATGTGGCGGCTCAAAATAGTAGTCATAGTCCAGAACACCGTTTTCATCGACCAAACCATACAGCCGGAAAACAGGATCAATTCTCGGACGCCTTTGCTCTAAATCTTTGACTTGGGGACAAGCGAAAGAAGCGCGAAACGAGGGAATTTTGGTGTCAGGATTTGGATTGGGAGAATTCAGCTCAAGAATGGTCTTGTTGATCGCCCTTATTTCATCTTCTGTTAACTCAAATCCTTCACGACCGCTGTATATTATGAGCTGTGTTCCGCTATTTCGCGCGCCGTAGTTTCGTGTTGGTGACTGTCGGGTGAGGATAATTGGAATTGAATCCAAGTCCTTCTGTGCTGAACCGGTGACGTTAAAATCATCCCAGTCGATTTTGAGTAGGTACTCATAATCATTCGCCGCGATTTTGGTCTTTATTATGAGGCGTCTTCCCAATCTATGCGCCGCAAACCTTCCAACACCTTTCTCACCTAAAGGTATCCGACCCTTGTTTTCTGTTTTGAGGGTTTTAAGAAGCTTCTTATAAGTTCCCAACTTGCCTTCTCGTATCGCCTTTTCTCTCTCCGCCCTTAGGCGTTCCTTCACGTTTGTTTTAATTGTGGAGGCGGGTCGCAACCAGCCTTGTTCGATTTCTCCTTTTGTCATGCCGCTCCCGTCGTCTTCAACGACAATCACAGGACCATCAAATTCGTTAAATTCATTTAGAGACTCAGGCACTTTTGGAAGATCCGGTATCTTCTCAATCCTTACATTGCAAAATCTCGCGCCTGCATCAAATGCATTTTTCACCAGCTCCAATATTCCGACTCGCTCAGATGCGATTAGCTGTTCACCTAAAACTTGGACTAAATGGGAATCAGCTTTGAAATTGAGTTCTATTCCTCCATCCAGGCACAATTCATCAAATAGCCTGCAATTAATTTTTCGAACAGCGTTGTGATAGTTGTAGTGCTCAGGACTGAATTTTGCCTCAATTACCTCTCCCTTTTCATTCTTGAAATAGACAGGCTTCGAAAACGGCTTGTAGTCGGATATCTCAACGAAATAGTGATCAGGTTCTCGTTTGTCCAAGAAGGGTGCGTTGATAATTTTTCCGGCACCGTAGAAGACTCCCTCGCCGTCCTTTTCAGGCTCAAAGTAAACTACTTCAATCGGGAGTGGTCCAAACTGTTTTAGATAGTTTCTGTTGCGAGTAGCCGGAAAATGATAATACTTGCCTATAAAGTCATTATAGGTACCTCCACGTCGATACTGCGTGAGGACGAGACAGTTTCTGCGGGCAATGTGGTCTGATTGATCCATTCGTACGCGCTAATATTGCCAGCCCTTTCAAAATTAGCCAACTACTGTTTAGATTTAGTTCGGGCGATTAACTTAGTGCCCGGTGACCTGTCAACGGTATGAGCCCAATAAACACCTCCGACTCTTTACCTCAACAACTCGTAGTTGAATTTGGCCTGTCCCGATTAAGGCACAGCAACATGCGAATTATGCAGACGTGCTGTTTGCGGGAAGCTAAAAGATTTGGTGTCACATCCGAGTCACACGAAAAAGCACTAAAAGCAACATAAGCGCTGACAGAAAGTGTCATTTTGTTAGCATATTTCAAAAATGGGCGAAAAACTCTGTAAAACATGGGGTGGTGCTGTTCTCCCCTTCGGCACCAAGAATCTTTAAAATCCTCAATCAAAACGCAGAGATTGGTAGGTCAGGAACAACTAAGGTACAAGCACCTCCAATCAGATCTCGACTGCAACAGCGAACCACGATGTCTTAGCCCACATATACTCAGTGTGATTTCCATTTAGCCGCGTAACAGGCTGGGTCTGTTCAAAATTATGTCTGTTCAAAATTATTGACAGAATGCGAGGGCGGGCGTACTTTGCTGCTAGGTTCCAGTAGCTAATCAATCGGTTGAGAGCTTACCCTGAGCGCCGCCCCGCGAAGGTAATATCGCACACTCCATTAGCCTTACGTTGTTTCTCAACCATCCAGATTCCAAGTGGCGCACTGATCGTTGCAGATGCAAAACGCCGAAGATCGCGACAAAGTGTTTTCGCTGGCCGTAACCATTCAGGATCCGTTCTTAGATGTGACAGTTAGGTGAGGATAATACTTATGGACCGTATTGTCGTCTTTGTACCAGGAATTATGGGAAGTAAGCTAAAGCAACGCGGGTCGACTGGTCAGCCACTCTGGCATCAGCATATTCGCAAGGCCGTTTCCGAACTAGTTAGTGATCCGTCTCAGTTGCGATGGCATCCAGGCAGCGGATTAGAACCTTATGAGGTCTTACGTGAAGTTACTGTTCCCTTCAATAGATTCTTCAAAGTCGGCATTTGTCAGCTTCTGAGTAAAGAACTTGCCGATATGGCGCTAATTCAGCAGCTCTTCACGTATCAGGAATTTGCTTATGACTGGCGCCAGGACCTTACAGAAACAGCACGACAGTTCGGCGCGTGGTTTGATAACTATGGATTCACTCGAGATCCAAACGGTAAACAGAAGAAGGTAGATTCTCCCCGGATCGCTCTCGTCTGTCACAGCATGGGCGGACTCGTCGCGGCTATTGCTATGCGACGGATGTTTGTCAATCCTGACAATGTATATCGCTTTATTGCGATAGGATCGCCGCTTATTGGTGCGCCGGCAGCCTTCCGCGGCCTCTATGATCTTGGTTACCTTCCGGGAATGGACTGGATGGAGCGTGCTATAAACTGGAGATGGAACAGAATTACTAGTCGCAGAATTCTGATGGAGTCGCTCCAGTCTTTCCCCAGCACTTATCAGTTGCTGCCGCCAGCCGCGGAAGATTTCGTTGAATTGGCAGGAGGAGGAACTATCAATCCTCTTAATCGATCTGTGATTCCTGCTGATAAGAGAAACGCTGCACAGGCAGCACATTCTGATCTCTCAGGATTTGAAGCTTTCCTTCAAACGTATTCACACCTTGAATATCTCTTCATCTTCGGCGATCACCAGAACAATACGGATTACAGATTCAGGGCAACGGAGAACACCGCCGATGAGATATATGAAGGCGTCATATGCCGAAATAAGACTGACGGGGATGGAACTGTACCCGTAATGTCCGCCACGCTCAAGAACAGGCGCGCCAATTTTCGGCATCCGGTAGCAGGCGCGGGTCACATGTCGATGTGTAATCATCCGAAGATAATAAAGAAAGTGAAGGATTTGTTGGCGAAGCCATGAAGGCAGGTGATATTGATGAAAGGATTTAGCACAGATTCCCTCGCTTATGACAGTGAGTGTGGCTGGGTCGTGGAACGTCCAAAGATCTATTTCAACAAAGACTTGTTTTGCGAAGGTGAGTCACTCAAAGTGATTTTGCGTGGACCCTACAGATCTCGTTACCGCCTTCAAGATAATATTTTTCTAAGAGTCTCTCATCTCAGCGATGAGGGGGAGACCTTCGATAAGGTTTTCGAGGAACATCTGGTGCAACGTTATTGGGGCCCGGGATTTATCCAGATGGTCGGAACGGGAGCAGAAGAATTGTTGCACGAGGGGGCATACATCGCACAGGTCTTTCCGGTTGAGTTCGATTCCGCTGAGGGAGGTGTTGATGATGACAGACATCAATTCCAAGTGCTCAATCACGACGAGTACTGGGAACAGTGGAGAGACTTGTTTGGGGAAGAGTGGGATGACCCTATTTTTTTGGATGAAATGGATAGCATCTCCAGAGAGGTCAGGCCAAGAGAGAGTTCCGAGGAAGGGACAGAGGTCGCATCAGCGACGGGAATACAACTCGGGGAAGAGTTAATGAGAGGTCTGCCGATACAGGGTATTTTAAATGTGTTGCCGGAGCAGGCGATATGGGATGCAGGGACGATTTTACAATTATTGGGTCCCATTACGTCGGCTTTTATGCTCGACGAAAGAGGACATTTACCCTTCAACACAACTTTCTCTCTCAAGCAGTCGTCAAGCCGCGTGCCTCACATCGACTTAACGAAAGTCATCTGGCTTCTTAGTGTTATCGGTCCAGCTTTTAGAGACATATTGTTTGATGCCTATTATTCCCATATTTCCGTCGAGACGAACGGAGAAACACTTGGTCTGATTATAAGGGGGGAGTACCCCTATCCCGATCGTTATGAACGATACGGTTCGTTGCTCAGAAACCGAGAGGCTCTGATTAAAGTGCCTGAGATCTTCCGGATTGTTCAGGAGCTAGCAGGAAAACATTTCAATTTCAAACTCGATTACAACTCGGATGAAACGATTATTTATTTCTATTAGTGAGCTTAGTGCAGCTACTTTGCGACTGTCGTTCACCGCCGCCGCGCAACCTTTTCACTGGGCGCGCCACATTTTTAGAGAGGTGGTGGTTAAATCAGTAAAGGAATCGGAACCGTCGGGTGTTCTTTGCAGAATTCGATGAAGAACAAGTTGGGAACAACTAAGGTACAACCAAGAGCGGAGAGTGCGGTCGGTGCGGAGTCCAAAAGGTGCTTTCCTAGGAAAACTTAAAAAGCTTCTAAACAGCCAAAACAGTATATTGCTCGGAGTCCCCCTTCGGCACCAAGTCTTTTATTTTCAATAGTGTACAGCGTTATAGTGCACTACGTGCTTTACGTGTATTAGTCGCCAACTCCCTCATTCCCACTGGTCTATCGGTTTTGTTTGAGTCTACAGTCGGAATCGAATAGTTGCTGCCTTGATTTCTCCCAATTCACTACGGCCCTAAGAGAAAAAAATTGGATGGATTCGCCTTAGCTGACGGACCAAATTATAATGCCATCGCGAGGTTTGAAAATGGCAAAACGCCCGACAGATGGAAATAAGAAATCAAAGGCAAAGAGTACTTCCGGCGCAAAAGGTGGTCCAAGCACCAGTCGAGGTTTGAAGTACTAGATCACGCTGGCAGTGGACCACGCTCTGGTTAACATATCGAGATCGCTCTACGCTTTTAATAAGGATCGGTACTTACAAATTGAGCCGCGTGTACTTGCGTCGGCGACATCACTTCATTCGACCTGGGTTTTTATCCAGACGACCTATGGGTGGAAGCAAAGCTTGAACCGACGCGCAACGACATTGAGGAATGGCTAAACCATGTCGCGGTCGGAGGGAAGTCTTCACCTTCACGTAAATTCCATCTCGTTTATCACAAAGGTGCCGGTTCACATCTGAACCAAATTAGAAAACTGATAAGGCTTGCGAAGGAAGCTAATGGCGATGCTGAGTTGTTTAATGCTCTCTGTACCGGGGAGGGAGTCAGCAATGAAGACAAGTTTTTAGAAATCTTGGGTTCAGGAAGCCCATGATCTGCTTCGACGAATAGAACTGGAGCAAGTTCCTGAGTACATCTTGGAATCAGATGTAGAGCTAAGAGCCCGGTTAATAGCAGGGGAGTCCGGAGGGAAACGCCTCCGCGAGTATCTGTTCAATAAGTTTTATAGCGCAGCTCCTCACCGAAGTACCCTTTCGATAAAGGATTTGGTCACTGAGGCTCGTCAGCTCGGAGTACAGTTCCAGCAGCCATCTGAAATTGATACTCAGGATCTCTCGGCGCTGTGCAAATCTTCGTTGATCGTTTTGCAAGCGTGCTCTGCTGGAGTTCCTGTTCAAGTTATTTCGTCGGCGCTGGGTTCATCAGACCCGGAGGTAACATTAGGTTTGGGGGAGCTTCGAGTAGCGAATGTAGTTAGTCTCGATGATGGACTCTGGACTCTAAAGCCGATGGAATTGAGGCTGCCCGTGAATACGATCGAGCACTTCAGATTTCCAATAGCACCGATCCAGAGATTTCTGAGATGCGAGCTCGAGCTTTCCTACAAAAAGGATCCAACGAAGAAGCGCAAGGAAAAAAAGAGGCGGCAGGAGCCTCTTATCAGGCGGCTTCAGAGATCTGGACATCCCTTCAGGATGAGGAATTTGCAGCGAGGGCTGCATGGAGGAAAATCCGTCTCTCTGAGGGTCTCTCGAGTAACAGCCTAAAACGGCTGGAAGGAGAAGCGATAAGAGTGCGCGTTGAAGCTGTAAAACTGTATAACGAGCGCGTTCAACAGACTGGAAAAGGAACGCTGGCGCGACGCAAGGATCCCTCAGCTACTTACTGGGAGCAGTTGATCAAACAAGCAAAAGAGCGCCTCGCTAAACAGGTAGACGGTAGTGATACAAAATGGTAAGAGACGGCGTCACCGCGAAGGGACGTCCGAGCGAAGATTGCTACAGTTAGCAGGTAACCCTCAACCATTGAAGAGGCTGTCAGGATAATTGTAGCTGATCTTCTTAAAGACACGTCGACTCATCCCACCGATCTCGAGTCTCTGAAACCCAAACTTAACATCGCGGATTTTTCTCCTGAGGATATTCCCTTTTCTGGTGAACTGAGACGCGAAGGCAAGCACCTGAAGATTGTGTACTCCAAACATCTGACCGATGATCGGCGTCGATTCACAATTGCTCATGAAATGGGTCATGCGATTTTTGAGAGAACTGGCCGAAATTGTCCAAGATCGGGCGCAGAAATCGAAAAGCTGTGTGACATGTTGGCAGCAGAGATCCTGATGCCCAAGGATGCTTTCTTAGAAAAAGCAGGCCCTACACTCACCCTTGAGAGTTTATTCGAACTAAAGAAGACGTTTCAGGTTTCACTCCTCGCACTCGCGTTCCATTGTTTTGAACTGAAACGTGCTTCGACATTCGAACTCGACGATGAGAAACAGGTGAGATGGGGCTGTGGCCTGATCAAATCAGGATCGCTTCGATTAGCTGATTCTGGATTACAACTTGCAATTGAGGAAGCTTTGGAACAGCCGAGTGGGGTAATGGAGGTTTTCTTTATCGACATGGGCGCTACACAAATAGGTGCACTTGAGTGGTCCAAGAAATATCGTACCGGAACACTGTTTCTGCTCAGACGCAATAGTAATAAGCCTGTTACTGTTACTTCCCCATATTAGCGCCAGAACAATTTTAGCTGGCTTAAGGACAGTGACATATCACGCACCTCCTCTAGGGAAATGTCGCCGTTAATGGGAGATCGTTGAGTGAGTTTCGACAAGTCCCGTTCTTAGAGTTTTGAGGTTTACGGATAGGTGTGGTAGGTTGACCGCGTCACTCTCTAATGGGCCAGCGTCGCTCAAACCAATTCGATCCTCGCTGGTGATCACATAACGCCTTGATTGGCCGTCCGGAGCGGACGACAACCTGACCAAAGGAGGAGTACCTCCTGCCTCAGTCCCGTGTCACAACAACTAGTCTCATCGAGGGAATAGACATGGTTAGATACAAGAAAGCCTCAGATATTTCGTAATAGTCCTGAACTGTTTACAACGTCAATGCGGGTTGGAAGAAGCTGAGCCGAGATGACGCTGGTTAAGATCATTGTTGCTGTACTTGGAGCACTCTTTGTCTTGATCGGATCCGTCATTTACAAAATAGGTGTCTCTGTCATCGCCAAGAAAATCGAGAAGCATTTCCCCGACAATCCTCTATACCTTTTGGCCAGACCTAGACTAGGAGCCTACCTTGCGGAACTTAAGTTTACCCTTAAAGCAATGCCTTTCATATATAGGGACCTTCAAACAGACGTCTTGAATGATTTCGTTGACATAAGTCATCAATCCCTTGATCTAGATTCGCTGGTCGAACGGCAGTACACCCTTGAACCAAGCATAAAATATAGCGGAGTCGAATTGGTTGACCGATTAAGGAATTCGAGGAGGGTCTTGTTTCTTGGTAGCGCAGGCATCGGCAAGAGCACATTTCAGAGACACTCAGCAATAAAGATCATCGAACGACAAGCAGAATTTATTAACGTTCGAGAAAAGCCCATTCCTTTTTTTATCTCTCTGAAGTTAGTCGACAACAGTCGGCCCAATCCTATTCTAAATCACCTTTTGGAAAGGACTCCTTGGCTAAATAAAAAGACAGGGCTGAGAACGTTGATTCGTCTTGCCAACAAGCAAAGATTGTTTTTTTTCTTAGATGGTTATGACGAGATCCAGTTCACAGGCACGAGCGGGACAAACTTTGTACGTGACGAACTCAATAATATGATGAGGTCCGATTCATTCTCGCCCGAACAATTCGTACCAAAACGGCCAACAGTCAACGATTTCTATAACTCGATTGCAAATTGTCGAATCTGGTTAACAAGTCGAAAGGAGTTCTTTGCTCAGCACAGGGTAAAGTTCGGTGCTGTAAACAGATCCGTGGGAGTTCAAGCCCTCGAACTTAGGGGAATTGGCGATAACAGGCTCAAACTAATTCAGAATATATTTGGTCGATACAGGAAGGTGAGCGGGGTTGCGCACCTTTTCAGTGACCGGTTCTTTCTACAACAGATTGACGGAGCGGCTGACAAGGAATTGCGCGAGATGTCAGAGAATCCTTTGTGGTTAACCGTAATGTGCTACACCTACGCTCGAAAGGTGATTGACAGAGAAGATTATCGAATCGAGGCGGCGAGTAATTTTTATGAACTAATAATGGAATGCAGGAACCTCTTGTTAGATGATCTTGATAAATACAAAGTGCGCGAGCTGAATGAACCCGATCAGGTCGCGTCGAACTTGGATAGAAACAGATACATTTCGGATAAAGTTGACTTCCTTTATTATTTTGCCGCTCAGCTATTCTGCGCTGAAGAAACAATTAAGACAGTATTTGATGTTTACTATATTGAAGAGCAGGTAAGGGCCTATTTTGACAAACATCGTGGTTCCGCAAATAGAAGCGCCATCCTGAACAGCCTTTCTGATCGCAGTGACTCAAACTTTGCAGTACAACTGATCAATAGTGGCATCTTCGTATTAGTGGATAAGATCAAAGCTAAGGAACTCTACGATTTTCCTCACAGGCGCTTCAGGGAAGTGTTTGCCGCAGAATATTTCAATAGCCATGGCTTTTCCTTCTTGGTTAACAACCTTACGAAAGAAGGTCTCAGTGAACTCTTGTACGTCTTTTTTAACCGCTCACGGTTTCAGGAAGATATTCTTAATACATTACTGGAAGCTTTTGCTCAAACTCCGCATGATGAGTATTACCGGACCCTTATTGCGAATTGCCTCAAGGCCGCTCCAACAAATTACGATCCAACTCGGAGCCTCCGACAGTTCTTCCAGTATTGTATTGAGCATAATATTGAATTCCGACTACCGCTTGACGTTCTCACAAACTTTAGATTCGACGAAGATTTTGGCCTTATATGTTCTAAAGGTTTCAGGGATGCGTTGGTCGAACAAGATGATGCAGCGTTGTTCTTATGCGCGTCGCTTCTATCTAAGTGCGAGAGGCCGCGCCTACAGGAGTTATCAACAGCTCTGATCCCATTTCTCAACCTACGGAGAAACCTCGCCGTAAGAGCAACCATAGCCTTTCCCGATTTATACAGTGGCGTAAAGAGCTCCACTAGCAAAACACCGTTCGTCGAACACCTCGTCTACCTTAAAGACAATTTTGCAACACTCCAAAACGCAAACAAACGGATCATCCAAGCCCATATTCGGAATATGGGATCTGATTACGATGAAATTATGAAGTCTATAAAGGACTTCGAAAGCCGTCCGACCGCAATGAAGTTCTTTATGGGTTGAAGAATGGAGTTTCTGTTGACGGCGCTGGATTGGGCTTTGCTCACGGTGCACCCGGACATCTCAGCTCGGACCATGGCTCGCAGTTCACCGGCACCGAATTCACTCGCCGATTATGAGCCCAGGGAATTCTGAACAGCATGAACGGTCGGGCGAGCGCGGGATGACATCTTGTGGAGAGGTTGGGGCGCACCGTGAAATATGAAGACGTTTATTTGAACGAGTACCAGGTGGTTCGAATCCCTACGCGCCTACCCAAATCTTATTCAGGAAAGAATTTGAGAATGGTTGCTATTCGCGAAGGCTAAAAATGTGGTGTCACATCCGAGTCACACGAAAAAGCTCTATAAGCGCCAAGAGCAATTTATGCACTGACAGAAAGTGTCATTTTGTTAGCATATTTGCAAAATAGGTGAAAAACCCCGTAAAACAGAGGAGGGTGCTGTTCTCCCCCTCGGCACCATACCCAAATTTAAACATTGCAGATAAAAGACTTAGGGGAAGCGCGGTACTTCCGTGTCTCATAACGAAAGCGTAAAAACCACTCGTCCCGGCCACGCTCTATGGCCGGTTTTCAAGTGACCACACATGGCCGGTTTTCAAGTGGCCGCCGAGGAAAATAGGGGGTTCGATTCACCCTTCGGCACCACAGAAAAAATTAAGCGTTACAGATAAAAGACTTACGGCAGGCGCAGAATTCCGTGACTCAACTAAGGCTCTAAAAATTTCGCTCATATGCACAATCGAGCGCATTCTGGTGGCCTGTTAGGTTTTGGTGGCAGTAGGCGTGATGCCACTGATCGCCCACCAATCAAAAACATGGCGCTGTGATCCGATTGCGGTGTTTTCTGAGCTGAATAAGAGGGCGAGTGGCTAGAGTGTTTTGGTAACGAGACGCAGGGCGGCTCGGATGGGTGAGATGCTTCAATATCCAGTTGCGCTTTTGAAAGTTGAGCGGGGCGATCTGAAACCCTTACTGCGAATTCGATGGATTGGGGCCTAAACTTGAAATACTTCTGGCTTCAATGATCGACGCATTGGTCGGGTAGTCTTTAATACCTTTGATTGGTACTCCCGCGATATCTTAAAAAACGATGAAGTCAGCGTAAGCGCCTTTGAAGCAGCATGCGTCACTATCGAGTTATGTTTGAAAGTTGGGTATGAGCAGATGAAATAGGTGGCGTATTCTTGATGAGTTTTTCCACGAACCATCAACCTTATTGCTAAGGAGAATACGCCGTGAAAGAAGATAGCGTAGTT
>Ga0134124_10002232_pt1 | contig 15653 bp, 12 predicted proteins | sample KB304_FD_96880 | JGI IMG/M metagenome (GOLD analysis project Ga0134124, IMG submission 96880) | Terrestrial soil microbial communities without Nitrogen fertilizer from Kellogg Biological Station, Michigan, USA - KB3-0-4 | ecosystem: Environmental > Terrestrial > Soil > Unclassified ... | reverse complement strand
GCGCGGTAAGCAGTGGCAAGCGCTGGTGCGCGTGCACACGGGTGAGGCAGAGGCCACGAACGATCCGCCTCGGCGCGCTGCCGCGTACGCGCGCATCGCGCAGATCTACGAGTCCGAGCTGAAACAGGTGGATCCGGCGGTTCAGCACTACGCGCGCTCGCTGGGCGTGCTGCCCGGCTACGCCCCCTCGTTCAAAGCGCTGTCGCGGCTCTACACGCAGGCCCAGCGCTTCCCGGAGCTCGCGGAGTTGTACGAACGCGCGGTGGACGGCGCGGCCGACGATGAAGCCAAGATCACCTACCTGTTCAAGGTGGGGCGCTTGTATGAAGACGCGCTGGAAGCGCCCGCACAAGCGCTCACGGCGTATCGCCGGATTTTGGACGTGGATCCGCAGCACCTGGGCGCGATTCACGCGCTGCAGCGGGCCGCCGAGCGCGCCGGGCGCTTCAAGGATTTGGTCCAAGCCCTCGAGCTCGAAGCCCAAAAGATACCCGACAAGCGGCAGCGCCTCGCGATTTTGCATCGCGCGGGTGAAGTCTCCGAGGTCGAGCTGGGCGACGATGACGCCGCGCTGGCGTTGTTTCGCAAGATCTACGATCTCGATCGCACCTATGCGCCCGCCCTGGCTAGCCTCGGCCGGCTGCACTACAAGGCCGGCCGCTACGAGGATCTGCTCGAGACGTATCAAGCCGAGCTGCGCATTTCCGGCAAAAATCCGCAGTCTGCGGCGCTCCTGTTCAAGATGGGGGAGTTGTACGAGGAGCGCATCGGACGCGACGAAGAGGCCATCGTCTCCTATCGCAAAGCGATCGAGATGGATCCGTTCAACCAGCAGGCGCTGCACGCGCTGGGCCGCAAGCTGACCGAACGGAGCCGCTTCGACGAATACGTGAAGCTGCTCGAGCTCGAGCTCAGTTCGCTGAAAGACCCCGCGCAGCGTGCGCGGACTTCTTTCCGGCTGGGCGAAGTCTACGAATATCGCCTGAAAGCACCGGAAAAGGCGCTCGGGGCGTACGAGGCGGCGCTGGCTGCGGAGGCGGATTTCCGCCCAGCGCGCGACGGCCGGCTACGCCTCTTGACCGAGGCGCGTGATTTCAAGCGCCTGGTCGACGAACTGTCGCGCGAAGCCGAGACCGCCAAGGACCCGAAGCTGGCGGTGGCAGCCCTGTTGCGCGAAGGCGAGGTGTGGCGAGACGAGCTCGGCGATCCGGTGCGGGCGATCAGTCGCTTCGAGGCCGTGTTGCACAAAGATCCGGGGCACGTCGACGCGCTCCTTGCGCTCGAACCGCTGTACGCCGAACGCGGCGCGTGGGACCTGCTGTGCCAGGTGCTCTCGGCGGAAGCGCGTGTATTCAACGAACCAGCCGCGCGCGTCGGGGCGTTGCGCGAGCTCGCACGCATCCAGGAAGAGTTCGCCGGGGCCTCGCCGGAGCAGGTGCAAAATAGCTATTTCGCGATTCTGCAGCTGTTACCCACCGACCTGGCGGCCTTGCGTGCCTTGGAGCAGCGCGCGCTACGCGAAGGCGACAAGAAATTGCTCTCGCACATCGACGCCAAGCTGGGCGCGATGGTCGAGGAGCCGCAGCTGATCGCGCTCTATCATGCGCGCTTGGCCGAAGCGCTCGAAGAACTCGGTGACGCCTCGGCGCTCGAAACATTTCGTTCCGCGCTCAGACACGACCCGGAGAGCATCGCGGCAGCGCGTGGCCTCAGCCGCATCGCCGAACGAGGCCAGATCCCGGAGCTACTCGAGGAAGCGGCCGAGAGCGAGGCGCGCATGGGTCTCGACTTGGGTGCAGCCGCGAGGCTGTTGATCAAGGCGGCAAACAGTCGCACGGAGCGCGGCGACGTCGCGGGTGCGGTGCTCAGCCTCTCGCGTGCGCTGGAGATCAATCCGGAGCACGAAGCCGCGGCCAGCCGCGTGCGCGATCTGCTGCTCGCGCGCAATGAAATCGACCGTCTGATCGCGCTTTTGACGCAGTCAGCGACGGTCGCCAAAAAAACGGAGCGCGTGGCCAGCATCTGGGTCGAGGTGGCCGAGCTGTACGCGGACAAGAAGAACGACGTCCCGGCCGGTCTCGCCGCGCTGCACCGCGCCAAGACGCTCCTGCCCAATCACTTGCCGACGCTGATGAAGTTGGCTGATCTGTACACCCGTGACGGGCAATGGACCGAAGCGGTCGAGCGCCTGACTCAGGTGATCGGCCAGGGACCGGCCGACGACGTCTTGGTCGACGCCCACGTGCGCTTGGCCGCCGTGCTCGACGAGCACCTGGGGGACCCAGCGCGCGCGCTGAGCAATCTCAACGCGGCGCTGGCGCGCGATCCCAATCATCGCGCCGCGCTCGGTCGCTTGCTGTCCCTGCAGCGGCGTCAGAACCAGTTGGACCACGCGGCCGAGACCGCGCGCCGGCTGGTCAAGGTTTCGCCCGAGCTGAACGCGCGCGTGCTGGCGCTGATCGAAGTCGGGCGCTTGGAGCGTAGCCGAGGCCAGGGCGCGGCCGCGGTTCAAGCCTACGAGCAAGCGGTCGCTTTGGTCGGCGTGGACGGCGCTGCGGCCAGCGAGTTTCGCGAGTTGATCGCCAGCGAGGGACGCAAAGGTCCCGCCAACTACGGCCGTTATGTCGCGGCTTTGTCGCGCTTTGCCGACGACGCGTCGACCACGTCTTCCGCGCTCATCCCGACCTACCTCGAGCTCGCGCGCGTGCTCGCCGATGACATGAGGGAGCCCGAGCAAGCGGTGCAAGCGCTGACGCGCGGCTTGAACCGAGTCGGCGAACGCGTCGAACTGCAGGCAGAGCTGTCCACGCGCCTGCTTCGAGCCGGGCAATTCGCGCCCGCGCTGGCGGCGGCGCGGCGCGTGCTCGAGACCGACGTGATGCGCCCGTCGGCTTGGCGCGAACTGTCCGAGGCGTTCAAGGGGCTCGGTCGCGTCCCCGAAGCGACGCTCGCGCTCGCGCCGCTGTTGGCGGTGAACGCCGCGAACGATCTGGAACGCGCCACGCTCGCCGCGCGCGCGCCTCGCTCGGGCGCAGGGCACGCGCGCGCGTTCGACGTCGCCCAGCTGCAAGCCATAGCCGCGCTGCCTGCGGACGACGCAGCGACGGGACTGCTCGTGCAGATCGCCGAGGGCCTGGGCAAAGTTCACCCTCCGGAGTTGGAGCGTTACGGAGTCAGCAACCGCGACCGGATCAGCGCGAAATCCGGGCACCCCTTGCGAGCGCTCGCCGATCGCGTGGCCAACGTGTTCGGCGTCGAAGAGTACGATTTGTACCTGCACCGCGCGCCGGGGCCGACGATCGACATCGAGTTCAGCGATCCAGTCTCGATCCTGGTGCCGAGCGGCTTCGCGAAGCTCGCCGAGGGCCAACAGGTGTTCTTGCTCGCGCGCGTGATGGCCAACATTTCTCGCAGCTTGCAAGCGATCGACAAGCTTCCGTCGGAGGCGCTCTCGGTGCTCTTGGCAGCGGCCGCACGCAGTGTGGACCCTTCGTTCGCCGCAGGGCTGGCGGACGAAGAGTACTTGAGCAACCACGCGCGGCGCGTGTCGCGTTCGCTGCCCTGGTTGGGCCGGGGCGCGGTCGAAGAAGCCGCGCGCGCGTACGTCGCGGCGCCGCGCCTCGACCCTGCAGAGTGGTTGTTCCGCGCGCGGCTCGGCGCGTTGCGCGCGGCGTTGATCGTCGGCGACGACCTGCCCGGAAGCATCGCGCTCTTGCGTCAAACCGAAGGCGATCTAGCGGGTCTCACCGGGGCCACGCTGGCTCAGGGCATGCGCAACGTTCACGATCTAATGCGCTTCTGGGTCAGCGACCCGGCGCTCGCCGCCCGCCGCAAGCTCGGGACCTTGTGACTAAAACGGGCCCTTGGCGCGTTCGGCCAGGAGCCCCTCGAGCGAAGTCCACAGCGCACGCACGCTTTGAAAGCGATCGTCCGGCTCGATAGCCAGAGCTTTGTCGACCCAGACGTCGATCGCGCGCGGCAGGCTCGGTCGCAGCGCGTGCAGGCTCGGCCGTTCGCCTTTCATGGCCCAGCTGCAAACGTCGAGCACATTGCCCTTGGGCGCGGGGGTTCGCCCGCTGAGCGCACGAAACACCAGCACCCCCAGCGAATACACGTCCACGCGCTGATCCAGGATGCGCGAGATGCCTTTCCAAGCTTCGGGCGAGATGTAGCTGGGCGTTCCGGCGACCATTCCGTCAGCGGTCAGGGCGCTGGCATCCAGCAGCTTGGCCAAGCCAAAGTCGAGCAAGCGGACGCCGCCACCGCGCGCGGGGTCGACGATGAACACGTTGCTCGGTTTCAAGTCGCGATGCACGATGCCCTGTTGATGCGCCGCTTCCAGCGTATCCACGATCGGGCGCAAGAGTTCGAGCAGCTTTGGCTTCTTGAGTCGGCCGCCCATGCGCTCGGCATCACCCAAGTAATCCTCGAAGTCTTTACCGACGAGCACCTCCATCACCAGGTACAGGCTGCCGTCTTGGGCGATGTTCAAGCCGTGCACGTAGACGGCGCTGGTCCCACGCAGACGGGCCATCACCATCGCTTCGCGCTCGATCCGCCGGCTGTAGTCCGGGTCGACTGATTTGCCGTCGCCCAAGAATTTGAGCGCCACCTCTTCGCGAGTCTCTAGATCGCGCGCGCGGAAAACGATGCCGTGTGCGCCCGCGCCCAGCTTCTCCAAGATGCGGTAGCGGTTGTTGACGACGTCGCCGGGTCCAAAAGCCATGGTCACCGTGACCCACGAGCTTAGCCCAAGAAGGTACTCCCCGCCTGCGGCTTGTGCCAAACTCGGGCGAGAGATGGATTTCAAAGCCCTGCTCGGTCACGCCACCACGCTCACGGTGCGGCGTTTCACCCCCTCGGGTGCATTCCTGGGCGACCCCGCGAACTCGGCGGAAGATGCGCCCTGCCTGCTGCTCATCGGTTCGGAAATCCCACTCGGCGCCAGGGTGGGCGACGCGCTCGACGTCTTCATTTACCTCGATTCCGAGGATCGGCCGCTCGCCACCACGCGGACGCCCAAACTCCAGCTCGGTGAGGTTGCGTTCCTGCGGGTGACCAGCTGCACTCATTTCGGTGCCTTCGTCGATTGGGGGCTGGCCAAGGACTTGCTCGTGCCGTTCAAGGAGCAAACCCGCGAGCTACACGTCGGATCGCGTGAGCCGATCGGCGTTTATTTGGACGACACGGGCCGCCTCGCCGGGACCATGCGCGTCGCCGAGCTGCTCGACCTCGAGCCCGGCAATTTCAGCGAAGACCGATGGCTCGAAGGGGAGGCCTGGCGCAACGACCCGGAAATCGGGCTGTTCGCCATTCTCGAGCGGCGCTTCTTGGGGCTGGTTCCGGCATCCGAGCCGCATCGCCTGACCCGCGGTCAGGCAGCGCGCTTTCGCGTCGTGCATCGGCATGCCGACGGCAAGCTCGAGCTTTCGCTGCGCGCTCACGCTCATGAAGAGCTCGAGAACGACGCACAGACCATCTTGCGCGTCCTCAGTAAACCCGGCCCTCCGCGGGTGGGGGACCATTCATCGCCCGAGCAGCTGCGTGCGCTGTTCGGCTTGAGCAAAAAAGCCTTCAAACGTGCGGCAGGACGTTTGCTCAAGCAAGGCTTGGTCTTGCTCGACGAGCAGGGCTGCCTTTCGGTGCGCAGCGGCGACTGACGGGCGTCGCCGACGCAGCGTCGCCGTTTGCGTCCCGCGCTCGCCGTTTCACGGGCGCGGTTGGCGGAAGCACCAAATCGTCGGACCGTTTTCGCTGGCTGTGGCGGAGGCCATCTCCCAACCGCGCATGCCGGCCGCGTTGGCTTTGAAGCTCACGTCGTCGACGCCGGAGGCTTCGAAGCAAAAGTACGACCAGCGCTGTTCGACTACCGCCGCAGCCTCGGCCTTCGGCACGCCGTAGCGGCTCGACCCTGCGACACAGCCGACGATGAACGCGAGCGAGATGCTGAGCCCAATCAAAAATCCGCGCATCCGCGCATCCTCGAACCACCTGCACGCGGACTGCCAGGAGTATTTTCTGGCCGGAGGTCCAAACCGGCGCGCCCCGCACCGGTTTTGTCACTCGTTCCTCTTGCATCTTGCCGCCCCGCTGAGGTAGACCCGGCGCGCCAGTTGGGACCTGATCGGCTTCGCGGCCGACCCCTGGTGACACTACGAAAGTTGAGAGTGCCTGGGTTCTTGGGCCAAATCCAAGAATGCCGACGTGGCGGAATTGGCAGACGCACGTGGTTCAGGTCCACGCGATCGCAAGGTCGTGGGGGTTCAAGTCCCTCCGTCGGCACTATCGTCGGGAGCTCCGCTCCCGCCCCGCAAGCGGGGCCCCACCCTCGGTTTTGGGGCCCCGACCCCAAAACTCGTCGGGAGCTCCGCTCCCGCCCCGCTGAAGTGAATTCAGCGGGGCCCCACCCTCGGTTTTGGGGCCGTTGTCATCGGGAGCTCCGCTCCCGCTCCGCTGAAGTGAATTCAGCGGGGCCCCACCCACGGTTTTGGGGCCGTTGTCATCGGGAGCTCCGCTCCCGCCCCGCTGAAGTGAATTCAGCGGGGCCCCACCCACGGTTTTGGGGCCCCGACCCCAAAACGTGAGTGACGCCGAAGTGCGACGCGGACGCTCCCGCGGCGAAAGCGGCGACACGAAAACCAAAAGGCCGAGCAGGGTGACCCGCTCGGCCTTTGGCTTTTGTGGCTGTGTAGCTGCGGCTCAGCGAGCGCGCTTCTCGCCGCCCGGAGGCGGCAAGGGGGGCGGCATGCTCGGGCCGCCCTGACCGGCCGGGCGCGGCAGGGGTGGCGGCGCAGGCGCCGAGCCACCGCGGCGCGTCCCTGCCGTCGGAGGCGGCAAGGGGGCTCCTCCGGTGGGCGGAGGGCGCAACGATGGATGCGCTTGCTCGTAGCGGTGACGCTCTTCGAACAGCACGACCTTGATCAGCGAGTCGACGTCCGCATCACGGATCACGGGGTCGTTGATGTCGATGCTCGGATCGAGCAGCTCGATCAACGCGAGCAGGGCGCTCGACATCTGCGCGGGGTTCGGGAACGACTCACGGATGCAAAGCTCCCGAGCCTCGTCCGTGGCTGCGCTCAACAAGTCGGCATACATGGACTCGATCGAGAGCAGCACGGGCGTCGTCAGCGCTTCGTGATGAGGCGGCAAGCGGCTGATGCCGGCGAGCTTTTCCAACACGCGGCGGCGCGCTTCCTCTTCCGGAGCGGGTCGCTGCGCATTTTGAATCAGCTTGTCTACGTCGTCTTCGGCAGCCGCGATCTCGGCCAGGCTGTCTTCCGGTTTGCGCGGCACGGTGCTGGGCGACTTTGCGGGCGGCGCAGATTTGCTCGCTGCCGGTTCTTCTTTCGCGGAGGGCGGGGGCGGCGGCGACGATTGACGATTGACGGCCGGACCGGTCGGGTTGGAGGGGGGCTTGGCCTCGGGCGCTGTCGCCGATGGTGCCGCGAGGAACCCGGACGGTTTGGCCACGCGCTCGACGATCACCGACTTCCACACATGCTCGAGCGGCACGTAGCCGATGATCTGCTGCAGCGACACGCTTTCGAGCAGCGCTTCTTCGGTCAGGGGTTTGCGCTCACGACCGAGCTTCAGTGCGTGCGCCACCAATTTTTGCAGCTCCTTGTGCGGCAAGCGCGTCGACAGCATCTCGAAGCTGATGCCGTCGGCGATATCCGCCAACGAGATCAAATCTTCCCTCAGCGCGTTCTCCAGCGTGAAGGTCATGCGGCCAATGGCGCGCTCGCGATTGGCTTCGGCATTCAGCGTCGACCAAAATTCGTCTTCGACCAAGAACGACCAGAGCCGCGGTCCTTCCAAGTAGCGAACCCGGTCGTCGGCGGGGAATAGCTCCAAAATTGCCGCCGCGTCGGTCAGGCCTTCTTCGATGGCGATGCGCAGATCTTCTGCGCCGGAAGTCGTCGACTTCTTGATGGCGATCTTTTGGTGAACGCCGGCTGCTTTGACCAAGATTTCGGCGCGCAGATCATGCGCCGACTCGAGCGCGACCATCAAGTCGAGGGGCTTGAAGTGCCTCAGAAAATCATCGGGACTGCGGAAGCCCTGAGAAAGCGCGTGGGCGAGGGCTTGGGCAAGGAATCGTTCAGCTCCAGTCTTCAGCGAGGACTTGAATGTAGATGCGGTGTCGGTCGAGTTTTTCCCCATGGGTGATGCAGTATCGTAAGGGCATTTGTGGTTGCACCTCAGACCTTTTTGTTGGTCTTACGCAATCTGCCCCGGCTAGAACTTTGCGCGCTCAGCCCATGAATCCGGGCGGCGGCTTCAGCGGCCGCGTCGTCGAAGCGGCTGAGCGTTTGATCGCGTTGTGCGGGCGGGAGGCGAGTCCCGATGAACAGATCGCTCGCCGGAACCGAAAGCGCCTGCGCAAGCTTGGCGAAGAGGGCGGGGTCGAGTTGTCCGGCAGCGTTCAGGAGCAGGCTGCCATCGAGGGCCAGCGCCAGCGGCGGGGCCGAGTGAGTCCGTTTCTTGGGCATGGGTTGCCGTCAACACTTGCGAAGCGCATGCCAGCGAGAAAACCCGAGGAAATCGCTGAATCTGGGTCCCGAAATGGGATCTTTGTCTCGACTTTGCTGTCTCGTTCCCGGACTGCTCGCCGGCGGGCGGCCGAATTTTCGCCAACTTCCGCCGACCGGGGACAAGCCGCTCGCGCGTCGAGTCAGCTATGGTTCGAACGGTGAGCTCAGACAACATTCCTCGGTCCGGAGGTTCCGCCGGCATTGCCTTGACTGCGATGCAGGTGGACGTCACGACACGGCTTGGCTCGCACGCCCCGGCGACGGCCACGGGTTTTCCGACGCTCGACCGCATGCTCCACGGAGGCCTCCGCAGTGGAACCGTGCTGGCGATCGCCGGCGCGCCGGGCGTTGGGCGCACCGCACTGGCGCTGCTGATCGCCTACATGGCCGCCCGCGCCAAGGCCGGCGTGGTGTTCGCCAGCGCGTCCCTCGACGCCACCGAGGTCATGGCTCGGCTCACGGCGCGCGCGCTCTACCGCGAATACCCTGAGGTAAACACGAGCTACGGCATGATCTGGTCGGGTCAGGCATGGCAAGGTGCGGCCACTCACCGGCCAGTCGCTGATTCGGTGGAAACGGTGGTCAAGAAGGTGGGCGCCCAGCTCCACCTGTACCGCGCACGCGCTCTCGAACCCACGCAGTCGCTCGCCGAGTGCGCAGCCCAGCAATGGTCGCGCCACGAGCGCGCCGCGCTGATCGTCGACGACATCGAGGCCTTCTCCGCGATCGGCAACGGTTCGACCTCGCAGGCTCAAGCTGCAAACAGCAGTATGGAAGGGCGCGTGACCCACGTCGCCTATGATCTGCGGCGGATCGCGGACCAGGGCTGCTCCGTCGTGTTCACCACGCTCTCGCGCCACGCCGAGTTCGTCGCACCGGCAGTCACCCTTGCCGGCGAGCTCCGTGCCGTCCCGGAGCTGACGACCGAAGAGGGCGCGCGCGCGATGGAGCTCTACGTGTACAAGAATCGCATCGGTGAGACCGGCAGCGTCCCGCTCCGCTTCATCCCAGGATCGAGTCTGTTCGAGGAGGCCGGGAGGTCCTAATCGTGACCCTGGCCGAGTACGGCGCTCGTCTCATCCTGCACGCGGACATGGACGCCTTCTACGCGTCGATCGAACAGCGGGATCGCCCCGAGCTGCGCGGGCTGCCGGTGATCGTGGGTGCCAACTCGGCTCGTGGCGTGGTCTCGGCCGCCTCGTACGAAGCGCGCAAGTACGGGGTGCGCTCGGCCATGCCCGGTTTTCGCGCCCATGCGTTGTGCCCGCACGGCGTGTTCCTCGCCCCCAACATGGCGCGCTACGCGGAGGTCTCGGAGCAAGTTCACGAGGTGTTCGCCGAGTTCACGCCGGAGATCGAACCGATCGCTCTCGACGAAGCGTTCCTCGATATCACTGGCTCGGAGCGTTTGTTTGGGGGGCCACTGCAGCTCGCAACCCAGCTCAAGCAGCGCGTCCGAGAGCGGACCGGCCTGTCGGTGACCGTGGCCGTGGCACCCAACAAACTCGTGGCCAAGATCGCCTGCACTTTGGCCAAACCCGATGGCCTGCGCATCGTCTCCGGGCACGAGGTACGCGCGCTGCTCGCGCCGCTGCCGGTGCGTCGGTTGTGGGGCGTCGGACCCGTGCTGGCTCAGAAGCTCGAGCGCTTGGGGCTCAAAACGCTCGACGATCTCGTGAACTACGACCAAGGGCAGCTCGCGCGCGACCTGGGCGAGCGCGCAGCATTGTTGCAAGCGCTGGCCGCGGGCCACGATCAGCGGCCCGTCGTCTCCGCCCGCTCCGCCAAGTCGATCGGCGAAGAGAACACGTTCGAAGTGAACGTCCTCGAGCGCGAACAGGTGAGCGCCGCTTTGACCAGCCATGCCGACGAAGTCGCGCGGCGCCTGCGTCGTTCGGGCTACGTGGGGCACACCATCACGCTCAAGATCAAACTCGGTCAGTCGCGCACGCGGCGCGCCGCCCGCATTCCCGGCGAGACCGGTGATGAGCCCGTGTACCCGCTGCTCACACGCGCCAAGACGCTGCGGCTTCCGACCGACGACGGCCGTGTCATTCGCAAAGTGGCGCTCGAACTCTGGGACGCGGCGAAGATCACCGAGCCCGTGCGCTTGCTCGGCGTGTCCGTCTCGCAATTGAGCGCAACGCAGCAAACTCAGCTCGAGCTATTCGCGCCGAAGTCGCGCCCTCAAGCTCAGCTGGGGGCCGCCCTGGACGCCATTCGCGACCGGTTTGGGCGCGATGCCATCGGCCCAGCCGTCGGGCGCTTCGAAAAAGTGACCCCCAGCATGCGAAAAAAGCGCGGCGATTGAAAGTTCGCCGATCTTAGGTCATTGGGCCGGCTCCGATCTGAAAATCCCCATGGTTTTCAGATCTTGCCTGGGATGGTGCGCGACTCGCCCAAGCTGCGACCCCGACTCACTGCCGCCTACCTGTTCAGTTTGGGCGGAAACTGGATCGTCACGCGATTGCAATGAGAATCGAGCAGTTGTAAGAGGTCTGCCACCATGACACGAAAGTCGGGGTTCATGGTGGACGGTGTGGGTCTGGCACTTGCACCTCGCTTAAATTAATCAATAATTCTTATTACTTAGCTGGTCATCCCGGTGCCATGTCAAAGTGGCATGAAATCTGCTTAAGGGCCAGCCGGGCAGACCTTGCCCCACGTGTTACGAGACTAACCTAGGTTATTTCGGAGGATATGAGATGAAGAAGCTAACTAGCTTGCTCGCTGTGGTCGCGCTCGGCGCGGGCATCGCGCTGGTAGGATGTGGAAGCGACGACGACACGACTGGCTCTGGCGGCGCTGGCGGCAAGGCCGGTAGCGGCGCTGGCGGCAAGTCCGGCGGCAGCAACGCTGGTCATGGCGGCAGCAACGCTGCTGGTGCCGGTGACGAAGGCGGCGCTGCAGGTGCCACCTCGCCCGAGGGCGGTGCTGGCGGTGCTTTGCCTGAGGGCGGCGCTGGTGGCGACGCGGCTCCGGGTGGTGCTGGCGGCAGCGAGCCCAGCCCGGCTGGCGCTGGCGGCGCATGAGTGCGCCCCGTTTTTTGGCTTAGTGCGTACGCACTGAGTCGAAAAACACCCGATTCGCACGAGCATCGGCGCGGCAGGTCCGGACCTGCCGCGCCGATGTGTTTTGTGGGTAACCAACGAGCGCGCTAGGCTGGGCCTGACCATCATGGCGACGACCGGCGCGGCACTGAAACGTTGGGAATCGGTGTTCAGCGCCGTCGCGCTGTTCGCGATGACGGCCTGCGCCGGGCGCTTCGATCCAGCCAATTTCCAGGGTACCCGAGAAGCGCGTCGGGCCGAACCCGAAGCCTTGTTCGAGCTGTCCGCCCGAACGAGCGAGCTCGAAACGCTCGGCACCGTTCACGACACGTGTTTACTCCGGCCCGGCTTTCGTCGCCTGGACCAGGAAACCCTGAGTGACTTGGACTGTTCGAACGAACGGTTGCTGTTTGCGCTGCGCGAATCCGCCGCGAATGCCGGCGGCGAGGCGCTGCTCGGCGCCCACTGCAGCTCGCGTTTGCTGGGCGCGGCTAGCCCAGGCACGTCGCAGCTGTCCTGCGCGGCCGAAGTGGCGCGCTTCCGAAGCGGCGCCTCGACCAATCCGAGACCGTTGAGTCCGCCGCGCTCGCACGCCCAAGGCCGCCCGGCGCCGAGTGCGAGCGACGTGAAGCGAATCGACGAGCCCGACGTGTCTCTGGCTTTCCGCATTGCGCTGAACTTCGAGCCGTCGGTCAGCCACTTCGAGGGGCGCCCGCGCAGCGGTGCTGACGTTCACGAGCTGGCGCGCCTGCCGTTGTCGCACCTGGCACTCGGCGACCTGTCCGCGAGTTGCAAAGACGGCTGCGAGGAACGCGCGCTCCGCTACGGCGTGCTGCTCGCTGCCGGGCGTCTTGGTGCGCCGGACGTCGTGGGGATCCGTTGTTTCCGCAGCGCCAGCGGCGATTCGTGCGTCGGCACGTTGGCCGCACCGGAGCGCGACGAATACTAGGCGGCCTATTCGCTCTGCCAGTCGAAGCGCGTGGGTACGGCGATCGCGTCCAAGAGACTGAGGCGGACTGGGCACTGGTTCGCGGTCTGCTCGAACTCGGCTCGGGCGCCAGCAACACTGGCGGTCGCGCTCGGCGGAAACGTGACCTCGACCGCGAGCTCGGCGATGCGACGCGGTGCAGCGCTGGTCATCGTCTTCTTCACGTGCACGCGCGTGCCGCCCAGCTGAAGACCGCGCTTTTTCGCCAGGATCCCCATCACGGTCAGCATGCACGTGCCGAGGCCCGTGGCGACCAGATCAGTCGGGGAAAACGACGCACCGCGCCCCTGATTGTCAACGGGCGCGTCCGTGACCAGCACCGCGGCGGACGGAGCGTGTTGAGCGCGGCAGTGTAGATCACCCTCATATTCGACGTAGATATCGACCACGCTTTCGGCTCCTCGGCTCTTCGTTCGACAATTGGCTGCTTCGGGCGCGGATTCTGGCAAACTCCGCCGCGACCGCCCATGGAAATCATGCTTTTGCGTCACGGCGAGAGTGAAGGCAACACCCAAAGCCGCATGCAAGGCCGCCGCGACTACCCGCTCAGCGCGCTCGGCCGCGAGCAGGCCGCTCGCGCAGCAGCCTTCATCCGGACGAGTGGCTTGCGGTTGGACGCCGTTTACACCTCTCCGCTGGCGCGCGCACACGAGACCGCCGCCATCGTGGCCGAGGCTTTGGCACGTCCGCCCGCGCTCGTCGACGATGATCTGGCAGAGATTGGCGCGGGCTCACTCCAGGGTTTGAACGAAGCCGAAATCTGCGCAGCCCATCCCGAGTTCATGCACCGCCCGTTGAGTGAGACCGGAGACTTCGCGGCCTACGGCGGCGAAAGCTACGCGGAGGTGCAAGCGCGGCTCACGCGCTTGATGGCGCGCCTCGAGGCGCGCCATCGCGAAGCCGAAGAGCGCGTGCTCTTGATCGGCCACGGCGGATTTCAATTCCAATTGGTCAAGGCCTTGATCTGTGATCCGATCCCGCGCGTGTGCATCCTCAAGTTCGGCAATTGCACGGTATCGCTATTGCGCATGCGTTTGCGGCGTGGGCTGTACATGGCTGAACTGCTATTCCACGTGCCGGTCGAATTGATGGGCGGCGCGCCCTCCGCGGAGGGCGCCGAGCGCATGTTCTCGTGAGCACGATCGAGCTGCGTTTTTCGGCCGGCACGCTCGAGCTGCGCGGCACGCTCCCGGATGGCCTGAGCCTCGCGCCGCACGCCGATTGGGATGCGCGCAGCCGCTGCTTCCGCGCGCCCGCGCTCGCGTACGCCGATCTCGTGCGGCTCTTGCACCGCGAGGGCGCGGCATATGTCGACCAAGCTCGTGGCTACGTCGAACTCGAGCAGGGCCTGGGCGTGAAGCGCGAGCCACGGCCGTTTCAGAGCGAGGCCCTGCATGCTTGGCGTGAGGCCAAGGGTAGGGGAGTCGTCGTGTTGCCGACAGGCGCTGGCAAGAGCCACGTCGCAGTGCTCGCGATCGACGACAAGCGGCGCAGCGCGCTGGTCGTCGCGCCGACCTTGGATTTGGTGCGGCAGTGGTACGACCTGTTGCGCACCAGCTTCGCTTGCGACGTGGGCATCGTGGGGGGCGGCAGTTACGAGCTCAAACCACTGACGGTGACCACCTATGATTCCGCTTGCTTGCACATGGACCACTTTGGTGCCCGCTTCGGCCTGGTCGTGTTCGATGAGTGTCATCACCTCCCGGGTCCGAGCTACCAGCTGGCGGCCGAGTTTTGCCTCGCGCCTTTCCGGCTCGGCCTGAGCGCAACGCCTGAACGCGCGGACGGTCAGGATGCCAAACTGCAGCGCCTGATCGGCCCGACGGTGTACCGCAAAGACATCGTGGAGATGACCGGTCCGTATTTGGCCGAGTACGAGACGGTGCGCGTGGAGGTCGATCTGAGCCCGGCCGAACGCAGCGAGTACGAGCTCGAGCGCGGCATCTATTTGGACTTCGTGCGCAGTCAAGGCATCCGCATGGGCAGTCCGCGCGGTTGGAGCGACTTCATCATGCGCTCCGCGCGCAGTAGCGCGGGGCTTCGCGCGATGCGCGCCTATCGCCGGCAGCGCGAACTCTCCCTCGGCGCGCAAGCGAAGCTCGACTACATCGAACGCTTGCTCGAAGCGCATCGCGACGAAAAGGCGCTGATCTTCACGCAGGACAACGCGACCGCGTACGCCATCTCCAAACGCTTCTTGATTCCGATCATCACGCATCAGACCAAGGTCAAAGAGCGGAGTGAAATCTTGGAGCGCTTCGCGGACGGTCGCTATCGCGCGATCGCCACCTCCAAGGTCTTGAACGAGGGCGTAGACGTGCCCGACGCCAGCGTCGCCATCATCATCAGCGGCAGCGGCTCGGTGCGTGAACACGTGCAGCGCTTGGGCCGCATTTTGCGGCGAAAAGGCGACAAATTCGCGACGCTGTACGAGCTCGTCTCGCGCAAGACCGGCGAGGTGTACACCAGCGATCGACGTCGTGAGCACGCCGCATACGGGGGCGGCTGAGTCGTGATCGGTCCGGATCTGGTTCGAGTCAAAAAGAAGAACGGCGTGCTCTCGCTGCCGAAGCCCACAGCGGAAGCCACGCAGCGGGCGCGCGCGCTCGCCGAGCAAGTGCTGCTCGTGCTCGCGGGTTTGGTCAACGAGACGCGCCTCGTCGTCGAAGAGGCGCTGAACGAGCTGGAGAGTGCCCCCCAAGAAAAGAAGCTGCTGCAAGCGCTACGAAAGCTCGCCCTCGACGACAGCGTGTTCGATGGCAATGCCGCGGTCGATGCCCCAACCTTGCGCCGAGAGGTGTTCTCGCGCGCCGCATCGGCTCGGCAGCAGCTGGCGATCGGTGCGCATTTCGAGCGCGAACGGGTGCTGGCCGAAACCGCGACTGCCTTGGGCATGACGGCGGAAGCCGTCGAAGCCGGCTTGTACGCCGATTTACGCAGCGCCGAGCGCCTGCTCCGGGCGCCGGCGTACGACGCGGATGGCCTGCTCACCCGGCATGCGCGCGCCGAGGTGCAAGCGGTGCTGCTGTGCTCCGTCCGTGTCGTGGCCGACGTGCGCTGCGCCACGCCCGACCAATACCG
>Ga0134124_10002231_pt1 | contig 15653 bp, 15 predicted proteins | sample KB304_FD_96880 | JGI IMG/M metagenome (GOLD analysis project Ga0134124, IMG submission 96880) | Terrestrial soil microbial communities without Nitrogen fertilizer from Kellogg Biological Station, Michigan, USA - KB3-0-4 | ecosystem: Environmental > Terrestrial > Soil > Unclassified ... | reverse complement strand
TGGGACATTCTGGGAAAGTCCGTGAAACAGCCGGTGTACCGGTTGCTCGGGGGTAGGACCAAGCCGCGTATTCCGGTGTATGCCAGCCGGCTCTACAGCGTCGAGTTGAGCGAGTTAGCGGCCGAGGCGAAGCGTTACAAGGCTGAAGGCTACAAGGCTATGAAACTTCGCTTTGGCTGGGGACCGACGGACGGCGCTGCCGGCATGCAACGTAATCTGAATCTGGTGCGCACCGTGCGCGACACCGTGGGCGACGGCATCGACGTGATGGCGGACGCTTACATGGGGTGGACGCTCGACTACGCCAAGCGCATGCTGCCGCTCATCGAGCCTTTTAACCTGAGATGGCTCGAAGAGCCGGTCATTCCCGATGATGTGTACGGCTACGCTGAACTGAAGTCATATGGGCGAGTTCCAATCGCAGGTGGCGAGCACGAGTTCACGGCCTACGGTTTTCGCGACCTGCTGGAGGCCCGCGCGCTGGACTACATCCAGTTCGATACCAACCGCGTGGGCGGCCTCACGCAAGCCCGCAAGATTGCGGCGATGGCCGAAGCCTATTCCGTCCCGGTCATCCCTCACGCCGGGCAGATGCACAACTATCATGTCGTCATGGCCAGTCTGAATTCGCCTATGGCCGAGTATTTCCCGGTCGTCGACGTCGAAGTTGGCAACGAATTATTCTGGTACATCTTCAATGGCGAGCCTAAGGCCAATGACGGCTTCATTGATCTGGATGAAAGCGTTCCGGGCCTGGGCCTGACCATTAACGAAGCGGCGCTGGAAAAGTTCGAAGTCATCGAATGACGCTCATGACGCGACTGGTTCAACTCAAACGCGGGGACGCGAGACGGATAGCTCTGGTCGAGGACCCTGATCTGCGGCTGCTCGACGGCTGCAGCTCGATCTACGAGTTGGCCAGCTCCGCCATCAATGGCGGCGTGAAGCTGGGCGAACTGGCCCGGAAGCGGGCCACGGGCGAGGTGCTCGCATATGATGCTATCTACTGTGGGCGGTTGGAATGGCGAATTCTGCCGCCCATTGACCATCCCGCGGAACCGGCACGCTGCCTGGTTTCGGGGACTGGGTTGACCCACATGGGCAGTGCTCGCGGTCGCCAGAGTATGCACGCCTCAACCGAAGCGGACCTGACCGACAGCATGAAAATGTTTCGCTCGGGGATCGAAGGAGGACGTCCAGCGCCCGGAGCCATCGGCGCCGCTCCGGAATGGTTTTACAAAGGCACGGGCACGATTCTGCGTGGACACGGCGATGCGCTCGATGTCCCGCCATACGCCGGTGACGGCGGCGAGGAAGCCGAGGTCGCCAGCATTTACCTGATTGCTCCCGACGGCCAGCCGTGCCGCATTGGCATGGCGGGTGGCAACGAGTTTTCGGATCACGTATTTGAGAAGACGAACTATCTGAATCTGGCGGCCTCCAAGCTTCGCACCTGCGCACTCGGGCCTGAACTTCTGGTGGACCCTGAATTCGAATCCGTACCGGTTGAGGTGAAGATTGAGCGGGCCGGAAAGCTTCTCTGGTCAAAAACCTTCCGCACGGGAGAGGCCGAGATGTGTCACAGCCTGGCGAACATCGAACACCACCACTTCAAATATGAAGCCCATCGCCGGCCGGGAGACGTCCACGTTCATTTTTTCGGCACCGACGCCTTGAGTTTCAGCGATGGCATAAACTTGCAGGACGGCGATGTGATGCAAGTCGCGATTGAAGGCTTTGGACGGCCCTTGCGCAATCCGGTGCGCGTGGCCGGAGGCAAACCGAATCTAATCAGCGTAAAGGCACTGGGGTGAAATCATGGCAAGACCGCGGGTGGCAATTCTCGGATTGGGAATCATGGGAAGCGGGATGGCTGGGCGGGTGCTCTCCGCGGGCTTTCCTTTGGCTGTCTACAACAGAAATCCGGACAAGTCCGGCCCCTTCGGCAGCGCCGGCGCATCTGTCGCTGGGTCGCCAGGCGAGGCAGCGTCCAAGGCGGGCATCATTATCAGCATGGTCTCAGATGATGTTGCCTCCCGCGGCGTCTGGCTGGGCGAAAATGGTGCGCTGGCAGGAGCGCCTCGAGGAGCGGTGCTCATTGAATGCAGCACTCTCACCGTCGGATGGGTCAAAGAGCTTGCAGCGGCGGCGGCCAAGCAAGGATGCGAGTTGCTGGATGCGCCCGTGACCGGGACCAAGCCCCATGCGGCCTCCGGCGAGTTATCGTTCCTGATCGGAGGATCAGACGCGGCTCTCGCCATTGCCCAGCCTGTCCTTGCAGTGCTGGGGCGCGAATTCATTCATCTCGGTCCGACAGGAAGTGGAGCCCTGATGAAGCTCATCAACAATTTCATGTGCGGCGTTCAAGCTGCTTCTCTCGCTGAAGCCGAATATATGATCGGCGCCGGCGGCCTGGACCTCGCCAAGGCGCTCCCGATACTTACCCACGGGGCTCCGGGCAGTGGCCTGGTGCAGAGAGCCGCGGCCCGCGCCTTTGCCAATGACTTTACTCCGAATTTCCCGTTGCATTTGATGGCCAAGGACCTGGGGTACGCCATCGCTGAAGCGTCCCACCTTGGACACAACCTTCAGACTGCGACTTCCGCACTCACCATTTTCAAAGAAGCCATTGCCAAGGGATACGGCGATCAGGACTTTTCCGCGGTGATCAAAGCGCAGCAGCGAGGTTAACCGCACGCAGGGTGCGGCCAGGTTTAGTCCCACGTAATACAGACGAGAGAAAGCCCCTGTCTGGGCAAGGCAAATTGCAGATGTGCGGAACCTTGTGCGATCGGCATCCATGCCGGGGAACCCAGAAGCTGCAACTGGCCCGCCCGTTGCATTTGTTCGTATTGCTCCGCGGCGGGCGATTGCGGGGAGCCCATTTCTTTCCATTCGGCGAAGGCGTTGCTGTGATCGGAATCAATGCGGAAGTGATCGAGCAGTCCGTGGCTGGCTTTAGTGGGAAGGCCGCTGAGTTTCAGGTCGATCGTGGTCGCCGCCGCAGGGAGATCATCGTCGTGGTAATTCCAGAGCAGGACCTCGACCTCATGTTCCTTCCGCGTAGCAAGCACGCTGATGTCGGGCCGTCCGCGCACGCCGTCGCGGATAACGTCCTCGGAACGCAAGGCACCTGAACTGGTGGCTTTTACGCGCACGTTGCCCAGCAGGCCGAACATCCGGAAAACATTCAGCACCGGTTTGTCCACTCCGTTCGTGGCCAAGGTGCGAAAGCCTTCAAAATAGGGCTGGTCTTCGAATTCAAATGCCCACGTCACCGCGCCCAGGAAATTAATGCGCTCCCGCATGGCTAGAAAGAGAATGTTGGTCAGGGTCTCGGCCGTATAGGCGGCGTACAACGGCCCGTTGCGATAGGAATTCTGAGGATTGCTCCTGGCCGAGCAGGCCGCGCAGCCTTCGGGGTCGGACTCTCCCAGAATAATCGGCGTGCGGCGCCACTCCGGAAACGATGCCACGATCTGGAAGCCATGCTCAATCGCAGACAACTGGCGCGCGATGCCCATCTGCACGTGATCACCCAGCCACTTTGGAGACCCTTTGGGATGAAAGCTGATGAAGTCCAGGCGCGAGCCAACTTTTCCGCTCACGTAGTTCGGTTGGTGAGCACAATGGTCGAGAAAAGATCGCAAGAATTCGGCTGCTTTCGGACTGGCTGGGCCGGTGCTGTCCGGACCTCCAACACGAGCTTCGGGGAGCGCGCGCAGTACCGCTTCCACGCTGAAGTCATAGAGCTTGAAATATTCCTGTGGCGTTCCCTTCCAGTAGTCAATGTCGGGCTCATTCCAGACCTCCCACAACCAGGTCTTTACTTCCGCATCGCCATAGCGCTCGCGCAGGTGACGGACAAATTGAAAAACCACTTCCGACCACTTCTTATAATCCTTGGGAGGATAGGCCCAGCCGGTGAAGATTGAGCCTTGAGGAAAATCATGACGATAGGGCTCGGGATGCGTGGACAGAGCTTCGGGCATGAACCCGATTTCGACCAGTGGCTTTACTCCGGCTTTGTGAAAAGTGTCAAAAATCCGATCCAGTATGGTCCAGCTGTAGACCGGATTTCCCGCGGCGTCCTCGGTGTAAATGTTGGTCGAGCCCCACTTCAAAGAGGAAGATCCCTCTCCCGTGGTAAAAAGATTGTGTACCCTCACATAGGGGTGTTGTGGGCTGAGCGCTGCTAACTCACCCAGTAGCTTCTGGCCGTTTGCCGCGTAGGTGTAGTTGGGCTCGTCGTAGCCGAAGTAATTCCAGATGGGCAAAATTGTTCCCTGGGGTTGATCGAATTGCACTTGGATGTTTACGCTCTCAGGGCTTTGCTGAGCGCCTTGTTGGGAATTCGCCCCTAACGAAATCAACAGAAAAGGCAGGACGCATCGAATGAAGACACGGGGTTTGAATCGCGCATGGCTCATCCGCAACTCCTGGCGATAGTGGCTGGAGGAAGCTCCAGACCCAGAAATTCCCTTGCATTTCTGAAGCAGATGTTGCGGACCATGTTGCCCAGAAGCTTCTCGTCATTCGGAAGTTCGCCGCTCTCCACCTCCCGTCCCAGCAGGTCGCACAGGACGCGGCGGAAATATTCATGCCGCGGAAATGACATAAAGGACCGCGAGTCGGTCAGCATTCCGACAAACCGGGAGAGCAACCCGGTGTTGGAAAGCGCGTTCAGCTGCCACTCGATCCCATCTTTCTGATCGAGAAACCACCAGGCGCTGCCGAACTGCAATTTGCCCGCGATCGAACCATCCTGAAAATTGCCGATGGCCGTGGCCAGAACGTAATTGTCAGCCGGGTTAACGTTGTAGACGATCGTCTTGGGCAGGGCGTGTTCCTGTTCCAGCAGGTCCAGATAGGCTCCTAGAGCAGCGGCCTGCTCCCAGTCGCCGACGCTGTCATAGCCGGTATCCGGGCCAGCCTCGCTGGTCCCCCGAGAGTTTACATTGCGCAGCGCGCCCAGATGCAACTGCTTGGTCCAGCCCCTCTCGGCGTCCAGGCGGCCGAAGAACACCATCAGGAAGGACGCAAACTGTTCTTGTTCCTCACCGGTCGTGGCCGTACCGGCGCGCGCCTTGTCGAAAATGACTGCCGCCTCGCGGTCGCCACATGGCGTGGCATGGCAACGCTTCAGTCCATGGTCCGAGAGTCGGCCGCCGTTGGCATGAAAGAAATCATGCCTCTGCTTGAGCGCGTCCAGGAAATCGGCCAGGGATGACACCTCCCTCTGGCTCGCCTCCTGCAGCCGGTTCACCCAGGCATTCCACTCGTCCGTAACTCCTATCCACAAAGCCCTGTCAGGACGGAAAGTGGGATACATCCGAAATTCATTGGCCGAGGTATTGAGCGCCCGGTGACAGGAAAGGTCGTCACAGGGATCGTCGGTCGAGCACACGGCTCGCACCTTGAATTTCCGGAGTATCCCCTGCGCGGTGAGGTCTCCGTTCTGCAATGCGGAGTTTGCGCGGTCCCATACCCGGCTGGCGCTGTTTTCATCGAGCAGTTCACCGATGCCGAAATAACGCTTCAGCTCGAGGTGGACCCAAAGATAGAGGGGATTGCGGAGTGTGTACGGCACGGTACGGGCCCACGCCAGAAACTTCTCATAGGGCGGCGCCGCGCCGGCGCAGTAATCCTCGGGCACTCCATTGGCGCGCATCAGCCGCCATTTGTAGTGGTCCCCTTTCAGCCAGATCTCCCACAAGTCGGCGAAGCGGTGGTCGCCGGCGATATCCGCCGGCGACAAATGGGCATGGTAATCCAGGATCGGTTCATCCGCAGCATAGCCGTGATACAGCCTTCGAGCCATTTCCGAATGCAACAGGAAGTCATCGTGGATGAATTCCATCGCACGCTCCGGACATCGAACTGTTAACTTGTTCACTCAATTTCGAACCCATTGCTACCCTCCCACTTTCTAAAGCGGTATTGTATTAGACTTCCACTGGCGGCTTCTGGAAGAATAGCGTGAGAAAAAAGCTGGAGGGACAACCACTATGCAGATCAAAGTCAATGGTGTGGAGCGTTCCTACGATGGCGATCCCAATCTGCCGCTGCTGTGGTATCTGCGCGACGTATTGGGGTTGACCGGAACCAAGTTTGGCTGCGGCATGGCGTTGTGCGGGGCCTGTACCGTGCACCAGGACGGAAAGGCGATCCGCTCCTGCGTGACCACGGTGAGCGCGACGGCGGGGAAGGAGATCACCACCATCGAAGCCATCTCCGCGGGCGGGCTGCATGTAGTTCAGCAGAAGTGGATCGAGTACAACGTCCCGCAATGCGGCTACTGCCAGTCCGGACAGATCATGCAAGCCATTTCCCTGCTCAAAGAAAAGCCCAAGCCCAGCGATGAAGACATCGACGGCGGCATGTCGGGAAACATCTGCCGCTGCGGAACCTACCAGCGAATTCGTGCGGCCATCAAGGCAGCCGCGGGAGAAAACGCATGAGCGACAACATTCTGAATGTCAGCCGGCGCGGTTTTCTGCAGGGTCTGGTTTCCACTGGCGCCTTGGTCCTAAGCGTGCGCCTGATTCCGGAGGCCCTGTGGGCAGCAGAGACAACCGCGGGATCGCACGCCGACCGCGCGATCCTGCATCCCAATGTATTTGTGGGAATTGATACGGACGGAACCGTCTACCTGGTGGCGGCCCGTTCGGAGATGGGCACCAGCAGCCGCACCTCCGTCCCTCTCATTCTGGCGGATGAACTGGATGCGGACTGGAAGCGCGTCAAACTGGAACAGGCGATCGGCGACGCGCGCTACGGCGACCAGGACACCGATGGATCGCACTCGGTCCGCGACGGTTTTGTGACCATGCGCGAGGCCGGAGCCACCGCGCGCCTGATGCTGACCCAGGCGGCGGCCCAAAAGTGGGGTGTACCGGCTTCGGAGTGCGAATCGGACCTGCATGTGATCGTGCACAAGCCCAGCAAGCGCAAAGTCGGCTACGGAGAACTCGCCTCGGCAGCCGCCAAATTACCCGTGCCCAAGAAAGAAGAGCTGACCTACAAGCCGAAAAGCGCCTGGCGTTATATCGGCAAAGGCGCGGTCAGCTACGACCTGGCCAACCTTTGCACCGGCAAGGCCGGCTTCGGCATGGACGCGCGGGTGGACGGCATGGTTTACGCCTCGGTCGAGCATCCCCCGGTGCTAGGCGGCAAGGTCAAGTCTTACGACGAGAAAGCTCCGCTGCAGGTCAAGGGCGTAAAGCAAACGATTCCCATCAAGCCCTTCACCCCGCCGCATCACTTTCAACCGCTGGGCGGGATCGCGGTCGTCGCCGACAATTCCTGGGCCGCTTTTCAGGGACGCAAGAAACTGAACGTGGCGTGGGACAACGGACCCAATGCCAGCTACAACTCGGATTCATACAAGAAGGAGTTGCAGGAGACGGCCCGCAAACCGGGCAAGGTGGCGAGGAACATCGGCGACGTGGATGCCGCATTTGCCAAAGGCGGGAAAATTGTGGAAGCAGATTACTACATCCCGCATCTGGCGCATGCTCCCATGGAGCCACCGGTCGCGTTGGCCGACTATCGTGACGGCAAAGTTACGGTGTGGACTTGCACGCAGAGCCCGCAGGCCGTACAGGAGACCCTCGGCGACGTCCTCGGCATTCCTAAGGAAAACGTGACCTGCCATGTGACTCTGCTGGGTGGCGGCTTCGGACGGAAGTCGAAACCGGATTACGCGGCTGAGGCCGCGATTCTGTCGAAAGCCACGGGCAAACCAGTGAAAGTGGTGTGGAGCCGGGAGGATGACATCAAGTTCGGCTACTATCACGCCGTGGCCGCCATGTACATGAAAGCGGCACTCGACGAAAAAGGCAAGCCAACCGCCTGGTTGCAACGTTCAGTGTTTCCTCCCATTGGCTCCACGTTCGCCCTGGACACAACCTACGGCGACGGGGGTGAACTCGGGCAGGGATGGACCGATTTGCCCTTCGACGTGCCCAATCATCGGGTCGAGAACGGGTCTGCGGTGAACCATGTCCGCATCGGATGGTTCCGCTCGGTGGCCAATATTTATCACGGGTTCGCGGCGCAGTCCTTTGCCAACGAATTAGCGCATGCGTCGGGTCGGGACTCGGTCGAATATCTTTTACAGCTGATCGGACCGGCGCGGATTGTGGACGTCAAGGCTACTGCACCCGACTATGACAATTATGGCGGAGCACCGACCGAGTATCCCCTGGATACGGCCCGCATGCGGCGTGTGGTTGAACTGGCCGCGGAGAAATCCGGCTGGGGAAAACGAAAGCTGGGCAAGGGTTCTGGAATGGGGATTGCCGTGCACCGGAGTTTTCTGACCTATGTGGCCACGGTGGTTGAGGTGGAAGTGGACGACCAGGGCGAGGTGAAAATTCCCGTGGTACACACCGCCGTTGACGCCGGGATCGTGGTAAATCCGGAAGCTACCAGGGCGCAGTTCGAAGGTGCCGCGGTCTTCGGAACCAGCATTGTGCGGAGTGGGGCGATTACGGCGAAGGATGGAGTCATTGAGCAGTCGAATTTCAATGACTATCCGGTAGCCCGTATGAACGAGGCTCCCTACAAGACGAACGTTTACATCGTGGATAGCGACGCGCCGCCCGCGGGTGTGGGCGAGCCGGGAGTGCCACCGTTTGCGCCCGCCGTCTGCAATGCAATTTTCGCTGCAAACGGGAAGCGGATTCGCGAATTGCCACTTTCGAAAAACTCCGCGAACGGCTAACTGGGCGTCCCGCACTCCAGTTCTTTGGATTGTCTCGGCATGGCGGGCGCGGGGCTTGGCTTTGGCGTTGCCGGATTTCTGGATACGAAAAGTTTCCATCAGCACCTGCCGACCAGGACTGAACACGGACCGCTGATGCAGCTGGCCATGGTTTTTCTCGTGAGCGGCATGTAATTCATCTCGATCGGATTGCTGGGTGAAGTCTTGGCGCGGACCTATTAGAATCGCAAAACAAGCCGATCCATGCCCTGCCTGAAGTGAAAGCCCGTAACGTAGGGATGGCGGGCCTCGCACCCGTCAAGATCCTAAGGATTCTACCCTCAAAGCGCGCGTGTTCTGCGGGCTTCGTAGGCCTTCAAGTGGGTGTAGGCAATACTGAGATGCGAAAGCTTCCCCTGAGACGAGGCGGCACCGCGCCGGAGCAAGTCCCCGACGATGTGGTCAGCTTCAATCGCGGCGTTGCGTTCGATGTCCCGCAGCATCGAGGCAGTAAGCGTTGAGCCGGCCGCGGTGAGTGTTTTGCGCAAGCGGCGCAGTTGCGTTTCCCGCACGGGATAGCCTTCAGCAGCCCCAATCGAACGGCACTCCTCGAGCAATCCAAGAATGAAGTCGGTCCCTCCCGGCGACGCGCAGATGTCCCCAGTGTTCGCACGCATCAGGCAGGTGCCGCCGGCAAGCGAAGCCAGGAAAACCCACTTCTCCCACATCTCCTGCAGAATCTCGGCACTGGCATGCGCATTGAATCGTGCGCCTTCCATGAATTGGGCAATCGCCCGCACCCGCTCTGACAACTCACCATTCCGCTCACCGAAGGACAGCTCGTGAGCTTCAACCAGGTGGACAATCTCGCCGTTTTTGAGCGCAACTGCGATGAAGCACTGGCCCCCGAGCACGCGGTCGGGACCGAAGCGCTGGTCCAGGATGTCGAGGTGCCGAATGCCGTTCAAGAGGGGCAGGATGACGGTGTCGGGGCCAACCCCTGGCGCGAAAGAAGTGATTGCGTCTTCGAGATCGTAGGCTTTGCAGCTGAGGATCACGAGACCGAAAGTCTCACGCAGATTCTCGGCCAGCACGGTAGATGGTTTGTAGAAGGTCATGTCGCCGCGAGGGCTGCGAATGATTAGGCCTTGGCCGGCCAACTCCGCGGCACGTTTTGGACGGACGAGAAACGTCACGTCCCTGTTTATCTCCAGCAGCCTGCCGCCAAAGTAGCCGCCAATCGCGCCTGCTCCCACCACCAGAGTACGCATGTATTGGGTCCTCGAGCTTCAAGATTATCGCAGTCCCTGAATGCCCCACCCTTTCGTTTTTTGCAGGGCGGGATTCCACGGTCGCTTGTTGTCGGGATTTTCATCCGGTTCGCGGATGACGCCCATCACCCACTCTTTCGCAAAATGCGCGAAAAGGTGAGGCACCCGGTTGAACAAAGATAGCGTTTCCCCTGAGTAAACCAAGGTAATGAGACCTTCGCCCAAACTTGCAGTAGAGTTCGGCAATGTTCCGTAAACTGCTTGACCCTTTCGCCCTCGTTGCGTTGGCAGTTCGTCTCGTGGCGGGCGAGAGGAGCAGACAGGAACAGATCTCCGATCTTCGCATACTCATCGATCAAGCTGACGAGATGGTCGTTTACAGCGAAGGATTCAAACGCGAGTTCGTGGTTTACCGGTCGTCGAAACCCAAGGATTTTGACGAGCTCAAGTCTGCGATAACACTGAAGCGCGATGGTGGTCCCTTTGATTGCGCATGCATGGACGGCCCAGAGATTGCCCTCAAGAATAAAAAGGAGATTGCCGCGGTCTGGAACCACGAAGGGACTGCCATTGGCAGCTCGATCTGGAGCGGAGACTGGGAAAATAGTGATCCGGAGCGTTGGTTGCGCTGGTTCGACACCCGGGGCATGACCAGCGCTCGAGAACTTTTTAACGATCTACAGTTCGAACAAAAGAAGTCAGCGGCTGACGAGCGGCGCTGGCTCGAAACCATGCCTTCCAGCCTAAAATCTCTGTGGTCGAAAACCCTGAGCCAGTACAATCCACCGTCGAATTTTCCCGACCTGAAACCTCTCAACGCGGCTCTGCTGAAACAATATCCCGACACCAATGAGCGAATTCGTGCGTTAATGGCCTGGTTCGGGTCCGGAGCAGGGCCCTGGTCGGGATTCCCGGGATATGAGGAGATCGCGCAAAAGATCCTGCGCCAGTATCCGACAGCGGAGCTGATCGGGGCGGTGGATGGTAGAAGCCTTAACGACGAGGAAGTCGAAGGTGCGGCGCGAATTCTCGGTAGCTGGACTCCCATCCCCGATCACACCCCGATTCCCCCGGGGTTGCGGCAAATTCTGTTGGATCATTGCCTGAGAAGTTCCGATCAAGACAAGGTGGATCGCGCCAAGAAAGCGTTCGCGCCCGATAAATGAGTCTAGCGCGGTTTCCCAGTCCAACGCCTCGTCCCGGCGCCCGTTAATTTCCCACCACCCACTCTTTTTGCGAACCACGCGAAAAGAATGGGGCACCCGCAAGTTGGCTAGCCGCCGGCGATGGCTCCCAGGATGACCAGGGGTTCTGCTCCCGAGGCGACCGCATCGGGCAGAGGGGCATCTGGCGATTCGTGAGACAGGTCTTCCTCACAGGCGAAGAATCGCAAAAAGGGCCGGCGCTGTAGCGTCACGTGGTCGCGGATGGTGCCGCGCAGCATCGGATACCGATCCTCGAGCGCATCAAGGACAGACCGCGTTGTCACGGGTTTCTCAACCTCGAGTTCCAGCTCACCGCGCACCTGCGCCAGCGTCCGCAGATGCGGCGGAAGTATGACTTTGATCATGTCGACTTACGCCTACTCCTTCGTTATGCCAGTGTCTGTACCTCCACCGATAGCACCGCGGGAAGGTCCCGGACAATGGGATTCCAGCTATCTCCGGCATCGGCAGACGCATAGACCTGGCCGCCGGTGGTGCCGAAGTACACGCCGCATTTGTCGAGAGAGTCGATGGCCATCGCGTCGCGCAGCACATTGACGTAGCAGTCCTGTTGCGGCAAACCCTTGGTAAGCGCCTCCCACTCGTTTCCGCCGGTGCGGCTGCGGTAGACGCGCAGCTTGCCGTCGGGCGGATAGTGCTCACCATCGCTTTTGATGGGGACCACGTAAATGGTCTCCGGTTCATGCGCGTGCACATCAATCACGAAGCCGAAGTCGGTTGGCAGATTTCCGCTAACCTCGGTCCATGAGTCGCCGGCGTCGTTGCTGCGCATGACGTCCCAGTGCTTCTGCATGAAAAGTACGCGCGGGCGCGAAGGATGCATGGTGATGTGGTGAACGCAGTGGCCGACCTCCGCCGTGGGATCGGGGATATGTTCGGAACGCAATCCCTGATTGATGGGCTGCCAGGTCTTTCCGCCGTCGTCGGTGCGGAAGGCGCCCGCGGCCGAGATGGCGATGAATATCCGCTGCGGATCGCTGGGGTCCAGAATGATGGTGTGCAGGCACATGCCCCCCGCGCCGGGCTGCCATCTCGGACCGGAGCCGTGGCCGCGCAGTCCGGAAAGTTCCTGCCAGTTCTGTCCGCCATCGGTCGAGCGAAACATCGCGGCGTCTTCGATTCCGGCGTACACGGTTTCCAGATCGGTCAGTGACGGTTCCAGATGCCAGACCCGCTTGAACTCCCAGGGATGGGGCGTGCCGTCGTACCACTGATGAGTCCCGGGGACGCCATCGTAGGCAAATTTGTTTCCCACGGGCTCCCACGTCTGTCCGCCATCGTTCGAGCGCTGGATGACCTGTCCGAACCAGCCGCTGCACTGCGATGCATACACGCGGTTCGGGTCAACCGGCGATCCCTTGACGTGGAAGATCTCCCATCCGGCGAAGTGGGGTCCGCTGACGTCCCACTTTTCGCGCTTGCCGTCCGAGGTCAGGATGAATGCGCCCTTGCGTGTGCCTGCCAGAACCCTTACTTTGCTCATTTATCTCTCCCCGCCTGATTTCGCTAAGTCCCGGACTCGACCTTCTAGGAGGCCGCCTTCGGACTTCGTAGCGGGATCAGCGCGCGCAATCGTTCGTCCATCAAGAACGGTCCCACCCAAACTATCATGCCAATCACAACGGGAAAGAAGAACCACGCGTCCTGGACGCGCACCTGGGTAGCGGTCGCGCCGCCTAGAAAACCGGTCAGCAAGATAGCTCCCAGAATCGACGTACGCGGAATTGCATAGAGGAAGGCGCAGACAAGCCCGACTACGCCGATCGGCAAGACGAGGCTTGTGGGATAACCCAGTCGAGCGGTTCCCTCCACCGCTGGCGCCATTCTCAACACTTTTATTCCGCCGTCGAAGAGCATGAACAGAAATATCAGGGCGACGAAGATCCGGCCCATCCAGAGGCTTCCCCTTGAAACCGTGCTGGTTCGATCAGATGGTTGCATAAGTGTGCCTCCCGGCATCTCTCAATGAATGATTCGAACCCTCTGGACAGGCAACGCCCGCTTGTCCTCCCGCTCTCTACCTGTAAGTCGAACGAGAGGCCGCCCGATCGACACGCCTGGAGACTTTTTTTCTTAGACGACCACCCCCAACTCTTCGTTTCCTGAAGAGTGGGGAACTTCTATGCTTTTTCAGCTGGCCTTCTTTGCCGGAACCTTGGCGCCCTTCTTGCGAGCTTCCGAAAGACCGATGGCAATCGCCTGTTTGCGGCTGGTCACCTTGCCGCCTTTGCCGCCCTTGCCGGACCGAAGCGTACCCCGCTTCTCCCGATGCATGGCGCTCTCTACGCTCTTACTCGCCGCCTCGCCGTACTTGGTGCGCCCGGACTTTTTGCTTGAACTGGAACTCTTGTTCGCTGCCATGAGAATCCTCCTGCCTCTTAGAGGTAGCGCTCTTCCGGCAGGTTGCCGCACCAGACCCGGCGAACATTTAGCAAGACCTCTACGGAATCAGCAGCAGCTTTCCCGTTGTCATGCGTCCTTCCAGGTCGCGGTGGGCTTGCTGCGCCTCCTGCAGACCATAAATATGCTCAATGCGTAACTTCAGCTTTTTTGCCGCCATCATGCCAAAGATCGCGCTGGCCCGCGCCTCGAGTTCCTCGCGGGTGGAAGTGTAGTGGGACATCGTCGGGCGGGTAAGAAACAGCGAGCCCTTCTGGCTAAGAGCGATGGGATCGAAAGGAGGGACGGCTCCGCTCGATGCTCCGAACAGGACCATCATGCCCCGCGGCCGCAGGACGTTCAGCCCTTTCTCAAAAGTGGTCTTGCCCACCGAGTCATAGACCACGTCCACACCTTGGTCCTGGGTCAGGCGTTTGGTCTCACTGGCAAAATCCGTCTGCGTATACAGGATGACTTCGTCCGCCCCGGCTTCGAACGCCAGCTTGGCCTTCTCCTCGGTCGACGCGGTGCCAATGACGCGGGCCCCGATGTCGTGCGCCATCTGCACCAGCAGCAGCCCGACTCCGCCCGCCGCCGCTTGCACCAGGGCTGTGTCTCCGCGCTTCAGCGGAAACGTGCTGTAGACCAGGTAGTGGGCGGTCATGCCTTGCAGCATGGCTGCGGCGGCTTCGCGGTCGCTTACACCTTGCGGAATATGGACGAGGCGGTCGGCAGGGATAGCGGAATACTCCGCATACGAGCCCATGATGCCGGCCCAGGCAACGCGGTCGCCAACCTTGACCGACTTGGCCTCCGCGCCCACCGCCGAGACCGCACCAGCGCCCTCCTGGCCGATCACGAACGGCAGGGCAACGGGATATCTGCCCTCGCGATGGTAAACATCAATGAAATTCACGCCGCAGGCGGCCACCTTCACCACCGCTTCGTTGGACTTGGGTTGCGGAACGGGAAGGTGTACGAGTTCGAGGGCTTCGGGACCGCCGGGCTTCTTTACCTGGATGGCTTTCATGTGGGCTTCGATTAACCTTGCGTAACCAAGGATTCTACGCAACGAAGCTTACTTGAGTGGGCAGGGCACCGGCAAGCTAGCATCGCTCCCGCCAAACCTAGCGCCGGTGCTACGATTCCGAGCGGCTATCCTAGAATGGAAGCCTCAAAAACGCCTGGGGAGAACGAGGAATGAAAACGCTAGGAATGATCGGAGGCATCGGGCCGGAATCCACGATCGAATATTACCGCCATTTGATTGCGGCCCATCGCGCGCGGAAGCCCGACGGAAGCTATCCGTCCATCGTCATAAACAGCATTAACATGAGGACACTGCTCGACATGATTGAAGCCGACGATCGGGGCAATATGGTCACGTTTCTAGTTGGCGAGATCCAAAAACTGGGTAGCGCCGGAGCGCAGGTTGGCCTGCTGGCTGCCAATACGCCGCATATCGTGTTCGACGAACTGCGCCGCCAGTCGCCGATCCCACTCGTCAGCATCGTGGAGGCAACGTGCGATGCCGCTAAAGCTTCAGGACTGAAAAGACTCGGCTTGTTTGGAACTCGATTCACCATGCTGGGGGATTTCTATCCCCGCGTATTTTCCGCGGCAAGAATCGAACTGGTTGTACCCCAACCGGACGAGCAATCCTACATTCACGAAAAGTACATGAACGAACTGGTGAAGGGCGCCATTTTGGCCGAGACCCGCCAAGGGCTGCTGGCAATTGTTGATCGCATGAAAGAGCAAGAGCGCATTGAAGGTTTGATTCTGGGAGGAACAGAGTTGCCGCTGATCCTAGGCGATGTGACTGACCGGGGCATTCCTTTTCTCGACACCACCCGGATCCACGTGCAGGCGGCTCTTGCCCGGATGTGGTCGTAGGACCGAAGTTTCACATCCACGGTTTCGAGGGTCTTCGTCCGGCGGTCATTCCTGTCAAGGCCAAGTAGAAAGTTCCGGTTCTTAGCCAAGTAGAAACTTCCGCTTTGGAAGTTGGGGTTTGGCAGTTGGGATGGGGTGCAGGGGAAGTAGCGCCTTCCCCTGCTTCCTCCATGG
>Ga0134124_10002230_pt1 | contig 15653 bp, 10 predicted proteins | sample KB304_FD_96880 | JGI IMG/M metagenome (GOLD analysis project Ga0134124, IMG submission 96880) | Terrestrial soil microbial communities without Nitrogen fertilizer from Kellogg Biological Station, Michigan, USA - KB3-0-4 | ecosystem: Environmental > Terrestrial > Soil > Unclassified ... | reverse complement strand
TAAATCAGGCATATCTCCCAAAGAGTACATTCCCGCACTGGGAGAAGCTAAATCGGAAGTAGCTGCATTTGTTAAAGGCAATGGAACCAAAGACTATAAGAGACTCAAAGAATTAATCGAGAAGGCGATGGATAATTATCAGAAAGCCGGTGATAGTATGCGGGAAGGCTTGAATAGCGTGCAGTCACTCCGTAATCGTGTTTTTCAGGCGGCGTTGCAAGGGGACAGTGCGCCCCTGCTGTTAAGTGCTGATGGCCAGGTTCCTGTGGATGTCGAGAAATCAAATAATGATGTCGTGGCGAGGTATATACGCACAGCTTCATATATTCAGGAAAGCATTGATCGAATTATGTCCAATAAAAGCAAGGTACCGAGGTAATTGAAATGGCACTGACCAAAATAGACCTGATAGAAAAAATAAACAGCCAGATGGAGATTTCCAAGAAGGATTCTGCAGACCTGGTAGAAAGCGTCCTGTCAATATTGAAATCTACCCTGGGAGCAGGTGAAAAGATCAAGATAGCCGGATTTGGGAATTTTGAGGTCAAACAGAAGAAGGATCGCAGGGGCAGAAATCCCCAGACAGGTGAAACCATTATTATTGATGCCAGAAAAATACTGACCTATAAGCCAAGTAATCTGTTAAAAACGAGAATCAACGAGCAGAGTCAATAGCAATTTATAACCATTCCCTGGATATCAAGTTTGCATTTTGAACTTATATACTCATAATTGGCAGTAAGCTTAAAGAATGTATCTCTAAACAAGGAGGATTACTCATGTCGAATCTAACAGAACTTACAGCACAGATAATTGCGGCAAGGGCGGCAAACAGGGAAATGTCCACAGAGGAATTACAGCATGAAATGCAGATGGTCTACTCGTTTCTAAAAAACATGGATGATGGTACCGTCCTGCCTGTTGCCCAGGAATCAACCGTAAGTACCAAGCCCCAAAAGATCAATCTGAAGCAGTACTTCAAGAAGGACGAGGTTATCTGCATAATATGTAACAAAGGATTCAAAACACTGAAAAGACATCTTACCGTTGTACATGATCTTAAACCGGGGGAATACAAAAAGCAGTTCGGTATTCCATCCAGGCAGTCTCTTGTTGCAAAGGCCTACTCAGAGAAATGGAGACAGGCCGCACTTGATAGAGGCCAGGGCGAAATTCTTGCCAAGGCCAGGGCCGTAAGAGCCGCGAAAAATGCAGCCGTGCCGGCAGCCAAGAGTAAAACTCCGGTACCCGCGGTTAAAGTTAAAGCGGCTGTACCTGCCGTAAAGATCAAGACTCCGGTTCCTGCAGTGAAAATCAAAGCTGTTGCCCCTGCAAAGAAAGAGGCAACCGAAGTTCCCAAGAAAGCTCAAAAGTCCAAAGGAGTGACATCCACTCCTAAATCCAGGAAATAATAACTAAATTGACCTTGAGTGTCTGAGGACGTCCAATAAATTTAAGCCGCCTGGGAACGGGCGGCTTTTTCATTCACAATATGACCACAATAATTTAGTAACCCGTGAGGTGTTAGAAGGCATACATTAATATCTCCGGTCATTTAGAGGTTGTTTTTTAGTAGACTTTTTAGTAAGCTTCTTTCCGAAATCATATGTAAATAGAGGCAGATCGAGTAGGTGGGTATTGCTGCTAATGTGCAGTCATATAAAGAGATTTTTGAAAACCGCTGAGTGTAACGGCTCATTGAGTTTGAATCTCGCCACTTCCGCCACGGCAATACAAACGGTTAGCTCAAGAACGGGCTGGCCGTTTTTTGTTTGAGCAGATAGTCGGACGTTTGACGGTGCAGCAATATTTGTGACCGGATGAAAATGCATACCACGAGATGACCCGAATTCATTAGGAGCACGACCATGGGGTTTTACGCCAATCTAAAAATCAGGGACAAGTTGACTCTCGGCTTTTCCACTGTTGTTTTTATGGCACTGGCCATCGGAATTTTCGGCTATTTCCAGATCCACAAACTCGAACGAGCCGATAATTTTCTTTTTAATAACGGGGTCAAACCGGTTGAACATATCGGTAAAGTCGCGGCCGGTTTTCAACGCCTGAGAACCAATATTCGCGAACTTATCCTCGCCAGGGATCAGAAAACACATGATTATTATCAGGTACGTATCGCAAAGTTCCGCGAGGAGACAGCTGCCAGCGTAAAAAGTCTTGAGGCCACGCTCCCCGATGCCGAGTCAAAAAAACTGTTAGCACGGGTGGTGCAGACGCACAGTGATTACACCCCGCATATCAGCCGGATCATGGAACTTTCAAGGTTCAACAAGGATCAAGAGGCGATTAAGTATCTGGACTCTGATTCTGTAAACGTTGCTGAACATTCCGAGATCGAAGCGATTGAAAATCTTCAGCAATATCTGGTGAACAACGCCGAAAAAATTTCTGAACAGAATATCGCGACCGCCACGAAAACCGGCTTTATCATGCTCTGTATTGCCATCTTCTCCTCACTGTTTGCGGTAATCATGACCATACTGATTACACGCAGCATCACCAATCCCCTGCGCCTCGTGCTTGATGCCGTCCGTTCGCAGAAGGATGACAGCAAAGAAAAGGTGCGGCTGGTGGAGGCCATCGCCGGAGGCGATCTCGATCAGGAAGTGATCGTTGTCGAACCTCTAAAGCTGGATATGTCCCAGGTCGGCAGTGATGAAGCGGGTATGCTGCTGAAGGAGATTGTCGGTATGAGCGAGGTCCAGTACTTGCTGGATCGGACTATTGCCGTAATGAGCCGATCCCTGCGCCACAACCGCGAGCAGGATATCCTGCGTGACTGGTTCAATAACGGCCAGAACGAACTCAACTCTATCCTGCGCGGCGACAAGTCCACCACGGAACTGACGGAACAGGCGCTTGCGTTTCTGGCCGAATATCTCGGTGCCGGGGTCGGATTATTCTACATCTTTGACGACAGGGAGGCGACGCTTGAGATTGCCGCCTGCTATGCCTGCACCAGGCAAGACCGCCTGAACGAGCGGATCGCCATGGGAGAAGGCCTGGCCGGGCAGGCAGCGCTGCAGCGGAAGATGATCTGCCAGAATGCCGCCCCGCCCGATTATCTGCCGATCAGCTCCGGCATCGGCGGGGCAGACCCGGTAAATATCGTGGTTCTGCCGCTTCTGTATAACGATGCCCTGTTCGGCATCATCGAGATCGGTTCGTTCAAGGTCTTCAGCGACAACGATCTGAAATTTCTCAGCCAATCCCAAAAAGGAATAACCATTGCGCTCAGTGTCAATATGTCGCGGCAACGTGTCAACGAGCTTCTGGAACAGACCCAGTCACAGAGTGAAGAGTTGCGCGTCCAGCAGGAGGAGTTGCAACAGACCAACGAAGAGTTGGAGGAGCGGGCTCAGATGCTGGAGCAGCAACGCGAACAGATCCGCGCCAAAAACCGCGAAGTGGAGGAGGCCAGCCGCGAATTGCAGCGCAAGGCCGATGAGCTGGAGCGGGTCAGCACCTACAAATCGGAATTTTTGGCCAACATGTCCCATGAACTGCGCACACCCCTCAACAGCCTGATGATCCTTTCCAGCCTGCTGAAAGACAATCGTGAAGGAAACCTGTCGGACAAGCAGGTGGAGTTTGCCGCCACCATCAACGGAGCCGGCCGGGATCTGCTCAACCTGATAAACGACATCCTGGATCTTTCCAAGATCGAATCAGGACATATGGAATTCCACTATGAAGAGCTGCCGCTGCCTGAAATCTGCGGACAGCTTGAAACCACCTTCAATCCGATCACCAGGGACAGGGGGATCGGATTCTCGGTAACCGTGGACGAAGCTGCTCCGCAAATAATCACTACCGATGGCCAGAGAACCCGGCAAATCCTCAAAAACCTCCTTTCCAATGCCTGCAAATTCACCTCACAGGGGTCGATTTCGCTTCGGGTGTATGTCCCTGACAGCAAAGAGCACCCGCTCAAGACCGCAACCGTTGCCTTTGCCGTGGCCGACACCGGCATCGGAATCCAGGACGACAAGCAGTCACTCATTTTCAATGCCTTTCGGCAGGCTGACGGCAGCACCAGCCGCACCTACGGCGGCACCGGTCTGGGACTATCCATCTCCCGGCAGCTTGCACGATCGATGGGAGGAGAAATCTCCCTAACCAGCGAGTCAGGCAAGGGAAGCACTTTCACCCTTTATCTTCCGGTCAAGGGAGATTGCGGACTGGTGCCGATAGTCGATCAACCTGCCCGTACAGTAAATCAGGCTGCCGTTATGCAGCCTTCGAATAAAACGGAAGCTGCTGCAGCCGTTGCGAAGAGTTACGAACCACCTCCGGCACCGATCCCGGACGACCGCGACCGGATCCGGAACGGAGTCAAAAGTATTCTGGTCATCGAGGATGATCTGACCTTTGCCGCGGTGCTGATCGATATGGTTCGCGGCCGCGGTTTTTCCGCCCTGGTTGCCGCCGACGGTGAGAGCGGCATAGCTCTTGCCGACCACTACCGGCCAAGCGCGATCATTCTCGATGTCATGCTTCCGCATATTGATGGCTGGGATGTTATGCGCAGTCTGAAGGACAACCCCCTAACACGACATATCCCGGTACATTTCATCACCTGTCTGGAGGAACGCCAGAAGGCCATGGGAATGGGGGCCATCGGCTTCGTCACCAAGCCGGTCAGCAGTGAACAACTGGACAGCGTCTTCGGAACGCTGGAGAATGCCATCGACAAGACCATGAAAATGCTTTTGATTGTTGAGGACGACCGGGATCAGGCCAAGGCGATGGTCGCCCTTCTGGAAGAGAGGGATGTGACAATCACGGTTGCGGATACCGGAGTCAAGGCCATTGAACTTCTCTCCAGCGGACAATTCGACTGCATAGTACTTGATCTCGGTTTGGCCGATATGGGCGCATTCGAGCTCCTGGAAGAACTGAAAAAATTCGATCCGGAGCGGCGTATTCCGGTCATCATCCATACAGGACGAGAACTGACTCACGACGATGAAAAGCGGCTGCACCACTATGCCGAGAGCATAATCATCAAGGGGGCCAAAAGCCCCGAACGGCTCCTGAATGAAGTAACTCTCTTCCTCCACCTGGTAGAAACCTCGCTTGATCCCGGCAAGCAGCGCATGATTCGCTCTTCACTTGACAAGGAAGCTGTGCTGGAAGGGAAAAAGATTCTGATCGTCGATGACGACATGCGCAATATTTTCTCGCTCTCCAGCGCCCTGGCGGAAAAAAACATGACCATTTTTGAAGCGGAAAATGGACGCGAGGCCCTGAAGCAGCTGGATGAGTTCCCTGATATCGACCTGGTTCTGATGGATATCATGATGCCGGAAATGGATGGGTATGAAGCGATGTGCACCATCAGAAAAGATCCCCGTTTCAATTCATTGCCGATCATCGCGCTGACCGCCAAGGCGATGAAAGGAGACCGGGAAGAGTGCCTGAAGGCCGGCGCCAGCGACTACATTCCGAAGCCGGTAGACATGGGAAAACTCTTATCACTGCTGCGTGTCTGGCTGTATTCGGCAGATTCGTCGGTTTCGGTGGTTATGGAGTAGATCATGACCATCAAGACCAAACTCATAGCCAATATGCTGGTCACGGCAGCCATTATTGTCGGCATCTCCCTTGCCAGCTTTTCATCAATGAGATTTCTTCAGGAGAAGCTTTCATATATTGCCGAAAAGAGCACGCCGTTCCAGATGAGGACCGTGGAGTTTCAAAGGGAGCTCCAGAGTTGCATAACCGATCTGATCAAGGTGAACGCCGCCCGTAACATGGCTGAATACCTGAAATTCCGTGGCGAAGCCGAACGGTCACTCGGATATGCCGCACGCTCCCAGCAAATCCTCGACAAGATGACTCCAGGCACCCGTATGGTAGTGTCTGACGAGCTTTCCCGGATCTCCGGCGAACTCTTTGCTGCTACTGAAGCTCGTATCAAAAGCGACAGCGCCGCAAGCGAGGCAAATGAAAAAGTGTCGCAGCAAATGAAGGATTCCTCCACCCGGCTTAAAGCGCTGGAAGCGCATATCCGTAGCCTGCAGGTCACTCATGCCGCTTCACTTGCAAAGGCTCTGGAAAATACCGACCGTTTTTCCGCCAGGTTGCATGATCTTGAAGAACTTAGAGATCAGGTTACCGAACTCCTTTCTGTATCAGGAGAAGCGCTTAACGCCCGGAACAGGACCGCGTTTCTGATCACACAAGGCAAGATAAAGACCCTCCTGTGGCGCATTGCCGGGAATAAAAACGGCACGTTCATTTCATCGGATCTCAAAGCGCTCGCCGAGGATATGAACGAATATTTACAGCTTCAGGCAGTTGCGGTTACTCAAAAGAGTGACGATGCCAAAAAATGGGCATCGGAAGCGTTTAAAGTGCTGGCGGCAAACATGAATCGCATAGACATGACGCTTAATCAGGAAATTGAACTGACTTCTTCACGTTTGGCCATTGAGACCAAGAGACAGAGAATCATATTTGCCCAGTCAAACAGCGCCAACAGTATCCTGTTAACCAACTCCGAGCTGGTGGCGTTGGGCCTTACGGTTACCGGCGGGATAAATCGGCTGTTTACCCTCGGCTCGCCGGCAGAGTTGGATACATCCGATTCGGAAATCCGTCCTCTTTTTGCAACAATCCTTGAACGTGCCCGGTTTGTTGAAAATTTACTTGTCACACTTGATGCACCGGATGAATTGAAGATGCTTCACGCGGCCGTCGGATCTCTTGCAGCGATTCGCTCGGAACTCTATTCACCCGATGGTCTGGTCGCTACGCTTAAAAGAAAGCTGAACGCAATCGAACAGGCTAACAGGTCTGCCGACAAGCTGCATGCCCTCGTCATCAAGCAGTCGTCATCCGGGAAAGAGAGCGTTTCGATTGCCCAGGGGGAACAGGAGAAATCGCTTATAGCAGCAAACGATATGATCCGGCAGAGCCTGTCCAGAATTCTTGGCATAGCTTCTGTGGCGATTGTTATCGGGATATTCTTCGGCTTCTGGATTTATCGTTCCGTGTTGCGGCCTCTTCGTGTGGTGCTTGATGCCGTCAGATCACAGCGGGAACAGGCGAACGAAAAGGCACGACTTGCGGAGGCTGTCGCCGGTGGTGATCTGACCCAAACCGTAACCGTCAGTGAAGCGATAGTACTCGATACGACACGGATAAATAAGGATGAGATGGGAATGGTACTGAATGCCGTGGCAGGAATGAGTGAGGCCCAGGTCACGTTGGACAAGGCGTTTGCAGAAATGACCGCATCGCTTCGCAGCAGCAGTCATGAAGAAGCCCGTCGCGACCGCTTGAAAAGCGGATTGTTCGAACTCAACAAAATCCTGCGGGACGAACAGAAAACCGCCGAGCTTGCTGACAGGGCACTGGCTTTCATGGCAGACTATCTCGGTGCCGGAGTCGGCATCATGTATCTGTATGACGATAAGGGGGAGATACTTCAAACACTATCCACCTATGCCATTTCAAAGACCAAACGGCTGACCTGGGGTTTCCGGCTCGGTGAAGGGCTGCCGGGCCAGGTGGCGCTGGAACGAAAAATGATCCACCTCAAGACGGTACCGCCGGATTATCTTCCGATCACCTCGGCCCTGGGCAAGGCGGATCCCCTGGGTGTCGCCATTTTGCCTATCACGTACAATGATATATTGGTCGGTGTTCTGGAACTGGGGAGCTTCAGGCCGTTTGACAACGACGATTTCAGGTTTCTGGATCTGTCGCTGGAGGGGATTGCCATTGCAATCAACATCAACTGGTCGCGGCAGCAGGTCAACGAACTTCTTGAACAGGCTCAGGAACAGGCCGAAGAGCTGCGGGTTCATCAGAAGAAGTTGCAGCAGAGCAACGAGGAACTTGAGGAACGGGCAAGGATGCTGGCGGAACAACGGAATTATAATATCTACTGAAACGACGAAAAACGACATGACAGCTGATGAACTCTTCGATCTCGAAATAAGGCTTCTGCTTGAAGGTATCTACCAGGTGTACGGATACGACTTCAGGGAGTATTCAGAGGCATCGCTCCGGCGGCGGATGACGCAGTGGCTTTCCGGCTCCGGGTTTGCCACCCTGTCTTTTGCCCAGTCACACCTGTTGCGGGATCGCGCACTGTTTGATACCCTGCTGCGGGGAATAACGATCAATGTCTCGGAGATGTTCCGTGATCCCGCCTTCTTCAAGACCATCAGGGAGCAGGTGGTGCCGCATTTGAAGACCTATCCCTTTGTAAAGATCTGGCACGCGGGTTGTGCCTCAGGCGAAGAAGCCTATTCGATGGCGATACTCCTCCTGGAGGAGGGGTTGAAAGGGCGCTTCCGGATTTATGCCACGGATATCAACGAGGAAGTAATCCGCAAGGCGCAGGAGGGCATCTACCCGCTGCACGAATTGAAGAACTTCACCAGAAACTATCAGCACGCGGGTGGTATCGGTTCGTTTTCGGATTACTACACGGCAAGGTACGACCATGCCATTCTGAACTCCTCGCTGCGGGAAGATATTGTTTTTGCAGCCCACAATCTGGCTGTTGATGCCGACTTCGGCGAAATGAACCTGATTCTCTGCCGCAATGTCATGATTTATTTCAAACAGCCGCTCAAGGAACGGGTTCTGGGGCTATTTGACAGCAGTCTGGGGTCGGGTGGTTTTCTCTGCCTCGGCACAAAGGAGAGCCTGGACCATCGCCGGATCTCCGACAAGTATGAAGAAATCAAACCACGGACGCAGATCTATCGGAAGCGTTATGCAAAATAGGAGCGAAAGAGCGTTCAAGGCGGTTGTTATCGGTGTTTCGACCGGCGGGGTCTCGGCGCTCAAGATGGTTTTGGGGGCGTTGCCCGCCGACTTCCCGATTCCCGTTCTGGTCGTAACCCATATCACCCCGGACTCCGATGACGGGCTGGCTGTGCTGCTGGACACCCTCTGCGCCATCCGGGTCAAGGAAGCCGATGAACATGAGGCACTGGCCCCCGGCACGGTATATCTCGCTCCGGCCAATTATCATCTGCTGGTGGAGCGGAGTGACACGCTGGCGCTCTCCATCGATCCTCCGGTCAATTTTGCCCGTCCAGCTGTGGACGTGCTCTTCGAGTCGGCGGCAGAGGTTTACGGCCCGTCACTGATCGGGGTCATTATGACCGGAGCCGGGTCCGACGGCAGCAATGGGCTTTTGAAAATAAAAAACAGCGGTGGGGTGACGATCGTCCAGGACCCCGCCGACGCCGAGATGGATTCCATGCCCAGAAGCGCGCTGAAATTACTGCAAGCCGACCATGTTGCACGATTGAACAAAATTCCGGGCCTTTTGCTGAAACTTTTAGTAAGTTAGAAATTATTTTCTGCGGTATTTTGCAGAGAATAATTTCGTGAACGCACTTATCCCGGTTTATCGGGGCTAGTAAGTTAGCAAATTGATTTCGTTAAAGCGTTTATCCTGCATTTCAGGGAGTAGGAGAAAAACCATGAACCTGACCGCACCGCCTGCTAACGTACCGATTCTAATGGTCGATGACCGGCCGGGAAACCTGCTGTCACTCGAAGAGCTCCTCAGGGACCAGGGATATGAGCTTGTCGGGGCATCGTCAGGCAACGAGGCTCTCCTCCAGACACTCAAGCAGGATTTTGCCCTGGTGCTGCTGGATGTGCAGATGCCGGGAATGGATGGCTTCGAGACGGCTGAGCTGATGCGTGCAAATCCCAAAACCAGACATATTCCGATCATCTTTGTCACCGCAGGCATGAAGGATCTCAAGTTTCAATTCAAGGGGTATGACGCCGGAGCGGTCGATTATCTTGCAAAGCCCATAGAACCGATAATTCTGCAGAGCAAGGTCAGAATTTTTGCCGAACTGTACCGTCAGCGCCGTGAAATCGAACTGCACAAAAATCATCTGGAAGAGCTGGTTGAACTGAGGACTGTCGAATTGCGCTGCTCGGCCGCAGAACTGAAAACCAGCAATGAAAACCTCCTCGAAAGAAACAGGGAACTGCAGGCAATCGAAGGACTTTTGCGCAGGCAGATCATAGAATCCGCTGAGACACACGATCAACTGCTGGCAACCGAAGAGATGTTGCGGGTACAGATCGAGGATTATCAGGTTGCCCAGAGACAGTTGTACGAATCGAATATCAGCCTTCAGACTCTTTTTGATGTGTCTCCACTTGCTATCGTTGTTTCTTCATTCCCCGACGGGATAATCCGCGAGATCAATCGTACCTTCAGCGCTGACTTTGGCTACACGGATGACCTTGTTATCGGCAAGACCGGCGTGGAGATCGGTCTTTGGGGCGATGTAGACGATCGGGAGCGTTTTTTGAGTCTGATGCACCAACAGCAGGGCATATCCGGATTTGGCACCGAAATCAGAACCTTTAATGGAGAAATCCGAACGGCGCTTATTTATAGCACCCTCATGGATTTCAAGGGTGAGAAGTGTCTTCTGGTCGTATTTCTGGATGTCTCCGAACAGAAACGGCTGGAGGCCCAGATCAGACAGACGCAGAAGATGGATGTTATCGGGCAGTTGGCCGGTGGCGTAGCCCACGATTTCAACAATATGCTGACCGCGATTCTGGGTTCTGCCGAGCTCCTGGCTCGTCATGTCAAGGATGATGCGGCGGCGATTAAACTGCTTGGCAGCATTCAAAAGGCGGCAAGCCGTTCGGCCGATCTGACCGGCCAGTTGCTGGCCTTTTCCCGCAAAGGACAGAAAAACGCCGTACATGTCTGGATTGATTCAACGATCCATGAAGCTATTTCACTGCTGGAGCGAACGATTGACAAGAAGATCACCCTGGAAACAAGGCTTGTCGCCAAAAACTCCCGAGTAAACGGTGATCCGACCCTGTTGCAGAACGCTCTGCTGAACCTGGGCGTTAATGCCCGTGACGCCATGCCCGAAGGTGGCGTAATTTCGTTTGCAACCGCCAATGTTGAGCTGGATTCAAATTACTGCGAATCAAGCGCCTTTTCCATAACCCCCGGCCAATACATCGAAATATCGGTATCCGATACCGGTACAGGGATGTCGAAAGAAGTCATCCAGCGTGTCTTTGAGCCGTTTTTTACCACAAAAGAGGTCGGCAAGGGGACCGGATTGGGTCTGGCGGCCGTCTACGGCACCATTACGGATCACCATGGATGCATAAGCATCTACAGTGAACCCGGTATCGGAACGGTCTTCAAATTATATCTTCCCCTGTCGGGCGAGGAGAAAAATGAGGTTACCTGCTGTGAAGAGTTGATTCACGGTTCCGGTGGAGTTCTGCTGGTGGATGATGAAGAGATACTCCGCACCGTAGGACAGGCACTTCTGGAGGACCTTGGCTATCGGGTCTACCTTGCGGAAGACGGAGAACAGGCACTGGAGGTGTACGCCCGGGAGAAGAACGACATCTCTCTGGTAATTCTGGACATGCTGATGCCCAGAATGGGCGGCAAAGAAACACTTGTGCGGCTCATGGAGAGTTTTCCGGATACCCGTGTCCTGATATCTTCCGGATTCCACCAGGAGGGTACTGCTGGTGAACTTGAAAAACTTGGTGCAAGGGGGTTTCTCCGGAAGCCGTATCTTCGACAGGAACTATGTAAAGCCGTTTCTGAGGCGCTCGGGACGTATTGCTGAAAAAAACAGGGGAGAGATCACTAACAATGCAAATAACAACACCGTTCATAAAGCTGGACAGTTTTCTAAAGGCGGAAAATGCCGTTTCTTCCGGAGGAGAGGCCAAGATCATGATTGCAGAGGGGTACATTACGGTAAATGGTGAAGTTGAACTTCGTCGAGGCCGCAAATTGTATCCCGGGGACCGGGTCGTGTTCGGTCGAAGAAAATTCTCGGTTGAATCCGCAGGTACTCAAATAAATTGACTTCACACACCGTTTAAAATTAGAATGCCGAGCTTATTTACATAAATTCCCACGCCTTTGAGCGTTATTCTAGGAGAAATACAATGAATATGAGATTTCTTGATGCCTGTTGGGGCAAACCGGTAGATCGGACTCCCGTGTGGCTTATGCGTCAGGCCGGCCGCTATCTGCCCGAGTACATGGCTGTTCGCTCAAAATGCACGTTTCTGGAATTATGCAAAACCCCCGAGCTGGCCGCCGAAGTCACTATTCAGCCGGTAGATATTCTCGGAGTGGACGCCGCCATCATGTTCTCCGATATCCTGACACCGGTTGAACCGATGGGGATGAAACTGGATTTTGTTCCCGGACCCGTTTTCGAGAGTCCGATCCGCAGCATGGCGGATGTGGAGAAACTTCGCATCCCGCAGATGGAGCAGGATGTACCTTACGTGCTTGAAACTATCAAGATTCTGCGCCGTGAGTTGGCCGGGAAAGTGCCGCTGATTGGATTTGGCGGCGCACCGTTTACGCTGGCCTGCTACATGGTTGAGGGTAAGGGTTCCAAGGATTTTGCCCAGATCAAGCGGATGATGTATGCCGCGCCCGACGTCTATGCCGCCCTGATGGAAAAGATTACCACCATGAGCATTGAATATCTGAATGCCCAGATAGCCGCGGGCGCGCAGTGTATCCAGATTTTCGATACCTGGGGCGGCATCCTTTCTCCTGCCGATTACGAGCGGTATGTGTCGCCGTATACTGCCAGACTGATTAACGGACTGAACCGTATGGAAACCCCGGTTATCCATTTTGTAAAAGGGTCCGGAGCCATGCTTGACACCGTAAAGAAAGTCGGCGGCGACGTCATGGGGCTGGACTGGCATGTGAAGCTGGGTGCAGCCCGGGACCTGATCGGCCCGCAGATGGCGGTGCAGGGCAATCTTGATCCGACCGTGCTGTATGCAACACGCGAAATTATCGAGCGCGAAGTCAAACGGGTTATTGATGAAAACGCCGGCCGGCCCGGACATATTTTCAACCTGGGACATGGCATCCTGCCGACTGTTCCCCCGGAAAATGCCAAGTTCATGGTAGAGTGCGTACATCGGTTGTCGCAGAAATAATTCACTGAGGACACGGAGGAAACCACAAAGAGCCATCCCGATGTGTCCTCCGTTATGAAAGCTTTTCCAAGAGGATACCATGTCCGTTTCACTTAAAAACTTTGTGATCTTTGTTACCGATCTGGCCAAGGCAAAATCCTTCTACGTAGACCTTCTAGGGCTGCCTGTTGCCGGTCAGAGCGAAATGCTGATAGAGTTTTTTCCGGGAACCGCCACGACGCTGGGGGTTTCGCTTGCGCTTAATGAAGATGCCCGCAGCCTGGTCGGAAGACACACCGGCATTACCCTTAAAGTTGATAATATAGCTGTCGTCTGCGCAACCCTTAAAAATGGCGGCGCTCATTTCGTGGAACCGCTCGAATCCAGTCCGTGGGGCAAGATGGCGGTCGTACAGGACTTTGACGGCAATATGATCGCGCTGGTGGATCGCTAGGTGAAGATCATCACACGAAAAAACCGTACTCCGCAGGTTCAAGCATTCCTCAAAAAACTGCGTTGCGTGTTTGATTGATTGACGTGTGGTGCCGCCGCCTGGCAATTCTCCTGATTTTCCTTGCTCTGGGCATGACCGGTTCAGCCGCGTTATCCTCGCCTCCTCCACGAATGCGACCGTATACAGGTATTGGGCTGGTCGTTTTTCCGCAATTGGACAAAGCTCCCAATGAGGATCTGCAACTGCCGATGTACGAGGAACCCGGCATTTCTCGGGTTGGCATACTGAACCGTTCCACATTGTCCGGAAATGAGTGGATATTCGGTCCTCAGGATGGTGCTGCGCCGCTCATCGTTTCAACTCGAAAAGGCGACTGGTTGCGGGTTTTTTATGATGATGCCGGCCGGGAGGCCTGGATCGATCCAAAACGGAATGGACACTTCCAATCCTGGGAGCAGTTTCTGAAACAGCAGAACGGACGCATGCTTCCCGGTCTGCAACCGCAGTATTACCAGTTGCTGCAACAACCCGGAGGGAAGCTGCTCGGTATCCTGACTCCAAGGCAGATGTTCAGGGTATTGGCCCTTGAGAATGCCTGGTGCATGGTGTTGACCGATAAATCACAAATCGGGTGGATGCGATGGTTTGATGACGACGGACGGCTGCTGGTAGGATTCAACCGCTGACTAGGTACTGCTTGCGCCGCAAAAACAATTGACGTTACAGCCTCGGTATGGTATTGACACCCCATATGACAATCATGATTATTACAACTGCAGAACGAGCTATTCTCGCGGCGGCGCGTGATGCCGCAGTTCTGTCCGTTGCCCGCTGATTGTCGTTTCACTTCAAAGATAATCGCAAGCCGTGGGCGGAAGCCCACGGCTTTTTTATTGCGCGCAGCCTGACTGGAAATCGATGCATAGTATCCATATAGAGGAGGAATACGCATGAGAATTGAACTTGTACCGCCAGGAACCGGCGAGCTGACGTATGAAATCAGAAATATCGTCAATGTGGCAGAGAAACTTCAGAAACATGGTGTCAAAATCAACTGGGAGAATATTGGCGATCCGATTGTCAAGGGCGAGGTCATTCCTGAGTGGATGAAGGAAATAGTCGCCAGGGCCGCAATGGACAATCGTACCTGGGGTTATTGCCATACCCGTGGTGTGCTTGAGACCCGGGAATTTATCTGCGAAACCACCAACAGTCGTGGCGGTGCCCGGATCACCCCCGACGACATCATTTTCTTTAACGGGCTTGGGGACGCCATCGCAAAAATTTATGGCTGTCTGCGTCCGGAGGCGCGGGTGCTTATGCCGTCGCCATCCTACACTACCCACACGCTCGGTGAAATAGGACATGCCCATTCGGCGCCATCGCTGTTTTGCCTCAAGCCGGATAACAACTGGTACCCGGACATGGAGGATCTGCGCAACCATGTCCGCTACAATCCGAATATCTGCGCGATCATGCTGATCAACCCGGACAACCCCACCGGCATGGTTTACACCAGGGAGATGTTGCAGGAAATTGTTGCGGTAGCCCGTGAAAACGACCTGTTCATCATCGCCGATGAGGTGTACATCAACATCGTGTACAACGGCGAAAGCACGGTGCCGATCAGTGACGTAATCGGGGATGTCCCCGCCATATCATTGAAAGGTATCTCAAAGGAATTTCCCTGGCCGGGATCGCGCTGCGGCTGGATAGAGGTATATAATGGCCAGAAAGACGAGCGTTTCCGCAAATATATCAACCTGATCCTTACCGGCAAGATGAATGAGGTATGCTCCACGACCCTGCCGCAGACGGTAATCCCGGAAATTGTCCGGCACCCCGAATATTCTGCCTATCTGGCTCAGCGCATCGCCAGTTACGAGCGGATGAGCAACATCACCTATGAGTGTCTCAGCAAGGTTCCCGCATTGCAGGTGAATCGCACCAATGGCGCTTTTTACATGGCCGTGGCATTCGAGGATGGCCTGCTGAACAACCGGCAGTCGATTCCGATCACCAACCCGGAGGTCAAGGAACTGGTTGAAGGGTTGATCAGCCAGCCGGGAGTTTCCCCCGATAAACGCTTCGTTTATCAGATCCTGGCAACAACCGGCATCTGTATCGTGCCGCTTTCTTCATTTTCCACACCGTTGCAGGGGTTCCGTGTGACGCTGCTGGAGAAGGACGAGAATGAGTGCCGCCGCATTTACCGCACGCTGGCCGAGAAGAT
>Ga0134124_10002229_pt1 | contig 15656 bp, 13 predicted proteins | sample KB304_FD_96880 | JGI IMG/M metagenome (GOLD analysis project Ga0134124, IMG submission 96880) | Terrestrial soil microbial communities without Nitrogen fertilizer from Kellogg Biological Station, Michigan, USA - KB3-0-4 | ecosystem: Environmental > Terrestrial > Soil > Unclassified ... | reverse complement strand
TAGCCGTCTCCTGCTCGTCCGACGTGGTGCCGGAGATCCGCGAATACGAGCGCACCTCGACGACGACGGCCAACGTGTACGTCGTGCCGCTGATGGCCCGCTACCTCGAAGATCTCGAGCGGCGGCTGGCCGGCCTCGGCGTGCCCGGCCAGCTCTACGTGATGCAGTCCTCCGGAGGCATCGCGCTGCCGCCGCTGGCCCGCCGTCTGCCGATCCGCCTGGTGGAGTCGGGTCCGGCCGCCGGCGCCCTGGCCGCCGGCCAGGCGGCGCGCGAGCGCGGGGACTCGCGCCTGCTGTCGTTCGACATGGGCGGGACGACGGCGAAGGCGTGCGTGATCGATGGCGGCGCACCGCTCGTGGCCCGCGAGTTCGAGGTCGCGCGTGCCGATCGCTTCAAGAAGGGCTCGGGACTGCCGATCCGGGTGCCGGTCATCGAGATGATCGAGATCGGGGCGGGCGGCGGCTCCATCGCGCGCGTGGACCGCATGGGCCTGCTCAAGGTCGGGCCCGACAGCGCCGGCGCCGATCCCGGCCCCGCCTGCTACAACCTGGGCGGCCGCCAGCCGACCGTCACCGACGCCGACCTGCTGCTCGGCTATCTCGACGCCGAGTTCTTCCTCGGCGGCCGCATGCGGCTGGATCGTGGCGCGGCCGAGCGCGCGGTGAGCGAGCACGTCGCGCGCCCGCTCGGGCTCGACACCACGGCGGCGGCCTGGGGGATCCACCGCGTGGTCAACGAGAGCATGGCGGCGGCGGCGCGGATCCACGGCATCGAGCGCGGGCGCGATCTTCGCGCCTATCCGCTGTTCGCCTTCGGCGGCGCCGGGCCCGTGCACTGCTGGCAGGTCGCCCGGATCCTGAAAGTGCCACGGATCCTGCTGCCGTTCGGGGCCGGCGCGATGTCGGCGTGGGGACTGCTGGCCGCCCCGCTGTCCTTCGATTTCGTGCGGACCGTACGGGCGCGCCTGGACCAGGCCGACTGGGACGCCCTCAACCGGCTCTTCACGGAGATGGAGGACGAGGGCCGCGAGCTGCTCGCACGGGCGGGTGTCGCCTCCGACGCGGCGCGGGTGTCGCGCATCGCGGAGATGCGCTACGTGGGCCAGGGCCACGAGGTCGAAGCGCCGATGCCCAGCGGACAGTTGGCCGCGAACGTCCTGCCCACCATCACCGCGTCGTTCGAGGAAGCCTATCGCGCGCTCTACCATCGCCTGCCGCAAGGCGTGCCGATCGAGGCGCTCAACTGGCGTGTGACGGTGTCCGGTCCGCCGCCCCACCTCGCGTTCGGTGGCGCCGGCGCGACGGGCCGCTCGGCAGTCGATGCGGTGAAGACCACGCGGCGTGCCTGGTTCGCCGAGGCCCCGGGCTGGATGGAGACGCCGGTGTACGACCGCTACGCGCTCGGTCCCGGCGCGAGCTTCGACGGCCCGGCCATCGTCGAGGAGCGCGAGTCGACGGCCGTCATCGGGCCCGGCGCCCGCTGTCGCGTCGACGAGGGCCTGACGATCGTGGTGACCATGCCATGAGCGCGCTCCTCGATCCGATCACGCTGGAGATCTGCTGGAATCGGCTGATCGGCGTCGTCAACGAGCAGGCGGCGGCGTTGCAGCGTACGTCGTTCACCTCGATCGTACGCGAGGCCGGCGACCTGTCGGCGGGCGTGTTCGACAGCCGCGGCTACATGGTGGCCCAGGCCGTGACCGGCACGCCCGGGCACATCAACTCGATGGCGCTGGCGATGAAGCACTTCCTGGCCGCCTATCCGTTGGAGCGCCTGGCCCCCGGTGACGTTCTCATCACCAACGATCCGTGGAAGACCTCCGGCCATCTCAACGACGTCACCATCTGCTCGCCCATCTTCCGGGGCGATCGGTGTGTCGCGTTCTTCGCGTCCACCTGCCACACCGCCGACATCGGCGGTCACGTGCTCTCAGCCGAGGCGCGCGAGGTGTACGAAGAGGGCTTGCAGATCCCGATGCTCAAGCTCTACGAGGCCGGGCGCCCGAACGAGACGCTGGTGGCGATGCTCCGCGAGAACACGCGGCTGCCCGATATGGTCCTCGGCGACTTCCACGCCCAGATCGCCGGCGGCGCCGTCGGCGGCGAGCGGCTGCTCGAGTTCATGGAGGAGTTCGGCCTGGAGCGCCTGGAGCCGCTGGCCGACGAGATCATCGGCCGCACCGAGCGCGCCATGCGGGACGCCCTCCGAGCGCTTCGCCCCGGGGTCTACGAGCACGCGATCACCTCCGACGGCTTCGGCGATCCGATCACGATTCGCGTGCGCTGCCAGGTGCAGGGTGACGATCTGCTGATCGACTACGCGGGCTCCTCGCCGGCCAGCCGCCGCGGAGTCAACGTGGTGATGAACTACACGGAGGCCTACACGACTTATGGAGTGAAGGTGATCGTCAGCCCCGACGTGCCGAACAACGAGGGCGCGTTCCGGCCGATCCGCATCAGCGCGCCCGAGGGCTCCATCCTCAACGTCACGCGTCCGGCACCGGTGGCCGCGCGCCACATCATCGGCCACTTCCTGCCGCACGTCATCGCCGGCGCGCTCGGCCAGGCCCTGCCGGAGCGCGTCATGGCGGAGGGCTCGGCCAACATCTGGGGCGTGCAGGTCTCGGGTAAGGACGCCGAGGGACGGCCGTTCACCCACATCTTCTTCTCATCGGGCGGGACGGGCGCGCGCGCGGTGAAGGATGGGCTGTCCGCCACCGCGTTTCCCTCCGGCGTGCTCGGCACACCGGTCGAGGTCATCGAGAACCTCTCGCCGCTGCTGGTGGAGCGCAAGGCGCTCCGCGACGATTCCGGTGGCTCGGGGAAGTACAGGGGCGGGCTGGGCCAGACGATCGCCTTCCGCGTGCGCACGCACGAGCCCTTCGTCTGCTCGATCCTCTGTGACCGCACCGTCGAGCCCGCCGCGGGCTTCCGCGGCGGCAGCCCCGGCGCCCGCGGCGAAGTCCTCATCGACGGCACCCAGCCCCCCAACCCCAAAGCCGAACAGATCGTCCCGCCCGAGTCCCTCGTGGAAATCCGTCTCCCCGGCGGTGGCGGTTACGGCCCCCCGAGCGATCGAGACCCCGAACTGATCGACCGCGACATGCTCGAGCGCTACACCACGCACTGATAGTCGGCGAACGACTCAGCGGGGAACGCCCTCTCAGGAAGGACTGCCCACTCGGAGCGCGGGCTTCGCCCAAGCAATCCGGTTCTGGGGGAAGCAGGAAGGAGCGCGCCTCTCAGGCGCGCGACGACCGTCGGAGGGGGCGAGGCCCCCCATCGAGCTCAGCGAGGCGCGTCCCCGAGCGTCACGACTACGAGCGCGCCCGGCGCATCGGTCGGCTGCACGCCGCGGCCATACGCGGCCACGTGTCCGCCGACCCAGCCCACGCACGGGGTCCGGTCTTCGACCACACCCCGCATTGCCGCCCACTCTTCGGCGAACGCCGCGCCCAGCATCTTCTGGCGCGCCGCACTCTCGATCACCAGTACCAGGCGCGCCGGCCGCCCTTCGAGGCGCTTGACGGCGGTGAGCATGGCGTCGGCGGCGCCGTGAATCAGCGTCTCCGGCGTGGGGGTCACGCCGTCGGTCGGCGTCGCGTCGGTGTAGCCGATGCCCGAGGCATAGGGTGCCTCGACGCACGCGACGCTGGCCAAGGGCTGCGCCGCCCCCCGTCCGTACGCCGCAGCGTCGCCAAGCACGGTGCAAACGGTCCGCATCTTAGGCCCCATGAAGTCGCGCCAGGAGGAGAGAAACGTCTGAGCGGCGTCGTCGCCGTCCGGACGCGCAAAGGCGAAGGCCAGCCCGCGCGGATACCGTGCGCGGAAGGGCCAACCCGCCAGAACGAGACGTGCCGCCGCTTGCCCGGCCTCGCACAGATTGCGACCGGCAGTGGCGACCACCCCGCTGGCGGCGCCGTCCGCGTTGGCCACGCAGACGACGATCGCGCCTTCCCTCGAGAGGCCGTGATCCGTGAGAAGCGCAGTGGCGTTACCTCCCGCCACGGAAATCTGTCCGAGAACCTCACGCAGCGTACCGACGGCATCACTCGCCGCCTGACCCGCCGTGACGACCAGGGCGAAATCGGCGTTGGCGCCACCGAGCCGTCGGCCAGCGAGACCGGCCGCTTCTGCGATTGCCGCGTCCGGGTTGGGATCGGCGCTAACGCCGATCGAGACTTCCAGCTTCGAGCTGAGCTGCGTCTGAGGAATCTCCGTATCAAGCATGGGGGGCGCTCATTGCGTCGGCCGTGCCAAGCGACAAACCTCAGCAAATACTGGATTTTTGGGTGAGAGCGACCCCCGGACGTGCCGCGACGGCACAAAGGGCTGACGGCCTACGGCAGTTGTCGCGCGCGGGGGGTGGCTTATCCCCGCAGTAATTGCGCCGTTCTAGAGGACTCCGTACTCCTTCAGACGGCGGTAGATCGTCCGCCTCGAGATGCCCAGGGCCCGCGCCGCGGCTTCCTTGTCGTCCTTGAACACCGCCAGGGCCTTGAGGATCAACTCACGCTCGACGTCGGCCAGCGTGGGCACCGCCTGGGAGGTCCCGCTGGTCGCGGAGGCGGTCGGCGCCATGATGGGCGCCCGTCCCAGCGAGGGCAGATCGGTCAGCATGATCTGCTCACGCGCTCCCATCGCATAGGCGCGCTCGATCAGGTTCTCGAGCTCGCGCACATTGCCGGGGAAGCTGTACGCGGTGAGGGCTGCCAGCGCATCGGGCGCCACCCCCCGCACCTCGCGGTGGAAGCGACGATTGAAGCGGCGCAGGAAGTGAGTCACGAGCGCCGAGATGTCGTCGCGCCGCTCGCGCAGGGGCGGTAGCGTGATGCGCACGACGTTGAGGCGGTAGAACAGGTCCTGGCGGAAGCTCCCCTCCGTCATCGCCCGCTCGAGGTCACGGTTGGTGGCCGCGATGACGCGAACGTCGACGGGAAACGCCTTCGTCGAGCCGACGGGCCGGACCTGCATCTCCTGGAGCACCCGAAGCAGCTTCACCTGCAGTGCCGGCGACAGCTCGGCAATCTCGTCCAGGAAGATCGTGCCCTCGTCGGCGCCCCTGAAGAGACCGAGCGCATCGGCGACGGCGCCCGAGAAGGCGCCTCGCACGTGGCCGAAGAACTCGGATTCGAGCAGGTCCTGGGGGATCGCGCTGCAGTTGACCGGGATGAAGGCGCGCTTGGCCCGTGACGACAGGCGGTGGATGGCTGCCGCCACCAGCTCCTTGCCGGTGCCGCTCTCGCCCTCGATGAGCACCGGCGAGTCGGTCACCGCGACCTTGGCGATGATGTCCTTGACCCCCTGCATCGGCCCCGAGGAGCCCACCATCTCGCTGACGGTCAGCTCTTCCCCGAGCCGGGCTCGAAGCGTGTGGACCTCGCCCCGGAGGAAGCGGCGCTCCATCATCCGGGCCATGAGATGGCGCAGCTCGTCCAGGATCAGCGGCTTGGAGAGATAGTCGTAGGCCCCCTCCTTGAGCGCCTGGACGGCTGAGGCGATCGTGGGGTAGCCCGTCATCATGACGACCTCGATCGACTCGTCCTGCTTGCGGATCTCGCGCAGGAGGTCCAGGCCGGTCATATCGGGCATCCGGACGTCGCTGATCAGGGCATCGAAGAGCCCGTTCTTGAGCAGCTCCAGGGCCTCGACCGCGGAGGCGGCGCAGGTGACCTCGTACCCCCACTGGGTGAGGGCCTCCTTGAGCAGGAGCAGGATCGACTTCTCGTCATCGACGACCAGGATTTTGGCGGCTTCCATGAGTAGAATCGACTCTAGCATCACGGGGTGCCAAGCTGACAAGGGAATCGACTGGCCGGGCCGGGGCCTAAGTTGCGTAGAGGCGTCTTCCATGTTAGCGTTGGCGTTGACTTTTTACTTTGGGGGAGCAACCGAATGAGCGACGTGGCGACGGTCCACCTGACGGAGGCGAACTTCGACGAGACCCTGACCGCCCATCAGGGGCTCCTCATGGTGGACTTCTGGGCCGAGTGGTGCGGGCCCTGTCGGGCTATCGCGCCCGTTCTCGAGGAGCTGGCCCGCGACTCATCGGGCCGCGTGACCCTGGCCAAGGTCAACGTCGACGAGAACCACGCGCTCGCGGGCCGCTACGGCATTCGTTCGATCCCAACGATCCTCTTCGTCAAGGCCGGGAAGGTGGTCGATCAGGTGATCGGCGCCATACCCAAGGCCAAGCTGAAGGAGAAGCTGGACGCGCTGGCCGTGTAGCGCGTCGTCGCTGAGCTTCGCATCAGTTCCGCCGGCATAGGAATCCCATCCCTCTCCCCCACCCGAGAGGAGTTTCGCGACCTCGCGGGCAAGGGGAACCTCGTGCCTGTGTTCGCCGAGCTCCCGGCGGACCTGGATACGCCGTTGTCCGCCTATCTCCGGCTGCGACCCGGCCCCTACTCGTTCCTGCTGGAGTCGGTCGAAGGCGGCGAGAAGTGGGCGCGCTACTCGTTCCTGGGAGCCGACCCCCTCATGGTCCTCAGCGCCAAGGACGGCCGGGTCATCCTCCGACGAGGAGCCGGCAAACCTCAGCGGCTTCCTGACGGGGACCCCCTCGAGGCGCTTCGAGGCCTGATGTCGGAGTTCAAGCCCGTGGCCGTGCCCGGGCTACCGCGCTTCCAGGGGGGAGCCGTCGGCTATCTCGCCTACGACATGGTGCGGCATATGGAACGGTTGCCCCGGCGGACCCGGGACGACCTCGGGCTGCCCGACGCCGTGTTCATGTTCAGCGATACGCTGCTGGTGTTCGACAACCTACGCCACCGGCTGCTCGTGATCGCCAACGCCCATATCGACGCGCGCGATCCGGCATCGCTCGACCGCGCCTACGACCAGGCCGCGGTACGGATCGGGATGACGCTGGCGAAGCTTGCGCGCCCCGCCCGCTCGGCGACGGCGCTCACCCTGCCCGCATCGGGACCACTGCTCGCGCTCGGTGAGGAGGGCTTCACCTCCACGATGGATGAGCCGACCTTCGGCGACGCGGTCCGGCGGGCCAAGGAGTACATCGCCGCCGGCGACGCCTATCAGGTCGTGCTGGCGCGCCGCCTCGACACCCCGCTGGAAGCGGATCCGTTCACGGTCTATCGGGCGCTGCGAACGATCAACCCGTCGCCGTACCTCTTCTTCCTCCGCCTGGGCCCGACGACGATCGTCGGCTCCTCGCCCGAGGTGCTCGTGCGGGTCGAGGGCGACCGGGTGGAGGAGCGGCCCATCGCCGGCACCCATCCGCGCGGCGCCACCGAGGCGGAGGACCTGGCGATCGAGCAGATGATGAAGACCGACCCCAAGGAGCGTGCCGAGCACGTCATGCTGGTCGACCTCGGCCGCAACGACGTGGGCCGCGTCTCGGAGCTGGGTTCGGTCAGGGTCACCGAGTTCATGGCGACCGAGCGGTACTCGCACGTCATGCACCTGGTCAGCCACGTGGTAGGCACGCTCAAGCGGGGCTCAGACGCCTTCGACGTGTTGCGCGCCTGCTTCCCGGCCGGCACTGTATCGGGGGCGCCGAAGATCCGTGCCATGGAGATCATCGACGAGATCGAGCCCACGCAGCGCGGCCCCTACGCCGGGGCCGTCGGCTACGTCTCGTACTCGGGTACCCTCGACTCCTGCATCACCATCCGCACGATCGTATGTCACGGACGCCGGGCGTCGATCCAGGTCGGCGCCGGTATCGTGGCGGACTCGGATCCGAAGACCGAGTGGCTGGAGACGTGCTCCAAGGCCCGCGGCCTCGTCCTGGCGCTGCGGATGGCCTCGACCTCGAGCCGGCCGTGATTCTCGTCATCGACAACTACGACTCGTTCACCTACAACCTCGTCCAGTACCTGGGCGAGCTGGGGGCCACGCTGGAGGTCGTCCGCAACGACGCGCTCGACGTGGACGCCGTCGTCAAGCTGGCGCCCGAGCGCATCGTGATCTCGCCCGGCCCCGGCAATCCGGACCAGGCGGGCGTTTCGCTCGAGGTGATCCGCCGCCTCGGCCCCACCACGCCGATCCTCGGCGTGTGCCTCGGGCATCAGGCGATCGGGCAGGCGTTCGGCGCCACGGTCGCGCGGGCCCGCGTGCAGATGCACGGCAAAACGTCCGAGATCCATCACGACGGCCGCGGGGTCTTCGCCGGCCTGTCGAATCCCTTCGTGGCTACCCGCTACCATTCGCTCGTGGTGCTCCCGGACACTGTCCCCGCCGACCTCGAGGTCACCGCTCGGGCCGAGGACGGCGAGGTCATGGGGCTGCGCCATCGCCGCTACCCGGTCGAAGGGGTGCAGTTCCACCCCGAGTCGATCCTCACGGTGGAAGGCAAGCGGCTGCTCGCCAACTTCCTGGGCGCGCCCGTCGCGGTGGCGTCATGAGCGAGGACCGCGGGAGCGAGGAGGCGCTCGTCCGCGCGATCCGTGCCCTGAGCGCGGGCGAGGCGCCCGGGGTCCGGGTCGGCATCGGCGACGATTGCGCGGTGCTCGACGTGCAGCCCGGTTGTGCGCTGCTGGCCACGACCGACCTGCTGCTGGAGGACGTTCACTTCCGGCGCCGCTGGGCCGAGCCGGCAGACATCGGCTGGAAGGCGCTTGCCGTGAACCTCTCGGACATCGCCGCGATGGGGGGGCGCCCGCGCTGGGCACTCGTCGCGCTGGCCTGCCCCGAAGGCACGAGCGCCGAGGAGATCGAGGCGTTCTACGAGGGCGCGCTGGCCCTGGCCCGATCCCACGGCGTCGCGATCGTCGGCGGCGACACCTCGGCCTCCCCGGCCGGCTGGATGATCAACGTGACCCTCCTCGGCGAGGCGGTCGCGCCGCGGCTGCGCTCGACGGCCCGCGCCGGCGACGCCGTCGCCGTGACCGGCACGCTGGGTCGCTCCGCCGCCGGGCTCGCGGTGCTCGAGCGCGAGACGGCGCCGGCCGGCATCGACGCGGTCCAGCTCGCCGAGGTGACCGGAGCCCACCTGCGGCCCCGGCCGCGCGTGCGCGAGGGGGAGTGGCTGGCGGCGGCCGGCGGCGTCACCGCGATGATGGATCTCTCGGACGGAGTCGGCATCGACTTGCCACGCTTGCTCGGCGAGAGCGGTGTGGGCGCCGACGTCGACGTGGACCGCCTGCCGATCGACGGGGCCACCCGCGCCGTCGCCGCGGCGCTGGGCGCCGACCCGACCGCCTGGGCCACCGGGGGCGGCGAGGATTACGAGCTGCTGTTGACCTGCGAGCCGGCGGCGCTCGCGCGCCTGCAACAGGGGCTGGCGGATGCCTGCGGGACCCGCCTGACCCCCATCGGCGAGGTCACGATGGCGCGAACCATGAGGTGGTCCTCGGGGGGCCGTGAGGTGACGGTGGCGCGCGGGTACGAGCACTTCGCCGCCCGGCCGGCGGCGAGCGGAGCCGGCGCGTGAGCGACGGCGTCGTGCTCCAGCTGCTCGCGTTGCTCTCGCTGATCGTCTGCTCGGCGCTGCTGACCGGCGCCGAGGCGGCCTACTTCTCCCTGGGCCGCGCGCGCCTGGCCCGCATGGCCGATCGCAGCGGCGGCAACGGCGGCCCGCCCGTGCTGATCGAGCGTCCGCACGACCTGCTCGTCACGCTGCTGGTCGGCATCACGCTGATCAACATCGGCGGCGCCGGCCTGGCCGCGCACCTCGCCCACCAGCTCGTGGGCCCGACCTTCGGGCCGGTGGTGGAGATGCTCGGCATGATCGTGCTGCTCACGACGTTCGGCGAAGTCCTGCCGATGACGCTCGCGGTGAAGTACCCGGAGCGCTTCCTGGCCGTCGTCGGACGGCCCGTCGCCTGGCTGAGCTGGGTCCTGGCCCCGTTCCGCATCGTGCTGGGCGGCCTCACCCAGCTGACCCTTCAGCTCATCGGACGCGACCGTCAGGGCCAGCCCGAGCTGAGCGAGGAGGAGCTGCGCACCCTGGTCGACGTCGGTGCCAGCGAGGGGGTTGTCGAGCGCGAGGAGCGCGAGATGATCCACAAGGTCTTCGAGCTGGAGGACACGCTGGTGCGCTCGGTGATGGTGCCGCGCACCGACATGTTCTGCCTGCCCATCGACACGCCGCGCGAGCAGATCCTGCCCGCCCTCCGCGAGAACCTCCACTCACGGGTGCCGATCTACGAGGGCTCGCTCGACGTCGTCGTCGGCATCCTCTACACGAAGGACCTGCTGCCCTACGTTGCCACCGGCCTGCCGGACGACTTCGACCTGCGCGCGCACCTGCATCCACCGTACTTCGTGCCGGAGTCCAAGCGGGCCGACGCGCTGCTACAGGAGTTTCAGGCCAAGAAGCTCCACATGGCCATCGTGGTGGACGAATACGGCGGCACGGCCGGGCTGGTGGCGCTGGAGGACCTGCTGGAAGAGCTGATCGGCGAGATCGCCGACGAGTATGACGAGCCGGAGCGGCTGATCCAGCGGCTCGACGAGTCGACGTTCCGCGTCTCCGGCAAGCTCGCGGTGGAGGATCTCAACGCCGCCGCCGGACTGAGCATCTCCAACGAGTCCTACGACACCGTCGGGGGCTGGGTGCTGGACCTCTTCGGCCGCGTGCCGCGCAAGGGCGAGCGGCGGGAGACGCCCGAGCTGATCGTCACCGTCGAGAAGGTCGAGCGCACGCGCGTGGTCGAGGTCCTCATCGCGCTCCGCAAGCCGGTGTCGACGGAGGCGGCGGCGTGATGGGCCTGCTGTGGCTGGCCACGCTCTGCCTGCTGGCGACCATGTTCTTCTCGGCCGCCGAGATGGCATTCATCGCGGCCAACCGGGTGCGGCTGCGCCACCTGGCCGAGGAAGGCAGCGTGACCGCCGCTCGCTACCTCGAGGACTTCCGGCATCCCGAGCGCGTGCTCTCCACGGCGATGATGGGGGTCACCATCGCCCACATCGTCGCCGGCTCCGCCCTCACCTTCGCCCTGCTGCCCAGCCTGGGCGGACTGGCGTGGATCGTCACCACGGTGGCGCTGACGCCGATCATGCTCGTCTTTGGCGAGATCATCCCCAAGGCGGTGGCCCGCGAGTGGGCGACGAGCCTCATCCTCAGGCTCTACCGGCCGCTCACCTGGGCTTCGCGGGCGCTGACGCCGTTCGTGGTCCTGGCCAACACGGTGGTGGCGGCGGTCCTGCACGCGGTCGGCGGGCCCCGGGTGGACACGCGCCAGTTCGTCTCCCGCGAGGAGCTCAAGGCCCTGCTCCAACTGGAGCCGGGCGAGGTCTCGGTCAGCACGCAGGAAGCCGAGATGATCGACAAGATCTTCGACCTCGGCGACACCACCGTGCGCGAGGTGATGGTCCCGCTGGTCGACGTGGTGATGCTGCCCGACTTTGCCAGCGCCGCCGAGGCCATCGTCGCCGTGCAGCAGCGCGGCTTCTCCCGCATCCCCATCTACAGCCAGCGCGAGACCAACGTGGTCGGCATGATCACCGCCATGGACCTGCTGCGGCGCGGTGGCCAGGTGCGCGGCGTCACCGAGCTGATGCGCCAGCCGACCTTCGTGCCCCAGACCAAGCGCATCGACGACCTGCTGCGCGAGATGCAGAAGGGGCGCAACCAGCTGGCCGTGGTCGTGGACGAGTACGGCGGCGCCACCGGGATCGTGACGCTCGAGGACATCGTCGAGCAGATCGTCGGCGAGATCCAGGACGAGCACGATCGCACGCCGGCCTCGGTCGAGCGGCTGCCCGACGGCAGCTACTGGGTCGCCGCCCGCACGCACATCGACGAGCTCAACGAGGCGCTCGACTGGAACCTGCCGAAGCAGGACTACGAGACGGTGGCCGGGCTGGTCCTGGCGACGCTACATCGCATCCCCCGCACCGGCGAGGAATTCCAGATCCCGGGCTACACGATCACCGTGCTCGAGGCCGACGCCCGCCGGGTGAAGGCCGTGAAGATCGCTCCCCTGACGACGCCGGCACCGATCGCCGGCGCCGCCTAGCCTCAACCCCCAGCCAAGGAGGACACGACGATGCCTGGCAAGATGGTGGATTTCCCCTCGAACGGCGGCACGACCAAGGGCTACCTCGCGACCCCGGCCACCGGCAAGGGCCCTGGGATCCTCGTCATTCAGGAATGGTGGGGCCTGGTGGGCCACATCAAGAGCGTGGCCGACCGCTTCGCCGCCGAGGGCTTCACGGCGCTGGCGCCCGACATGTATCACGGCCAGACCGCCAGCGAGCCCGACGGGGCCGGGAAGCTCTTCATGGCGCTCAACATCGCCCAGGCGGAGAAGGATCTGCGCGGCGCCGCCTCGTACCTGGCCCAGCAGGCGTCGGGTCAGAAGATCGGCGCGGTCGGCTTCTGCATGGGCGGCCAGCTCGCTCTCTTCGCGGCGACCGTCAATCCCAACGTCGGGGCCACGGTGAACTTCTACGGCATCCACCCAAACGTGAAGCCCGATTACTCCAAGCTAGCGGGGCCGGTACTCGGGCTCTTCGCCGAGAAGGACGGCTTCGTGACGCCGCAGGTGGCCAAGGACACCGACGCCGCCATCAAGAAGGCCGGCAAGTCGTCGGAGTTCCACGTCTATCCCAACGTCGACCACGCCTTCTTCAACGACGACAACAAGGCCGCCTACAACAAGCCCGCGGCCGACGACGCCTGGCGTCGTACCCTCGCCTTTTTCCGCCAGCACGTGAAGTAGCTCGCGCGCCCCGGATGGCCCGGCCGGCGCCGGGCCATCCGGGCCACGCGCGCCGACGCTCGACCGTCTCGCGACATCTCACGGAGGACAACCGGTGATCAAGAGCATCTCGCTGCTGACCCGCAGGGATGGGATGACGCACGAGCAGTTCGTCGAGCACTGGGTCGACGTCCACGCGCCGCTCGCCCACGCGGTTCCGGGCCTGCGGCGCTACGTGCAGTCCCACATCGTGGAGGAGCGCCGGCGTCCGGACATTCCCGCGCACGAGGTCGAGATCGACGGCATCGCCGAGCTCTGGTACGACGACCGCGAGAGCATGACCCGGGCGATGGCCTCGCCAGAGGCCAAGGCGCTGCACGCCGACGGCGCGCTCATCATCGGCCGGATCAAGACGTACACCGTGGAGGAGCGGGTCATCGTCCCCGTCCGCTAGTGGCGGCCCGCTGGTTCCTGCTCGCCGTCCTCACCGCCTCCTACGGCGCCGGCGCCTTCGGGATGCTCGGCATCTCCCCGCTATCGCCGAGCCTCGTCGAGGGCTTCGCGCTCTCGCGCCTGCAGGTCGCGTTCATCGTTCCCTCGATCTACGTCGGCGGTCTCTTCTTCTCGATGCCGGGCGGGCGCCTGGCCGATCGGCTCGGCGTGCGCACGAGCTTGCTGGGCGGCCTGGCGCTCGGCGCCGCCGGCCTGGTGGCGGGCGCCTGGGCGCCGGGCTTTCATACGTTTCTCTTCGCGCTGTTCGTGGCCGGCATCGGCTGGAGCGTCGTCAATCCCGCGCTCGGCCGCGCCATCGTCGACCTCTTCCCGGCGGGCGAGCGCGGCATCGCGATGGGCATCAAGCAGATGGGGCTCACGCTGGGCGGCTTCGTCGCGGCCCTGGTCCTGCCCGCCATCGCCGCCGCCCTCGGCTGGCGCGCCGCCATCGTGACGTGCGGCGCCGTGGTGGCCGTACCGGTGGCGCTGACCTGGCGTACGCTCGCCCCGCTCGGCAGCGGCGCGGCCCCGAACGCTCCCGCTGCCGTGGCCACGGCGGGGGATGCGGCCACCTGGTCGTGGCTGAGACGCCCGGCCCTGCTCGTGTTCTTCGCCAGCGGCCTGATCCTGGGCATGGTGCAGGCCGCCGTGCTGAGTTACCTGCCGCTCTACGCCGTGCAGGCGCTGGGCTTCGACGCCATCGGGGCCGGCCTGCTGGTGGCGTGCTCGCAGGCGGGCGGGGCCATGTCGCGCCTGATTCTCGGCGCCGCCAGCGACCGCTGGCTCACCGGCCGGCGCTCGCTGTGGCTGGCGCTCACCGGCGCCATCGGCGCCATCATCTTCGCGACGTACGCCGCCTGGTCGGTGCGCGCCCCCTGGCTCGCCGGAGTGCTGGCGTTCGCCAGTGGCGTGGGCGCCTACGGGTGGGTGGGGATCTTCTTCATCGTCAGCGCCGAGGTGGGTGGCCAGCGCGCGGCCGGTCTGCTGAGCGGAGTGGCGTTCGCCGCGATCGTGGTCGGGCTGCTGGTGGGACCGGCCGTGTTCGGCCTGCTACTCGTGCGCTCGGATTCCTACGCGCTGCCGTGGACGGTGTTCGCCACGCTGGCCGTGCTGGTCACGGTGGCCACGCTGGTGGCCGGCCCCGCGATCGACCGCGAGCGCGAGCCCTTCTAGCGGCCCCGCGCGCCGCGCGACTCAGCCGGCGGCGGCCGCCGCCTTCTCGCGCTTCTTCCGCTTGCCACCGGCGCCGGCTTCGCCCTTTTCGCGCTTTGGAGCCTTTTCTTTCTTCTCGCCCTTGCCGCCGCCGTCGGCGGGAACCTCGGGGCGGTCGACCAGCTCGAGCAGCACCATGGGCGCGGCGTCGCCGCGGCGGACCCGGGTCTTGATGATCCGCGTGTAGCCGCCGTTGCGATCGGAGAAGCGGGCGGCGATCGTGTCGAAGATCCGGCCCACGACCTCGTTGTCGGGCACCAGACTCAGCACCTGCCGGCGGGCGTGGAGATTCTCACGCTTGGCCAGCGTGATGACGTGGTCGGCCAGTCCGCGCATCGCCTTGGCCTTGGCCTCGGTCGTCTCGATCCGCTCGTGGCGGAACAGTCCGGTCAGCAGGTTGCGGAACATCGCCCACCGGTGCTGGGTGAGCCGACCGAGCTTGTAGCCGTCCTTGCGATGCCTCATCGCGTCCTCATCTGCGCGCGCGGTTGACCGATCCAGCCGCGCCGCCTGGCATGTCGAATTGGTAGTTCAGCTCGCACCGCGACGGTGCCCACTTCGCAAGACTTCGATTGGCGGCTCAGCTCGCACCGCGACGGTGCTCACTTCGCGAGACTTCGATTGGCGGCTCAGCTCGCACCGCGACGGTGCTCACTTCGCGACGCCACGCCCCAGCGCGCCCAGGACGTTGGGGTCGATACGCATGCCGAGCGACAGGCCGAGGGCGGCCAGCGCGGTCTTGATTTCGTCGATCGACTTGTCGCCGAGGTTCTTCACCTCGCCGAGGTCGGCCTCCGTCTTCTGCACGAGGTCGGCGACCAGATGGAGCTCGGCGCCCTTGAGCGCGTTGACGGCCCGCGCGGGCAGCGCGAGCTCTTCCAGGGTCTTGCCGAGCGCATCCCGCAGGTACGCCTCGCCGGCGCCTGCCTCGGCCTCCTCGTCCTCGTCGGCGCCGCCCGGCGCCAGCGGGGCGTAGTGATCGCGCAGGTAGGTGGACGCGCGCGTCAGCGCGTCGTCGGGGCTGATCGCGCCGTTCGTCCACACCTCGAGCACCAGCTTCTCGTAGTCGGTGATCTTGCCCAGCCGCGACATCTCGACGTTGTAGGCCACCCGCGTGATCGGCGAATAAGCCGCGTCGAGCGACAGCGCGCCGGGCGGCGTCCCGCCGCCGGGCTGATAGGCCGCCTGGTAGCGACGACCCACGCCGACGCCGAGCTCCAGCGTCAGCCGGGCGCCCGCCTCCAGCGTGAACAGGTGCGTCTCGGGATTCAGGATCTCCGCACCCGTCTCGGGCACGTCCTCACCCTTGACTTCCTTGGGACCCGTCACCTCGACGCGCAGGAC
>Ga0134124_10002227_pt1 | contig 15657 bp, 13 predicted proteins | sample KB304_FD_96880 | JGI IMG/M metagenome (GOLD analysis project Ga0134124, IMG submission 96880) | Terrestrial soil microbial communities without Nitrogen fertilizer from Kellogg Biological Station, Michigan, USA - KB3-0-4 | ecosystem: Environmental > Terrestrial > Soil > Unclassified ... | reverse complement strand
TTCCCGGCCCGGTTCCTACTGGTGCTGGCGGCGAATCCCTGCCCCTGCGCGCGGGCCCGCGCGGCCGGCACGCACGCCTGCGAGTGCCCCAGCCTGGTGCGCCGCCGCTACCAGGCCAGGCTGTCGGGCCCCCTACTGGACCGGATCGACCTCCAGGTCGAGCTGGGCGCGCCGAGCCGGGCCGAGCTGCGCGCCGATGCCGGCTCCGCGGAGTCGAGCGCGGTCGTGGCCACGCGGGTCGCCGCCGCCCGCCTGGCGATGGCCCGCAGGCTGCGCGGCACCCCGTGGCGGATGAATGCCGAGGTGCCCGGCGCCGCGCTGCGCCGTGGCTGGCCGTTGCCGGCCTCGGTGACCTTCGCCGCCGACCGCGCCTATGAGACCGGGGCGCTGACCGCCCGCGGTCTCGACCGAGTGCTGCGGGTCGCCTGGACGCTCGCCGATCTGGAGGGCCGGGACCAGCCCGGCCCCGCTGAGCTCGGCCTCGCGCTGGAACTGCGCATCCCTGGGCGGGCCGGATGAGCGCCGACCGCCCAGGCGCCGAGGAGTCGCCGGAGCGGCTGGCCCGGGCCGCTCTCTCGCATCTCGTCGGGTACGGCAACGCGAAGCTCACGGCCGCGGTCCGGACCCACGGCCCGGCGGAGGCGTGGGAGCGGATCCGGCCCGAGCATCCTGACCTGGACCCGCGCCGGGATCTGGACCGGCTGCGTGAACTCGGCGGCTGGCTGCTCTGCCCTGGCGACCCGGGCTGGCCCGGCGGCCTCGCGGGCCTGGACCGCGCCGCCGGCCCGGCCGAGCCGGAGTACGGCGCGCCGCTGGCGCTGTGGTGCCGGGGCGCCGGGCGCGGCCCGGATCTCGTGGAGTGCGAGCGGCGCGGGGTCGCGATCGTCGGCAGCCGCGCGGCCTCGGGCTACGGGCAGCACGTCGCCAGTGAGCTGGGCTGCTCTCTCGCGGAGCGGGGCTGGACCGTCGTCTCCGGAGCGGCGTTCGGAATCGACGCCGCCGCGCACCGTGGGGCGCTGGCCGGCGACGGCGTCACGGTGGCCGTGCTCGCGTGCGGCGTCGACATCCCCTATCCGGCCGCGCACGCCCGGCTGTTGGACGAGATCCGCGAACGCGGGCTGCTGATCAGCGAGGTGCCGCCCGGAAGTCCACCGCTACGGCGGCGCTTCCTGATCCGGAATCGGCTGATAGCCGGGTTGACCAGAGGCACCGTGCTCGTCGAGGCCGGCCTGCGCAGCGGCGCGCTGAGCACGGCACGCCATGCCCGTCGGCTGGGGCGTGGCCTCCTGGTGGTGCCCGGCCCCGTCACCAGCGCGATGTCGTCCGGCTGCCACCGCCTGCTGCGTGAGCACCGCGAGGCCTGCGCGCTGGTCACCGACGCGCGCGACGTCGAGGAGGAGATTGGCCCCGTCGGCCTGGGCAGCGCGAATGGCCTGGGCGACGCGGAAGGCCAGCGCGCCGAAGGCGGTGGCCGAGCGAATCCTCGGGACGACCTTCCCGCGGTGGTGCGCGCCCTTCTTGAGGCGATGCCGGCCCGCGGCGGTGTCGAGGTAGCGGTTCTGGCCGCCCGGATCGGCCAGCGGCCGCGCGACGTGTTGGCCATGCTCGGGCCGCTCGCGGTGGAGGGCCTGGTCGAGGCCCGACCGGACGGCTATCGCCTGACCGCGCTTGGACGAGTCCCGGCCCGGCCCCGCGATGACGCCCCTGACGACGGTTTGTTCCCAACCCGGGAGGTTCGCCCATGATGACGAGCACCGACCTTGCCGGCCTGCGCGCGGCGCTCCGGCTGGTCCAACGTGACATCGACGGTTCCCACCGCGCGGACGGCCGCGGCGGTGTGGCGCAGGCCGCGGATGACGACGGTGGCGCCAGCCCCCCGGGAGCGGTCGGCGAAGCCCGCTTCCACCTGGTCGGCACTGAGCAGGGGGTCTTCGTCGCGCTCCCGGACGGGCGCTTCTGGCCGGCGGGCTCCGGCCCGCTGCCCGCCGGCGCCGAGAAAGCGGCCGCCGTCGTGGCTGTCGCCACACGGGCGCAGGAATGCCTGGCCGAGATCCTCTGGCACAGCTGGCCGCGCTGCCCCGATCACGATGGCGTCCTGCGGGCCGCCGCCGAGGGCGACGACGCCGTCTGGCGCTGCGACGCCGCCGACCACCAGGTGGCGCGCATCGGTCGCCTCGCGGAGTCCGTCCCGAGCCGACGCTCAGACCCAGACGAATAGTCAGAGCAGCCGCCGCGTCTCGTTTGGGTCGCGGCGGCTGTGTCTCCTGCGCTCGGGGCCTGCCGTCGGCCTCTGGGAACGGGAAGCTTCGGCCGCTGTGGGTTTCTGATCAGGACGCGGACCCAAGCGGCAGTAGCCGGGGCGGCGCGGCCAGCAGCAGTGCCAGCGGACTGAGGTAGACCTGACCGCGGATGAGGCCCCAGTGCAGGCAGACCGCGGGCCGGCAGGCCGCGTGCCCGGTGGCGAGCAGTCCGAGCGGCGTCCCGGCGGCCACCGGCTGCCCGAACCGGACCAGGACCGTCAGGGGCTCATAGGTCGTGCGCAACGCTCCATGGGTGACCGCGACGACACCACGGCCGGCGAGCATCCCCGCGAAGCTGACGACACCCCCCGCGGCCGCGCGCACGATCGTTCCCGCCGGCGCCGCCAGGTCCACGCCGCGATGCCCGGGGCCGTAGGGCGTCGCCGGCGGCTCGAACGGCCGCGCGACTCTCAGCGGCCCGTCCAACGGCGCCCGCCATCCGGCTGGGGTGGCGGCAGCAGCGCCTGTGGCGTCCGGGCGCTCGGCGGCCGTAGTCGGTCCGCCCTCGGTGACGCTCGGACGGGGCGGCGCCACCGCGTCCACGACGACGACCTGCCTCGCCGCCGCGGCCGTCCGGTTCACCCGACCGGCGTGGTGGCCGGTGGCGCGGACGGTGGCCGGCAGCGCGGCGGCCGCGTGAGGCCAGCCGGCCGCCAGGAGGGCGGTCAGCAGGACGATCGCGACGAGCATCGGGAGACGCGGGTCCGGGCTCGGGGACGGGGCCATGGGGACTCCAGTGGCTGAGGCGAGGCGGCGCGGGGCGACCGGGGGCGGCTGGCGAGGGGTGGAGGACCGAGCCGCCCCCGGTCGCTGGGTGCCGGCCAAGGGGGCGATCGGCCGGCGCCGCACACGATGCGTCCAACGGCCTGGCCGCGGCCAGGCCGGAACCGGCGGCTGTGGACAGGCCGGCGCCTGTGGAGAAGCGCTCGAATCGCTGTTCTGGGGAACGTTCGTTCGGCGGCGTCCGGAGGGCGGGTTCCTCGCGGGGCCGAGTATCATCACCTACGGAGCTTCGCGAGGAGCTCACTTCGCACGCCCGCTCCTGGTGGGCGCGGGGCCTGGTGGCGTCGACGGGTAGCGCCCGTCGACGCGTCGGCTGAGCTGGCGTTTCGCTGGCTGGATGCCGCCGATTACCAGTCGTCCGCGTGCCGCCGCGCCTGATCGCCATGGGCGCGGGGCCAGGAAGGCTCCCTCGGTCCGCCGCCTCGCGGTGGGAAGGGGCCGTTCGGGCGTCAGGGGCCGCCGGCGCCAGCCGCGGCCGACAACCGAGACGCTCCGGCCGCGCGCCGGACGGAAAGGGCGGTCATGGCCGTCGTCACGATGAAGCAGCTGCTCGAGAGCGGCGTGCACTTCGGGCACCAGACCAAGCGCTGGAACCCGAAGATGAAGCGCTACATCCTCACCGAGCGCAACGGCATCTACATCATCGACCTGCAGCAGACGCTGTCCTACATCGACCGCGCCTACGACTTCGTCAAGGAGACCGTCGCCCACGGTGGCACGGTGCTGTTCATCGGCACGAAGAAGCAGGCCCAGGAGGCGGTCGAGGAGCAGGCCCGCCGGGTCGGGATGCCCTACGTCAAGGAGCGTTGGCTCGGCGGCATGCTGACCAACTTCTCCACGGTCTACAAGCGGCTGCAGCGGCTCAAGGAGCTCGAGGAGATCGAGCTGACCGGCGGCACCGAGGTCCGCACCAAGAAGGAGCAGCTCGTCCTCTCCCGGGAGAAGGCGAAGCTGGAGCGCACCCTCGGCGGCATCCGGGACATGTCCCGCGTTCCCAGCGCGGTCTGGGTCGTGGACACCAAGAAGGAGCACATCGCCGTCGGCGAGGCTCGCAAGCTGAACATCCCGGTTGTCGCGATTCTCGACACCAACTGCGACCCGGACGAGGTCGACTACCCGATCCCCGGCAACGACGACGCGATCCGCAGCGCGGCGCTGCTGACCCGGGTCGTCGCGGACGCGGTCGCCGCCGGTCTGATGACCCGCGCGGGGGCCAGCGCCGCCGACGTCAAGCCCGAGCAGATCGCCGCCGCCGAGCCACTGGCCGCGTGGGAAGAGGAAGTCCTTCGCCGCGACGGTGAGGCCGCGCCCGCCGAGGCCCCGGCCGATCCGGTCGCCGCCGGCACCTCGGTCTGACCTGTCCCGGGTCTGACCTGTCCCTGTCCGGCGGCGTTTCGGCGGGCGTGCCCCGCAGCCGCCGGACACCTCGGTCAGACGCTGCCGGACGGCCCGCTGCTCCGTAACGGAGCGGTGCGCCGCCGGCCGGCCGGCCCGCCCGCCCGTCGCGGGCCCGCGTCGCTCGGTCGACTGGCGCCGCTCGGTCCACTGGCGCCTCGGCCCAGATCCAGCCCGCCCCGGCGGGTCCGACCTTGTCACGATCACTGGCCGCAAAGGCCACCCAGAACGGGACGACGAACTAGATGGCAAACATTTCTGCCGTGGAGATCCGCAAGCTCCGCGAGGTGACCGGTGCCGGGATGAGCGACGTCAAGAGGGCGCTCGTCGACCACGAGGGCGACTTCGAGAAGGCCAAGGCCTGGCTGCGGGAGAAGGGCCTGGCGAGCAGCGCGAAGCGCGCCGGGCGCACCACCGCGAACGGCCTTGTCGACTCGTACCTGCACCGGACCGACCCGCAGCTTCCGCCGACCATCGGCGTGCTGGTCGAGCTGCGCTGCGAGACCGACTTCGTGGCCAAGACCGACCAGTTCAAGCAGCTGGCCCGGGACATCGCCCAGCACATCGCGGCGGCCGACCCGCTGTACGTGACCGCGGACGCGATCCCGAACGAGGTCATCGAGGCCGAGAAGCGGATCTACGAGGCCGCGGCCCGCGAGGAGGGCAAGCCGGAGGCGGCTCTCCCGAAGATCGTTGAGGGCAGGCTCAACGGCTACAAGAAGAGCTCGGTTCTGCTCGACCAGCCGTGGGTGAAGGACAACAAGGTCACGATCAACGCGTTGATCGAGGACGCTGGTGCCTCGCTCGGTGAGAAGATCGAGATCGGCCGGTTCGCCCGGTTCAACATCCGTCAGGCCTGAGCGACGCCCACGGGCCGGGTCCTCGCGCGTAGCCGCCGGCAGCTTCGCGCGAGGACCCGGCCCGTGGCGTATGTCGGCGCTACCGGGGGACGGGCCGTCTCGGGCGGCGAGGAATGCGGCAGACTGCATGCAGCGACGTCTCCGGCCGACGAGTCCGGCGGCCGCGCGCGACGCCAATGGAGGCGCGCCCAGCTCCGAGCGGGCCTCCAGAAGCCTCTGTGGGGAGAGGGCGACCCGTGATCGAACAAGCCGACATGGCCACCGGGCTGGAGAACACCGAGCCGAGGTGGTCGCGCGTCCTGCTCAAACTGTCCGGTGAGGCGTTCGCTGGTGGGGATCAGCTGGGCATCGACCCGGTCACCGTCTCCACCATCGCGCGCCAGATCGCGACCGTCGCCCGGTCCGGCATCGAGGTCGCCGTCGTCGTCGGCGGGGGCAACATGTTCCGCGGCCAGGCCCTCGCCGAGCGGGGCATGGACCGGGCGCGAGCCGACTACATGGGCATGCTCGGGACGGTGATCAACTGCCTGGCCCTCGCGGACTTCCTGGAGCGGGAAGGCGCCGTCACCCGGGTCCAGACCGCGATCGCGATGGGCCAGGTCGCCGAGCCGTACCTGCCGCTGCGCGCCATCAGGCACCTGGAGAAGGGCCGGGTCGTCATCTTCGGCGCCGGTCTCGGTGCTCCGTTCTTCTCCACCGATACCACCGCGGCACAGCGCGCCCTCGAGGTCAAGGCCCAGGCGGTGCTCAAGGCGACCAAAGTGGACGGCGTCTACGACTCCGACCCGCGCCGCAATCCCTCGGCGGTGAAGTTCGACGCCCTGACCTACGGTGAGGTTCTCGCCCGCGGGCTGAAGGTCATGGACGCCACGGCGATCAGCCTGTGCATGGACAACGCCATGCCGATCGTCGTCTTCGACCTGCTGACCGAGGGAAACATCTCGCGAGCCGTACGGGGTGAGAAGATCGGGACTCTGGTCAGCGAGTCGCTCTCCACTCTCGACGCCGGAACGGAAGGACTGCGGTGATCGACGACACGCTCCTCGAGGCCGAGGAGAAGATGGACAAGGCCGTCACGGTCGCCAAGGACGACTTCGCCAACATTCGGACCGGCCGCATCACGCCGTCCGTCTTCTCGAAGATCCTCGTCGACTACTACGGCGCCCCTACCCCCGTGCAGCAGCTCGCGTCGTTCCACATCCCCGAGCCGCGCATGGTCATCATCACGCCCTTTGACAAGTCCTCGCTGGGTGCCGTCGAAAAGGCCATCAGGGACTCGGACCTGGGCGTGAACCCGAGCAACGACGGCTCGATCATCCGGGTAGTGTTCCCGGAGCTCTCCGAGCAGCGCCGCCGCGAGCTGGTCAAGGTCGCCCGCGGCAAGGCCGAGGACGCCAAGATCAGCATCCGGAACGTGCGCCGACACGCCAAGGAGGCGCTCGACAAGATCGTCAAGGAGGGCGAGGCGGGCGAGGACGAAGGCCGGCGCGCGGAGAAGGACCTTGAGGAGGCCACCCACCGCTACGTCGCCCAGGTCGACGAGCTGCTCAAGGCCAAGGAGACCGACCTCCTCTCCGTCTGACCATCTCGGGCTGGCCCCTCTCGGTGGACGGCCGCCGCGTGGCATGCCGGTCTGTGCTCGTTCGCCTGCGGCCAGGTCGTGCCCAGTCGCGCGACGACGCGACCGTGACGATGCGACCCGGGGCGAGGCCACCGCGACGACGCCACCGGGTTGGCCGGCAACGGCTGCCGGGGGCCCAGACCGTTGTCGAGCCGGTCGCCGGTCTGGGCCGGTGTCGATCTGACTTGAGCGAAGGGACGAGGTGAGCGAAGGTCCGCGCGTCACCGTGCCCGGGGCCGCCGCGGGACCGGCGGAGCCCGGGGTTCCGGCTGGACCGGCGGCAGGCCCCCTGCCGGATGGGCGCCATTCGCCTCACGGCGGCGGTCCCCGTCCGCGGGCGTCGGGGGTCTGGGAGTTCGGCGGGCAGCCCGACGCGAAGCCGCAGGGCGACGAAGCGGCGCGCCACCCGGCGCCAGCGGCTGCTCCCGTCGGCGGCGGGCCCGGCCCTGCGCCCACCACCGCCAGGCGTGCCACGCCGGCCGGCCCCGGCGGCCCGATGACCCCCCCGACGGAACCTGCCGGCGAACCGACGGCGTCCAGCGGCCGGCAGCGCCGGCCGATCAGGGCTGGCCGCAACCTGCCGGCCGCGATCGCGGTCGGGGTCGTTCTCGGGGCACTCATCCTCGTGCCGCTGTTCACCCTGAAGGCCGGTTTCGTCGGCGTCGTCAGCGCGGCCGTGGCCATCGGCACCTTCGAAGTGGTTCGGGCGCTGCGGCTCGCCGGCCTGCGCACCCCGCTCATTCCCCTGGTGGCCGGCGCCATCGCGATGCCGATCGTCGCCTACTTCTTCGGTGCGAGCGCGCTGGTCGGAGCGCTCGCCGTGACGGTGCTCGCCGCGCTCGCGGTCCGGGCCATGGGCGAGCCGGCCGGCCTGCCCGCTGACGTGGCCGCCACGATCTTCGCCGCCGTCTACGTGGGCTTCACCGCCGGGTTCGCGGCCCTGCTCACCGCGCCCGACGACGGCGACTGGCGCGTCGTCGCCTTCCTCGGCACCGTTGTCGCCAGTGACATCGGCGGCTACGCGGCCGGTGTGCTCTCCGGCGGGCGGCACAAGCTCGCGCCGACGGTCTCGCCTGGCAAGTCCTGGGAGGGCTTCGCCGGCTCGACGATCGCCTGCGTCGCGGTGGCCAGCATCGTCGTAAGGTTCGCGCTGCACGGACACGTCTGGCAGGGCGTTCTCCTCGGGCTCGCGGTCGTCTGCACCGCGACCGTCGGTGACCTCGGCGAGTCCCTGCTCAAGCGGGACATCGGCATCAAGGACATGGGCAACCTGCTGCCCGGCCACGGCGGGATCATGGACCGCCTCGACTCCCTGCTGTGCACCGCGCCCGTGGCCTGGCTGCTGATCACAGCGTTCCTGCCGCCCTCCTGACACGCAGCCGACGGAGTGGCAGCTGTATTACGGGACCCCGGAGGACGCCCGCCCACTCCTGGACGTCCGCCGTGTTTGGCACACTGGTTGGGTCATGACAGCCACCAGCGCCCACAGCGACCACCCGCCCGGCGACGCGCCGGCCGCCGGGCGGGCGCCGACGCTCACCCTCACGCCGAAGACCTCGGCCGCGCGGCCCGCGCCGCCACGTCACCTCGCCGACCTGTCCCGTGAGGAGCGGCGGGCGGTCGCGGCGACGCTCGGCCAGCCGGCGTTCCGCGCCGACCAGCTCGCCCGGCACTACTTCGCGCGGCTGGCCGCACCCGGCGACACCGCGGGCATGACGGATGTGCCCGCCGCCGTCCGCGACGCGCTCGCCGACGCGCTGCTGCCCCGGCTGCTGACCCCCAGTGCGACGCTGACCTGCGACGACGGCGCCACCCGCAAGACCGCGTGGCGCACCGTCGACGGCGCGACCATCGAGTCGGTGCTGATGCGCTACCCAGACCGGGCGACCGTCTGCGTGTCCAGCCAGGCTGGCTGCGGCATGGGCTGCCCGTTCTGCGCTACTGGCCAGGGCGGCCTGACCCGCAACCTCACCGTCGCGGAGATCGTCGAACAGGTCGTGGACGCGGCCAGGGTGCTGCGCCGCGGCGAGCTGTCCGGTGGCGGGCCGGCGAGCGAGCCGCCGCGGCGGCTGTCGAACGTGGTCTTCATGGGCATGGGCGAGCCGCTGGCGAACTACCGGGCGCTGGTCACCGCGCTGCGCCGGATCAGCGACCCCACGCCCGACGGCCTGGGGATCTCCGCCCGGACGCTCACCGTCTCCACGGTCGGGCTGGTCCCGGCGATCGGCCGGCTCGCCGGGGAGGGCCTCCCGGTACGTCTCGCGGTCTCACTGCACGCCCCGGACGACGAGCTGCGCGACACGCTGGTACCGGTCAACCGCCGGTGGAAGGTAGCTGAGGTGCTCGACGCCGCCTGGGATTACGCGGCCAGGACCGGGCGGCGGGTGAGCATCGAGTACGCGCTCATCGACGGCGTCAACGACTCCCCGGAGCGGGCCGACCTGCTCGGCTGCCTGCTTCGTGGCCGGCCGGCGCATGTCAACCTCATCCCGCTCAACCCGACTCGTGGCTCGAGCTGGCACGCGAGCGCCGCGGCGAGCGAACGCGAGTTCGTCGCCAGGTTGCGGGGCCGCGGGATCACCACCACGGTCCGTGACACCCGGGGCCGGGAGATCGCCGCGGCCTGCGGCCAGCTCGCCGCCGACGACACCGGCCGCCGCCCGCGTCGGGGCCGCGCCGGCGCCGTCTCCGATGACCTGGCCGGCGTGGCGGCCGGAACGAGCGGCGGGGCCAGCCGTGACGCCGTCGCTGTTCGCGATGAGGACGGCGCCCGAGACACCGGTGTAGCCCGTGGCCCTCGGTAACCCGGCGCCGCGCGGTGACCGCGAGGTCCCCGCCCGCCGCGTCGCCCGCCGTGCGGCAGCGGCCCGCCGCCCATTAGGCCGTGCCGGAGCTCGGGGCTCGGGCGGCCTGCTGGCCGGCCCGCGGGCGAAGACCCTCTGGTTGCCGATCGTGGCCGCGCTCGGGGTGTTCCTGCTGCTGCTCTGGTACGTCCTCGCGCGCTCGCCCTCGCATCCCGCCGCCGGTGCCAACCTGGGCGCCGCGGCGGCCAGGGCCGGCCTGTCGACCGACGCGCCGGGCGCGGCCGGGCCGTCCTCGTCGACCGCTACCACCGACACGTCCGTGGTAGCGGTCCCGACCGGGCCCAGCGGCTGTACGACAGGCCGTGCGCTGCCCTCGGGCGTGACCAACCAGACGGTCACGGTCGGCTCGACCAAGCGGACCTATCTGCTCTCCATGCCCAAGACGACGAGCGCGGGGCCGCTCCCGGTGATCCTCGCCTTCCCGGCCGCCGGCCAGAGCCCGCTGCAGGCTGAGGCGGACACCGGGCTCGCGAACACGGCCACCCCGCGGGGGTACGTAGTCGCCTACCTCGCTGGGGTAGACGACCGGTGGAACTTCGTCCGTTCCACTTCTGGGGCGAACGATGTCGCGTTCGTCGCCGGCGTGCTCGGTGACCTGCACACCCGCGGCTGCATCGCGGACAACAAGGTCTTCGCCGCCGGCCTGGGAGACGGTGCCGACATGGCCGTGGCCGCCAGCTGCGCGCTGTCCGGCAAGATCGGCGCGATCGTCTCCGTCGCTGGCAGCGTCGTTCCGGCGAGTTGCCCGAACCCGGTCACGAACCTCTTCGAGATCCACGGCGCGCAGGACCCGATCGCGCCCTTGGACGGCGGCGGACCGAAACGCACGTCACCGTTCGCGGACGTCACCGCGCAACCGGTGACCGAACGCCTAGGCCGTTACGCCCAGGACGCCGGCTGCGGCGCGGCGGCGACGAACGAGACACTCCCCGGCCTGGGCAACCTGACCGCCTGGACCTGCGACGGCAAGCCGGACGTCGGCGCCCTTTCGGTCACGGGCGGCGGCCACACCTGGCCGCAGGCCCCCGCCCACCCAGAACTGGGCCCAACAGCGACGACCTTCTCCGCCACAGTCGTGAGCATCCTCTACTTCCAGGCCCACCCCGTGGTCGGCTCCGTCGTCTCCGCCAACTCCCCGAGCATCGCCCAGTCCCTGGCCAGCGCCCTGGGCGCCCAGGGCAACTAGCCGAGTGAGTCCGATTCCTGGGCGGTCGATGGCCGGACCTGGCGAGTGGCGGGTCCGGCCGCGTTCCGCGGAACGCGACGAGACGGGACGCGCCCGACGATCGGGACGCGACCCGGCCGGTGGCAGTTTGGGCGTCACGTGACCAAGCTCCCGACATGTGGGCGCCATGGCCAGTTCCAATGATCCACCCCGGACGGCGCACGGGCGCTCAGCGCCCGCACCAAGCGGAGCCGGGGTCTCTGCGGGATCAACGAACGGGGTCCCTGCGGGATCGACGAACGGGGTCCCTGCGGGATCGACGAACGGGGTCCCTGCGGGATCGACGAACGGGGTCCCTGCGGGATCGACGAACGGGGTCCCTGCGGGATCGACGAAGTCGATCTCGGAGGTCGTGATCTCGGAGGTCGTGATCTCGGAGGTCGTGATCTCGGAGGTCTGCGCAGAACGCTCCGCGCCCGTTCCGGCCGACCGCCGCCCTCTGCCACGGCAGTCAGACCAACCCAGCCACCGCACCGGCACCGAGCAGCGGAACCGATTCCCGGCCGAACCCGTGAACCCGCGAGCCCCAACGTCAAGCGGCGCCCCGGATCACGCAGGGGAGGGCGCTCAGCGCCCGGACCAGGCGGACGCGGCCCAAGGGCGCTCCGCGCCCGGTTCGGGCGGATCGCCGCGCCCGGTTCCGGCCGTCGCCCTGTCGTGCAGGGAACAGGATGAAGTGAACAGGCTGTCGTCGGCTGGCGGAGGGGCCTGCGACAATGGGGGGGTGTCGCAGCCGCGGGTCGTTCGTGAGGTCGTTCTTCTCGGGTCGACGGGCTCGATCGGGACGCAAGCCATCGACGTAGTTCAGCGCAACCCGGACAAGTTCCGGGTCGTGGGGCTGCTGGGTGGCGGTTCCCGGGTGGATCTGCTCGCTCAGCAGGCGCTTGACCTGGGCGTCGAGGTGGTCGGGGTCGCGGCGGCGTCCGCCGCGCAGGATCTTCAGCTCGCCTTCTACGCGGAGGCCACCAAGCGCGGCTATCGCAAGGGTGAGTTCGCCGTTCCGAAGATCCTTGCCGGGCCCGAGGCCGCGATCGAGATCGCCGCCTGGCCGTCCGACGTCGTGCTCAATGGGATCACCGGTTCGGTCGGCCTCGCGCCGACGCTGGCGGCGCTGGCTGCCGGGCGGACCGTCGCGCTGGCGAACAAGGAGTCGCTGGTCGCGGGCGGGCCGCTGGTGCTCGACGCGCTCGGTGGCGACCCGGATCGGCTGATCCCGGTCGACTCCGAGCATTCGGCGCTGGCGCAGTGCCTGCGTGGCGGGCGGCGCGACGAGGTCCGCAAGCTGGTCCTCACCGCGTCGGGCGGCCCTTTCCGGGGCAGGACGCGCGCGCAGCTGACCGAGGTGACGCGGGAGCAGGCGCTGGCGCACCCGACCTGGGACATGGGGCCGTTCGTCACGATCAACTCGGCGACTCTGATGAACAAGGGCCTTGAGCTGATCGAGGCCCATCTGTTCTTCGGCGTGCCGTACGACGACATCGCGGTGGTCGTGCACCCGCAGTCGCTGGTGCACTCGATGGTCGAGTTCTACGACGGCTCGACGATCGCCCAGGTCTCGCCGCCGGACATGCGGCTGCCGATCGCGCTCGCGCTCGGCTGGCCCGACCGGGTGGCCCAGGCACAGCAGCCGATGGACTGGACTCGGGCCCAGAACCTGACGTTCGAGCCGCTGGACACCGAGGCCTTCCCGTCCGTGGCCCTTGCCCGGGAGTCCGGCAAGCGGGGCGGCACGGCGCCGGCGGTGTTCAACGCGGCCAACGAGGAGGCCGTGGCGTCCTTCCTGGCGGGCAAGCTGCCGTTCGTCCGGATCGTCGACGTCGTGGCCGAGGTGCTCGCCGCGCACGAGGTGATCGCCAAGCCGACGCTTGACGAGGTGTTCGCCACCGAGAAGGAGGCGCGCGCGGCGGCCTCCAGGCTCATCGAACGAGCGCTGGCCGACGAAGGCGCAGGGGCCCGCTCCTGGCCCAGAGAGACGAGGGTGTAGCGGTGATGGCGCTCGGCATCGTCGCCTTCGCGGTGGCGCTGCTGGTCTCGGTGTGCCTGCATGAGGCCGGGCACTTCGTCACGGCTCGGCACTACGGGATGAAGGCTTCCCGTTTCTTCGTCGGCTTCGGCCCGACGGTGTGGTCGCGCCGGCGCGGCGAGACCGAGTACGGCGTCAAGCTCGTCCCGGCGGGTGGATTCGTCAAGATCGAGGGAATGACCCCGCTCGAGGAGATCGAGCCGGCGGACGTGCCGCGGGCGTTCTACAACAAGCCGGCCAAGGCCCGGCTGGTGGTGATGTCGGCGGGCTCCATCGTCCACTTCATCATCGCCATCGTCGTGATCTACGGCGTGCTGCTGGCCCTCGGCACCCCCGTGGACAGTCAGAACAAGATCGGTAGCACCAGCTGTGTGTCGACCAGCAGCCAGTGCACCGGCCCCGGGCCGGCCGCCGCCGCCGGCCTTCGGGTGGGCGACCGGGTGGTCAGCTTCGACGGCACCCCGATCACGACCTGGAAGCAGTTCACCCGACTGGTCCGCGATCATGGCGCGGGCCGGGCGACGATGGTCGTCGACCGGGACGGCCACCGGATCACCCTGACCCCTGCCCTGGTCCAGGTCCTGCGGAACAAGGCGACCGGTCTGCCCGGGAACGACCCGGTGGGCGCGCTCGGAGTCAAGCAGGGCACGGACGTCAGGCACTACGGTCCGGTTTCGGCGCTCACCAACACGGGCCGCTTCATGTGGACCGGTACCAAGGGGATGTACGACACCCTGACCCATCGCCTGTCGAGCCTCGGGGACCTGTTCAGCAACCATCGGGACAGGAACGGGTTCGTCAGCGTGGTGGGCGCCGCCCGGATTGGCGGCGATGTGGTCGCCGCGTCGCACACGACCTGGACCGACCGGATCCGCTCCTTCCTGATCCTGGTCGCCGGTATCAACCTGGCGGTCGGGATATTCAACCTCCTGCCGCTACTGCCGCTGGACGGCGGTCATATCGCCGTCCTCGGCTTCGAGCAGGCCAGGCACGGGCTGCGCAGGCTGCGTGGCTACCGTGGTCCCGTGCAGCGGGTGGACTTCGCGAAGCTGTTACCAGCCACCTATGCGACGGTGATCGTGCTGCTCGGGTTCAGCCTGCTCGTCCTGTCCGCCGACATCGTCAATCCGATTCGCCTGCAGTGACTTGGCCTTCCGGCCGGCTGCCGCCTGGTTCTGGCCAGGAGCGACACGTGCGGGGCATGCGTGGACCGAATGCTCCGCTGGGCCACGCGCACACCGCAAACACTCCTAGTGAGGACAAAGTGACCGTAACTCTGGGCATGCCACAGGCTCCGGTTCGTCCGCTCGCCACGCGTCGGGTGAGCCGGCAGATCAAGGTCGGCAGCGTCCTGGTCGGTGGAGACGCCCCCGTCTCGGTGCAGTCGATGTGCACCACGCTGACCGCCGACGTCAACGCGACGCTGCAGCAGATCGCGCAGCTCACCGCGTCCGGCTGCCAGATCGTCCGGGTGGCCGTGCCGAGCCAGGACGACGCCGACGCGCTCGCCGCGATCGCCCGCAAGTCCCCGATCCCGGTGATCGCCGACATCCACTTCCAGCCGAAGTACGTGTTCGCCGCGATCGACGCGGGCTGCGCGGCCGTCCGGGTCAACCCCGGCAACATCAAGACCTTCGACGACAAGGTCGGCGAGATCGCCAAGCGCGCGAAGGCGGCCGGCATCCCCATCCGGATCGGCGTCAACGCCGGCTCGCTCGACAAGCGGCTGCTCGCCAAGTACGGCAAGGCCACCCCGGAGGCGCTCGCGGAGTCGGCGATGTGGGAGTGCTCGCTGTTCGAGGAGCACGACTTCCGCGACATCAAGATCTCCGTGAAGCACCACGACCCGGTCGTCATGATCCAGGCCTATCGACTGATCGCCGAGCAGTGCGACTACCCGCTGCACCTGGGCGTCACCGAGGCCGGCCCGCAGTTCCAGGGCACGATCAAGTCCGCCGTCGCGTTCGGCGCGCTGCTGTCCGAGGGGATCGGCGACACCCTGCGGGTGTCGCTGTCGGCGCCGCCGGTCGAGGAGGTCAAGGTCGGCGCGGCGATCCTGGAGTCGCTCGGGCTGCGGGACCGTCGCCTCGAGATCGTCTCCTGCCCGTCCTGCGGCCGCGCCCAGGTCGACGTCTACACGCTGGCCAACCAGGTCGCCGCCGGCCTGGAGGGCATGGAGGTGCCGCTGCGCGTCGCCGTCATGGGCTGCGTCGTCAACGGTCCCGGCGAGGCCCGAGAGGCCGACCTGGGTGTCGCCTCCGGCAACGGCAAGGGCCAGATCTTCGTCCGCGGCGAGGTCATCAAGACCGTGCCCGAGGCGCAGATCGTGGAGACGCTGATCGAGGAGGCCATGCGGCTGGCCGAGGAGATGGAGGCTGGCGGCGTCGCCTCGGGCGAACCGTCCGTCTCTGTCAGCTAGCGGCAGGGGCACGAGCACGGATGGGTCTGCCGCTACGGTCAGCCCCGGTGAGGCTGCTGGACGACCGCGACCTACCCGCGGTCCGCCAGCTGCTGGCGCGCGACCCGGTGACCGACGTCTTCGTCGCGTCCCGGGTCGAGGCGTGTGGGCTTGACCCGTGGCGGCTG
>Ga0134124_10002226_pt1 | contig 15657 bp, 16 predicted proteins | sample KB304_FD_96880 | JGI IMG/M metagenome (GOLD analysis project Ga0134124, IMG submission 96880) | Terrestrial soil microbial communities without Nitrogen fertilizer from Kellogg Biological Station, Michigan, USA - KB3-0-4 | ecosystem: Environmental > Terrestrial > Soil > Unclassified ... | reverse complement strand
CGGTGCCGGGCGGCGTGGGCCCCATGACCCGGGCCATGCTCCTGCGCAACACGCTGAACGCGGCCGAGCGTCAGCTCGGCGGCACCCGATGACCGAGCGCGCCGTCCTCACCGTCTCCCAGCTCTCGCAGCAGCTGATGGCGGTGATGGAGGAGCGGTTCCCGGCGGTGTGGATCGAGGGGGAGATCTCGAACTTCAAGGTCTACGGCTCCGGGCACGCCTACTTCACGCTGAAGGACGAGGGGGCGCAGCTGCGCTGCGTGCTCTTCCGCAACCGCGCCCGCCGGATCCGCTTCGAGCCGAAGGACGGCCTGCACGTCATGGGCTTCGGCGCCGTCGAGGTCTACGCCCAGCGCGGCGAGTACCAGCTCGTCGTGGAGCTGCTGGAGCCCAAGGGCGTCGGCGCGCTGCAGCTCGCCTTCGAGCAGCTCAAGGAGCGGCTGCAGGCCGAGGGCCTGTTCAGCCCGGCCCGCAAGCGGCCCCTGCCGCGCTTCCCCCGCAAGATCGGCATCGTGACGTCGCCGAGCGGGGCGGCGCTGCGCGACATGCTGCGCGTCATCGGCCGGCGCTTCGGCGAGATCCACATCGTGGTGGCGCCGGCCCGCGTGCAGGGCGACGGGGCGGCGGGCGAGGTCGCGCAGGGCATCCGCGAGCTGAACGCGCTGGGGGGCGTCGACGTCATCATCGTCGGCCGCGGCGGCGGCTCGCTCGAGGACCTGTGGGCCTTCAACGACGAGATGCTCGCGCGCACCATCGCCGCCTCGAAGATCCCGGTGATCTCCGCCGTCGGCCACGAGGTCGACTTCACGATCGCCGACTTCGTCGCCGACGTGCGCGCCGCCACCCCGTCGAACGCGGCCGAGCTGGTGGTGAAGGAAAAGCGGGCGGTGGTGGAGACCCTGGGGGATCTCGCCGGTCGCCTGCGGCGCGGCATGGCCCGCGCGCTGGCCGGGCACCGCGATCGGCTGGAGCGCACGCGCGCCCGGCGCGTGCTCACCGATCCCGCGCGCCCGCTCCGCGATCTCGATCGCCGGCTCGACGACGCCCGGGCCCGTCTGCGCCAGGCGGGGCTGGCCGCGCTGGGCCGGGCCGAGCGGCGGGCGGCGCTGGCCGGCCGCGGTCTGCGCGCGCTCAATCCGGTGGCGCAGACGCTGAACAGCCGGCGGGCCCTCACGGACCTGCGCGGCCGGCTGGAGCGCGGCGTGCACCGCCGGCTCGACCACGCGCGCCACGGCCTCGGCGGCGGCGCCGGGCGGCTCGACTCGCTGTCGCCGCTGGCGGTGTTGAGCCGGGGATACAGCTTGACGCGTACGTCCGAGGGCCACATCGTGCGAAGCTGGCGCGAGATCAGCATCGGCGACGCCGTACGCGTGTTGTTGCACGAGGGGAGCCTCGACTGTCGCGTCGACGCGACCAGGGAGCATGATGACCGACCTCAAGTTTGAGGATTGCCTGGCGCGGCTGGAGCAGATCGTCAGCGCGCTGGAGGCGGGAAACCTTCCGCTGGAGGAGTCACTGAAGGTCTTCGAGGAGGGCATCACGCTGGCGCGCCACTGCTCGCGCTATCTCGACGACGCCGAGCGCCGCATCGAGATCCTGGTCAAGGATGAGATCGGTGGCGCCACGTCCAAGCCGTTCGTGTTCGAGGCGGAGGACGAGGCGTGACGTTCAGCCTCGTCGCCTACCTGGAGGAGCGGCGCGCCACGGTCGACGCCGCGCTCGATCGCGTGCTGCCGCCGGAGTCGGCGCCGCCGACCAACATCCACCGCTCGATGCGCTACAGCGTGCTGGCGCCCGGCAAGCGCCTCAGACCGATCCTCGTCATCGCCGGCGCCGAGGCGGTCGGCGGCCGGGCCGACGACGTCCTCGACACCGCCTGCGCCCTCGAGCTGATCCACGCGTACTCGCTCATCCACGACGACCTGCCGGCCATGGACGACGACGACTACCGCCGCGGCCGCCTCACCAACCACAAGGTCTTCGGCGAGGCGATGGCCATCCTGGCCGGCGACGCCCTGCTCACGCTGGCCTTCCGGCTGGTCGCCGGCAACGCCGCCCGGGTGGCGGGGCCGGCGATCGTCGGCGCCGTCGTCACCGAGGTCGCGGACGCGGCCGGGACCGACGGCATGGTGGGCGGGCAGGTGGTGGACATCGAGTCCGAGGGCAAGACGATCTCGCCCGAGATGCTCGACTACATCCACCTGCACAAGACCGCGGCCCTCATCCGCTCCGCCCTGCGGGTGGGCGCGCTGCTGGCCGGCGCCCGCGCCGAGCAGGTCGAGGCGATCAGCCGGGCCGGCCAGGCGCTCGGGCTCGCGTTTCAGATCGTGGATGATATTCTCGACGTCGAGGGGAGCCTGGCGGAGCTTGGCAAGTCAGCCGGCAGTGACGAGCGCAAGAAGAAGGCGACCTACCCGTCGCTTCACGGCCTGCCCGCCTCGAAGCAGCGGGCGCGCGACCTGATCGAGGAGACGAAGCGCTTGCTGATTCCGCTCGGACCCGCCGCCGATCCCATCCGCGCCCTCGCCGACTTCGTGTTCGAGCGGAGGTCCTGAGCATGTCCGCCATCACCGGTGTCTACGGCCGCGAGATCCTCGACTCCCGCGGCTTCCCGACCGTCGAGGTGGAGATCCAGCTCGAGTCCGGCGCCTGGGGCCGGGCCGCGGTGCCCTCGGGCGCGTCGACCGGCAAGCGCGAGGCGGTGGAGCTGCGCGACGGCGACGCCCAGCGCTATCGCGGCAAGGGCGTGCAGCAGGCGGTGCGCAACGTCGAGGAGACGATCGCGCCCGAGATCGACGGCATGGAGGCCAGCGAGCAGGCGGCCATCGACCAGGCGCTGCTCGAGCTCGACGGCACACCCAACAAGTCGGCGCTCGGCGCCAACGCGATCCTGGCCGTCTCGCTGGCCGTCGCCCGGGCGGCCGCCGACGACGCCGGGCTGCCGCTCTACGCCTACCTGGGCGGCGTGGGCGGGCGGCTGCTGCCGGTCCCGCTCATGAACGTCATCAACGGCGGCGCCCACGCCGACAACGGCATCGACTTCCAGGAGTTCATGCTGGTGCCGGCCGGCGCCGACTCCTTCTCGAACGCGCTGCGGATGGGCGTGGAGATCTTCCACGCGCTGAAGGAGCTCCTGAAGAGTAAGAAACTGAGTACGGGTGTCGGTGACGAGGGCGGCTTCGCGCCTGCGCTCGGCTCCAACACCGCCGCGCTCGACCTGCTGATGGGGGCGATCGAGGCGGCCGGCTACCGGCCCGGCGACGACGTCTCGCTCGCGCTCGACATCGCGGCCAGCGAGTTCGCCGAGGACGGCGGCCGCTACCGGCTGCGTCGCGAGAACGTGGTGCTCAACAGCGACGAGCTGGTCGGGCGCTACGAGGCGCTCGTCGCGCACTATCCGATCGTGTCGATCGAGGACGGGCTCGGCGAGGACGACTGGGCGGGCTGGGCGTTGCTGACGAAGCGCCTGGGCGGGCGCGTGCAGCTGGTGGGCGACGACCTGTTCGTCACCAACCCGGCCATCATCCAGCAGGGGATCCAGAAGTCGATCGCCAACGCCGTGCTGGTGAAGGTCAACCAGGTCGGCACGCTGACCGAGACGATGCAGGCGATCGAGCTGGCCAAGCGCGCCGCCTACGGCACGGTCATCTCCCACCGCTCCGGCGAGACCGAGGACACGTTCGTGGCCGACCTGGCCGTGGCCGTCAACGCCGGCCAGATCAAGACGGGCTCGCTGGCCCGCAGCGAGCGCACGGCCAAGTACAACCAGCTGCTGCGCATCGAGGAAGAGCTGGGCCACGCGGCCTCGTGGCCGGGCCGCAGCCTGTACGCGCGCAGCGACCGGTGAGCCCCCGCCTCCTCGGCAGCAGCGCGCTCGCCGTGCTCACCGTCGGCCTGGCCATCTACGGCGGCAACCAGGTGCTGCGCGTCAGCCACATGCGGACCGAGCTGGAGGCGATGGAGCGCGAGATCGCGACGCTCCGTTCGAAGGCCGAGCAGCTCAGCCGCACCGTCGAGGATCTGCGCAACGATCCCGCCGCCATCGAGAAGCTGGCCCGCGAGGAGGGCGGCTACGTGCGCCCCGGCGAGACCATCTACAAGTTTCCGCCGACCGGCCGCAGCGCCCCCGCCAAGTAGCGGGTCATGGACTGGCTCGAGTCGACGGGGCCGTTGTGGTTCATGCTGTTCCTCGTCACGGTGTTCTTCAACGGCCGGGCCGCCTTCAAGCTGCTGGTGGACTGGAAGGGCATGCTCACCACCTGCCGCTTCGTCGAGGACGCCTACGCGAGCCTGGACACGCTGCCCGACGAGGTCCTGCTGGAGCATGCGCCGGCGGCGCCGGTGTTCGTGCACCTGGTGCCGGCGTTCTACGAGCCCGCCATCGCCGACACGCTGGGCGCGCTGCTCGGGTCCCGCTATCCGCACAACCGCCTGCACGTGATCGTCGCCACCCGCGAGGAAGAGGAGCGCGCCCCGCACCCCTTGATGGACGCGACGACGGCCGAGCTGGTCCGGCGCTTCCGTGACACGCTGCCGCCCTGGCAGCAGAAGATGCTCACGGTCGTGGTGGCGCCGGCCGCCGAGGGGCGCAAGGCGCATCAGCTGAACTGGGCGCTCCGGCCGGAGACGCTGCGCGCCGTGCTGGGCGACGATCACGATCCGGCGGCCGTGTACGTCGGCGTCAGCGACGCCGACTCGCTGCCCGACCGCAACACCTACCGCTGGCTGGCGGCCGACGTGCTGGCCGGCCGCGGCCGGCTGGCCTACCAGGGCGTGACGCTGTCGCTCGCGAACTTCGCGCGACTCGACCCGCGCGGTCGCGTGTGCGCGATCCAGCAATCCTCGATCTTCATCCGGGTGTCGATCGCCCGGCTCATCAACGAGGTGCGACGCCTGGCGTGGTTCGCGCGACTGCGCGCGCGGGCGCCCCGGCTGGCCCGCGTGGTGCGGCCGCTGTTCGAGCTCGGCTTTCGCCGCTCGCAGATCTGCCTGGGCCACCACCAGTTCGTGCGGCTCGACACCCTGCGCGCGCTCGGCGGATTTCCCACCTCGGGGGCGACCGAGGACTCGACGCTCGGCTACGCGCTGGGCGCGCGGGGCATCCTGATCGGCGCGCTGCCGACCCTGGAGCTGGTGGATCTGCCGGAGACGACGGACAAGATGGTTCGCCAGAACGCGCGCTGGTACAAGGGCGTGCTCGACGACGTGGGATTCCTCACGCGCACGTGGCGGGCGGCGCCGACCGCCTTCAACGTCGCCCAGCTGGCGCGCCACGTCGGCAACAAGGTCGTCGAGTGGCCGATCGCGGCCGTCGTCTATCCCGTCGTCGGCTTTCTCGGCTGGCACCTGGCCTATCGCTTCGCCGACCATCCGCTGCTGTTCGTGCTGGCCATCGCGTTTCCGTCGATCTCGCTGGGCCTCACGATCTGGGTCGGCGGCATCGTCACCCAGGATCTGATCGAGAGCCTCACGCCATACCTGCCCAAGCCCGTGAACGTGGCGCGCACGACGCTGATGGCGAAGCTCTGGGGGACGTTCCGCTGCCAGACGTACTGGCTGCTGGCCACACGCGGCGCCTGGCGCGTGCTGCTGGCCCTTGCTCGCACCGGCCGCTTCGAGCCCGCCAAGACCGACCGCGTGATTCGCTGACGATCGCCGCCGGCCGGGGGCCGGTCACGCCACCTCGTCACCGGGGAGGCCGACGTGCACGGTGAGTCCGCGGTCCGGGTTCGGCGTGGCCCAGATGCGCCCGCCGTGGGCCAGCACGATGGAGCGGCTGATCGAGAGCCCCATCCCCAGCCCCTCCGGCTTGGTGGTGACGAACGGATCGAAGATCTTCTCCAGCCGCGAGGCGTCCACGCCGACACCCACATCCCGTACGGTCAGCTCGACCATCCCCGGCTCTCGCCGCGCGGTGGCGATGGTGAGGGTGCGAGGCTCCTCCACCGCGACCATCGCGTCCATCGCGTTGACGAGCAGATTGAGAACGACCTGCTGGAGCTGGACCCAGTCGCCGGGCACAACCGGCAAGTGCTCGGCGAGCGCCAGCTCGATCGACACGCCACGGCGGGAGGCGTCGCCGCGGACCAGCCCGACCACCTCCATGATCAGCTCGTTGAGGTGAACCGGCTTGCGCTCGGCGTGGTCCTTCCGGAACAGAGCCCGCAGGCGCCGGATGACGTCGATGGCGCGCTTGCCATCGTCGATGATGTCGTCGAGCGCCTCCGGCACCTCCTCGCGCCCGCCCCCCGGCGCGTGGATCAGTCGTCGGGACGCCTGGGCGGTGGCGATGATCGCCGTCAGGGGCTGGCTCAGCTCGTGGGCCAGGGAGGCGACCAGCTCGCCGAGGGTGGTCAGGCGCAGGGCGTGCGCCAGTGCCTCGCGCTGCGCGCGAGCCTCCGCCTCGGCGCGCCGCCGGGCGGTGATGTCGATGTGGGAGATGACCGCGCCGCCCTCGGGACGTCGGAGCGGTTCGACCACCATGTCGAACCAGCGCTCTTCAGCGGGGCCGTGGCAGGGATACTCGATCGACGCGTGGTCCGTGCGCCCCGCGAGAACGTCCTCGATGGCGGCCAGGGCGCGCCGGGCATCGATATCACCGGCGGCCTTCCGGCAGACGGCGAGATAGTCGGCTCCGATGGAGGTGCGGGCCGGATCGGCGCCGCAGTCCTTCACCGCCGCCGTCCACGCCTCGTTGACCGCGATGATGACGCCTGTGGCATCGACGGCCGCCAGTCGCCCGTAGAGCGAGCCGAATATGGCGCTCCGGAGCGCCGTGCTGTCCAGGACGGCCTGGTGGGCTTCCCTCAGCTCGGTCACGTCGATGCAGGAGCCGACGTGCCCGATGAACGTGCCGTCGGCGGTGAAGCGGGGCGCCCCGGCGATGACGATCCAGCGGTACTGCTCGTCGGCGCGCCGGAGCCGGCACTCGATACGGAAATCCCGGGGGGCTCTGACGGCGTTCCGGTACGCGGCGAGGCAGGACGCACGATCGTCAGGATGCACGAAGTCCAGCCATCCCGTTCCCAGCTCGCGCCCGAGCGGCCGGCCGGTGAAGCGGAGCGCCTCCTTGTTGGCGAACGTCACGTGCCCGTGCGTGTCCATCGCCCACATGCTGACCGGCGTGTCGTCGGCCAACGCCTGGAAGCGTTCCTCGCTTTCGCGAAGCGCCTCGTCCGCCCGCCGCCGTGCGAGCGCGTTGCCGAAGATGTTGGCGAGCACGCGCAGCTGCTCGACGAACTCGACCGACCACTCACGCTCGCAGCTCGTGGTGCCGAAGCGCAGGGCCCCGACCACCGACCCGCCGACGACCAGCGGCACGGCGGCGAGCGAACGGGTGCCGACGGCGGCGAAGCTGCGCCGGTCGATCGCGGCCTCCTCCGGCAGGTCTTCCGGCCGTACGAAGGTCACCGGCTCGCCGCGCCGGAGGCGCTCGGCCATCCATGGGAAGCGTTCGAGCTCGAGGGCGTTCGGCATCGCGGGGATGCCGGGGCGCCGGCGGCGGTAGGTGAAGCGGACGAGGCGATCGTCGGCCGTGAATTCGGCCAGCGCAGCCCGGTCCACCCCCAGCACGTCGAGCGCCGTGCCGAGCGCCTGCTCGATCTGGGGCCCGACCTCCCACGGCCGCAGGTGCGCAAAGGTGGTCGTCAGCTCGGCGAGGAGCCGCTCGAAGCGGAGACGGACGTCGAGCGTGCGCTGGGCCCGCCGTCGCCGTCGGCGCTCGGCGAGGAGCGCCACCACGAGCAGGCCGTGAAGGGCAATCAGGATTCGCGGGCCCACAATCTGTTCCGGTCGAGGTATCGGAGGCCGACGTGGGGTAGCCCACTGGCTCTGCTGACTGTAAGGGGCCTCGCGACTATCGGCTATGGGCCGAAGGTCCTAGTGCTCCCAAGAGGGCTACGAGCGCTGGAGCGCCTTGCGCCCCCGGCGCTCGAGCTTCGGCCACTGTTCCTGGAACGCCGCCCACGCCGCCCGGCGGCGCCGGCGCTGCCGACGGAGCAGCCCGTCCATCGCCGAGCTGTCCAGACCGTCGCGCCCTGATGTGCCGAGGGCGCGTAGCCGCTCCTCCGCCACCACCGCGTCCTGGTGCTCGCCCAGGATGTCCTGCACCCGGCTCGCGAGCTTCGCGAAGCGCTTGGCCGGGCGGCCGACCGTCGCCTCGGCCAGCTCGGCGGCGTAGCGCGCGCGCTTCACGCGGATGCGCACGGCATGCAACTGCTCGTCGCTGGGCTTGCTGGGGAGCGCCCGCACGGCCTTGCGGAGCTTCTTGAACCGACGCCGGGCGAGCAGCGAGACGTCGTCGTCGGCGGGGCGCGCGTGCCCGAGCGCCTTGGCGAGCCCCTTGCGCAGCCGGGTGTAGCGCGAGGAGGTGAGCGCCGCCGCCGCATCGTTCCTGGCGCGGGTGCGCTGGGCCTCGAGGCGCTCGAGGACGCGCCGGACGGCGTCCGCTTCCTGGTCCGGGAGCGAGGCGAGCTCGTCGCGCAGATAGTCGCCGAGCACGTCGAGGTCCCGGACCGGGCCCAGCACCGCGCCGAGCCATTGGAGCTCGCGCCGGAGGCGCTCGCCGTCACGGCCACACACCGAGGGAGCCTCGCGTAGCACCGCCCGGAGCCGGCGGACGGCCGTGCGCATCTGGCGGAGCTCCTCCGGATCGGTCCCGCGCCGCGCCCCCGCCTCGTGGGCGGCCAGCGCGGCCCCCTGGGCTCGCAGCATCGCCACGACGTGGTCGGCGGCCGATTTCGACATCCGCCCCAGTATCTCGCCTCGGCCGGCGGTGTGCTGGCCGGCTTGCCGGCCGCCGCGGGCAGGCGGCGGGGCGGCGATATAATGCCCCGCGAGCCTGCTCACGGAGGAATGACATGGCGTCGGGGTCGAAGCGTGTGCTGCGTGTGTCGAAGGAAGCCCAGCCGTATCGGACGGAGCTGACGCCGGTGTCGTTCCTGCGTCGCAGCGCCTACGTGTTTCCCGACCGGACGGCCATCGTGCACGGTGAGCGGCGGTACACCTACCGGCAGTTCGAGGAGCGGGTGAATCGGCTGGCGTCGGGGCTGCGCGCGATGGGGCTGCGGCATCTCGACCGCGTGGCGGCCATCCTGCCCAACACGCCCGCCATGCTCGACATCCACTTCGGGGTGCCGGCGGCCGGGCTCGTCATCGTGCCGGTGAACACGCGCCTGAGCAGCGACGAGATCGGCTACATCCTCAAGCACTCCGGCGCCAAGGCGCTCTTCGTCGACGCCGAGTTCGAGGCGCTGGTGAAGCCGCTCGACCTCGGCGCCATGACCGTCATCCGCGTCGACGACACCGGGGCTCCGGGTGATCCCTACGAGGACTTCCTGGCCGCGCAGTCGCCCGAGCCCGGCGAGCCGTGGATCGAGGACGAGTACGAGACGATCTCGATCAACTACACCTCCGGCACGACCGGCCGCCCCAAGGGCGTGATGGTCCATCACCGCGGCGGCTATCTCAACGCCATCGGCGAGGCCATCGAGACGGGGATGACGTTCGAGTCGAAGTATCTCTGGACGCTGCCGATGTTCCACTGCAACGGCTGGTGCTTCACCTGGGGCGTCACCGCGCTGTCGGGCACCCACGTGTGCCTGCGCCGGGTGGAGCCGAGCCGCATCTGGGACCTGATCGATCGCGAGGGGATCACGCACTACTGCGGGGCGCCCACCGTGCAGATCGGCATCGTCAACGATCCCAAGGCCCACGCGCTGGCGCGTCCGGTCACGTGCGCCGTGGCGGGAGCGCCGCCGTCGCCGACGCTGCTCGGCAAGCTCAAGGAGCTCGGGTTCCGTCCGGTCCACGTGTACGGCCTCACCGAGACGTACGGGCCGCACACCGTCTGCGCCTGGAACGGCGACTGGGATCGGTTGCCGGCCGAGGAGATGGCGGGCAAGGCGGCGCGCCAGGGGCAGGGGTACGTCGTCGCCGATCTCGTCCGCGTCGTCGACGATCAGATGAACGACGTGGCCATGGACGGCGAGACGCTCGGCGAGGTCATCATGCGTGGCAACAACGTCATGAAGGGCTATTTCGAGCAGCCGGAGGCCAGCGCGGAGGCGTTCCGGGGCGGGTGGTTCCACTCCGGCGACCTGGCGGTGTGGCACGCCGACGGCTACATCGAGCTGCGCGATCGGAAGAAGGACATCATTATTTCCGGCGGCGAGAACATCTCGACGATCGAGGTCGAGCAGACGGTGGCCCGGCATCCGGCCGTGATGGAGTGCGCGGTGGTCGCCGTCCCCGACGCCAAGTGGGGCGAACGTCCCAAGGCGTTCGTGACGCTCAAGCCGGGGCGGCAGGCCACCGAGCAGGAGATCATCGCCTTCTGTCGCGAGCACATCGCCCACTTCAAGTGCCCCGCCGCCGTCGAGTTCGGCGACCTGCCCAAGACCTCGACCGGCAAGGTGCAGAAGTTCGTCCTGCGCGACAAGGAATGGAAGGGGCAGGCCAAGCGCATCAACTAGGCGGGCACATCCCATGAGCCTCGAACAGACCCTCAACGACATGCTGACGAAGGCGATACGCGAGAAGGACTCGCGCGTCAGCGACGTCGTGCGCATGATCAAGAGCCGGATCACCGAGCGCCGGACCGCGAAGGGCTTCAGCGGCCAGGTGGACGACCCGCTCGTGCTCGACGTCATCGGCGCCTACCGCAAGTCGCTGCAGAAGGCGCTCCCCGACTACGAGAAGGCCGGCGAGCGCGGTCAGGCCCAGGCCGCGCAGCTGCGCTTCGAGATCGAGTTCTGCGAGCGCTTCCTGCCGCGCGGCCTCGACGAGGCGGCCCTGCGCGCGCTGGTGCGCGAGCGCCTGAGCGCGCTCGGCGTCACCGACGCCAAGCAGGTGGGCCGCGTGGTCGGCGACGTGATGAAGACCCACAAGGGTCAGGTCGAGGCCGGCGACGTCAAGCGGATCGCCGAGGAGCTGCTCCAGCCCTAGCGTCGGATGACGCAGAACATCTACGACGACGCGGAGTTCTTCGAGGGCTACAGCCGGCTGGGCCGTTCCGTCGAGGGCCTGGACGGGGCCGCGGAATGGCCGGCGCTCCGCGCGCTGCTGCCCGACCTGCGCGGGCTCGAGCTGCTGGACCTCGGGTGCGGCTTCGGCTGGTTCTGCCGGTGGGCGCGAGAGCAGGGCGCGGCGCACGTCCTGGGCATCGACGTGTCCGAGAAGATGCTGGCGCGGAGCCGGGCCACCACCGAGGACACGGCGATCACCTACACCCGGGCGGACATGGAGCACCTGCAACTGCCCGCGGCGTCATTCGACCTGGTCTACAGCTCGCTGGCTTTTCACTACATCGAGGACCTGAACGGCCTGATGTCCAACGTGTTCCGGTCGCTCGTTCCCGGTGGACTCCTGGTCTTCTCGGTGGAGCACCCCCTGTACACGGCGCCCGCCCACCCCGGCTGGACGGTCGACGCCGCGGGCCGCAAGACGTGGCCCGTCGACGGCTACCTCGATGAAGGGCCACGCTCGACGGACTGGCTCGCCAAGGGCGTGATCAAGCAGCACCGCACGCTGGCGACCTACCTGAACATGCTGGTGCGACTGGGGTTCGCGATATTGCATGTCGAGGAGTGGGGACCGACCCCGGAGCAGATCGCGTCTCAGCCAGGCCTGGCCGATGAACGTGCGCGACCGCCGTTCCTGCTGATCGCCGCTCGTCGCTGAGTCCGTTGTAAAACTCGGGTGTAAGACATACAGCCGCTCGCGCCTCAGTTCCCCACTTGGGCCCTTCCCGGGACCATTCGTCCCTGGTGCCGGTCTTGCACTTACATCGGGGCGAGGAGGGCCAAGGCCCATGAAGAAGCTGACGACAGCCGCGTGCGCGCTTGCCCTGGGGATCGCCTGGGCCGCCGCGCCCGCGATCGCTCAGGAGACGACGAAAGAGAAGGCCGAGCGGAAGGCCGATCAGATCGAGCAGAAGGCCGACCAGAAGGCCGACGACATCAAGGCGAAGGCCGACCAGAAGGCCGACCAGGTCCGCGACAAGGCCGAAGGCAAGACGGACACGATGGGCGACAAGGCGGGGCGCGCCTGGGACAAGACCAAGGCCAAGACCCGCGAAGTGACGGACAAGGTCAAGAACTCGGTCAACGGCCACAGCAACGGCCGCGTGAGCGCCGACGTTCGCTCCGCGCAGCAGGCGCTGATGGACAAGGGCTTCAACCCCGGTCCCATCGATGGCGTCCAGGGCCCCCGCACCACGGCGGCCGTCCGTGACTTCCAGCAGAAGGAAAACCTGACCGTAACCGGTCAGCTCGACGCCGAGACCAACGCCCGCCTGATGGCCGCGGCGCCGGCCGCCTCGCCTGCGTCGGAGCCCAAGGAAACCAACCCGAAGCGGCAGTCGAAGTAACGAGCCCACCGGCGGTTCACGAGAGGCCGGGAGCCCTCCCGGCCTCTCGTCGCCGCTCGCTCAGGTGCCCGCGCGGACGTCCTTGAAGACGCGTGAGGCGACCAGCAGCGCATCCCGGGAGGCGGGCGCCCCCACGTACCCGAGCAGGTGGATCAGCGCCTCGGTCAGCTCCTTCTCCGTCCAGCCCTGCCGCAGCGCCATGCGTAGATGGATCTCCAGCTCGGCCTCGTGCGCGGTGGCGGCGTCGGAGATCACACAGATCAACGTGCGCGTCTTCAGGTCGAGCCCCGGCCGCGTCCACAGCGTGCCGAACACCGACTCGGTCGCGACGTCGATGAATTCCTTCATGACGGGATCGGCGTAGTTGTTCTTGTTCGCGCGCTCCACCCACTGATCGCCCAGCAGCTTGCGGCGGATCTCGCCGCCCTTCCGCATCGCCTCGCTGTCGCTCATGCGAATCCTCCCGCGGCCCGCGGGTCGGGCCCGGGGCGCGGCCACATGGTACCGGGTCAGCGCGGATCGCGTGGCCGGTTCTCGGCGCAGTGCCAGGATCGGCCGTCGCGCTCGAGCAGGACCTCGGTGCCCTTGTTCCACACGCTCACCTGGTCGTCGACGTAGCGCGCGCCGGAGGCGGTCGGCACCCGGGTGAGCCGGCGGCGACCGTCGGGCAACCAGGCGTCGATCGCCTCACCGTCCGCCTCCGAGATCGCCAGCCCGGGCCCATCGACGCAGTCGTAGACGTGGGCGCGCCGCGGCGGGCCCGTCGCCGTCGGCACGGGAGCCAGACGGAGACGCACGTGGCCGGTCTCGTCGAGCAGCAGCACGCGGTCGCCGTCGCGTCGGGCGGTCCGCACCGCGCCCAGGGCGGCCAGGAATCGCGTCTCTTGCTGCATCACCGGCGGCGGGCAGGCCATACGCGTGCTACGAGTCTCGCTGACCCGGAGCGCGTTCCCCGCCGCCTGCAGATAGCCGGAGTACTGATTGCAGCCGGCGCGCCCGGACACGCGCCCCTCCTCGAAGCGCACGGTCGTGGAGGCACGATCGGCCACGAGCTCCTCGATGCGCTCGACGGTCCACGACGTCCCGACCAGGGTGACGTCCTGACCGGGAGGGCTCACGCGCGCCCGCGCGCATCCGCCGAGCAGGACGATCATGCCGATCACGATCGAGGCCAGTCTCATGACACCTCCCGTCGCGACGATCCTACCAACGTCGGTCCGGTTGACCCGGGCCCGGCAGAACGAGTAGGGTGTCGGCGCGGTTCAGGCGATCCGAACCCAGCGAAGGGAGCACACCATGAAGGCGGCGGTCCTCTACAAGGCCAACACTCCGCTCGAGGTCGTGGACGTCAAGCAGGAGGGGCCCCGGGCCGGCGAGGCCCGCGTGCGCGTCAAGGCGGCCGGGGTCTGTCACAGCGACTGGCACATCATGAACGGCGACTGGACAGTGCCGCTGCCGATGGTGCTCGGCCACGAGGCGGCCGGCATCGTCGAGGACGTCGGCGCCGGCGTCACCACCGTGAAGCCGGGCGATCACGTGATCTTCTCCTTCCGCCCGCAGTGCGGCCACTGCCTCTACTGCTCCATCGGCCGCTCGGTCCTGTGCGACGGCCACAACGACACGCCGCGCTGGGTGATGTTCGACGGGACCCCGCGCCTCTCGCGCAACGGGGAGGGCCTGAACCAGCTCGCCCGCATCGGGACGTTCTCCGAGATGGTCGTGTGCCCGGCCGAGCAGCTGGTGCCGATCCGCAAGGACATGCCGTGGCCGCAGGCGGCCCTGGTGGGCTGCTGCGTGCCGACCGGCGTGGGCGCCGTGACCCGCTGCGCCGAGGTCGAGGCGGGTGCCTCCGTGCTGGTGATCGGCTGCGGCGGTGTCGGGCTCAACGTCGTGCAGGGCGCGCGCCTGGCCGGCGCGGCGACGATCATCGCCTGCGACCTGCTGGACTCGAAGCTGACGTACGCCAAGGACTTCGGCGCCACCCACACCGTGAACGCCTCGAAGGACAAGGTGGTGGACATCGCGCGCAGCCTGACCGGCGGCCGCGGCGTCGACTACGCGTTCGACGCCATCGGCGGCGAGGCCACCACGCTGCAGATCGTCGACGCCATCCGCCCCGGCGGCACCGCGGTGATCGTCGGCATGGCCGCCATGGCCGTGCGGGCGCCGGTGACGCCGTACATGATGGCGCTGCAGGAGAAGTGCTTGAAGGGCACGATGTACGGCTCGGTGCGGCCGGACCTCGACTTTCCCCGCATCGTCGACCTCTACATGCAGAAGCGCCTGAAGATCGACGAGCTGGTGAGCCGGACGTACAGGATCGAGGAGATCAACGAGGGCTTCGCGGCCCTGCGCACCGGCCAGGTGGCGCGCGGCGTGGTGACGTTCGAGTGATCCCGACCCCCGTAGCGCGCCGGCCGATGCTGGCCGGCGCGCTCCATCGCTCATGATCACGCTCGATGACGTCGTCGCCCGGCCGCCGATCGTGCACGGTGGCCGGGCCACCTACGGGATCAGTCCCGCCCTCTGCCGCTTCCTCGACGAGCGCCTCTCGCCCCACGCCGTCACGCTGGAGACGGGCGCCGGCCTGAGCACGATCGTGATTCTGCGCCGTGGCGTCGCCCGCCACATCAGCGTGACGCCGTACGCCGCGGAGTTCGACGCCATCCGGACCTATTGCGGCGAGGTCGGCATCGCCACCGGCAACTGGCAGGCGATCACCGGCAGCTCGCTCGACTGGTTGCCCTCGGCCACGCTGCCGCCCCTCGACCTCGTGCTCATCGACGGCGCCCACGCCTTCCCGGCGCCCTTCGTGGACTGGTGCTACACCGCGGAGTCGCTGAAGATCGGCGGCCTCATGGTGGTCGACGACCTGCAGCTGGTGACCGCCAGGATCCTCGCCGACTTCATGCGCGCGGACGAGCGCTGGGACGAGGTGCGGCGCGACCATCGCTTCGCCGTCTATCGCAAGCGCGTGCACCCGCTCCGCGACGAGCGCGACTGGCTGGCCCAGGCCTGGGTGGCCAGCTCCAGCCCCGTCGCCGCCGTCCGGGTCGTCCGGCAGGGGCCCCTGCGGCGCCTGGCCTCGCTCGTCGCCCGCGCCTGCGCCGAGCCGTCACTAGTCGCGCCCGCGCTCCGTCGATGGTTTCACCGATAAATTATGGACGTGCGCTTGACTCGGTGCGACACCGCGGGTAAGGTACGTGAGTCACCGCGGGGTGGAGCAGCCCGGTAGCTCGTTGGGCTCATAACCCAAAGGTCGCTGGTTCAAATCCAGCCCCCGCAACCAGT
>Ga0134124_10002225_pt1 | contig 15658 bp, 13 predicted proteins | sample KB304_FD_96880 | JGI IMG/M metagenome (GOLD analysis project Ga0134124, IMG submission 96880) | Terrestrial soil microbial communities without Nitrogen fertilizer from Kellogg Biological Station, Michigan, USA - KB3-0-4 | ecosystem: Environmental > Terrestrial > Soil > Unclassified ... | reverse complement strand
TCAACGATGACATCGTTGATCGCTGCCGGCGGCTCCGGCCGCTCCACCAACGTCATCCCAGCCGCTCCAGCGGCCTGATCCGTGACCACAATCGCTTTCATCGAAATGGTCTCCTCGACCAGTTGTCTCCCAGGGGAAATGTCGCGGGAAGCTCGCGCTCGTCGACGGCGTGCGTCGAGGGGACGGTTATCGCTCGCGGACGAACCCTGAGGAGCGTCTGCTCACCAGGGCTCCCATCGTCGTCGGGCTGTTCGCGAAGATGTCCTCGGCCGCCGGCGGCCGACGGACGCCGGCCGGCGGCTACGGGTCCCGCTCGTCTACCTCGGGGCGGGTCCGCAGCTCAACGAGCTCCGTTACCCAGTCGCGAAGGCGACTGAGGTGCTCGCCGTAATGCTCGGCGCCGGCCTTGCGGATCCACCAATTGGCGGCCTCATCCGGTCCGCTCAGGCCCTGCCATGCCTCGAGCATCCAGGCTCGCGCTGCGGTGGTCTGCGCCCAGACTCGGTCCCACGGCTCGGTCTTCGTTGCCGCCAATGTCGCCGCGTTCCGCGCGTCGACGTCGACCTCGTGCGGGACGTACGAACGAGCGGCGATGTCGAGCAGCTGGACCCGGGCCTCGGCCATCCACGCCCCGAGGTGGGCGACCAGATCCTTCACGCTCCAGGGAGGATCGACGTAGTAGCCCGGCGCCTGCCGCTCGGCTTCGGTGAGCAACTTGACGAATGCGGTGATCGTCTTCCAGCGCGCCCGTTCGAGTTCGAGCTCCGCGGCGTAGGCTTCCTCGACGCGCCACGGCAGGGTCTTCGACGTCGATCGATCGAGCTCGTTCTGCATCAGAAACCTCTCTTCCTCCGATCGGTTCACCACGGCGCCGGTCCATGGGGTCGATGCTCTCCAATGTCCCGGCCAGATCGGCAGCGAGCCCGTACCGGCGCACAACCGCAGCCGGTGACGGGGTAGTTGAGCTTCCGCTTGGCGGCCGTCCTCCCAGACCACGACTGGCGAGAGCGGGTCCAGGCGACCAGCAGTGCGGCCTCGATGAGACCCCGTGCTTCGACGACGCCGGAAAGCCGAGCCACCGTGTCAGCCATCGACCAAGGACTGACCTTGGTGACGATGCTGCGTGGACCGCCGGAAGGTTTGACACCTCGCCCAGGAGCGGGGAGGCCGAGCTGGTGCGGGCCGGAAAAGCTCGTCCCGGCCTCGAACTGAATGCCGGCCGCACGGAGAATTGGCGGACCGGCGCGTGACGCCGCCTGCGACGCGGCATCCAGCAACACGATCTTGCCGAAACCGGGCTCACAAGTCGCCAGGATGGTCCCGCCGTCGGTTCGGGCCGTGGCGACGAACGCGCCGATCAGGTCGAGCTCCGCCTCGCGCCCGACCAGATCGGCGGCCTGCCGACCGTCGCCTCGCCGTTCGTCGAGCTGCGGGACGCATATGCCTGTCATGGGCGTTGAGCCCGTCCCCAGACCTCTGGGACCGGACCAGCATTCTGATCTCTTGCCCCAGGGACGGCAAGTGCTCCCGACGCCCGAGAGGTTGCTCGCCAGACCGGCCGTGCGCCGTCTAACTCTCCCTGGCGGGGGATCGGCCAGATCCGCGACCGCCGTCTCGCGCTGTGGGCCGTCCGCCATCCGGCGTCGTGACCGCTGCTCGAGCAGCTTTGCGACGAGCGCCGTCCACCCGTCTGGTGGCTCGCGCCCAGCCCCTTTCCGGTATCGCCGTCGAAGTACTCGTGGAACAGCACGAGGTCGTCGGCTGCACCGTCAAGTTCGGGTTGCACGCCGGGACCACGGAATGGACGGTGCCCTGCCCCAGAAGCCGGACTCGAGGGGATCTGATCTGGCAACCGACGCACCAGACGTAGGGCTATCGGCGGCGCGCTGCGGTAGCGCAGGTAACCCATTCAGACGGCCTTCCGGCGCCAATTGACACCGGTGCTACCGTACTGAAACCGGTCTCATGTAACCGGTTCCACGGATTCGGGAGGGCGGCGGTGGCCAAGAAGGCCGTGACCATCCGCGACGTCGCACGACACGCCGGCGTCAGCGTCGCCACCGCCTCGCGAGCGCTGAACGACAAGGCGGTCGTGAATCCGCGGACGCGCGACCGGATCCTTTCGGTGATGGCCGAGCTCGGGTTCACCCCGAGCCCGGCAGCCCGTCGGTTGAGCCTCGGTCGGACGCTCACCGTCGGGGTCGTTGTCTCCTTCCTGACGCGCCCCCAGGCGGCCGAACGGCTCCGTGGCGTCGACGCCGTTCTGACCGACAGCGAGTTCGATCTCGTCATCTACAACGTCGAGACCGTCCAGAAGCGTGATCACTACCTCTCGACCCTCGGCCACTCGCAGCGGACGGATGGACTTCTCGTGATGTCGCTTCCGCCGAGCGACGAGGTGGGAGCGGCTCTCGCCGGCGGCCCGGTCCCGATCGTCTTCATCGACGTCCACACGCCTTCCGTCGAGACCGTGCCGCGGGTCATCGGCGACGACATCAAGGGGGGCAAGCTGGCCGCCCGCCACCTGCTGGAGCTCGGCCATCGGTCGATCGGGTTCATCGGGGACTCGACCGAAGACCCGTTCGGGTTCACCTCGAGTCATGACCGGGAGATCGGCCTCCGGTCCGAGCTGGCCGAGGCCGGAGTGGTGATCCGGCCCGAGTGGGCCGGGCATGGCGCCCATGGACGCTACGAGGCGCGGGATCGCGCTCGAGCGATGCTCGCCGCCGACGATCGCCCGAGCGCGATCTTCGCAGCGAGTGACACCCAGGCCTTCGGGGTCATCGCGGCTGCACGGGAGCTCGGCATTCGGATCCCCGACGACCTCTCTGTCATCGGGTACGACGACATCGAGGCCGCCGACTACGTCGGCCTGACCACCGTTCGGCAGCAGCTGTTCGAGTCCGGCCGGCGCGGCGCGGAGATCCTGCTATCCGAGATCCAAAACCGCGCCGACGAACCGCCCGTCGCCCGGCTCTCCCCGGAGCTCGTGATCCGAGCGACGACGGCGCCATCGAAGGAGGGCCGTGGATGAAGGCATCTCGCGCTGTCAACCAGGACGTGGCCCTCGGCACGGTCCAGCGCTCGATGGAGGAGGAGCATCGGATGACAAGCTTCGCACCACAACCACCCGGACGACGAACGATCGGACGCTCCATGGTCGCGCTCGCCATCATGGCGATCGTCGCGACCGCTTGTGCCGGACCGGGTACGGTCGCGACATCACCGCCCGCGGCGAGCGCGACGGCTGCCGCCTCGGTCGGAGGTGCCAGCGCGGTGCCCACCGGGAGCGCCACGGCAACCGGACCGAGCTGCGGCACCGACCCGGTCCAACTGAACGCCTACTTCGAGACCGGCTTCGACCTCCCGTTCAAGCTCTCCGATGAGTTCACCAAGCAGTATCCGAACGTGACCTGGAAGATCAGCCAGGACCAGTTCACGAACCTGATGAGCGCGACGCCGCGGCTGCTGTCCGGCGACAATCCGCCCGACCTCATCCGGCTGCCCTCGATGGTCTCGCTCGTCAAGGACAACCTGCTCAAGAACCTCGACGACTACGTCACGGCGTTCGGCTGGGACAAGTTCCCGGCGGCTCAGCTCGCTCAAAACCGGGTCGGCACGGACGGCACCCGCGGCTCGGGGTCGCTCTATGCCGCCGGGCTCAACTACAGCCTGACCGGCGTCTTCTACAGCAAGAAGCTCGCCCAGCAGATCGGCATGACGGCCGCACCGACGACGGTCGATGAGTTCGAGGGCCTGCTGAAGAAGGCGAAGGATGCCGGTCTTCTCCCGATCATGGCCTGGAATGCCACAGCCAGCGGCGGCGGACTCGCATTCCCGCTCCAGAACCTCATGGCCGCGTACGGCCCGACCGGCCCGATCAACGACTGGATCTTCCAGAAGCAGGGCGCCACCATCGATACGCCGACGAACCTCACGGCCGCCCAGCACCTGCAGCAGTGGGTCGAGGCCGGATACTTCCCGAAGGACGCCAACGCGATCGAGTACACCGACGCGAACGCGCGGTTCGGCAAGGGCGAAGGCGTGTTCATGTTCAATGGCGACTGGCAGAACGCGACCTATGACAAGGATCAGCCGCAGGGTGTCGGGTTCTTTGTCTTTCCATCCGGGGAGGCGGGCGGCAAGGTCGCCGCGATGTCGGCACCGCTCACGTACGGCATCGGGGCGAAGGCAAAGAACGCCGATTGCGCCGCCTTCTTCCTGAACTGGGTCGCGACGAACGCCAAGGCCCGCGAGATCGACGTCGCCGTCGGCGGCTCGAACCCGGGCGGGCCGCCGGACCTCCCGGTGCCGCAGGCGGCGGCCGGCTCGGTGACGAGCGAGACCCTGTCTGCCGGAGCCCAGGTGTCGAAGGACAACGGGGCGATGGACTTCATCGCGAACGCGACGGGGTCGATCTTCGCCCAGGGCTGGACGCCCGAGCTACAGAAGGTCGTCGGCGGCAAGCAGGACGCGGCGGGCCTCCTGAAGGCGGTTCAGGCCGAGTACCAGAAGGAGCTCTCCCGGTGAGATTCGCCGATCGAGGCGCGACGCTCGAGCGATGACCGACGCTCGGCTGGCCCGCCTGGGTCGGCGCGAAGGACGACGGACCGCCTGGTTCCAGGCGGTCCGTCGTCGCCATGTCGTCGGCTGGCTGTTCGTGCTACCGGCGCTGCTCTTCTACGGTGTCTTCGTCCTGCAGCCGCTCGCCCTGACGATCGAGTATTCGTTCTATCGCTGGGACGGCGTCGGCCCGGCGACGTGGGTCGGCCTCACGAACTACGTCGCCGTCCTGAGCGAGCCGAAGCTCGTCGAGACGCTGTTCAACGGCTTCCGCCTCGTCATCTTCTTCAGCCTGATCCCGGTCGGGCTCGGGCTCGTCACGGCGAGCGTGATCCAGCGCGTGGCCCGCGGCCGGCTCGGAACGGTGTCCCGGACCGTCCTGTTTCTGCCCCAGGTCATTCCGCTTGTCGCCGCGGGCATCATCTGGGGCCGGCTTCTGTCGCTTCCCGGGCTCGTCAACCAGGCCCTCTCCTCGGTCGGCCTCGGTGACGTGACCAGAGCGTGGCTTGGCGACTTCGACACGGCGCTGCCGGCCGTCGGGATCATCGGGATCTGGGTCCTGCTCGGCTTCTGTACTGTGCTCCTGCTCACCGGCATGACCAAGATCGACGCGGCCCTGTACGAATCGGCCCGGCTTGACGGCGCCGGCTGGTGGCCCGAGTTCCGCGCGATCACGATCCCGAGCCTGCGCTACGAGATCGCTGTCCGCTTGACCGTCACGATCATCGCCGCGCTCGCGGCCTTCGACATCGTCTACGTCTCGACGGGTGGCGGCCCGGGCAACGCGACAGCCGTTCCGGGCATCCAGATCTACATCCTGGCGTTCCTCGAGCGCCAGGTCGGCCTTGCCTCGGCGCTCGCGGTCGTGCTCGTGATCCTCGTCCTGCTCGTGATCCTTCCGCTCCAGCGGCTCAGCCGCGGGGATGACTGATGAGAGTCGGGCGGGGCGAGCTCGTCGCCGGACGGGCGCTCCTGGTCGCGTTGATGGCGATCACGATCCTGCCGTTCATCAGCCTGCTGACGACGGCGCTCCACCCGTCCGGCAGCGCGCCGCCGGGGATCTCCTGGCCGGCCGACCCCCAGTGGGGCAATTTCGTCGAAGCCTTCAAGGTCGCGAACATGACCACGCTCCTGGCCTCGAGCGTGTGGATCGTCGTCGCCGTCGTCCCGCTCGCGCTCCTGATCTCGACGATGGCCGGCTTCGCGATTGGGCTTCTCCGAATCCCCGGCGCGCGCTGGCTGCTCCTGCTCTTCGTGTTCGGGCTGACCCTTCCGTTCGAGGGGATCATCACGCCGCTCTACTTCCTGGCCCGCCAGATCGGGATCCTCAACACCCGGCTCGCGATCGTCCTGCCGCTGATCGGGCTGTTCATGCCGTTCGGCGTGTTCTGGATGCGGGCCCACTTCGCGAATCTGCCGAGCGAGATCACCGAGGCGGCCCGCGTCGACGGGGCGAACACGTGGGACCTCTTCTGGCGGATCCACGTCCCGTTGGCCCGGGCGCCGATGGCATCACTCGGGATCCTGATGTCGATCTGGGCCTGGAACCAGTTCCTCCTCGCCCTCGTGCTCGTCGAGGACCCGACCCAGCGGACCATGGCCGGAGCGCTCGGCGCGTTCCAAGGCCACTACGCGACCGACATCCCCCTGCTGTGCGCCGGGACGATCCTGATCCTCCTGCCGACCCTCGCGGTCTTCGTCCTGTTCCAGCGCCAGGTCATCACCGCGCTGCTCCAGGGATCGGTCAAGGGATGACCGGCAACGGTGTGGATGCACCTGCCGCACCCGGCCCGGCTCCCGCGGCCGACGTCCAGCTCGCACTCGGCGACGGCCGACGGATCGAGGGCTTCGTCGATGACGGCTACGGAGGGATGCTCGACGCGTTCGTCGCGAACTTCGTCGATCGGCGGGACGTGGGCGCCGCCTGTTGCGTGGTCGTGGACGGTCGAACCGTCGTCGACCTGTGGGGCGGGCTAGCCGACGCCCGATCGGGACGGCCCTGGGGCCGTGACACCGCCGCCGTGATCTTCTCGTGCACGAAGGGCGTCCTCGCGATCCTGGCGTACCGGCTGGTGGACGCCGGACGGCTCGACCTCGACGCGCCGATCGCCCGATATTGGCCCGAGTTCGCGGACGCCGGCAAGGCGACGATCACGGTCCGCGACGCGCTGAGCCATCGGTCCGGGCTCGCGGCGCTCGACGCGGACCTGACCGCCGCCGACGTCGTGGCCTGGACCCCGGTCATTCGCGCGATCGAGCGGCAGCGGCCTGCCCACGATCCAGCGACCGGTCATGCCTACCATCCGATGACCTACGGCTGGATCGTCGGCGAGGTCATCAGGCGGGTGACCGGGGCGACGCCGGGCGCATGGCTCGACGCGACGGTGAGGACACCACTCGGCCTTCACCTGTGGATCGGCGCTCCGGAAGCCGCGCGCGCCACCGTCGCGTGGATGGAACCTCCGCTGCCCGACGAGGACTCTGATGCCGCGCGGGAGGCCGGGCAGGTCGCCGCCGCCGATCCGGCGATCGATCGTGGCGCGACGATGGGCGGCGCCTACGCATTCCCGTCCGAGGCCGGCTACGTCACGTTCAACGATCCCGCCCTCCAGGCGGCCGAGATCCCGGGCGCCAACGGGATCGCGACGGCGTCCGCACTGGCGCGCCTGTACGCGGCCTGCGTCTCGGACGGACCCGGCCCGCGCCTCCTGTCGCCCCGGTCGGTCGAGGACGCGCTCCGGGTCCGATCGTCCGGCCGGCAGCTGAACGGGATGCCGGACGACGGCGCGCGTTGGGGGACGGGCTTCCAGCTGGCCTCCCCGCCGACCCAGCCGATGCTCGGACCGTCGAGCTTCGGGCACGCCGGGGCCGGCGGCCAGCTGGCCTTCGCTGATGCGGACGCTCGACTCGGCTTTGCCTGGCTCGGCAACCAGATGGGCGGCTACGGCGACGCGCGGGCTCGCTCGCTGACCGTGGCCCTGCGCCGCATCGTCGCCCGGTGAGCGGGCGCAGCACGCCGAAGTCGGCGCCCGCCATCGCTCCGCGTCCGCAGCTCCTCACCTACCCGGATTCCCTCGGCGGCGACCTGGCCTCCCTGCGTCGGCTGCTCGAGGGCTCGCTCGACGGAGCCTTCCGTGGCGTTCACGTTCTGCCGCCGTTCCCGTCGTCCGGCGATCGCGGCTTCGCACCGGTCACCTATCGCGAGATCGACCCGCGATTCGGGTCGTGGGACGACGTCGCCGCGCTTGCCGCGAGGCAGGACGTCCTGCTCGACCTCATGATCAACCACATCTCGCGCCGGAGCCCCGAATTCCGTGACTTCGAGCGGTACGGTCGGTCATCGCCGTCGGCGAACCTGTTCATCACCCTCGACAAGGTCTGGCCGAACGGGGACCCGCCAGCCGCCGACGTGGCCCGAATCTTCCTGCGCAAGCCGCGGGCCCCGTTCTCGACCGTGACGATCGAGGAGAGCGGCGCTCTCGAGACCGTGTGGACCTCCTTCGGAACGGCCGAATGGTCGGAGCAGATCGACCTCGACGTGACGTCAGCGGAGACCCGCCAGCTCATCCGAGGCTGGCTCGAGTTCTTGGCCGACCGCGGGGTCGCGATCGTCCGCCTCGACGCCGTGGGCTACGTGGTCAAGAAGCCCGGAACACCCTGTTTCATGGTCGAGCCCGGGATCTGGGAGTTCCTCGGCTGGATCACCGATGTGGCCGGATCCTTCGGCATGGCGATCCTGCCCGAGGTTCACGACCGCTATCCGACCCACGAGCGGTTGTCGAGCCGCGGCTTCTGGACGTACGACTTCGTCCTCCCCGGGCTCGCTCTGCATGCCTTCGAGACCGGTCGCGCAGATCGCCTGGCACGCCACCTCGATCGTTCGCCCGATCTCCAGGTCACGACCCTCGACTGCCACGACGGGATCCCGGTCCGGCCCGACCTCGACGGCATCCTCGAGCCCGACGAGATGCGCGACCTGGCCAACCGGATCCGGGCGAACGGCGGCAACGTGAACCGGATCCTGTCGCCGAGCCAGGCCGACGAGGTCGACGTGCATCAGCTGAACTGCACCTACTACTCGGCCATGGGTGCCGACGACGAGCGGTACCTGGCGGCGCGGGCGATCCAGCTGTTCGCGAAGGGCGTGCCGCAGATCTACTACGTCGGTCTGCTCGCCGGGGAGAACGACGTCGTCGCCCTCGAGCGAACCGGCGAGGGACGGGCGGTCAACCGCCATGACTACACGGTCGCCGAGATCGACGCCGCGCTCGAGCGGCCCGTCGTCCGCCGGCTGCTCGAGCTCGTCCGGCTGCGCAACGCACACCCGGCCTTCGACGGGCGGCTCGAGGTGACGACTGACGGTGGCTCGGGGCTGTCGATGCGCTGGAGCAGCGCCGAGGCCACGTGCTGCTTGATCGTCGACGTCGCGACGGGCCGCGGATCGATCGACGATGGCGGCCGATCAATGCCGATCGCCGGGTGACGGTCCGCTCTCCGGCGCGTGCCGTACGGCCTCGACCGCTGGCCTTGCTGACCGTGCCGTCAGGGTCGTGGACACCCTGGCAACTCGCTCAGGGCGGAAGGTTGGGAAATCCGGGAATGTCGGGGCTCGCCCAAGGGTCGGCGTTAGTAGGCTGGGCTCACCCGGCGTGAACTGGCATTGAGCTTGGAAGCGAACACCTCTGCCAGCTCAGCCACTCCATTGCGCCCGCCCCAGGTCAGGTAGACATCCCTCGGCCTGCCCCGGTCGCTTTGTTTGGCTCACGTTTGGTCCCCTCGTGCCAAGCCATCGTCCCGCCCGCGACGAGGCCGCGCAACAGCCCAACCGGTCCCCGCGGGCGGTGAGAACAGGACCTCGCGGGCATTGCGTCCGATGGTCGGTCCACTCACCGTAAAGTCATGGCGAAGATCGAGTTTCCGACCAGCCCGGGCCGTCAGAACAGGCCGCGAGGGCCCCAATCATCGAGATAGCCCTCGCGGCTGTCGGCGCCGGCGCCGACGGCCAGTGCGATCAGCGCGATGGCAAATGCGAGAACGATGAGCAGTTCCATGGTGGTTCTCCTTCGATGGCTGCTGGTGTCTTCGGGGGACAGGGAGACGACGCGGCTATGCGACGGCCGGGGCAACGTCGAAGCTGAACATCATTCCGCTCTCGATGTGCTCGGCGATGTGGCAGTGGGCCATCCAGCGCCCGGGGTTCGTGACCTCGAGAAGGATGTCGACGGTCTGACCGGCCGGAACCAGCACCGTGTCCTTCCAGACGAGGTTGTGATCCGGCTCGCCGTCGCGCGACAGGATGAGGAACCGACCCGCCCCGTGGATGTGGAACGGGTGATGCATCGGGTGATCGGATGAGAGCTCGTTGACGAGCCGGATCTTCACCCGGTCTCCGACCGTGAAGCTCCAGAAGATGGCGCCGTTCTCGGCCCCGGTCGCCACGTCCGTGACGCACCACTGCATGTTCGACGGATCCGAGCGCCGGTTGACGTCGAGCATCAGGTCTTCCCACTCGAGGCCGTCGCCTGCGAGTCCGTGCTGGACGTGATCGGACGCCGCGATTGGGCCCGGCGATACCGCGACGAGGTCCATCCCGCACTCCGGGCACTCGCCGGGGTCCGCGGAGGTTTGTGCGGGGTGCATCGGGCAGACATAGGCGCGGGAAGGGTTCGGGGTCGCCTCGTGATCGGGCCTCGGCGACGCCGGTTCGACGGCCGACGTCGGGGTGAGCTTCATCCCGCACCTGGGGCATCTCGACGGTTCGCTCGACACGACCTCCGGGTGCATTGGACAGGCGTAGGCGGACCCGATCTCGGTCTGATCGCCATACAGGAGAGGCATGGTCGAGCGGAAGGCCAGGGTCTTCTCCGGCGACCGTTCTCGATCACGGCCGAGCGTCGCGGCGAGCCTGGTCAGCTCCGGGTCGTGGCGGAGTTCGCCGAATGCCGCGTTCGCGGATGCGACGGTGAATGTCCCGAGCTCGTAGGTCCGGTCGGGCGTTCGGTGCTCGAAGGCGATCGCGCCGACCGACTCGAACAGGACATCGACGATCGCACGCTCCGAGGGGGCGAGCAGCACTTCCTCGACGATCGTCTCGTGCTCGTATCGTCCGCTATCGCCTCCGACGAGCTTCATCCGGGCGCCCGGGATCGCGACGTTGAACAGCCGGGTATTCGCCGTGTTCACGAGGTGGAGCCGGATCACCTCGCCGATGGTCACCTCGGCGTCGAGGCGCTCCTCGCCGTTGATCAGGAGGACGTTGCCGAACCGGCCCATCGCGGTGAACGTCGGCCCGGACCGCCGGAACGGAGCGATGAACCCGTCCTCGATCAGGACGTCGTCGAGCGTGATCGCGAGCTGGCGATCGACGGCCGGCCAGTAGGTGGGATCGCTGGGCTCGACGATGATCGTCCCATACATCCCCATCTCCTGGCCGTAGTCCTCGCGGAGGTGGGGGTGATACCAGTAGAAGCCAGGGTCCGGGAACTTCACCCGGTAGGTGAAGATTCCGCCGACCTCGATCGGGGCCTGGGTGTCGATCGGCACGCCGTCATATCGGTTGTCGAGGCGCAACCCGTGCCAGTGAACGGTCGTTTCGATATCTCCGTTGTTGGTGACATCGACGACGATCTCGGAGCCCTGGTCGACGTGGAGGGTCGGCCCGGGGATCGATCCGTTGTAGGCGATCATCCGGACCTCGGCATCGCCGATGCGCTTGACGACCGGCGCGATCTCGAGCGAGATCCGGTCACCATCGCGCAGTCTCCGGAGGGTCGGGCGGTCGACGCTGGGCAGCTGATCGGTGGTTCGCGGGAACAGGTGGTCGGCGAGCATCGGTCGGTCCTTTCTCGACTCAAAGCGGTGTGCCGCTTCTAGGCGGCGCGGAGCAGCCCCGCGTCGAGGACGAGGCCGTCGCGCATCGAGATGATCCGATCGCAGGCGGCGCCGACCTCCGGGTCGTGAGTGACGATGAGCAACGACTGGCCACGCTCGCGGTTGAAGCGGCGGAGCAGGCCGAGCACCTCGGCGGTGCGGGCGGAGTCAAGGTTGCCGGTCGGCTCGTCGCCGAGCACGAGCCGCGGTTCGTTGACCAATGCGCGGGCAATGGCGACGCGTTGTTGCTCGCCGCCCGAGAGCTGGTTTGGTCGATGCGCGGCCCGATCTGCGAGGCCGACGAGCTCCAGGGAATCGAGCGCGGCGTTGCGGCCAGCCCGCCCGCCGCGGCCGGCGTAGGTCGCGGCCAACGCCACGTTCTCGACGGCGCTGAGGGTGGGAACGAGGTTGTAGGACTGAAAGACGAAGCCGAGCTCACGGGCCCGGATCTGCGTTCGGGCTCGATCGGACTGGCGCAGGACGTCGGACCCGTTGATGGCCAGGACGGGCGCCGGCGTCGTGCCCCTGTCGGGCTCGTGGAGCAAGCCGAGGACATGCATGAGGGTGCTCTTGCCGGAGCCGGACGGTCCCATGATCGCGACCATCTCGCCCGCTTCGATCGTGACGTCGACGCCCCGGAGGGCATGGACCGTGTTGGTCCGACCGAGACGGAATGTCTTGTGGAGGTTGCGCGCTTCGAGCAGGGCCATGTGGGTCGCTCCTTATTCGTGCCGGAGGGCCTGGACGGGGTCGAGACGGGCGGCGTGGGTCGCCGGCAGGATTCCCGCCGCCATTCCGAGGACGGTCGCGAAGATCACCGACGAGATCGCCGTGGTCGCGGTCAGAGTGAAGAGCGCGGTTCCGGATTCGCGGCCGGCGTCGTTGCCGAGCGTCACGGCCAGGACTCCGAGGCCGAGTCCGAAGAGCCCGCCGAGGAGGCCGATGAGGCCGGACTCGGCGACGAGCTCGGCGACGATCCGGCGGCGCGAGCCCCCGATCGCGCGCTTGATCCCGATCTCACGGGTGCGCTCGTTGACCGACATCGCCATCGTGTTGACGACCGATAGCCCGCCCACGATCAGGCTGATCAGGCCGACGCCGACGATGATCGCGCTGAGCAAGTTCGCAGTCGCGCCGATCGTCTCGTCGAACTCGCTGGCGGTCAGCGTCGTGACACTCGGGAGCGCCGCCTCGAGCCGAGCGGAGAGCGCCTCGACGTCCGTCCCGGCGGTGGGGTAGACGACGATGTGGGTGATCGTGTCGGACGGGACGATCGACTTCACGACGTCCTCGGGCAAGTCGATGACATAGAGGTCCTGGGCCGCGGCCATCGGCAGGAAAGCCTGGCTGTCGGGCAGGGTGAGTGTCGGTTCCAGGATCCCGACGATGGCGAACTCGACCCCGCGCAGGCGGATCGTGCCGCCGATCGCGGCCCGGTTCTTGCGCGCGAGATCGGCCCCGAGCACGACGTTCCTGGTCGCTGCGTCCGACGCCCCGAGGGGACGACCCGCCGCGAAGCGATATGGGAACGTGTCGCGCCCCCGGTCGGAGCCGGCGACGAGGCCGACGATCTCGTCGGGCAGGCCGACCTGCTTGGCGTCGTGATCGACCATCGTGTTGATCTCGCCATAGGCGACATCGACACCGTCGACGACCTGCGCACGTGCCACGAGGGCGCTCGAGAGGGGGAACATCCCGCCACCGCCCGCGGCGCTGCTGACGACGACCTTGTTGCCGAAGTAGTCGTGAGCGCCCGAAACGAGAAGGTCGATCTTGGAGGCGAGAGCGCCGAACACGACGAGCGCCCAGATCCCGACCGTGATCCCGATGATCGTCAGGGCCGTGCGCAGCTTCCGCCGCGCGAGGTTGCGTGCGAGCATCATCACCGGGCTCCTTCCAGGCTCGGCACGGTGCCGTCAGCGAGGCGCCACAGCCGGACGGACAGAGCCACGATGAACCCGGCACTGGCGAGGGCAGCGACCTGCGCGCCCTCCCGCGCCTGGCGTGATGCTTCGAAGCTGGTCGGCGGCAGAGCAGCCGCGAGGACCAGGCTGCCGGCCAGGACACCGAGCCACCCGACGGCTGACTGCTCGGGGCCGAGGGCCAGCGCCAGGCCGATCGCGAGCACGACCGAGCCAACGATCGCGCCGTCGAAGGCGATCTCGGTGCCGGCGCTGGCGAGAATGATCGCCGAGCCGAGGGCAACTCCCCCGATCCGAAGCGCGAAGCCGCGCCTCGCAATCGAGCGATACGAACTGATCACCGCCAGCGCGACCAAGGCGACGCCGAGGGTTTCGGCCGTCGCGGGCCCAACGCCCGACTGCGGATACCCAACGATCGAGTCCTTCGTCGAACTGAAGGGATCGCAGAACACGAGCCGAAGCGCGACGCCGACAAGGCCTCCAAGCGCGCTGACGCGCAACACCAACGGATCTGAGGCAAGCCTTCCGGAGCGGTCGGTCGCGCCGGGGGAGATCGAGACGGCCATGGGCGTGGGTTCCCTTGTCTGGGACGACGGGTCCGGTCCGACCTGGGCCGGGACCGCGCCGTCGTGAACAGCCTCGGTCGACGGAACCACGCGGTCGTCCGGGCCAGCACGGACTCCGCCACGGATTTCCCGCCGCAACATTCGTGGCGCTGCCTGACAAGGTCGCGTTGACGGGGCCCGTTCGAACCTCGTAGGCTCCGGCAACCGTGCCGTCACCGGGTGTCTCCCAGCGCGCGAGTCATCTGCCAGCCGAGCTGACGAGCCTCGTCGGCCGTCGCGCGGAGCTCGCCGCCATCCGCCGGCACCTCGGCGAGGCGCGTCTCGTGACGCTCACGGGCCCGGGTGGCGTGGGCAAGACACGTCTCGCCCTCCGGACGGCCCGGGATCTGGCCGGTCATTACCGCGACGGCGCGACCTTCGTCGCCCTCGCCGAGGTCCGCGAGTCGGCCGGCGTGACCGCCGCGATCGTCGGCGCTCTCGGGCTCCAGGATCGATCGACCGAGTGGTCGGGCGCGATGCTCGTCACGCAACTCGTCGACCGGCGGCTCCTCCTCGTCCTCGACAACTGCGAGCATGTCCTCGACGAAGCGGCATCACTCGCCGGAACGCTCCTTCGTGGCTGCCCGGATCTCCAGGTCATCGCCACGAGTCGGCAGGCGCTCGGCGTCGCCGGCGAGGTGACCGAGGAGATCCTGGCGATGTCGATGCCGGATCCGGCCGACTCCGCGCCGGGCGAGGCGTGGCGCTCGGATGCCGTCTCGCTGTTCGTCGAGCGGGCGGCCGCGCGACGAGGCGGGTTCGCCCTAGATGCCAACAGCGCTCCCGCCGTCCTCGAGTTGTGCCGCCGTCTCGACGGCCTGCCCCTCGCCCTCGAGTTGGCCGCGGTCCGCCTCGACGCGCTCGGGATCGGCGCGCTGACGTCAGGACTCGATGAACGGATGACCCTCCTCGGCACCGGTGACCGAAGCTACCTGCCGCACCAGCGGACGATGGAAGCCACGATCGATTGGAGCTACCAGCTCCTGGATGACGCGGAGCGCCTCCTTTGGTCACGTCTGTCGGTCTTCGTCGGGGGCTTCGAGATCGACGCGATCGAGGCTGTCTGCGCAGACGACGAGCTGCCGCGAGCCTCGATCGCGGGACTGGTCGCATCGCTCGTGGAGAAGTCGCTCGTCCATCGGCTGCAGCGCACGGGACGCGAACGCTTCCGGATCCTCGAGGTGCTCCGCGACTTCGCGCGCGAGCGACTCCGTGAGCACGGCACCGAGCGCGACCTGCGATTGCGTCACCTCGCGTGGGTGCGCTCGGTGGCGGCGGTCGCTGGGGCTCACGACTCCCGCGAGGCCGCGGCCTTTGCCCGGATCCGTGCCGATCGATCGAACCTTTGGGCCGCTTTGGAGTTCTGCGCCGGCGACGCCGAGCTCGCCGAACAGGGCGTCGCGATCTGTCGGGATCTCTTCGAATACTGGCTCACCGAGGGCCACTTCTCAAAGGTCATCGGGATCCTGACTGCCTTCCTCGATGCGGCACCCGGGCCTTCGAAGATGCGCGCGGACGCCCTCTGGGTGTCGTCGCTGCTGTCCGCCGCCCAGAGCGATCACGACAAGGCCCTTGCCCATGGCGAGGAAGCCCTGGCCGTCGGGCGTGCCGTCGGTGACGCCGCGTCGGTCGCATTTGCCCTGATCGCGCTGGGAGCGGCGTGCTGGGTCGGTGGCCGGCCCGAGGAAGCGATCGCCC
>Ga0134124_10002224_pt1 | contig 15664 bp, 8 predicted proteins | sample KB304_FD_96880 | JGI IMG/M metagenome (GOLD analysis project Ga0134124, IMG submission 96880) | Terrestrial soil microbial communities without Nitrogen fertilizer from Kellogg Biological Station, Michigan, USA - KB3-0-4 | ecosystem: Environmental > Terrestrial > Soil > Unclassified ... | reverse complement strand
TCCGCACCAAATGCCGGCGCCCAATCGACAGACCTGATGGGGATTGCCCATGTGGCTCTGCGAGTGAATGACCTGCAGAAATCGCGTGACTTCTACAACACACTGGGCTTCGAAGAAGCGTTTTCATTTACCGACGCGGGCAAAGTGTCGGTCTCCTACGTCAAAGTCAATGATCGTCAGTTTATCGAGTTGATCCCGCGCACCAGCGAGTCACAACCCGGCGGCATATTGCACACATGTTTCGAGGTGGCCGACATCGAATCGCTCCACAACGCTTACGTAGCCGCGGGATTGCAACCTACTGAACCCAAGAAAGCCCGTGCCGGCAATCTGTTGTTTGTCATGCATGGCCCAGACGACCAGTTGCTCGAGTACACGCAATATTTGCCCGAGTCGTTGCATTTCCGGGATCACGGCAAACATCTGTCACAGCGCCGGATTGCAGCGCACCTACTGGCGACGACGACCGCGGCCAAAGCTCTGGCCGCGGAGCGCTCGTACTATACCGTCAAACTGGCATTTAGGAGCGCGGGCCACGATGGGAACGAGATGTACATCGCAGGGAAGTCAGGTGACCAGGTAGAGCTCCAGGCTGACACGCCCGAGGCGAAGCCTCGCGTGACATTCGTGGTAAGCAATCTTCAGCAGGCGGCGCACGATCTACGGATGAGTGGACTCAAAGTACGAAAAAGCCGTCATGCAGTTTCGGTTACCGATCCCGATGGCACTGTCATGGTATTTGTTACTTCTCGTGGCGTTTAGACTCAAATGACGTTCCAGTTCTGCCTGACTATTGGGAGGCGCCCGTGAGATGCTGCATTCTGCTTTTATTCCTGGCTACCGCCACTTCGCTAATCGCGCAATCACCGCGCGTGCCCGAGATTCCTTATCGTTCTGTTCCCGGATTTCTGAAGCTGCCTCCGGATTTGTATTTGGGAGAAGTCGCAGGCGTCGCCGTAAATTCCCTAGGTCATGTTTTCGTTTTCTCGCGCGGCCACACCACCGGCCCCGCTTATGGCGCGGCTGCGGCGCAACTTCTGGAGTTCGATGGGGACGGCAAGTTTCTTCGGCAGATTGGCCACAACCTGTACGCCTGGTCATTTGCGCACTCGGTGAAGGTCGACAAGGATGACAACATCTGGGTAGCCGACAAAGGTTCCGACATGATCATCAAGTTCGATCCGGAGGGCCGCGTTGCCATGGTCTTTGGGCGGAAGCTGGAAGCGTCCGATGAAGGCACTGAGCCGTTGCGGCATCCCAAGCCTCCACTGCCGCCGGTGGACGGACTGTTCCGCCAGGTTACCGACATGACTTGGGACGCCGCCGGCAACACGTACATCAGTGACGGCTACATCAATTCACGCATTGCGAAGGTCGACAAGAACGGCAACTGGCTTAAGTCGTGGGGCGAGCCTGGAGACCAACCCGGCCAATTCAATACTCCGCACAGCATCGCAGCCGACGCGGAGGGAAATGTGTACGTCGCGGACCGCGGCAACCGCCGCATTCAGGTATTCGACGGCAATGGAAAAGTTCTCCGGCAGATCGTGATTGATGTGCCCTTCGATGCCAACGCGCGCCCGGCAATCGGCAACAAACCTCAGCTGCCAATTGCCGGCAACCAGGCAATGGCGCCGGGCGCACCCTGGGCGATATGCATCACACCTCCGCCCAATCAGGTGCTATACAGCTCCGACGGATACCCAGGCCGAATCTACAAGCTCACTCTAGACGGAAAAGCTCTGGGCGTACTCGGAGAGTCCGGCAAGCAGCTAAAGCAATTCGGCTGGATTCACGAGATCGCATGTCCGTCAGAAAATGAGCTCTTCGTGGGTGAGCTGCTGAACTGGCGTGTGCAAAAACTAATTCTTTCCCCGGCCCACTAACTGGCGTTCAAGAGGGAGCGCCACATCACGGCCGTGAACTCGGAGCCGGCTTGGCGGCCGCAACCGGAGAGCCTGTGCCCTCGGTCAAAACGACAATCTGGTTGGCCTTCCCACCGGGAAAAGCTTCCCGCTGCCCGCCGGGCCACTGCACCTCGATACGCTGATAGCTGGTATCGTCCGCGAGGCCAACGTGTACTCGGGGATCGTTCTGGGAAAGAAAGCTGGCTCCGGTCTGGATCTCGCCCGAGATCCGGCGGTCACCGACGTAAACGTACACTCGCGCTCCCACCGCATCACGGTTGCCCCTAGTGCCGACGCACCGGACCATCAGCCAATTTTTCCTTGTACCAAAATTCTTTAACAGGCTGGGGCGTGAATCGAGGTTGTTGATGACCACTTCGAGCGATCCGTCGTTGGCCAGATCTCCCACCGCCAACCCTCTCGACGCCCAAGGCTCACTGATGCCGGGCCCAGCGTTATTCGAAAGATCTTTGAACTTTCCCCCGCCCGCGTTCCAATACAACATTCTAGGCTGGCGATACTTGTAGTTTAAAGGGCTGCGGTCGACCTCCGGGTATACGTGTCCGTTGACCATCACCAGGTCCTTGCGGCCATCGTTGTCGACGTCGAGGAATTGAATGCCCCAGCCCAGGTACTGGGTATGTGCGCCCAGTCCAGATTCATACACCCGGTCGGTAAACGTGCCGTCTCCATTGTTGTGGTAAAGATTCGGCACGTCGTCGCTGAAATTTGTCTTGGCAATGTCGACGAATCCGTCTTCGTCATAATCTGACGCGGTCACGCCCATGCCGGCTTGTTCCTGTCCGGCGTCGCTCAACGCCACGCCGGAAGCGACGCCGATCTCTTCGAAGGTGCCATTCTTCCGGTTGCGGTAAAGCAGGCTCGGTCTAGAGTCGCAGGACATGTACAAATCGGGATAGCCGTCGTTGTCGAAGTCGGACGCGAGCACGGTGAACCCGTAGCAGCCGGTAGGTTTGCCGATTCCGCTCGCCATCGAAACGTCGCTGAATTTCCCATGGCCATCATTGTGAAACAGAAAGCTGCGTCCCGAGGGCAAGCCGCGCGGACCGCACATCACCGGCATGCCTTTCCATTGACAATATCCGCCTGACCCAGGCTCCGGAATTTTGTTGCGATCAAACTCAACGTATCCCGTGATTGCCAGATCGAGTTTGCCGTCGAGGTCATAGTCGAAGAACGAACAGCCCGTGTCCCATCGGACGGTGTCGGATTTCAGTCCCGCCGCCTCGGTGACATCTTTGAACGTTCCATTGCCCTCGTTGTGATAAAGAACGCTGTGGCCGTAATAGGTGACGAAAAGATCTTCGTAGCCATCGTTGTCGTAGTCCCCCGCGCAAGCTCCCTGACCCCATCCGACTTTCGCCAAGCCAGCTTTCTGCGTGATGTCCACGAAATGCATGTTTCCGGTATTGCGATAGAGATGGCTGGTTGATTTCTCGCCGCGGCCTTTGCCGTCCATGGTGGTCGCATTGACCAGCAGAATGTCCATCAGGCCGTCGTTGTCGAGGTCGAATATCGCTACACCATCGCCGGTAGTTTCGAGGATGTAGCGCTTGTTGTCCGCGTCTCCCGAAACATTCTCGGCAGTCAGTCCGGCCTCGGAGGCAACGTCCCGGAAGTCGACTGTGGGCGGCGAGGGGTTGGCCTGGCCCGGCCGCTCGGATGGCGCGGTCTGGGAGAATTGGGGCACAGCGATAAGACAAACAAGCAGGCCAGTTTGCAGTATCCGCAGCGTGATCGAACAGCCTTCTTTCATTTCGGCGCTTTGATGGTGTCGCCTCGAAACCGAGATCGTTCAGGCCAGAAGCGTTTTTCGTGTCTGCTTCAACAAACTATCATAGAGCTCCCGCAACCAATGACGTGGAGGAAGGGCGTCATCGCCCCTCGCGCAATGGCATGGGCTCGACGGGCGAATACGCCTGTCCACCCTTGGGCGACGTTGTCTTTCGTGGTGCCAGGTCGAGGTGTGCAAGAGAACGTTTGCCGAGGAAAGCTGCGGGGCCGGATGGCGCCAGGCGCAAACGCGGCACGGTGCGCGCAAACACGGCTAGAACACTGGCTGCGCGCCCGCTTTAGCAGTAATCAAGTCAGTGGTAACTATGAGCCGTCGCGATATCTTTCAGTTTTATCAAAGAGACAATTCAGAAGAACTCCGTTGACACCAATTTTCTTGTGATGTTACCTACCTAAGCAATTAAGGAAAGCCCTGGCAATAGTCTTTTTCTGTTAGCGGTCGGTTCGAATCCTCATCGTGGAGGTGGGCTCATGATCCCGAGAAGGGTCATGCTGTTTATCGTGCTATTGCTGGTTGTAGTGGTGAGTGCCTCGAGCGCCTGGGCGCAATTCACCAGCGGCATCGAAGGTACGGTGACCGATCCGACGGGCGCCGTCGTATCGGGAGCAACGGTCACCATCAAGAACGACGAAACCGGGGCGTCGCAGACAGTGCAAACCCAGGAGTCCGGGTTTTTCCGTTTTACCACTTTGCCCTCGTCAAACTTCACCGTCAGCGCCGCGGCGCAGGGATTCAAGACCACGGTGCAGGGACATATTCAGCTTCAGGTTGCGGAGACTAAGACAGTGAACATGCACATGGTGATCGGCGGGACCGACTCGACGGTGACTGTCACCGAAGATGTACCGCAGGTAGAAACCTCTGAGGCGCGTGTGTCAGGTCAGGTCTCGGAGAAGGAAGTTCACGACCTTCCGCTTTCGGGCAGAAATTTCTACGACCTCGTGGTGCTCACGCCGGGAGTGAGCGGTATTGCCAGCAGCGGCGGGCAGGCGTACGCTCAAGCTACCGGAGACATATTCAATCCTGAGTTCGGAATCAACCTTAACGCTAATGGTTCTCGCGCTGAGTCCAACAGCTTTCTCATCGACTCCGCTTCCATCGATTCCACACAGCGCAGCGGCGTAACCAACATCAACCCGAATGCTGAAGACGTTCAGGAAGTGCGGGTTTCCGCGAACAATTTCTCGGCTGAGTACGGTCGTAATGGCGCCGCCCTGGTGAATGTCATCACCAAACAGGGATCAAACAACTGGCACGGGACCGTGGGTTTCTATCACACCGACAACAAGCTACAGGCCCGCAATGAGTTCCAGACGAAGGTGCCAGTCTTCCGCCGTAATGAAGGCGCGTGGAGCCTTGGCGGACCGCTCTGGAAGAATCACACGTTCGTGTTCCTCTCCATGGACATCCTGAAGTCGGGCGTGGCGTTCTCCGAAGCGGCGACCGTCCTAACCCCGGACTTCATCGGCTACGTCAACACCAACTTTCCCAACAATGTTTCGAACCAGGTGTTGCAAACCTACATCCTGCCGGCCTATGGCTCTGGCGGATTGAATCCGAGTAGTGGATTTGTTACGGCCGGAACATTGGCGGGGTCGAACTGCACAGGTTCGACGGTCATACCGACAGAAGTTGGCAACATTCCATGCAATTTCCCGGTCACTGGCGTGGCCAATTACTCGGCGACCAATCCGCGGAACGGTTTTCAGTACACGGGGCGCATTGACCACTCGTTCAGCGACAGGGACAAGATCTTCCTCACCTTCAACAAGACCGATTTGCATCAGGTCGCGTTCGGCGAGCCTTTCGTATATCCCGCGTTCAACACAATCGAGCCCACTTACAGCGAACACTTCGCCGCTGATTGGGTTCACGCGTCGACATCCGGGCGATGGGTCAACGAAGCTGGCTTTTCCACGCAGCGAGTTTACGGAGATTTATCTGTAAACGTTCCTCAGGTGCCCGGAATTGCGATCAACGGTCTTTCGCCGGGTGGCAACAACGCGGAGACGTTTCAGCAAGGCTGGGGCCCCAACGCGTTTGTGCAAAACAATTTCGAGTGGCGCGACGTGGCATCGCTTACGCGAGGCTCACATAGCTTGAAGGTAGGAGGCAACGTAACCCGTGGACGCGCGGATCACGAATCCTCCCGAGTGTTTGACCGTCCGGACTTCAGCTTCAACAGCATTTTCGATTTCGCCACCGACGTGGCCACTTCAGAAACCGGAATCGGCTTCAATCCGGTGTCGGGTGCAGTCGGAAATCCACTATTCAGTCTGATGAGGACGGGTTCGCTGTCTGCTTTCATCCAGGACGATTGGAAGGTGAAACCGAACTTCACCCTGAGCATGGGCTTCCGCTACGAGGACTTCTTCAATCCTTCGGATGCGACCGGAAAAGTCTGCGAAATGGCGTTTCCCGTGAAGGGTAGTCTCCCCACCCAGATTGCCAACGGCGTGATGACCTGCCGCAAGAACATGTTCAACGGCACGATGAACACATGGAGCCCGCGCATCGGCTTTGCATGGGACCCTACCAAAGAGGGCAAGGTGTCGATTCGCGGCGGTATCGGTATGTTCTACGACCGGCCGTCCGACCAGCTTGACAACAACTACTACACCAACACCCCGCAGTTCGCCGTAGGTGGCGCATTCAGTAACACTCCCAACAACCTCCCCCTGTTTGCGCTCGGAACCACTCCCGTTCCGCCCTATAACTATCCGCTTCCCCCGGGCCTGGTGCCGTCCGTATTGCCAGACCTTACCGCACAGGGCGGACTGCTCGCTGGATCGGCCAGTGTGCAGGTCATCGATCCGAATATGCCGGTGTCGTACATGCAGAACTGGTTCCTTGGGGTGCAACGCTCACTTGGCAAGTCATGGGTTGCTGAAGTCGACTACGTTGGTTCCGTGGGTCGGCATCTCTATGCCACTTACAACGTCAACCGCTTCGACGGAGACTTGATCGAACATGGAGGCAACTTCACCGGGCTTGTGCCGGCACCTGCAGGGAATACCAATGGTTCCGGCTTCAGCAGCATCAATTACGGGCAGGCCAACGAAAACAGCAGCTACAATGGCCTTACGGCTGCGTTGAAAAAGAATGTTGGCGCTGGACTGACATTCAACGCCGCTTATACGTATTCGAAAGCGATCGACGATTCCAGCCGCCTCGATGGGCCGGAACACGTCGAAGCATTTAACGATCCCAGAGAGCGCGGACTCGCGGATTTCGACGTTCGAAACCGGCTGGCATTCACCACTCTGTGGAGTGTCCCCACTCCGCACGTAAACGGCTTGCTCAGTAAGGTAATAGGTGGTTGGGAGCTGACCAATGTAACCATCTTGCAAAGTGGTCCACCCTTTTCCGCCATCTGTACCGCCGCATTCGCTCCGGTCCTCAATGGAACGGGGCAGGTGGTCGGGAACACCGGTTGCGACTACAACGCAGACGGCACCAATTCGGACTATCCAAACACTCCTGGCTTTGGCAATACGCTGACCGGGCTCTCCCGTTCGGACTACCAGGCCGGGATATTTAACTGTAATGGCTCGGTGAACTGCTCCAGTGTCTTTCCGGCTCCTAGTCTCGGCCAGCAGGGAAACCTGGGCAGGAACACGTTCCACGGACCAGGGTATGCCAACACCGATTTCTCGGTGATCAAGAACATTCGCATTCCGTGGTTCCTGGGTCACGAGGGCGCGAATGTTCAATTCCGGACCGAGTTTTTCAACGTCTTCAATCGCGTGAATCTAACCAACGTGAACAACCAGATCAACGGAGCGGCGTTCGGGAAATCCACGTCAACCTATCCGGCTAGAGACATTCAGTTCGCCCTGAGACTCGCGTTCTAGGCGAACTGATAACCTGTCCCGGGCAAGGCTAACCCCACATGGCCTTGCTCCGGGACACTTGCAATAGTAATAATGGGCCTATGCGCCACTGGGTGATGTGGCGGATTGCAGTCGCTTTAAGCTTCTGCTTCCCCCTTTGCTTACCGACTCACGCGGCTGAGTGCGCCCAGGCACCCTACGATTGTGCCGTCTCATATATTCAACACGGAAACCTTCCCGCCGCCATACAAGTCTTGACGGCTGAGTTGCAACAATCGCCCCACGATTTGAAAGCATTGAATCTGCTTGGCATCGCTTTAACCGAGTCCGGACAGCTACAGAAGGCCAATAGCAGGTTCCAGGAAGCTTTGACCGTCGATCCTAATTTTTATCCGGCACGAAAAAACCTGGCCATCAATGAGTTCTTCGAGAAGCACATGGCGGAGGCGGAAGCGCAGTTCAAGCAAGTCTTACAGGCGGAGCCTGGCGATCCGATCGTCAATGTTTATTTGGGAGAGATCAGTTTCGAAAGGAAGGACTGCGGGAACGCGCTGAAACATTACGAACAAGGGCGCGGCCGCATCGCCCAGAAAAGTGTCTGGGTGATGCACGAGGCGCAATGCGATCTGACGCAAAATGATTCTGCCAAAGCCGCTGCGGTGTTGAAGCTGCTTCCGCCGAACGATGCTGACCATCGTTTCCAGGGCGGGTTACTTCTCGGTCGCGCCGGCAACTATGCGGCGGCGGCCGAACTGTTTGGATCGACGAGAAAGGGATACGGTGATCCTGATGTTGCGGGCTACAACCAGTTGCTGATGCTCACCCGCGCCGCAGACTACCCACAGGCGATCCAGGTCTTCAACGAGTTGGTCGCGCAGGGTCACGCCCGGGCCGATGTCTACAACCTGGTGTCTGAGTCATATGTGAAAACCGGACGGCTGCAGGAGGCCTATGACGTGCTGCGCACCGCTACACGTCTCGAACCTGCAACGGCAGACAACTACGTCGATCTCGCCATGCTCTGCCTGCAATACGAAAACTATGATTTAGGGCTGGAAATTCTCGATGTGGGCATCCACTACGTGCCCGATTCCTATCGCATCTATGTCCAGCGTGGTGTCATGCTGGTGATGCGAGGGCGAATGCTGGAAGCGGAACAAGACTTCCGGATCGCCAGCTCGCTTGCGCCCGACAAGCCGCTGCCTTACGTCGCCATGAGCGAAGTCTGGATGCAAACGGGGCAAACGCAGAAGGCGGTGGATCTGTTGCGCGAAAAAAGCAATGTGCCCGGCACGGACTTCATTGTTCCACTGATTTTCGCTTTGGCTTTGATCCGGTCTGGCGCGGAAGCAGGTACGCCTGAGGGCGGAGAAGCGATTCGGGCGCTTGAAACATCCATTCGCCTGAGGTCAGATTTTCCGCGGGCCCACGCCGAACTGGGCAGGTTGTACCTGAAAGCGGGACGGGTAGACCGCGCCATCCCCGAGCTGAAGATCGCGACTGAGCTTGATCCCAGCGACTCTGGCCCGCTTTATCAGTTGGGCCAGGCTTACCGCCGAAACGGCCAGAAGGCGGAGGCGGATGCGCTGCTGGCCCGCGTGGCCCAACTACACTCTCCCGAGCATGATTTGGATATTAACAAGGAGCTCAAGAGATTGGTAAGACTGGACGCGACGCAGTCCGAAGCGCAGACGAAACCGTGACCCCTGGTGATCCGATGCGAACGGCGATCAGAGCACGCGATCACATGTTCAGGGTATCTTGCTTGATCGTCGGGGCGTGCGTGATTCTTTTAGCCGCAAGTCAGAGCTCAGGGCAGAAGTCCAAGGCCAGCCAAGCCCCATCTGTTTCGGGCTTTCGCAACACCCTGCCAGGGGTGCGCTATGTCGGTGCGAAAATGTGCGCTGGATGCCACTCCGCGATTTACAAAAGCTTCTCTCGGACAGATATGGCCCGCTCGACGTCGTTGCCGAACAAAGTCGCTGAGCTGGGCTGGTTGACCAGGCCGGTAGACATCTACAACGAAAAGCATGACCGGCACTATCAGATCTTCGAACGTGATTCGAAGGTCTACCAGAGCGAATACGGATTGGACGAGCAAGGAAAAGAAGTCTTTCGGCACACGGAAGAACTAGCGTACCTGGTCGGCTCAGGCGTGAACGGCGACACTCCGGTGGTCCGTCGAGGCGCTTTTCTGTTTGAGGCGCCGCTTTCGTATTACACCGCCACGAAAACCTGGGCTCTCTCGCCTAACTTCGAAGTGCGAGATATGGCCTTCAATCTTCCCATCAAGACAGATTGCATGGGCTGCCATGTAGGCAGAACTCAACCTGAGTTGGGTAAAGACACGATCTACAGAGATCCTCCGGTGACTGAGTTGGCCATCGGCTGCGAGAATTGCCATGGGCCCGGCGAATTGCACGTGAATGAAAGACTGGCGGGAGCACCCGTGCCGCGGGCGGTTGACCGGTCAATCGTGAACCCGGCAAAACTTCCATCCTGGCTGGCGGACAACATCTGCATGAGCTGCCATGAGGGCGACATCAGGGCCCTGCAGCCGGGCAAATTCAATTCTGATTTCCGTCCGGGAACGCCGCTCAATGAAACGGTTGCAATTCTGAAGGCTCCCATTGATCCCCGCTCGGCAGAATCGCCTCTGCTCGAACACTATTACTCGATGACTCTCAGTGAGTGTTATCGGGCGAGCGGCGGAAAGTTCGGTTGCCAGAGTTGCCACGATCCGCACTTCCAGCCTGCCCACGACGAAGCCCCTGAATATTTCCGCGGCAAGTGTCTGCAATGCCACACCGAGAAGAGCTGTAATTTCGATCTGCAGACCCGCCTGGCGCAAAAGCCTGCCGATGCCTGCTCGAACTGTCACATGCCGAAGCGAGCGGCGCTTACAGTCTCGCACTCAAGTCTCACGGAACACCGCATCCTGCGCACCGCAGGAGAACCCTATCCCGACGTCGCATTCAAGCCATCGCTTCCCGGAACTGGATTCATCCATGTCAACGCAATTCCCGGTAAGGCGGACAACGTTCCTCCGGTCTCGCTGCTCAAGGCTTATCGTCAGGAACTGATCCGCTCCCATCTGGAGTTCAAGGATTACTACTTTGCTCTTCTGGATCGGCTATCGAAATCGGGTAACAAAGATCCGTTCGTCATGTCAGCGATCGCTCAAAAAGCTGGGAGCGACGGCGATCTTCCCAAAGCGATTCGCTATGCCCGGGAGGTGGTTGAACGGGGCTCAGCGTCGGATTCGGACTACTTGCTGCTCGACGGTTTCCTGGCGCGCTCTGGAGATCTTCCAGCGAGCGTCGATATGCTCAAGCAGGCTGTTTCGATCACTCCTTACAGCAACGTACTTTATGAGAATCTGGCAGGCAGGCAGATGGCTACGGGAAACATGAGTGACGGGCTGGCAACCCTCCAGCGCGGACTGGAACTGTTTCCCGAAGACGCCGCGCTGCGGAGCCTGGCACAGCAGACATCCGCTGACGGGCTCACGCAGCAGGGCATCATTCAATTCAAGCAAGGCAACATGCAGGGGGCGATGACCCAGTTTCGAGCCGCGGTGCAAGCGAATCCCAGCGATGCGGTGGCCCACGATTACATCGGAGTCATTCTGGGAGAGGCGGGAAAGTTGAATGAGGCGATTGTCGAGTTTGATCAGGCGATTCGCCTTGATCCCAGGTTGCCGGATCCTCACTTTCATCTCGGGCTGGCTTACAAACAGACGGGGCGGATCAACGACGCGATCTCCGAATATCAGGAGGCGCTGCGGCTCAATCCAGCGATGCAGGAGGCGCAATACAGCCTGAGCGCAATCTGCGCAAAATTGGGGGACCTCGATGGGGCGATTCGGCTGCTGCGCCAAGTGCTCAAAGCCGCTGCCGACTTCGGCGAAGCACACTACAACCTGGGATTGAATCTGTGGAACAGGTACAAGAGCTCGACGGGCCTCCGACAAGAGGCCGATCTGGATGATGCGCAAGACGAACTCAAGACTGCCAGCCGACTCCAACCCCGGCAGCCAGCAGTCTATTTTGTGCTGGGTCAGGTTATGTCGGACCGGGGCGATCTGGCTTCTGCCGTGGAGAATCTGCAAAAAGCGGTGGATCTGGATCCCGGGAATCCGGAATATCACTACAATTTCGGCCTCGCTCTTCGACTCAAGGGTGACATGGAGCAGGCTGGCGCTCAATTTCGAGAGGCCATCCGGATTAATCCGAATCATGTCTTGGCCCACCGCTCGCTGGGCCTGGCGCTGCGGGAGAGCGGAGACTTCCCGGCCGCGGCTGCTGAACTCCGTCTGGCTGTGGCCCAGCTGCCGGAAGATGCCGAGGGCCATCACATCCTGGGAACAGTGCTCCTGAAAGCGAACGACTTGAACGGCGCTATAGAAGAGTTCCGCCGAGCCATCACGCTCAATCCTGACCTGGCGCAGGCCCACGCCAGTTTGGCGCAGGCATTGCAAAGAGCCGGCCAAAGAGGAGAAGCCCGGAAGGAATTGGCCGCGCTCGAAAAGATCAACCTGGGAGTCGCCAACGAGGGACGCGCCATGATTCTGGTAGAGACCGCCGCGGGCCATATAAATAGAGGAGAGCAATCCGCCGCGGTCCAAGAGTTGCAAGAGGCGGTCACGCTGAGCCCCGGCTTCACTGAAGCCCATTACCAACTAGGCCTGGCTCTACGAAAGTCCGCGGATGGGTCCGCCAAAGCCGAAACTGCCTTTCGCCAGGTTTTGCAGTTGAATCCTAATCACGCATTGGCGCACCTTCAATTGGGATTGCTGTTTGCCGCTAAAGGTGACAGGGCAGAGGCTGCTGCCGAATTCGAAAATGCCGCGAAACTAGCCCCGGGCCTGGTCGAAGCCCATCAGGGGCTAGGGCGGCTGGCCTCAGATTCCCGAGATTGGGAGAGGGCGGTTCGCGAGTTCCAGGCCGTGGTTGCATGGAATCCGGAGGACGCAGTTGCTCACTATGATTTGGCTGCATCGTTGAAGGCCAGTGGCCAGCTTGACGAAGCCGCCCACGAACTGCAAATTGCGCAAAAGCTGGACCCTAAGTTCGCGCCCCCTCGTTGAGGAACCTTGATTTGGCTGAACGCAGTCAGATTTCGAGAATTTCACCAGGAGATCACCCATGCGATCGGATTTTTCGCGTCGTGAGTTCATTGCGGGACTCGGGATGCTGGCCGCAGCCAACAGGAGTCTCTCGGCCGCTCCTTTTCAATCGTCAGCCACATCCGCGGGCCACCGCCTCGACAAGTCCCCCTTCAAGATCGCCGTAATTAGTGATGAGATCTCACAGGATTTTGGCCGCGCCTGTGAGGTGGCTTCCCAACAATTCGGTATGGAGTGGATGGAACTGCGGAGTATGTGGAGCAAGAACGTGGCCAATCTCGATGCCAACGAAATTGCGGAAGCGCAACGCCTCTTGAAGAAAAACAACTTGCGCATCACCGACATCGCCAGCCCGCTTTTCAAAGTGGATTGGCCGAGCGCACCGAAATCCAGATTCAGTCCGGAACGCGACCAGTTCAACGCCAACTTTACCTACGACCAGCAGGAGGAAGTTCTCGATCGTGCTATTGAGCTGGCTAAGAAGTTTTCCACTGACCGCATCCGCTGCTTCGATTTCTGGCGGCTCGATGATCAGGGTCCCTATCGCAAGGCGATGAACGACCAACTGCAACAGGCCGCGGAGAAGCTGCGCAAGATTGGCATGCTCCTTATTCTTGAGAATGAATTTGCCTGTAATACCGCAACCGGAGCCGAAGCCGCCAAGGTTCTCGACGGGGTGCCATCGCCGGCTTTCATGCTCAATTGGGATCCTGGCAACGCCGCCATGTTTGGCGAGATACCCTATCCCAACGGCTATAATCTTTTGCCCAAAGGACGCATCGGCCATTGTCACTGCAAGGACGCCGCCAAGACCACTAAGGGAGTTGAATGGGCTGCGATGGGCAAGGGCATGATCGACTGGGTGGGCCAATACAAAGCTCTGAAGCGCGACGGCTATCATCACGTCGTGAGCCTCGAAACCCACTGGCGCGGTGCCGGGACTCCCGAAGCTTCAACCGTAGAAAGCTGGGCAGGAATGAAAGCCGCACTGGAGAAGGCGGGAGCGCTCTAGCGGGACGGCACGAGTTTATTCGTGCGTCCAAGCTGCTTAACAAATTTCAAGCGAAGGTCGATCGATGTCGAACAATACGAGACGCGATTTCATCAAACAGGCGGCGGGGTAGATTTCCCAACGACATGGTCGTGACCTTTCAATCCACCTTCAGCAACCGTCGTTAATACATCGCTGCCGCAAACGGCATGGTCACTGTCCGATTCGGAAGACGAGGCCCACTACCCGGAAGGCGGCTATCAAGGGCGAGAGTCCGTCGCAGAATCATCGCAAATTGGATTGACTGCATGCGGAGTCGGAAGACTCCAAATGCCACGGTTGAACTCGGATACCGCTCAGCGGTGCCCACATGGCCAACTTGTCCTACCGGCACAAATGTCGATTAACGTTGGAGGAGGCGAAAACAACTCCGCCTGAATTTTAGGAGATGCGGCATAGTCTAACTCGTGACGGGCTGTCCCCGTTTGGCTTGCGTCGTCAGAATGTCGCCAACGAGAAACAAGTCCGTAAGCAGTGCGCGGAGATGGATGGATGCGTTCAGGTTGTCAATTAATTGAGAGCTGATGGTCGGCTGAGCCAGCACCAGCTCCAGAGCGGCTAGGGAATCCTGGACGTCGCGTTCCAGTACCGCAATGAAAGCCTGGTATTTTCCAGCGGGCTCGAGCCCTTGCTTAGCCACCGCCTTCGTACAACTCTCAGCCAACCCGTTCAGGGCATGGACCGCACGCTGGAGGAATTCGCGGACTTGGCTACCCACGTGGCTGCCTTCATCACTGGGCAGCCCCTGACCCGCATAGGCCAGCATGAACTCGTAGCACTCTTCTATCGCATCACAGTGATCCGAGAACTCCGCCGACATTTCTTAACCTCGCTGTCCGCTGGAGGATGAAGTCGAGGTTTCGACCACCCAGCGCTCCGGATCATGCTCTTTCATGTAAAAGTCCCGGCTCATGGTACCGACGATCATAGACGCGGTGATGGGAAGCTTCTCTGGCCGAATGGCAAAATAAACATGCACGATCACCAGCGTGATGAGGCCGACTCCCGCCAGGCCATGCAGCACATACATCATGCCCCAGGCCATGTCACCGAACAAGTATGGATTGCGCGGGAAGAAAATGGTGCGTACGCGGGACATCATGAAAACGCCGGTTACGATCACCGAAAGCCCGGTCACGAGGATAGCGCCGTGGTAGAGCTTGTTCTCCAGTGGATATTTTGCGAATTTCCGCGGCAAGGCGGAAGACTTTCCCATGAAGCGGTTGACCCTTTTCCATGCGTCTTCGAGATCGGCCCTGTCCGGCCAAATGGACCAGAAATCCATATAAAAGGTGGCGTGGATGATGTGAAAAATTATGGAAATGGTCAACACCGTGCCAGCGATCCAGTGATAGGTGACCCAATCGAACTGAATGCCGACCTTAGGCAGAAACGCGGTGAACAGCAGCGTGAACATGGACGCCGCCATGATCCAGTGAAACAATCGCGCCGCCAGCGAGTGTCTGGGAATGCGGGCGGGCAACTGGCTCGCAATTTTAGGGGATGCATCGGCTACGAACTCTTTCTCCTTGGCGAAATATCGAAGATAGATGGCATGCACGACCAGGAACAGCAGTCCCGCGATCAGGGCGACCCAGATCAAAAACCACGCAATGTGAATCGGAACATTCTGTCCCAGAGGACTGGTCGCCCACTCTATGATGCCCATGCTGGCTCCTGCACTCCGCTGATAGCGCGCTTCACCAGGTTCCGCATCAGCGGGATCTTGTAGCCGTTGAACTGCAGGGGGACGGCCCCCTGGACCGCTAGCTTGCCTGCCATTTCTCCCGTCGCCGGGGTCCGCGGCTGGCCGCGCACCGCGTCTTCCACCGCTTTCAATCGCAAAGGGCGCGCCGCTGCCGCATTGACCGCGATGCGTATACGCTCGATCCTTTCGCCTGACAACACCATCGCCGAAGCCACATTCAT
>Ga0134124_10002223_pt1 | contig 15666 bp, 20 predicted proteins | sample KB304_FD_96880 | JGI IMG/M metagenome (GOLD analysis project Ga0134124, IMG submission 96880) | Terrestrial soil microbial communities without Nitrogen fertilizer from Kellogg Biological Station, Michigan, USA - KB3-0-4 | ecosystem: Environmental > Terrestrial > Soil > Unclassified ... | reverse complement strand
TCGCCCTCAGACAAACCCACCGCCTCAAAGGGATTCGGCAGTTCGACCTCCAGTTCGACCCGAACGATATTGACGGCAGCAGACGGAAGCTTTAGCTCCCTATTTACAGTTGCCGGGGCCGCACTTTCAGACAACCGGACGTCCACATAGGCGCGCACGTCGCGTCGCCTGATTTCCCTGAGACCTTTGCCAGCAAAATGAGGGACGAGCCTTTTTAGGCTGTATTCGTCTCGCTCTACTCCCTTGCCCCGCTGTTTTTTCCAATGCAGGTAGAAAGCAATGGCCTCTTCAAACAGCATCATTTATTTTTAGGAAATCCCAGCTGGCCAAATATACGCGGTCACAATACTGAGACATAACATCGCGCGATGTCGCTTGATTACGACAGAAATGTCATATTTCAGCGACAGACAAAAGGCAATCGCTCCGGTCATAATCCACACCGTTTAGACGCCTAATCCCATAACCGCGAGAATGTGCCTTGCTTTCACTATTGGATCGACGTTTGCCTAACACCCCCGAGCGCGACTACAGCGACCGAGTGGACACCTACTACCGAGCGCGCGCAGCAGCGATGGTCAAAACGCGCCGTTTGCTGGCCGAGCACCAACTTTTGCACGCGGCCATCTTCATCGATAAAGAACGCCCCGGCCTGTGGGAGGGCCTCCACGAAATCATGCTCCGCACCGGTTATTCCAGCGAAACCGTACTGATCGACCACGGTCAATTCATGGAACCCGTGAAATTCGACGTGCACGTGATGCCCCTCCTAAAAGCCGCCTTGGTGCGCATTCAGGCCGCAGAGCCTCAGACCTAACATCACTGCTTAAAGCGCCACGGCGACGAATCAGACACGCGCGCTCGAGCGCCCTCTGTGGACGCCGGGGCCTTCGGCCCTAGCCCTGGCCCCACGTGAGCGACCGGCAGCGCGTCGTGGCCGGGGACTGGTAACCCCGGCCCCTCTGTTGGCAGCGCCGCCTGTTCACCGCCTTTGCTTATAGAGGGGGCCGAAACTGCCCTTGGGTCTGTGCCTGGATTGAAGTCCAGAAAGTAGCCATCCGTGGCGATGGTCCGACACAGCTCCACGTCGATCCCGCGCATCGGGGTGCCCTGCTGGCTGTAGCAGCTGCACCGCTTCGGCGTGGCAACGCACATGACGGGCACCGGGGCCGTTACAGCGGCCGTCAGGGCGTCATAGCGGGGCGCCGTGTGCGGAAGGCCCGGCAATCGCGGCTCGAAGCTCTGGAGCCATTCTGTGCGGCTTATGGGTGGTGTTTTCCCAGTCTTGGCCTGGGCCTCAGCTATCGGATGCTGCGCCGAGGCCACCGGAGCGTCCGCTTTCTTGGCCCCGGCCATGCGCTCCCCGAACCACCTGGACACGACCCACCCCGACACCACAACCAGCAACGGAATCAGCAGCAGCACCCATACCCGCTTCGGAATCGACCGCTTGTGGGTGTGGACCTCGGCCGACTCGTACAGCTTGAACACGTCGACCGGGTATTTCACCATCGCCTTGACCGAGTCGTCCCGGCTCCCTGGCTTGTCACACTGCTCCTTCACCCCGCCGTTATGCCACTCATGTACCGTCGCCGCATGAGTGCCGAATGCCCGCACGACGTGCCGATGGAGGCCGACCAGCCGCCGAACGTTCGTGTGCAGCAACATGGGATGCTGCGTGATCAGGTACAGGTCCGTCCCGGTGTGCCGGTGCGTCTCCAGCTCCTCCACGTGCCTGGGCACATTGTCACCGTACGCCCTGGGCCTGAAGGCGCGTTGGCACTCGTCAATGGCAATGATTGCGCCGGGGTTGTCGCGCGCGATCTGCCACCAGTCCTCGGCCTTATCAAACTCCGTCCATGGCAGCTTGAGGCCCTTTATCCCGTTGTAGAAAACGGGGCGGTTGTCCTTCTCGGCAAGCTGCCTGATGCGGTCAATCGTGAGCAGCGTTTTCCCCGAGCCAGGAGCGCCAGTGGTGACGACGATCATTTCAGCACCATGCGGGTTACCGCGCCCGAGGTCAGACCGCTGACGATCAAGCGGGTTGCCATAGCGCTGAACAGGATGGAGACGACAACATCCACCTTAGCCAGGTGCAGGCATGCGATCACCGTTGCGGGCGCGCTTCCCAGCTGCGAAATGACCTGGGACTTGAGCGCCGTGAGTGTGATATCCAGCCCCGTGTAGCTCACATACCCTATGCCAAGCGCAATTAACACCCGGCCCACGACCGACCCCGACGCCGCGGCCAGTACACCCACCAATCGAAGAATGAACGCGATCATGCTGTTTTACCTCCCGTGATGATGCGAGCCGCGACGATCAACGCCACGGCAACTAGGACCGTGCCCATGATGGACAGGTAACTATTCAACTGCGAGAAAGGCAGCGTCACGCTGTGCGTGCTGTCGATGGCGATCACCTGATCGGTGAGCCCCGAGGACGCGAGGAACGCGGTCTGATCGATGCTGCTACTGCTGATGTTGACCGTCGTTTTCGCAGTGGCCGTCGCCAGCTGATTGTCGCTGCCGTCCACCACGTGCTGGCCCGCAACGCTATCCGCGTCCGAATTCCAAAGGTCGCAATTACGCTGATAGACCTCGCGAGCAATCGCCCCCTCGATGGCGTCACCGTCGAACGAGAACCCGCCACATGACCCGCTCCACGTGTTCGTCTTACAAATGTTCGCCGTGGGATTGGCCGTGCAAAACTTCGTCACGTCGTCCTTGTTGGCCAGAGGATCGCTCGTTGTGCTGCTTATCGGCTGACCCGTGCTGCTCACCGTGTTGGTGGTCACAACCACCGTCCCGTCCTGGTTGGTCGTTGTCGTCGTGGTGGTCTTGGAGCCGTCGCCGTTCGTTACCGTCGTGCTGCTGGTGGATTGAGACGCCGGTTGGCCGCTCGTGGTCCCTCCCGTGCCCGCCGTGCTGAGGCACACCCAATTGCCATTCACGTACCCGCCCTGTTGACCGGTGCCGCACGAATTCTGCGCAGGCGCGCTAACGCTGGCGGTTGGTGTCAACGTGCTCGACGTGTCCGGCGATCCTCCCACGAAGGCATAGTTGCCCTTGCAGTAGTAGTGCTTAACGCCCGCGACCGTTGACACCCCGGACGGGCAGGTTCCCGAGAACGACACGCCGCACGAGTTCGGGGCAACGGCATAGCTCACGATATTGGCAGTTGGATTGGTCCCGATGTCATACCAGCCTTGACTATAGATTGTCCCAGCAGTTGGACAGGCACCGCCCGAGGTCGCCACGCACGCCTCTGACGCGCTGAGCAGCTTCCCAGCGCTGCAACTGATCGAGATAGAAAAACTGTCGGTGTGCACGGTCGGATTGGGCGGCGCGGTCCAATCCACATTACACGCGGACGTGCTCGACGACGTACCAACGCCGGTAAGCGCGGCGCACCGCCAGTTGAAATAGCTGTCACCCGGAATGCATGACGCGTTGACGCTCGCCATCTGCGACATGACAGCGGACCGCGTAGCGCCGGTGACAGTCGGCCCGCCGCAGTTGCTATAGGTGAAAGACCAAATATCGGTCCCCGCCCTGGCCGGGTTCATCCAGGCGAACAGCGTGATCCAGATGAACGCGAGCCACCAGAAAAGGCGCACCCACTTCCAGGCACTACCCTCGCGCCACATGCGCCCCGCTTCGACCCACGCAGGCCGCTCCTGTCTCATTATTTGAACAGTATCCACGCTGCCCCCAAGATGGTGAACATGACAACCCAACCGATCATTGCCGCCTCCGAATTAAAAACGGGGGCCGGGGTTTCCCCACAGCCCCCGCACAGGGATGCCCCTGACGATTACATCGCCCGGCGAACCCACTTGAAGGTCTTGATGCCCACGAACACCAGCAGCACAGCAGCGCCAATGGCAGCCGTAGGGGTCGCGACAGCCGCGATCTGATCGGTGACGGCGGTCACATCAATCGGCGTGGCGGTCGCACGAGCCAGGCCGGAACCCATCGCGCCAGCCACAACGGCACCGACGGCCAACAGTTGCTTGAAATTACGATTCATCTTCACTACTCCTATCGTTGAAAAACCCGGCCAACTGACGTAGGCCCCATGCCAACGCCCAGACCGTAGCTACAGCGACGCCGATAACAGCGCCTTCATCCGCCGAGAGAGGAACCGCGTACCACGCGGGGGAAGCCTCTGACGGCGAAAGCAGAACAGCCGTGCATGTCGTGAGGTCCGCAGGCTGCGGGTCCACGAGCTCGACGCCGCCTACACTGTTGACCTGCACGCACTGCATGGCTCTAAGCCTTGCCCGCAGGAGCAGCAGCGCGCTCCACCGGCTTGATATCGACGATGGTCAGGCTCGTTGCCTTCTTGCTCGCGAACTCCACCATGTGCACGTCGGCCAAGAACGGATAAGGCACGTGTGCAATGCGATCCAGTACCGCCTTGTCGATACACTTGCGAACCTCCGTGCGCTTTCCACGGCCTAGCGGGGCTTTAAGAGTGACTTCGAGATGCACGCCATAGGCCGCAGCGAACTCGCCGTCTCCGTCGTATTTCGATTCGCCATGAATGACGGCCCTACGCGTGAACACTTCGCCATCGGTGTATTGCTGCTGCGCTACTGTTGCCATTTCGCTCTCCACTCGTTAAAGGACCGTTTTGTCGTGTCGGTTAGCACGTCGGCCACCACCGCCGCAGTTTGGATACGCCGAGGCAATTCCCGAATGCGGATTGCTTCGACCATATCGGTGTCAGAGACGCCCCCCTGTTGGAGAACGTGAAGGTATTTCCCATAGGTGCGCTTCAAGTGCGTGCACATCACGCCGACGCTAATGAAGGCTTCCTTGATGATTGTTTTGATTCGCTCGCCCGCGCCCTGCAGGACCCGCTCCATCGCGGGATACGCGCCGACGAAATACAAGTCGGGGTCGGTGAGGATGTCGAAGGGGATTACGCGGTCGCGCTTACCGAACTGCACTTCAAACCGGACCCAAGGCGATTCGAAATCGCCCAACTCTTTGCCCTTCTCATAGCAGCGCAGCAGCTTCCCGTTCTTGGAGTCGCCGACGTAGAAGGTGCGGCCACGCACGCCACCGATCCAATCGCCCGCTGTACTGCTCTTCGGCGCACGGCCGCGCGTGATGAACTCGCCCGCCTTGTACCAGCTCACACAGTCGTCAACATCAACCGTGCCCTCGTACACGTCGCACGCCACGTCGCAACGCGTGATGCGGACCTCGGGCAGTGTTTCGAGCCACAGGCGCAGGGCGTCCCATCGCTCGATGGACGCGCAGCACTGGCCGGTCATGTCGATCATCATTCGGCCGCGCTGAGCCTCGCCGCCCCAAAAGACGCGGCAGAGCGGCATCATCGAGAACCGATCCGAGAACACCCGGACTTGCATGGCACGCTCGAAGCCGTTGCCACCGTGCGGAAGGTCAGAGGCCGTCACCTTGGCCGTGGTGATGAGCGAGAGGCCACGAAGGACCTCTTCATGAGGGACCGCCGCGAAGGTGACGGTCAGGTAATCAATCGCCGTCTTGCTCACCGGGACTTTCCCCCCGTGTTACCGGACGGGGGGAGCGCTGCGCGCCGCCGCCCACCCCGCTGCGCGGGGCGGGGTGCGTCGCGCCGCGTATCTCCATTTGCGATGGATTGAGCGATGCGGCTTTTTCCCGGACCTGCCGCACGCGGCGCCACTATCATCGATGCATGAACATCGACATTCCCGCTTTCTCGGTCCACTTCGACGTGGACACTTTTTGGAGCGTGCTGACCGGCGACGTGCTGCTGCTCGGCGTTGCGCTGGTCCTGTGGCTCGTGTTCAGAAAGCCGAAGCCGAAACGGCGCAGCTTCGACGAGTGGGACCTCTAAGCGCTTCACTGCGAACGCTCCAGCAACCGCCCTACCCTCGCCCCTGGGTTCACCCGCCGAGCGACCTCAATGTCCGCGTATGCCGTTTTGAAGCGCCTGGAACCTTCCAGGCACAAGCGGCCAAGGTCCGAGGCGCGGAACTGGAAGGACTTGCAGGAAGGGCACTCGACCCGATGGGCTGACCACGCGTCGAACGCCGCGCGGGCCTTTTCCTCGGGTGTCGGAAACACCCGCCTTGACGTGCCATAAGCCATGCCCTACCCTCCCTGAAACTACAAATTACTTGAGTACAAGAAATTTGTAGTGACGCGAACTTACTACAAGAAATTTGTAGTTGTCAAGGAAAAGCTATGGACACCAGGAAAGCGGTCGAAGCGGCGATACAGCAAGCGGTCCAGGCGACAGGCAGCCAGAAGGCCGTAGCCGACGCACTAGGCGTGACCGAGCAGAACGTATCGAATTGGAAAAACCGGGGGAGCTTGACCCTGTCCAAGTATTTGGAACTGGTCGAGCTTGGGAAGAAGAAGTGGCGCGCCCGAGACGATTCGAACGTCCGACCCCTGCCTTCGGAGGGCAGTACTCTATCCAGCTGAGCTACGGGCGCGTGCCCGCCGAATTATACGGGAATCCCGATGATTCAAGGTCTTATGGCGTCGGCCCACAGGAACATTCTGCATGGCCAGGCCCCCTCGGCTATAATCGCCGACTTTGCATATCCTTGAATCCACAGCGATAGAAGGCCCGCCATGAGCGCCGACAACACCGCGCAAGAAGACCACTCGCACGAATCCATGATCAAGACGCCGCAGCAACTGCTGACGGTGACCGTTCTCGCCTTCGTGGTGCCGGTGGTGTTCCTCATCCTGATGGCGCAGTTCGTCATCAACTCCTACAAGAGCGAATCCGGCGCCCAGGTGTCCGCCGAAACCGTGGCCGCGCGCATCAAACCCGTGGCCGAGGTGAACGTGGCCTCGGGCGACGCGGGCGCCGGCGGCGCGCGCAGCGGCGAAGACATTGTGAAGAACGTGTGCTCGGCCTGTCACGGCACGGGCGCCGCGGGCGCACCCAAGATCGGCGACAAGAGCGCCTGGGGCCCGCGCATCGCCCATGGCCTGAAGGAACTGGTCGCGACTGCCACCAAGGGCAAGGGCGCCATGCCGCCCAAGGGCGGGGCTTCCGACCTGTCCGACTTCGAGTTGACGCGCGCCATTATTTTCATGGCCAACCAGTCGGGCGGCAGCTTCAAGGAGCCGGCCCAACCGGCCAGTTCGGCGGCCGCACCCGCGGCGAAGAAATAACCGCGGCAACCAACAAGCCAGGGCGGCCACGGCCGCCCTTTTTCATTGTCCGGCGCAAAACCTCGTCTAAAGCCCTGAAACCATGCGGCAATGTGCATGCGGCCATGTGGCTTGGGCTAGAATGGTGCATCTTGCGGACACTGCGTTTCGGCCCCACATCCGCTGCGTTGTCCCGCCCCGGCCGCCGCTGACCGCGCCGGCCAACCGCCTGCGAAAGGCCTGACCTCACATGATCCCGCACCTCACCACCGCCCTCACCGGCCCGCTGCAAGACCTGGAAACGCGCCTGCTCAAGGGCTCCACCGAGATCGAGCACTGGTTCCGCACGCAATGGCAGGAGCACACGCCGCCCTTCTATGGCTCGGTGGACCTGCGCAATTCGGGCTTCAAGCTGGCCCCCGTGGACATGAACCTGTTCCCCGGCGGCTTCAACAACCTCAACCCGGCCTTCCAGCCGTTGTGCGTGCAGGCGGCCATGACGGCCATCGACAAGGTCTGCCCGGACGCGCGCAACCTGCTGCTCATCCCGGAGAACCACACCCGCAACACCTTCTACCTGAAGAACGTGGCGCGCCTCGCCACCATCATGCGCCAGGCCGGCATGAACGTGCGCATCGGCACGCTCAACCCGGAAATCACCGCGCCCACCACCATCGAGGTGCCCGAGGCCGGATCGCTGCTGCTCGAGCCGCTGGTGCGCCGCGGCCGGCGCGCGGGACTCGCGGATTTCGACCCCTGCACCATCCTGCTCAACAACGACCTCTCCTCCGGCATCCCGGACATTCTGCGCGACCTGCCCGAGCAATTCGTGCTGCCGCCCCTGCACGCCGGCTGGGCGGTGCGCCGCAAGTCCAACCACTTCGCCGCCTACGACGACGTGGCGCGCGAGTTCGGCAAGTTGCTCGCCATCGACCCGTGGCTGGTGAACCCCTACTTCGCCGTGTGCGGCGAGGTGAACTTCCAGGAGCGCGCCGGCGAGGAGTGCCTGGCCACCAACGTGGACGCGCTGCTCGCGCAGATCCGCGCCAAGTACCTGGAATACGGCATCAAGGACGAGCCCTACGTGGTGGTGAAGGCCGACGCCGGCACCTACGGCATGGGCGTGATGACGGCCAAGAGCGCCGACGACGTGGTGGGCCTCAACCGCAAGCAGCGCAACAAGATGGCCGTGGTGAAGGAGGGCCTGCAGGTGCACAACGTCATCATGCAGGAAGGCGTGCACACCTTCGAGCGCCTCAACGACGCCGTGGCCGAGCCCGTGGTGTACATGATCGACCGCTACGTGGTGGGCGGCTTCTACCGCGTGCACACCGGGCGCGGGCCGGACGAAAACCTGAACGCGCCGGGCATGCATTTCGAGCGGCTGGCGTTTGAAAATGACTGCAGTACGCCTGATCATAACTGCGGGCCCGACGCCCAGCCCAACAGGTTTTACAGCTATGGGGTCGTGGCCCGGCTGGCGCTGCTCGCCGCTTCCATTGAATTGGAGCGCACCGCGTCCGCGGCATGAAAATCGCCTTTATCGTCGATCCCCTCGACACCTTCAAGACCTACAAGGACTCCACCTACGCCATCATGGTGGAGTGCGACAAGCGCGGCCATGAAATGCACTGCCTGCTGCAAGGCGGCGTGGTGCTCAAGGACGGCAAGGTGTTCGGCGCGTCGCGCAAGCTGACGCTCGAGCCGGCCAGCGACCAATGGTGGTATGAGCTCGATCCTGAAGCCGAGCAGCCTCTCACTCAATTTGATGCCGTGCTGATGAGGAAGGATCCGCCCTTCGACATGGAGTACGTCACCAGCACCTGGATGCTGGAACTGGCCGTCCAACAAGGCGCGCGCGTGTTCAACGACCCGCGCGCCATCCGCGACCACAGCGAGAAGCTCGCCATCGCGCAGTTCCCGCAGTTCACCGCGCCCACCCTGGTGTCGCGCCTGGCGCCGGAAATCGACGCCTTCATCGACCGGCACGGCGACGTGGTGCTCAAACCCCTGGACGGCCACGGCGGGGCGTCGATATTCCGCGTGCGGCGCGACGATCCCAACCGCAACGTCATTATCGAGACGCTGACGCACCTTGGCGCGCGGACCATCATGGCGCAGCGCTACATTCCCGAGATCGCGGCCGGCGACAAGCGCGTGCTGCTCATCGGCGGCAAGCCCGTGCCGCACTGCCTGGCGCGCATTCCGCGCGAGGGCGAGTCGCGCGGCAACCTCGCCGCCGGCGGCACCGGCGTGGCGCGGCCCCTGTCGGTGCGCGACCAGGAAATCGCCTCGACCCTGGGGCCGGAGCTGATGCGCCGCGGCCTGCTGCTGGTGGGCCTGGACGTGATCGGCGACTACCTCACGGAGGTGAACGTCACCAGCCCCACCTGCTTCCAGGAAATCACCCAGCAGACCGGCTTCAGCGTGGCCGGCATGTTCGTGGACGCCCTGGAAGCGGCCGTTCGCGCCTGAAGATGGGTACGCGCTTGCGATGGCCTCGCGCCGGCTTCCTCGCCATCGCGCTGTTCCTGCTGGCCTGCGCCCTGCCGGCCCGCGCCCAGGACGCCCCGCCGCGGGCCGCGCAAGAGGAGGCTGCAAACCGGGCCGAAAGGAACGCCGCGCTGGAACTGTACCGCGCGCGGCTGGTGCAGACCTGCGCCAAGCTGCGCGGCTATCCCGAAGAAGCGCAACGCCAGGGCCTGACCGGGGCGGCCACGGTGTTCCTCGAGATCGGCGCCGACGGCCGCGTCAGCGAGGAGTACCTGGCCAAGAGCAGCGGGCATGGGGTGCTGGACACGTTTGCCCTGGACGTGCTCAAGCGCGCCGTGCCCCTCACCCAAATCCCTGCCGCATTGCACAATAGCGCCTTTGAAGTGGCCGTGGTCATGGTGTTTGCGCTGCCGCAGAATGAGGAATCAGGCGGCGTGCAAGCCCGGAATGCGGCTCCGAAGGCGGTGCACCATCGCGCGGCCTACTTGCAAAATGAATAACCTTTTACCATCATGATCGGCATCCTGATCGTCGCGCACGGCGCGTTCGGCGAGGCCTTGGTGCACTCGGCCAGCCACGTGCTCGGGGGGCGGCCGCAGCGCGTTCGCCAGTTGGGCGTCACCCTGCACGACCAGCCCGACTCGCTGCTGCCGCAGGCGCGGGAGCTGGTGCGCGAGCTCGACGACGGAGACGGAGTGCTGGTGCTGACCGACATGCTGGGCGCGACGCCCTCCAACATCGCCACGCGGCTGCTGGTGCCGGGGCGGGTGGAGGGCCTCGCGGGCGTGAACCTGCCCATGCTGATCCGCGCCCTCACCTACCGCGAGGAAGGGCTGGCCAGCGTGGTGAAGAAGGCGAGCGGCGGCGGCTGCGAAGGCGTGGTGAACCTGATGACGGATTGTTGCAATGCCCCAAACGGAAACTGAGATCGTCAACAAGCTGGGCCTGCACGCGCGGGCCTCGGCCAAGCTCACCCAGACCGCGGGCAAGTTCACGAGCGAGATCTGGCTGTCGCGCAACGGCCGGCGCGTGAACGCCAAGAGCATCATGGGCGTGATGATGCTGGCCGCCGGCAAGGGCGCCACCGTCATGGTCGAGGCCGAGGGCGCCGACGCCGACGAGGCCCTGGCGGCGCTGCTCGCGCTCATCGCGGACAAGTTCGGCGAAGGCGAATGAGCCGGCCAGGGTGAATGAACCGACCAGAACCAGCGCGGTACTGAACCCCGACGCGAAGGCCGGGGCGCCGCCGCGCGCCGCCATCGCCGATGCCTGCTTCACCCTGCACGGCGCGGGGGTCTCCGCCGGCATCGCCATCGGCCGCGCCCACCTCACCACCTCGGCGCGCCTGGAAGTGGCGCACTACGACATCGCGGCCGCGGACATCGAGGCCGAACTGGCGCGCTTCGACGCGGCCGTGGACAAGGTGCGCGCCGAGCTGGACGAGCTGCGCGCCGGCATGCCCGCCGCCGCACCCGCGGAAATGAGCGCCTTCCTCGACGTGCACCGCATGATTCTGCAGGACGCCAGCCTGTCGGAGGCGCCGCGCGAGCACATCCGCGCCCGGCATTGCAACGCCGAGTGGGCGCTGATCCAGCAGCTGGACATGCTGGTTGCGCAGTTCAACCAGATCGACGACGCCTACCTGCGCGAGCGCCAGAACGACGTGGTGCAGGTGGTGGAGCGCCTGCTCAAGGCCATGCTGGGCACCGGGCACGTGCCCGCGCCCGAGCACGGCCAGGGCGTGATCGTGGTGGCGCACGACCTGTCCCCGGCCGACATGCTGCTGTTCAAGCAGCACATGTTCGCCGGCTTCGTCACCGACGTGGGCGGGGTGACCTCGCACAGCGCCATCGTGGCGCGCAGCCTCAACATCCCGGCCGTGGTGGGCATGCACCATGCGCGCAACCTGATCCGCGAGAACGAGCTGGTCATCCTCGACGGCCGCGAGGGCGTGCTCATCGTCAACCCCGACCAGCAGGCGCTGGCCGAGTACCAGCTCAGGAAGAGCCAGCACGAGATCGAGCGCCAGAAGTTGAAGCGCATCCGCAGCACCCCGGCGCAGACCCTGGACGGCACGCCGGTGGAACTGCACGCCAACATCGAGCTGCCCGGCGACGTGGACGCGGTGCTCGAATCCGGCGCCACCGGGGTGGGCCTGTTCCGCAGCGAATTCCTGTTCATGAACCGGCCCGACCTGCCGAGCGAGGACGAGCAGTTCGAAGCCTACCGGCACGTGGCCCAGACCCTGCGCGGCCTGCCCGTGACCGTGCGCACCCTGGACCTCGGCGCGGACAAGACGCTGAACGGCATGCACGGCGACGGCCGGGTGGGGCCCAATCCCGCCATGGGCCTGCGCGCCATACGCTACTGCCTGGCCGAGCCGCACATGTTCCAGACGCAGTTGCGCGCCATCCTGCGCGCCTCGACCTACGGCAAGCTGCGCATCCTGGTGCCCATGCTGGCGCACGTGCAGGAAATCGAGCTCACCTTCGCCGCCATCGCCCAGGCCAAGGCCGCGCTGTACGAGCAGGGCATTCCCTACGACACCGGCATCGAGGTGGGCGGCATGGTGGAAGTGCCGGCCGCGGCGCTGGCGCTGTCGATGTTCCTGAAGAAGCTGGATTTCCTGTCCATCGGCACCAACGACCTCATCCAGTACACCCTGGCCATCGACCGCACCGACGACGCCGTGGCCCACCTCTACGATCCGCTGCACCCGGCCGTGCTGCAGCTCATCCACATGACCATCCGCACCGCGGCGCGCGCCGGCGTGCCGGTGGCGGTGTGCGGCGAGATGGCGGGCGACGTGTCGACCACGCGCCTGCTGCTCGGCTTCGGCCTGCGCCAGTTTTCCATGCACCCGGCGCAGCTCCTCACCGTCAAGCAGCAGGTGCTGCGCAGCAGCCTGCCCGAGGTGGAACCCCTGGCCGCGCGCGTGCTGAAGGCAAGCGAGCCGGCCCGCAGCCGGCAATTGCTGGAGAAACTGAACGCGTAGCAACCGAACAAGGGGCATAGGAACTGCGCCCCTTGTAAATCCCCCAGTTTAGAACCGAAGTCTTTATCGACAACATGTCCAAGTCCGGCCGCATCTACGTCGGCGTCGGCGGCTGGACCTTCGAGCCGTGGCGCGACAATTTCTATCCCCATGGCCTGGCGCACAAGCGCGAGCTGGAATACGCCAGCCGCCACGTCACCTCCATCGAGGTCAACGGCACCTTCTATCGCAACCAGAGCGCGGCGAGCTTCATCAAGTGGCGCGACGAGACGCCGGATGACTTCGTGTTCTCGCTGAAGGCGGTGCGCTACACCACCGAACGCAAAGTGCTGGCCGAAGCAGAGAAGTGGGTGCAGGGATTTTTGGGCAGTGGGCTGGCGGGATTGGGACCCAAGCTAGGGCCCATTTCCTGGCAATTCCCGCCCAGCAAGCGCTTCGAGCCCGAAGACTTCGAAGCGTTCCTTAAATTGCTGCCGAAAGAGGCGAACGGCGTGAACCTTCGCCACGTACTGGAGGTGCGGCACAAGAGCTTCATGGGCGAAGATTACCTCGCGCTGGCGCGCCGCTACGACATGGCGACGGTGTTCACCGATTCACCGAAATACCCTTCGTTTGCCGACGTCACCGGCGATTTCGTGTATGCACGGCTGATGAACTCGCAGGCAGAAGTGCCCACCGGATACGGCGAAAAGGAACTCGCAGCGTGGGCGAAACGCGCCAAGGCTTGGGCCGAAGGCGGTGAGCCGGATGATCTGCCAAGAATCGATAAGAACATCGGCAAAGGTGGTAAGCCCCGCGATGTATTCATCTATTTCATCAACGGCGCTAAGGAGCGCGCGCCGCAAGCGGCGCAAGCGTTGATCGCGCTGCTGAAGCAAAAGTAATTCGTCTATGTCATTGACTTAAATACGCTAATCCTGTACATTTGGCCTACTGCGCCGATTTGATTTCAGCTTGCGGGCGCTGGCGGACCTCACGGCCCGCCTAAAACGGCTAAAGCGAGGGCAAACCCGTCCGCTTCCGTATCCAAGCTGACGGGTTTTTCGTTTTCTAGGTCACGATATTTGGACAGAGCACGCCACGCGCAGTCGGTTGGGCCGGTTACCGCGCGCACCATGCATTTCGACGAGCCGCTCACTTTTCGGAGCGGTGGGGTGCTGCCTTCCTATGACCTGGCCTACGAGACCTACGGCACGCTCAACGCCGACCACTCCAACGCCGTGCTGGTGTGCCATGCCCTGAACGCCTCCCACCACGTGGCGGGCTGGTACGAGGACGATCCCAGGAACATCGGCTGGTGGGACAACATGATCGGGCCGGGCAAGCCGCTGGATACTGACCGTTTCTTCGTCGTGGGCGTGAACAACGTGGGCGGCTGTTTCGGCTCCACCGGCCCGGCCTCCATCGACCCGGCCACCGGCCAGCCTTGGGGCTCGCGCTTTCCCGTGGTGACGGTGGAAGACTGGGTGGAGGCGCAGGCGCGGCTTGCCACGCGCCTGGGCATCGAGCGCTTCGCCGCCGTGATGGGCGGCAGCCTGGGCGCCATGCAGGCGCTGGCCTGGACCATTCACCACCCCGACCGCGTGGCCGCGGCCGTGGTGGTGGCCTCCACACCCCGGCTGTCGGCGCAGAACATCGCCTTCAACGAGGTGGCGCGCCAGGCCATCACCACCGACCCGGATTTCCACGGCGGCGACTACTACCGGCACGGCGTGATTCCGCGGCGCGGGCTGCGCCTGGCGCGCATGATCGGGCACATCACCTACCTCTCCGACGACGCCATGATGGAGAAGTTCGGGCGGTCGCTCTCCAACGGGGACATCAATTATCACTTCGGCGTGGACTTCGAGGTGGAGTCCTATTTGCGCCACCAGGGCGACAAGTTCGCCGAGTATTTCGACGCAAACACTTACCTGCTGATCACGCGGGCGCTGGATTATTTCGATCCGGCGCGGCCGCACGGCGATGATCTGGCGGCGGCCCTGTCTTCGGCCAAGGCCCGTTTCCTGGTGGTGTCGTTCACTTCCGACTGGCGCTTCTCGCCCGAGCGCTCACGCGAAATCGTCAAGGCCCTGCTCGACAACCGCCGCGACGTGGCCTACGCGGAGGTGGACGCGCCCCACGGCCACGACGCCTTCCTGCTCGAGGACCCGCGCTACCACGCGCTGGTGCGGGCGTTCTTCGAGCGGCTGCACGAAGAACGGTAGCGCACCATGAACGCCATGACCGCCGAGCAGGCACTCTCCGGCCGCGCCGACTTTGAAAGGGGTTGTCGAACAAGGGGGCATACCCCCCTTGTAAATCCCCCACGTCAGTTGGTTTATGCGGTGAGCCAACCATGAACGCCATGACCGCCGAGCAGGCACTCTCCGGCCGCGCCGACTTTGAAACCATCGCAGCCTGGATCCGCCCGCGCTCGTCGGTGCTCGACCTGGGCTGCGGCGACGGGCGGCTGCTGGCCTATCTTTCGGCGCGGCTGGGGGTGCGCGGCTACGGCATCGAGATCAGCGACGAGAACGTCCTGGAGTGCGTGAAGAACGGCGTGAACGTCATCCAGAGCGACCTGGAGCGCGGCCTGGCGGGCTTCGACGCCGGCTCGTTCGACTGCGTCATCCTGTCGCAGACCCTGCAGACCATGCGCCAGATCGAAAAGCTCGCGGGGGAAATGCTGCGCGTGGGGCGCGAAGGCATCGTCACCTTTCCCAACTTCGGCCACTGGGAGGCGCGGCTGCAGGTCGTGCGCGGCCGCATGCCGGTGTCGGCCTCGCTGCCATACCAGTGGTACAACACGCCCAACATCCACCTGTGCACGGTGGAGGACTTCGAGTCCTTCTGCGCGAGCCACGGCATCCGCATCACCGAGCGCGTGGTGCTGCACCGCGGCCGGCGCGTGACCTTCATGCCCAACCTCATGGGCAGCCTGGCCGTGTTCCGGTTCGAAAAGGGCTGAACGTCATTCCCGCGCAAGCGGGAATCCAGTGCTTCTAAGCCGGCGCGGGCTTGGGCGCGGTGAGTTCGGCCATACGCTCGATTTCGCCGCGCCGCGCC